>ENA-OQVM01000659-OQVM01000659.1-marine-metagenome-genome-assembly--contig:-NODE-659-length-52372-cov-6.906970_pt1 | contig 52372 bp, 87 predicted proteins | sample MGYA00237776_ERZ505498 | MGnify/ENA primary metagenome ERZ505498 (study PRJEB26159, sample SAMN06265151) | marine metagenome | isolation source: Helgoland LTER site | place: Germany:Helgoland, sampling...
GGTCTAAGAGTCATGATTTTGATATTAGCGGTGAAGAAATTTTAAATGCCATTCCTTTGGATGATGCTGAAAAACAAATTGATGAAATTATAAAAAAAATAAAAGCAGGCTCTAGCTTGTGGAGTAAAGTTAAAAAAACTTCGCTTTCTATAGTTCTTGATTCTATAAAAGAAGATTTACAAAATTTTAATGTTCTGCATGATGACTGGTATTTTGAATCATCGTTAGGATCCTTGTCTGATGAATCTTCGTCAATAAGTCAGGCAATGAGCAAATTAGAAAAAGAAGGGTTGGCATATAAGGAAAATGGCGCTCTTTGGCTTGATACATCCTCTTCAAAAGACGATAAGAATAGAGTGCTAATTAGAGAAGATGGGAGACCTACTTATTTTGCTTCGGATGTTGCATATCATAAAAATAAAATTGACAGAGGCTTTGACGAGCTTATAAATGTTTGGGGTGCAGACCATCATGGATACATAAAAAGAATAGAAGCATCAATAGATGGTCTTGGATTTGACAAAGAAAAGCTTAATGTTCAGCTTGTGCAATTTGCAAATCTTTTTAGAGATGGAAAGAAGGTGAAGATGTCTACAAGAAGTGGTGATTTTTATACATTGGCAAACTTGGTAGGTGAAATTGGGAAGGATGCAGCAAGATTTTATTATTTATCAAAACAGGCAGATCAACATCTTGATTTTGATATTGATCTTGCAAAAGCTGATAATAAAGAAAATATTTTTTATTACATTCAATATGCTCATGCCAGAATCTGTTCTCTTCAAGCAAAATATATAGAAAAAAATGGTGCGTTGCCGATATCTGCTGAGCAAATTGAAACTAATAAATATGCTAAATGTGATCGTATCATTCATGAGGTTAGTAAGTTTCCTGGAGTGGTTCATAGATCAGCAAAAAGCCTTCAACCACATTTAATAATTTATTTCTTAAAAGACTTTGCTCAGTCTTTTCATAGTTTTTATAATGATAATCATATTCTTTCAGAGTCTGATCAGAACGCTCAATCAATTCTTTTCTGTCTCAATGCATCTAAGCTAGTGTTGGCAAATGGGTTAAGGCTTCTTGGGATTGAGCCAATCCAAAAGATGTAATCAAATATGAAAGATTTTGCAAAGAGAAAAGCTCAAGCAACTAAAAAAAATTTAAGAAGCAGGCCTTCTTTCAAAGCAAGGCATATTCAAGATAAGGTAATACCAAACAGTCAAATACTTATCTTGCTCTTTCTTGCATTTTTAAGTGCAATTACTTCTATCTACTATTTTAATTCAGATATAAAAATTTTTGAGCCTAGAGAAATAAGCAATGAAATAGAATTTAACTTTCCTATAAAGCTGCAAGAGAATGAAATTTTGATTGAAATTGATCAAAGTTTGAAAAACATTGAATGTACTTATTTTTTACAAGTAGAAACGTATGGTAAAAAAGAATTTGCTAATGAAACATTAAATAATATTATGAATGATGGCGAAGCGGTTATTGATGAGGTGAATAGCGTTGCAAGGCCTGGGAAGATATTTTATAGAGTTCTTATGGGGCCCTATAAAAACAGGTCGGCAGTTAATAATTCTAGAGAAAGGATAACAAAAAAAGGGTACTCTCCTTTGGTAAGACAGTCATGCATAAAGAAATAGAAGAAAATATAGGTAATTTACTTCAAGAATTATCTAGCAATAAAAAGATTGGTCATGGTGAGTTTAATATTAGAAATATAATTGGTGTTTCTAAAAAAAAATCTTATGAACAAATCAAAATTGCATATTCATGCGGAATAAGAAGTTTTGGAGAAAACTATGTTCAAGAACTTGAGGGCAAATATAAATTAAATGAGATAGATGGCCTTAATTTAGAATGGCATTTCATTGGCCCTATTCAGTCAAATATAATTCGAAGTATTTCTAAGTATGCGTCTTGGGTTCACTCTATATGCAGAAAGAAAGAGGTAGATATTCTAGATAGTGAATGCCTCCTTCAAGGAAAGCTTATGAATATTCTAATTCAGGTAAATATCTCTAACGAAGACACAAAAAGTGGGCTATTGCCTGAGGAATTAATGGACTTTGCTGAGTATATTGTTGAAGAGAAAAAAAATCTTTTGTTAAAAGGTATTATGGTCATGCCTGCTCTTAGCGAAGACTCCTCTGAAACAATTAGGGTTATGAATAAATCTAAAGAATTGCATCAGGTAATGACAAAAGAATATTCCTTTGCTAATACTTTGTCTATGGGGACTACATCTGATTACATGCATGCTATTGATTGTGGCTCTAGCATGATTAGAATAGGGGAATTAATTTTTGGTAAAAGACAGTTGTGAATATCTTATTCTTCGGTGGTGGGAACATAGCACAAGCTATAATAACTGGGCTAATTTCATCTGATTACGAGAAAGAATTAATACAATTCATTGATCGCAACAAAGCAAATAAAAAAACTCTTAAGGGCTTAGGCATAAAAGAATCTAATTCTCTGCAAGTTGGAGATAATTTTGATCTTATTATTTTATGTGTTAAACCAAAGGATGCTGTGAGCGCTGTGGAAGAGATATCATCGGCTGTAAAAAACCCAAAAATACTTTCATTAGTAGCAGGAATTACTTCAAAAAGATATTTAACTATTTCAGAGAATATTCGCTTAATTAGAGGCATGCCAAATACCTCATCTGAATTTAAGAAAGGCATTACAGCATTTTGTAATATCAATGCTCCAAAAAACTTATACGTTAAAGTTCAAAACCTTTTTTCACGTATTGGTGTTTTAGTAGATGTCAATTCTGAGAAAAAAATAGATGACTTTACTGGTCTGATTGGAAGCGGGCCTGCATATTTTTTTCATTTACTACAGGTTTATGAAAAAGAACTTCTAAAAATAACAGAAGGTAATGATAGGTTAACTAAATCGATAATCAGCAATCTAATGATAGGTGTTGGAACGTCTATTGATAGTGACAAGTCTTTAGAAGAGTTGATTTCCTCGGTGGCATCAAAGAAAGGTACTACAGAGGCAGGACTTAAATCTATGAAAGCAAACAAAATCTCTTCCTCTTTTAACAAATCTATCAAGGTGGCTATAAAAAGATCTAAGGAGATTTCAAGTGAATTCTAATTTAATTCAGCTTATTGCTCTTGTTAGCGGAATGCTAAGCTACATAGTAAATTTATATTTTATTTTTAATATTCTTAGAGTTGACTACTTCAACCCCGTAGTAAAAATATTTGTAAAATTATTTAAGCCTATTTCTCAACTTGTATTTTTTGTGCCCAACCAAGCAGTCCTTGCATTAGTTATTGCTGTCTTATTAAAATTCTTTGGTTTTTATATGGCATATGGAACCGACTATGAGATAGCCAATCTTCTTGTGATCGCTTTGCTTGCAACACTCAATATTACTTTGCAAATAATTCTTTATTCAATTATTGGCGCTGTAATAATTAGCTGGGTTGCTCAAGACAATGATCATCCACTATTAAGACTAATAAATGAGATTTCAAACAAGGTGTTGGCTCCTGTAAAAAATGTGATTCCTGCTTTTGGTGGTTTAGATATCTCTCCCTTATTTGGTTTGATACTTATCCAGTATCTGCAAAGTTTTCTTGGAGGGCTTATTCAGTCATTAGTATGAAGACGATTTCAAAAACAATAAAATTTGAAGATAGTCTTGAGCTAGAATGCGGCACTGTATTACCTTCTTTTGAATTAATATTTGAAACATATGGCGAACTAAATAAAGATAAATCTAATGCAGTGTTGGTGTGTCATGCATTTTCAGGCAATCACCATGCCGCAGGAGAGTCTGACCTAGACTCATCTATTGGCTGGTGGGATCAAATGATTGGACCAAATAAGGCCATTGACACAAATAAATACTTTGTTGTTTGTTCTAATAATATTGGTGGTTGCAGTGGGTCTTCTGGACCCACATCCATCAACCCTGCTAACGGAGAAATTTATGGAGCTGACTTTCCTGTTGTATCAGTTGTCGATTGGGTAAATACTCAAAAAATACTAATGGATAGGTTGGAAATAAGTAAATGGGAGTTGGTGCTAGGTGGAAGTCTTGGGGGAATGCAGGCACTTCAGTGGGCTATCACATATCCTAAAAATATTAAAAAGGCAGGTATATTTGCAGCTGCTGCTCAGGCTAGCACACAAAATATAGCAATGAATGAAGTTGCAAGAGAATCTATACGAAAAGATGAGAATTTCCATAATGGGCATTATTTAAAAAATAATACAAAGCCAAAGAAAGGTTTAAAAACTGCCCGAATGCTAGGTCACATAACATATCTTTCTGAGGAGCATATGGACCTTAGGTTTGGACGAAGATTTCAAGATGCTGAATCAAAAGTTGCTCGAGATGTAGATTTTCAGATCGAAAATTATCTTCAGTATAAAGGAGAGAAATTCTCAGATGCATTTGATGCAAATACATATATATTAATGACAAAGGCCATGGATAATTTTGATCCATCTATGAATAATGATGGATTTACCACTCTCGACCGCCGAGATTTTATCACAACTATTGAGGCCATTGAGTCAAAGTACCCAATAGTGTTCAAGGGGTTTTCAACCTATAATCCAATGAAGGTTGCTGAAGAGCAACTTTCTTCTGAAGTAAATTATACCATTCGGGCCAGTCACGTTCAAGGCCCTGCGGTAAATAAACTTGCTTCCAGTTTTATGGCGCAAGGGTATAACACCTCTGCATTTCCTCCGATTATGGATACAGAAGGCCGCCTCCGGGAAGGTCGCAATCGCACCTTAGCATTTGATCAGGCGAATATCAAGGAAGCACCAGTTGCTATCTTTGGGTGGAATGATTCTGTATCTGAGGAAGAGAAGGGTGACTTCGATTTTCTCATTAACACTACGCACCTTCCTCAGAACATGTATGACCGCAAGGACTTTGTTTACCGTGGTTGGAACAAGGTCAAGAATGGTGAAATGCACGGTGATCGTGGCACTGTAGAAGATTGGGTGCGCACCAAGTCTGGTGCTACAGAGTATTTTAGTGACAACAATGGTGATCTAACAAAGATCACTACTGATATCATGCGGCATGTTCGTGCATCTGAAGCGGGTGAAAGTCCTAGTGAACAATGGGGGCGACAACAAGCTGAGAACTGGATTAAGGATAATGTAGTTCTTGATGAACCTGTTGTTAGTTTTATTGCAACTAAGCAATATGCTTCTAAAGCATGGTGCTATGAAATGATGCCTAAGATGAATGATGACGTGATCAGTGTTGTTCTTTACACTAATCAACCTATTCACTCTGAGTGTAAGAAGCAACTTCGTGAGTGTCTTACTGCTTTGGATGAATTTCACGCCGACATGGTTAGTTCTGTTAGTGCTGGATTGACTGCTATTAATCTTGATCCCAAGGCTGTGCAACCTCGGTTTACGATTTGTGGAGTTGTTCCACAGAATCCAACTTACCACAAATGGTATATGGAAGAGGGTCAGTTGGTTCCAGTAGATGTTTATCTGGATGATTAATAAGAGAGAGGGGGCTTGACTGCCCCCTTTTTTTGTGATAGATTAAGTATGTAAGTTGATGATAATTCATTATACCAAGCTGTAAAAGCTGCATCTAATACTAACAAAAGGATATAGTATGTTTCCATCTGACGGAAGAAATCACAAAAATGCTATAAAAAACGAATTAAACACTAAGGCCTTTCTTGAGGAAAATGCTCATACGATATTCGAACAATTATCAGGAAAGTCATACGAAGTATTATCTAAAGGTGGCACGAAATTCAAAGCAGACAATATCATTCAATCTAGTGATGGAACAATCATCTACATATCTGATAAAGAAAAAAGACACGGCCTAGGTGGTAGTTATGACTACACAAATACAAGTGCCGCTATCAAAGATTTAGGTAAAGCTGGCAAATATATCAATACTTTAAATGATGAGAGAACTGAAGTATTAAAGAAATCATCATCAGAAAGAAAAGAATTAGTTGATACATTTAGAGATAAGATTAAAGATGTTTCATACCAAACATTAAAATCAATTGAAACAAAAGAACTTATCAATCTACTCGAAAAGTATTTGATTAATCCAAACAAAACAATGGAAATGTTTATTACTGATGGTGCAAACGATAAAAGATATATATTTCCATTTACAAATCACCCTATTAATAATCTAATCAAAAACAAATATACACCTGTTATAAATGTTAAAGAAGGTAAATCTTCTGGTAGAATATTATTTGTAAAGAATGAACAAGAAGTTGATATTGGTTTGAGAGTTAGAATACACACTAACAATGGTGCTACCGCTTATCTTAAAGCTGGAGGTTCAAATCCATCTGCTATGTTTGTTTTAAAATTTCAACAAGACGGTATTAAAAAATTATTAAAAGAGGTTAATCCAATTGTTATCTAATTATTATTCATTGAAACGAGACGTTAAAGACTTAACCAATATCAAAGTCAAGGTAGATTGTATCTACATAGACCCACCATTTGGTCTCAACAGAAATTTTAGTATGGCTGAGGCAGATGGCACCGTGAAAGATTTTGATGATATATGGGACAGTTATGATGACTATATTGATTGGTATGCCAAGGTGATATTAGATTGTTGGCAAGTGTTAGACAAAGATGGTTGGTTGTATTGCCACAATAATTTCATATCTAATTCCACAGTATTACATAAAGTTAGTAACCTTTGTAAATATTATACCAACATTAGTTGGGTAAGAAGTCACCCACATAATAATATAAAGAATGGTTGGGGTAATATCGTAGATAGTATCATGGTTTTTAAGAAAGGTAACCCATACTTTGATGTTCAATATAAACCACTAGATGAAAAATATAGTAATAACTCATTCAATCATAAAGATGAAAAAGGTAATTATGCTTTGGGCCCTATTGTTGGTGAGAAAAGTAGAATTGGCCACATGTTTGAATATAAGAGTTACACACCAACATATGGTTGGAGAAAGAAGAAAGAGGATATAGAAAGACTAGGTAAAGAGAACTTAATTCATTGGGGAAAAAATAAACCATACAAGAAGTTATACAAGTCAGATAGTAAAGGTGTGCCTGTACAGAATATCTGGTCAGATATTTATCCTGTTACGAGACGAGAGGGGCGAACATATCCTACACAGAAACCAATCATGTTATTAGAGAGAATTATAAAAAGTAGTTGTCCGGAGAATGGTATAGTATTAGACCCATTTGCTGGTTCTGGAACCACATTGAGGGCGGCACAAAAATTAAACAGAAAGTGTATAACCAGTGATATACAGAGTGAATTGATAACCAGCTTAGAGATAGATAACGAGGGCAATGATATATGGTAGTAGAAAAGGGGGGCTTGACTGCCCCCTTTTTTTGTGATATAACTACATCTATGAAATATTCTCTGACCATATTCAAAAACGTATTTGATAACAAAACGCACAGACGCATGGACTTTGACACTTGGCAAGGTCTAGAAGACTTGCTGTTTGAGTTATCACAGAAGAAAGGTAAGAAAGGTGGAAGTGATTCTTCTCCTCTCATTAGCCCTGCTATCTTCAAATCCTCTACGACTCGTTCTAACGATTCTGTTTTGGGTTGGGGTAACTGGTGCTGTATTGATGTTGACGATTTCGATGGTAGCATTGATTCCGTCCTAGAACCTCTAAAGCAATACTACTATGTCTGCTATTCTACAGCATCATCTAGAAAAGACAAACCTAAGTTTCGTGTAGTCTTTCCTTTGACTGATATGGTGCCAGCATCTCGTATCAAAGAGTTCTGGCATTCTATCAATAACCTTGCCTTGGATGTAGTAGATGCACAGACCAAAGACCTGTGCCGTATGTATTATGTTCCTGCTCAGTATCCTAATGCTGATAACTTTATCTTTAAGAATGAAGGTGAGTTTATCAATCCATTTGAACTGATGAAGCAGTTCCCTTCCCATGCTGGTAGTCGTAAGAAGAAGTTTATTGATACTCTACCTAAACCTCTACAGATTGAGGTTATCAACTATCGTAAGAACCAGCTAGAGAATATGGTTACATGGAATTCCTATCGTGACTGTAAGTTCTTTCCACAGGATATGGGTAAAGAATATCTTGCAAGTGCTGGTGTAGATGGTGGTGGTAACTTCTTCCGTCTCTATCGTATTATGGTGTCTATTGCTGCTAGTGCTATCAAGGCAGAATATCCTATCACGTCTCTAGAGATTGTAGAGTTGTGTAGAGAACTAGACAACGATTGTGGTGCTATCTACAAGTCTCGTAATATGGAATCAGAAGCAGAACATGCATTATCGTTTGCACTAAAAGGATAAAATCCGAAACGATAGTTTGAAAATAATGAAAAAAAGACTTGCAATCTCTTTCAAGGTATACTATATTAATAATGTAAGTTGATTGAAAGAGAGTTTTCTAGATGCAAAAGTTCAAAATCATGCAGATTGTTATGACCGATGCTGAAGTTGATGCTATCAACGAAGGTATTGATGTGCCTCGGTATAATGTCTGGAAAGACGCAATGACCTATGGTGGTAACGCACTGAAGGCTGTCTATGATGGTCTGGTAGAAGGTTACTATGAGCATGTAGCAACCATTACTGCTGACAATGTTGATGATGCCTACATGATTAGTAATGTTGGTCACAAAGAAGACCAGATTGAACGGCATGCAGAAATGCACAGTCTGAGTGTTGGTGATATTATTGTCACTGAAGAAGGTGAGCAGATTCTGGTTGATACGTTTGGTTTCTGCACTGTTTGTTAAAAAAATGTAAAATAGGGGTTGACAAACAGGTTGTTAGTCCCTATATTAAGTATGTAAGGAGATTTGTTATGCAAAACGTTTGGATGGTATGGCAGACCGTTGATTTCGGTCAGGACTGGATGATGGGTGTGTTTGCCTCGGCTGATGCTGCTAATGCAGCTATGGATGGTATGTTTGCTGATTGGATGTCTGATCGGGATATGACTGCTGCGCAGTTTGCGGCGAGTCAAATGGATGACCCTTTCTTTGTTACTACTGAAGATGTTCAAGGAGGTTAAGAAAGTGACTGAAGAAGATACTATTGCTAATTTGGAAGCAAAGCGGGAAGAACACCGGGCCAACGGAAACTTGGAATATGCTGAAGTCTGCACAAAGTTGATTGAATTGTTTAAGAGTGAAGGTGAAGATAATGACTGATGGACACACACTTGCCCGTCGTATCATTGAAGATAATACCTGTGTGATTGAAGGGTTCGAATCAGAACTTCAAGAAGCATGGCGTTTTATTTCTCAGTGGCGTATGTCGGAGGAATGTAAAGAACGTAATCTGGATTATGACTGGATTAACCAACTGAATTCTGCTGAACATGCTATTCGTAATCGTGTTGCAGAATTGAAAAAAACTTCATTTTAGGGGTTTACTTTTTTCCAGAAGTGACTATACTATATACATACACTGATTGAACAAAAGGTAAAACGCTCTTAAGGGGAGATGCAGGTTCGAGTCCTGTCGTGTTTTATCGATATTTAAGAAATTGGCAAGGCTCAATGGTCTCGGCGGACTATCACCTTGTTAATGGTCATGGTAAGAGCCTTATCTTCTCGCTGGTTCCTGCGACACGGAATGTAGACAAACGGGTGTCTACGTCGGAAGACAAAAGGGGGTAGCCACTCCGCCCGTGCTAATAAACGGAGGATACCGGCAAGGTGTCGTCGGTTCGAATCCGACCGGGCCCTCCAATTCGCACAAGTAGCTCAGTTGGTAGAGCATTCCCCTGATAAGGGAAAGGTCGGTGGTTCGAATCCATCCTTGTGCACCATTTAACGTGATGTAAATGTCACAGCCCCTAAAAAGAATAAAAAAACTTCATTTTAGGGGTTGACATTTACTTTATTAATCACTATATTAAGTATGTAAGTTGATGAAAGAAAGAAACCAATGACTGACATGACTATTGCAAAGACCATTCTTGCCCAAATCAAAACCATTGACCCTTGGGCAATGAATGCATGGGGTGCTAAAGACCTTGTAGGAAAAGAAAGTGGTCTTCAGTTTAAGTCTTCCGGTATGGTTAAGTGGAAAGGTATTGTAAGTGTTAATTACATTGCTGGTGCTGACCACTATGACCTTGAGTTTGGTAAGATTCGTAAGTATGAATATAAGGTCACCAAAAAGGTTGAAGGTGTCTATGCCGATCAATTGGTTGAGTTGATTGATGGGGTTGTAGGGTAAAAGTATAAATAACAGTGTTCGTTGATGAAGCGAGCAGAACGTATACAGGACAGGGGTGCAAATCCCCTCACCTCCACCATAATAACATCCACACGGTTCGATTCCGTGGTTCGTCTGATCAACTTACCGAGTTATAACTCGTTACTGTGGACAGTTGGATGTTATTATAATGGGGGTGAATTTAGGATCGACTGGTGCGGAAAGCAAGTGGAGACAAACCGGGTGGTTTCGTAAGAACCAAATTAAAGTAAGAGCAAACAACTATGTAGCTCCTAAGGCTTACGCTCTCGCAGCATAAGTTCTTTGGGTATTTTTCGGGGTGCCTAGAAACAGAAGAGAGTCTACGGACTCTCACCCGAAGCATTTTATTTAATTTGCTAATGGATTATCAAGTGCTTCTTGAATCTTAGCAAATAATCTTTCTTCAAGTTGTTTTATTTCTCTATCTGTATCACGGTAGAGTTGGTCTCTTTTGTTATCAAAACGTTGATCAGCAATATCAATCATTTCCCTAACTTCCTTTTCACTTTCTCGCATATCATCTTCTAGTTGGTCTACAACGTATTCAATACGACTAACATCATCTTTCAAATCATTTTTAATTTGTCTGGCATAGTCAGTTGCTTGTAACACAGCCTCTTCTGTGCCTTGCATTTTCTGTTCAATTACAGAAATCTGTTCTTGAAATCCGCTGAGATCAGGTGCGACATATTCTTGGATCATTTCTTTCATATCCATATAGTCTTTGTAGACTTCAAAGCCACCATAAAGTCCACCTACTAATGTAGACAGACCCATAGCAACTGCTACCATCTTACCACCTTTAAATTTGATCCCAGCGAATTCAATCTCAGCCATTGCTTAGTCCTCGATAGCTTTCTTGTTTAACTGCTTTGCAGTAATGAATCCTGCGACAAAGGCGATAGCCATGCTACCGACTAAGAGTGCAGAATGCCAAAGAATAAACATCATTTTTTCATTCCTTCTAATCCTTCCTTTGCATAGAATGCAGCAACGATTGCTGCCACTGATACAAAGTATGTTGGTGCAATATCCTTGAGCAGACCAGAAGCAGTCTCTTGCCCAATGATAGATGCAATAATAATAGCAAAAGGATAGAGAAGCATGCCACCTAGTGCAAACCATGCCATACCTCTTTGAGCATCTTGCTTCTTATCGTCATTCTCGATTTGAAGCATTCGCTCTGCTTTTGCCATTTCTTCGTCTGTTACAATACCGTCACCGTCTTCATCAAATTGATTGTAGATAGAGTCTTTCTGTAACGTCTTACCCACCTAAACCTCCTACACCTTCAAATGCCGATGTAAGCGATGGACCGAATGATGCAGCTGCCCATAACATAAGTGCAATAGCACCTACACCAATAACAACCCATTTCATCTTCATGTCATCAACAGACATTTTAATTCCAATAAGTTCATTGCTTAATACACGAAGAGAAATCTCCATCTTACCTTCAGGCATATCAATAGGTTGTTGTTGCACCTGAATTTCTTTTTGTTCTTCAGCCATTAATTTAATCCTTCATCTAAAATATCTTCTAAAATAACTACACCTTTTGCTACCAGTCTTTCTCTGTTAGAAAGATGTAATGCATGAATATCATCTTTACTTTGACCATGATACGGAACAGCATGACCCTCATCAATCATAACTTCAGTCAGTAGTTTACCTTCAGACTCAATAAAGAAGTCTCCAAGAATTCTACCAAACTTACCTTTCATATCTTCACCGTCTTTTGCAGCAAATGTTTTAAGAATAACATTATTTTCTAACATTGACTTAACACGATCTTTTGCTGCAAGACCGAATAACTTTTCAACCTTATCTCTGGTTCTGGACTCTGGTGTATCAATACCCATAATACGAACACGTTCATCACGCAGCCATACTCCAAATCCTAGATCAATATCGACATCTACTGTGTCTCCATCAACCACTTTAACTAAATTCGCTCTATACTCGTACACTTTAATTCTCCTACTGAAACGCTAATGCTCTCAGTTGTTGCAATTCTTGTTCTAATCGCATCACTTCCAACTGTTTCTTGCGCAGCTCGAGTTCATAAAGTCTGTTACAGTCAACTCTTGACTTGGGTTTTTGACCTAAAGGAATAACAATACGGGCAAAGATACCAACATCTCCGACCCTTGAGTCTACATAACCATCAAGAGGATCAGTGTATCCTCTGCCAATAATGCCAGTTACGCCAAATTCTAAATTTGTAGCGGAACCAATTGCATTAGAACAATCTAGATCACCTGCTTTGAACCTATCATTTTGATAACTTCCGGGTGCTGTAGGCAGGGACAAGTTAAGTGAACTTGATCCAGATTGTCCAAATGCAACAGTAGAATAAAGTAGCACCATTATAAGTGCAAATAAGAAAAGTCTAACATATCCATAATTAATCATTGATTACACCCTTGAGCATATTCTAGAATCGACGCCAGAAGACGTAGCATCTCTTTCTAGTATCTTTGAAGTTGTGCAGATATATTCTACTCTATCACAGTCTGCTTCTCTTAAATAAATTTCTATATTCTGCCTTTCAAGGTATTCAACATTAATCAATTTTCTAGTAGAAGCAAACGGCACAGGGTTCCAGTCTTCATCCAGAACACTGACTTCATAATAGGATATATCTTTACGTCGGTTGAAAATAGTCATGGTAGTCACAGCAATCCCTTCCATAAAAGATGGTTTGAACTGTGGATAAGAAGGTGTCCATTCATGACTATAGGCGGCAGTAGCTGTAAGTAATGCTACTGCCGCTGCGATAAATGTTTTCATTATTTTGCAATACACTCCGCAACTACATTAGCAGAGTATTGACCACCGGGAAGTGCCTTACCGAAACCATATTCAACGGTAGACTCAACCTGAAACCAAGTTGATCCTGCAACAGTTAAATCGTATTCTGTTACATTCTCATACTCAACCTTTGCTGCTTCATAACCTGACATACCAGCATCAGACGTATTGGACACAGTTACTTCACCGTCCCATACTACTGAGTCTGTTAAGGAAGGTGCAGATGCAAAAGAATTAGGCCAAGATACTTTAGCAAGAAATTCATCTGCTGAAGTTACTGCATATCTTACAACAGGATATACACCACCATCAGAAGGAATTGTGCTAAGTGCATCAGGTGTAGGGTTGCCATAGACGCCAGAAACGTCTGTGTAGATTGAACATTTAGATGATACGTTACCTGTAATCGGAACGCTTTCTGCTTGAGCTACAACTGCACCTAAACCGATGATAGCAGCTGCCGTAATGATTCTGAACATTTCTTTCTCCATTATTGTTCGTTATCATATTGTGAGCGCACCATTTTGTAGTGTTTGGCATCTCCTGCCAACTGTCTCAAAGCTCTGTTATTATCTGGCAATTGTATATCGTCTTGTATTACATGCTTATCAGGATATTCAGTCAGTCCCTGATTATACACCGTGCTATAATATGGATTCAATAAAGGAACATTAGCAATTTGATCTAACCTACCTTTTTCTTGGCCTACATCAATTAGACCGTCCATACTCAAATCTGTCCTAAGACTTGCTTCTAATTCATCATCTTCTTCAATGACAATTTCTTCAACTTCTACTACTACTGCTTTTTTAGATTCCTGTATTGCTAACCATTCTTCATAGTATTCATTATCAGGATCAAGAGTATCTAACGTAGACAAATATTTATATAAATCAGTTATAAAATTGGGGCATAGTGGGTTTAAGAACGAATTTGTGCAGATAATGTCAGGCTCTGTAATATCCATTCGGTAGTTGTAAATCATAGAAGGATCAGAAATAGTTCCGTTACCTTCTACTTCCATACTACCATTGCCCCATTGTTCTGATGGGATAGGAGTAAACCTAAAATACTTTTGAATTGAGTTTCCCGGCACTCCTGTCCAGTCATCTACCTCTTCAAAGATATATCCACCATTAACAGGGTCTTCATTACGCACATAGACTTTAGCAGCATCCTCTGGATTCTTTGACATAACATAATAGTATGTTAATCCATTGACTTGTAAAGAAACATTAGGAGCAGAACTATCAGGTAGCACACCAGTCATAGACCAATTTAGTCCATTGACTGCTGCATTGTTAGTTACGCCATATATACTATCCGCCCAAGAGTATTGCGAGAATACCGACAACGATAGCACCACCGATAAGAGTGGTCCGTGTATCCGAGTCAACATTAAAACCTCTATTGCTTTGTGCATCCGGTCTGACATACTGATTTGCAGGGTCATTCCAAGCATCTTTAGCTTGGTCACCAATCAATCCATCAATAGGGCAGGGAGTTCCTGCATCCATCATAGCCTGAAATACTCTAGGGTCTTGGCACATAACAGATACCGCAGCGACCTTCATTCCCATATTATACAACTGTGTAGCGTTCTTAAGTTTCTCACAGTTCATGTCTCTTACTGTAGAACCAGCAGAGATACCAAGAATCTGTGTTTGAACTGCACCTGACACTCCAATAGTGCAAATGTCAGAGTTTGTTGTATTAATGGTAGGTGCGATAGCAGAGGGAGGAGCAGAGATTACTGTGTTAGTAGAGTCACTTGTACTGGTAACTGTGCTGGTAGTGGTATTCTCTGTAACGATTGGATCATTAGTGGAAGTTGTTTCTTCTGCATAAGCTGCTGTAGTCACGAACAACATAATGAAAGCAGCAAACAATTTTTTCATCATCGTGTTTGCCTTGGGTTAGTGTTTGTCTTATATTTATACATTTAGTGATTGACAAACAGAATCCAATGATATATAATACCCTTCTAAATGTAAAAGGAGTAACCATACATGGCCGTTCAAGTCAAGCAAGGCAATTCAAAAGCACACACCCGCACTTCTATTGGCAAATCAAATAACTCACGACCCAAGAACAAGTCTAAGCGTCGTCAATGGAAAGCATACAACAAACAAGGGAAATAATTAATATGCCGTCTATTATGGATAAACTCAAAAAGAATTCAAAGTTGGATTCTGAGATTATTACCAAGTCAAAATACTATGGTAAGAAAGAAATGGCATCTACTGATGTGCCTATGATGAACGTGGCACTGTCAGGTTCTATTGATGGTGGTCTGTCACCCGGTGTTACTATTCTTGCTGGACCATCTAAACACTTTAAAACCAGTTTCTCTTTAAAGATTGCTTCTGCCTATATGCAGAAATATCCTGATGCAGTAATGCTGTTCTATGATTCTGAGTTTGGTTCACCACAGTCATACTTTGATATGTTTGATATTGATATGGAACGTGTGTTGCACTGTCCTATTACTAATATTGAAGAGTTGAAGTTTGACCTGACTAACCAACTTGAAAACATTACAAAAGGTGATAAGGTTATTATCGTTGTAGATTCGTTGGGCAACTTGGCTTCTAAGAAAGAAGTAGAAGATGCACTAAACGAAAAAGCAGTAGCAGATATGACCCGTGCCAAGCAGTTGAAGTCTGTCTTCCGTATTGCTACACCACACCTGAGTATGAAAGATATTCCGTTCATTGGTATTGCCCATACATATGATACACAAGAAATGTTTTCTAAGAAAGTTGTATCAGGTGGCACTGGTCTTTATTACTCTGCTGATGATATCTGGATTCTGGGTCGCAGACAGAATAAAGAAGGAACATCTATCGTTGGATATGACTTTGTAATCAATGTGGAGAAATCTAGATATGTCCGTGAAAAATCAATCATTCCTATCTCGGTTACTTGGGAAGGCGGCGTCGATAACTATTCTGGTCTACTTGATGTTGCTTTGGCGGGAAAGTTCGTTATCAAACCTTCTAACGGCTGGTATTCAAAAGTTGACCCGGAAACAGGTGAAGTCGAAGACAAAAAATACCGTGCAAAAGAGTTGACAAAAGACTTCTGGGATGGTATTATTAACACCACTCAATTTAAAGAGTTTACAGAAAACAACTTTAAACAGGGTGGCAGTTCTAACATTGAAGTGGTAAGTGAAGATGAACTTGAAGAGTGACCTAAAAGAGTTTGAACATTGGCGTCTAGTTGGTGTAACTGGTGCCAGTGTTGGCGATAAGATTTTGGATTGGGGTATTCAACTGCTGAATGATGACCAATACAAAGATACAATTCTTATCTTTGGTGAGATTTCTTTTGAACCTAATGAAGATGATGATACAGCAGAAATGAGTTTCGAGTATGAAGTATTCCATTCTCCTAACCATGATATTGTCAAAGGGACTGATGAGTTAAATCAAATCGCTGGGGATGTTATAGTAGCAGCCTTGGAAAAGTCTATTGAAGAAGGAAAGGCAGTATTTAATGAGCGAGAATCTGAACAAGACGATACTTCGATCACTCTTAACTAATGAAGAGTATCTTAGGAAAGTTGTTCCTTTTCTGAAACCCAACTACTTTGAAGGTTCCCTTAAGGTTATCTTCAAGCAGGTTGCTGCATTTGTAGACAAGCACAATACACTGCCCACTCTGGAAGCATTCCGCATTGACTTAGAACAGAATGAGAAGGTATCTGATGATATGTTCACTGAAGTCTCTGCTTTGCTTCCAGAGGTGTTTTCTCCTGTAGACATTGATCAAGACTTTCTACTAGAGAAGACAGAGAACTGGTGTCAGGACCGTGCTGTTCATATTGCTGTCATGGAAGCTATTAATATCCTTGATGGTAAAAGTGAGACTATGACCAAGAATGCTATTCCTGATATTCTTTCTGAAGCATTAGGAGTAGCATTTGATACTAATATCGGTCACGATTATATTGACAATGCAGAAGATCGTTTTGAGTTCTATACCCGTGTAGAAGACAAACTACCATTTGATATTGAACTACTCAATAAGATTACCAAGGGTGGTTTGCCTGATAAGACATTGAACATTGCTCTGGCTGGCACAGGTGTAGGTAAGTCCCTATTCATGTGTCATGTCGGTGCTAATGCTTTGCTGCAAGGCAAGAATGTTCTGTATATTACTATGGAAATGGCAGAGGAACGTATTGCAGAACGTATTGATGCTAACCTGCTAGACATTCCTATTGATCAGTTAGATAAAATGCCAAAGGCTATGTTTACTGAGAAGGTTAATAACCTTGCCAAGAAAACTGTAGGTAAACTAATTGTCAAGGAATATCCTACTGGTTCTGCTCATGTTGGACACTTTAGAGCATTGCTTAAAGAGTTGAAACTAAAACGTTCTTTCATTCCTGACATTATTTTTATTGACTATCTGAACATCTGTTCTTCATCTCGTATGAAGTCTATGGGTGGAGCAATCAACTCCTATACCTACATCAAAGCTATTGCTGAAGAACTTCGTGGTCTTGCTGTAGAGTTTGGTGTTCCTGTTCTGAGTGCTACACAGACTACCCGTTCTGGTTATGGCAACTCTGATCCCGGTCTAGAAGATACATCAGAATCATTTGGTCTTCCTGCTACAGCAGACTTGATGTTTGCTCTAGTATCTAACGAAGAACTTGATCAGTCTGGTCAGATTATGGTAAAGCAACTGAAGAACCGATACAATGACCCTAATAAGAATAAACGTTTTGTAGTAGGCATAGATAGATCAAAGATGCGACTATATGACGTTGAACCATCAGACCAGACCTTAGTAGATGATGGTATTCCTGTATTTGATAAAACCCCTGCTGGTGCAGAAGATAAATTTAAAGGCTTTAAGATATGAGCAAATCAACAAAGTCTGAGTTTTATATAGACAGGGTTGATAAAAACACAATCAAAGACCTTTTATACACTCACCATTATTTAAAAGATGAATCTCAAGATTTTAGGTCTGGATGGAATTATGGACTGTTCAAAAGAAATGAATGGTCCGACTTCCTGCGTGTAGGAGAGTGTCTTGGGGCATGCGTATTCAATAATATTACAGGAAAGAACTTTGCTCTTGGAGCATTTGGAATTCCTGACACAGACCAAGAAGGTCTCTATGAACTAACTAGACTTTGTATTGAACCAAACTTACAGAAAGAAGAGTATAACATTACATCTTGGTTTCTTAGCAAATGTATCAAACGGTTTCGTCAAGATACAGATGTAAAAGTTATCCTTAGTTATGCTGATAATAACCATCATAAAGGAACAATATATAGAGCATGTAACTTTACTTACTATGGTTTGACTGACTATAAAACAGACTTTTGGAAAAAACTACCTGATGGATCATTTAGAAAAGTTAGTCATGGCCCTGTGAAACATTTAGAAGGTGAGTGGCGACCTAGAAGTCAGAAGCATAGATTCTTACTGGTCTATGACAAACAACTAAAACAGCAACTAAAATTAAAAGAACAAACTTGGCAAAGTATTAAAGAGGATATTTAAATATGAACCAAACTGTACTCCCTGTAGCAATCACTTCCTCACTGGTCAATGCCTATCAAGATGGCAGTGGCAAGAAAATGTCTGCCCAAGACATTATTGGATACTGTGCTAGAATTTCTAATCCAGATAATCAAAACAATGCTGAAAATGGTAAACTACTGAAATACTTGATTGATAACAAGCACTGGTCCCCATTTGAAATGGTTGATATGGTTCTTGAAATTAATACAACACGGGATATTGCACGGCAAATTCTGCGCCACCGTTCATTTTCATTCCAAGAGTTTTCACAACGGTATGCTGATCCGACTAAAGACCTTGCAGTCTATATGCGTGAAGCACGGTTGCAGGATACTAAGAACCGTCAAAACTCTGTAGAGACGGATGATGTTGGACTACAAGCATGGTGGGATGCACAGCAGAAGTTTCTGACAACTCATTCCCAACGTATCTATCGGGAAGCACTTGATAAAGGTATTGCCAAGGAACAGGCTCGTGCTGTTCTACCTGAAGGTAATATGCAATCCCGCATGTATATGAAAGGTAATGTGCGTTCTTGGATTCACTATTGTGAACTTCGTGCTGGTAATGGCACACAGAAAGAGCATCGTGAAATTGCTGTCAAGTGTGCAGAGATTCTAAAGAACCATTTGCCGTTCCTGAAGCCTTGGTATAAGGAGTTGACTGGTGCCTAAAGTATTAATCTCTGAGTATTGGATTCAGGATAATGGTGGAGTTGTTCGTGTATATAAGAACGGTTCTGCCTATGAACTGATTGCAGAAGAAGATGATGGCACAGTCTTCCTCCATTCTAAAAATATTCCACGGTTAGAAACAGCAGAGAACCGGGCAGAAGAAATTGCTCTCTTAGTATAATGGATAGGAAGGAAGCTGCACGTTTATTCTGGTCAGTCAAAGGGTATCTAATGCCTGATGACTGGTCAGATGAAACCATTAAAGGTATGGTGCGCAGTTACACTAAACGAGTTTGGTATAATCATGAAGCAAATGATGTAGGTTTCGAAGAGGCATGGGCAGAGAAACATAAAATTCGAAACGATAGTTGAAAAAAATATGAAAAGGAGGGTTGACATTGCCCTCCTTTTTTATTATATTAAGTATGTAAGTTGATGAAAGAGAGATTGATATGATTAACGCAACGACACTCAAAGCTATCCGTAATGCTGACTCTGAAACTCTGAACGCAATGATTCATGAAATCAATGCACGTCGCCGAACTGTCAACCGAAAAATCAGCGGTAAGTTTACCGTAGGTCAAATGGTTGAGTTTAACACCAAGAAAGGTTCCGTCGAGCGTGGTGAGGTTGAAAAGATCAATCGCAAGTCTATTAGTGTTCGGACTGCTCCCCTTGTTCGTTGGCGTGTAGCACCAAGTCTGCTGCGTGCAGCGTAACATAAATGCAACACTGTCTTACTGATGTGAAAAAAGTTCATTTTGTTGTTTACATTCACATCAGTAAGTTCTATAGTCTATATGTAAGTTGATGAAAGAGAGATTGATATGACCGAGAAAAAGTTCCAGTTCGCAGTTAACCTTCCTGCCATGAATGCAAAAGAGATTGGTATGCGTATCATGTGTGTAGATATGGCAGAAGTTGCCATGAACGTTAATCGACTCGTTGGTCGTAATGATGAAATCTTCTACACCATCGAAGAGCAGATGGACGGTCCATTCCTGACCCACGAAGATTTGGGTCGTGAAACTAATCCTTGGCAACACCTTTAAAGGAGATTATATAATGAAGTTCTATGCATATGTTGCTGAAACCTACCTTTCTCACAACAAAAAGTGGATTGAGTTGAAAACTCTTTCCACTTTGTCTGAAGCAGAAGAGTTTCTGTGTGAACACTTTGATAGTATTGTTACATCATTGGATAATGGTGATTGTGGTGATATGTCTGTTGAAACTATGATGAAGAATTGGGGAAAAAAGTTCCGTATCACAGAAATGGAGGTTGTGTAATGTTATCAAATAAAGACAAGAACCCTTGGGTTCCAAAGACCATGTTTCTACTGTGTATGGCAGTAGCACTTGGATTTTTTGTAGTAGGAGTAATGCTGTGAATAACTATAAATTTATGACTGATGAAACGTAAGGACAAGACGATAATGGAACACGTAACCTACGACAATATGAGCAACTTTATTAATGATGATATTCGTATGCGAGCAGCAAAATTCGCTGCTAACAAACTTGGTGTTTACGCAGGTGAAATCTTGTCAAATTCAGACTTAATGAAAGCAGCAGCAAAATTATTTTGGGACCATTACTTTGATAGTGAGGCGGAACTATGAGTATCCGAAGTCAACTTTTTGTTGTAGCACTACTCAGTATTTTTGTGGTGACTCCTATTCTGTTTGTGTTTATGGGTCTACTTGGAGTTCTTATCAACGCTGTTTGCACCTATATAATCTTTGAAAAATATTGGAATGAACTATGAGCAATCAACGATCAGGCAACACCTACCGTGCTGCTGCTAACGATAACAGTGGTATGGGGACACTGCTGTTCTTCAAGTCTGCTGTAGAGGCATTGAACGGTGCAGGGTATGATGATGCTGCATTTTACTTTGAACAGGTTGTAGACCATCTGCGAGATGGTGGTAGTCTCCCTAAAGACAAACGAGAAGCAGAAAAAGTTCTAGGACTTTGATAAAAGGGGGCTTGACCCCCTTTCCTTTTATATGGTATAAATAATATAACAATTGAGAGAAAACAATGGCTGCATTAACTTTTGCTGATTTACAAAAACCTCTGCCGGGAGGTTCTATTCCTAGATGGACTGTGCTTGTATCCAAGATAAAAAATAAAGAACCATTTTCTTTGGATGGTTCTGGTAGTGAAGTTGTTTTGAATTACCTTGATGAGAATATTCAAAACTTATTTGAATCAGGAAGTATCACAAAAATTCAGTCACAGTACCGGGGCAAAAATCTTTTTAAGACAGCAAAGGGAGGAAAGCAACTCAACTTGGGTAAGTTGTTCAAGTCTCCTGACTTTGGTGGTGGTAAAGGTTCTGGTGCAGGTGCTGCTGAGACAGAACGCAATGAATCTGCACAATGTCTCTATGCCTCTTTGGCTTGCTATGTCTTTAAAAAGCAAATCCCATTAGATGCACCTATCACTAAGCAGCAGTTCAAAGATGCTATGAAGTATTGTGATGTTTCTGAAAAGTTCGAAAAGATGTTGGACCTGCCTAAAGACTGGCATGAATCATCTATCCTTGGAGCAAACTATCTACATAAGAAGTATGCCTTGAAAGGTAAGTATGAATACCATAGAGGTTCTTCTTTAGTTGATACTATTGAGAATACTTTTAAAAGACTTAATAGTAATGAAAAAGCATTTGGTAACCTTAACAAGTGGTCACCAGCTGACATGTATATGTTTACTCAAGCAGGTAAAGATGCTGTTAAGAATGAACTGGTTAAGGTAAAAACTTTACAGCAACTCAATACCTTAATGGTAAAATACTACAAGTCACATGACATTATTGGAGTGTCTTTGAAAAAGATTTCTGGCACTGTAAAGGCAACAGAAAATAATGTTGGTGATACAGATAAGGTTGAAGTTGAATATCTTGGAGAGCAAGTGGTTGCTACTAACAAAAACTCTATCCTTGACAGTATGGATGTATACCTTGAACATTCTAATGGTAGAATACAGTTTAGAAGTTTTGGTTCTGGATCATTAACAAGCTGGCAGGGTGAAGGTAAAGGAACATATGCTAACCAAGGTAAAGTATCTCTTGGACCTACCAACTATATTTTAGGTATTCATGGTGTGGATAAGTTACCAGAAAGTAGAGATTCTGCCCGATTAGCAAAGAACCCTGATACTAGATACTACAAAGATTTCTACGATGCAGCAAAAAGAGTTAAGACTAAGAACCTACCTGATACACAAGAAGAGTTTGTTAAACTATGGGAATCTGCTAATGAACAATGGCGATACTCTAAATACTTAGGTGTATTATTGGTTGATCGTATGATATCATTATCTAAAGAAAAGAGAAATGAAGTTATCACCGACCTTTATTTGTATTCTGCATCAAAAGCATCTTTTGCAGGACCATTTCTAAAACTCGAATGATTATAAATATATCTAAACAAACTTAATCTCATGGGATAACTGATGGCAAATAGATACTTTGATAACTCACAATTAGCAGAAGCAATCCATATTGCTAGTGGTGATACCAAAGGTGTTTCTCACATCAATAAGTTCGGATTTGGTGCAGCAACTACTAATTCATACACTGTTTGGGATGGTGATAGTGATTATGCCTATCCAAGCACTGCTACTACAGCAACAGTAACAACATCTCTTGCTGATTCTGGATTTCAGGTTTTGGTAGAGGGGTTGGATGCAAATTATGTTTCTATTACAGAAACTATTACTGGCACTAGCTCTGGTGCAACCGGGACAGAGGAATTTCTCAGAGTATTCAGAGCATCTTTAACAAATCAAATTGGGGATTCGGATAATAATTCTGATATTACCATTCGTGTTGACAACAAAGACGCCGCTATTATCACAGCAGGTGAAGGTCAAACACTTATGGCAGTCTATACAGTTCCAGCGCATTGCACTGCGTACCTAGAAAATATCCATGCTGCTCCTACCAAAAAAGACAATGATACAATTATCACTTTAAAGGCAAGATCTTTTGGTGGTACATTTAATACTAAAGGCAAGTTTGCTTCTTCTGGTGAAGTTATTCATTACGATTATAATGTCCCACTTAAATTTGATGCAAAGACGGATATTGAAATCAAAGCAGAAAACCAAGCTGCTTCAGGTGATATCAGTGCATTATTTGATTTGATTATTCTGGAAAATTAATGCAATCATTTAAATCTTTTTTCACAGAACAAAAGAAAAAGGGATTTTACCTTCAGTTTGTTAGAACTAAAGGTTATGATGTTCTGCGTGTAAATCGTTCTGGAGACTTGCGTTGGGCAGAAGTTCGTGGTAAAAAGGGTTATGAAGGTAACGGATACGACCCTAAAGACCCCCTACATAAAGCATTAGATGGATTAGGTAAAGCAGTAGACCTTGGCGCACTAACAGCTGGTGAGACTGTGACTATCAATCCTAGACACCCACATGCAAAGAATGCCTTTGCTACAGCAGAAAGAATAATGAAGTCATGATTTCGTTCAAAAAGTTTATCACTGAGCAGAAGAATACACACATGACCCATATTGAGGACAAGGTTCTCTATGGTGGTGTAAATGGAACACGGGATGCAATCAATGCTCTGCGTTCTCTGCGTGATATGCTGGCTGGCGTAGATAAAGGTAATGTTAGTGTAAAGTGGGATGGCGCACCTGCTATCTTTGCAGGAACTGACCCTAGAGACGGAAAGTTCTTTGTAGCAAAGAAAGGTATCTTTAACAAGAACCCTAAAGTATACAAGACAGATGCAGATATTGACGATGATGCTTCTGGTGACTTGGCAACCAAACTAAAGTTGTCCCTAAAACATTTTGCTAATATTGGCATTAAAGGAGTTATTCAAGGTGATTTACTTTTTACAAAATCTGATCTTAAATCCCAAAAGGTCGCTGGATTGGATTACCTCACGTTTCATCCTAATACAATTGTCTATGCTATCGAAAAGGGCAGTAAGGATGCAGAAGAAATTAGAAAGGCAGAAATTGGCGTAGTCTGGCACACTACATACACAGGTGATGACTTCGAAAGCATGAAAGCAAACTATGGAGTAAACGTGAAGGCTTTGAAGAAGACACCTAAAGTATGGCAGCAGGACGCAATGCTGCGTGACTTGTCTAATACTGCTACTATGTCTGGAAAAGAAACTGATAGAGTTAATGCACACCTATCCCGTGCTGGTAAACTCTTCACTGAAATTTCTGGTTCTACTCTGAGAACATTAGAGCAAAACCAGAAACTCGCACAATTGATTGAGCAATTCAATAATACATTTGTGCGTAGTAATACTGTCATTTCTGACACTGATCAACATGTTCGCAATCTTATTAATTGGATTGAAAACAAGTATCAGAAAGAGATTGACAAAAGAAAATCTGAAAAGGGAAAGCAGACTCAAAGAGATGCTTTGTCTAAAACACTGGAATTCTTCTCAAAGGAGAATAAAAGAAGTCTTAAAAAGATGTTTGATCTACAAAAGGCTATTGTTTCTGCGAAACTTATCCTTATAAATAAAATGAACAGTATTAAACGTGTTAAGACTTTTTTACAAACCACCAACGGGTTTAGGTCAACTGAACCTGAAGGTTATGTAGCTATTGACAAACTGGGAGACAATGCTGTCAAACTAGTTAATCGCTATGAATTTTCAACAAACAACTTTGACCCAACGATACTCAAGGGTTGGAGTAAATAATAGAGGAACGTTATAAATGAAATATCTTATTTCTGCAATTATGGCTACAACTGTAGCTGCTACTGCGGTTGCACAAGATGCCAGTGAATCCCCGCTTATGTCCAACGCAACAGTAGGTGTAGAAACCGACCTGCAAGGTAACGCAGACTGGACAGTTGGGGCAGAATTGGGAATTGCTGGATTCGGTGTAGACGCAGGATTCACACTTAATGACCGTGGTGACAATGCCGCTGATGACTATTCCGTTGGAGTAGGCACAGGCATGGACCTTGGCGTGGCTTCCCTTGATACAAGCATTAACTATGCATGGGGTGCTACTTCTGGTGCAGACCTTATTGGTCGTGGTGATGGCAACACTTGGGGTGACCTGACTGTTGATCCAAAACTGAAACTTACTCCCGGTATTATCGGTGGTGAGTATGCATGGGTAGGTGCTTCTATGGACCTTGCTTCTGCTGGTGAAATCGACCTTGGTTGGGCTGGTGCTACCTACGGTGTAGGTTACTCCCATGACCTGAATGCTAATGCATCTGTATCTATTAGTTATGGTTGGTCAGTAGACGTAGTTGACGATCTTGATGACGCAACAGTCAACGATTGGACTACTACTGCTGATGGTCTTAAAGTCGGTGTAGGCTTTAAGTTCTAAAATGATTGGGTTTAAAGACTTCCTCTCAATTACTGAGACTTCCTCTCCTAGTGAGGGGGAGTCTTTTCCCATTTCTGAAGCACTGTCTTTTGCTGCTAGACGTAAGAAGTCTATTGACTTTAGACGCCGCAAACAAAAACTACAAAGACAACGCAAGATTGCTCTCAAACGTCCAGCAACTCTTGATAGATTAAAAAAACGTGGACGTAAATCTGCTAGAGATATCTTGACAAAACGATACTATGGTGGTAAGACTAAGAGTAGTATGAGTATATCTCAAAAACAGCGTGCAGAAAAAAGACTAGATAAAGCAAAGAGAGTAACAGGTATTATTTCTAAGAGACTGTTACCTAGCAAACGTAAACTAGATGTGCAGAGAAGGCGTTGATTTTATGCTTAGTGGATTTAAACAGTATCTAGAAGAAAAATCTTCTGTAGGATATTTTGCATTTGGAAGATTCAACCCGCCTACTACTGGTCATGAAAAATTAATTACAAAAGTTGCTTCTCTTGCTAGAGGCAATGACTATAGAATTTTCGCATCCCAATCGGTTGATGCTAAGAAAAATCCTTTAGAATATAAAACTAAAGTGAAGTTCATGCGTAAGGTGTTCCCAAAGTATGCCCGGAACATTGTCATGGACAACTCTGTTAAAAACTTCCTAGATGCTACCATGTATATGTACAAGCAGGGTTACAAGAACCTTGTTATGGTTGCTGGTGATGACAGAGTACAAGAATTCCAAAAACTCCTTACCAAGTATAATGGTGTAGATTCCCGTCATGGTAAGTATGAGTTTGACTCCATCAAAGTTGTATCAGCTGGCGAACGTGACCCTGATGCAGATGATGTAACAGGTATGTCTGCTTCTAAGCAAAGAGCAAACGCACAGAACAATGACTTTGCAAAGTTTTCTCAAGGTCTTCCCAAAGGTGCATCTGATCAGTTAGCAAAAGAACTGTTCAATGCTATAAGAAAAGGAATGAACCTAAATGAAAATAAAACATTTACTAGACATGTTATGTTGGAAGCAGTTTCAGAAAGACGTGAGGATTACGTTAACGGGGAACTATTTTCTGTTGGTCAGCAGGTTATCGTAAAAGAGTCTGATGAATTAGTTACGATTACTCACTGTGGTTCTAACTATGTTATTGTAGAGATGGACGGTAAGAATAAACGCAAATGGTTGACTGATGTAGAACCATTAGAAGAAAAAGTATCACAGAACCAGATTGATAGTCTAGAGAAGTTTGCTGATAAGTTACTTGCAAAGTATGATATTGATATTGAGTTTACTCGGCACTTTGTTGACCGTGTAAATGATGCCCGTAATAATCCTGAGATTAAAGTTGCTGAGTTACAGAAGTTCTTTAAGAAGGTGCAGAAAGCAAAAGGTAATAAAATCAAAACAATTGGTGATTTCCAAGCTGTTCTGAAAGATGTTACTACTGACCTTAATATTCCTGCTGTTATTCGTAACAAAGGTGACGATTTTGAAGTTACTTTGAAAACGATTATGCGGAAGAAGAACTTCAAAACACCTAATAAGATTATCCAGTATGAGAACAAAGTTGCTCAAGACCCTGATGTAAAAGATAAAAAGGGAACGCAACCTAAGAAATACTTTTCTGGTCTGGCAAAGTCTACCAAAGCATCTAGAGATTCGCACTTCAAGAAAGGTGCTAAGATGGATGACGATAACCCTGCTGCATATGAACCAGCACCGGGTGATAAAGATGCTGAGACTAAAACCTCTAAATATACTAAGAAGTATAAACAGATGTATGGTGAAGGTGATGGTCTCTGGGCAAACATTCATAAGAAACGTCAATCTGGCAAACCTATGCGTAAACCCGGATCAAAAGGCGCACCTACCAAACAAGACTTTAAGAATGCAAGAAATGAAGAAGTGATGAACGAAGAGGAAAAGAAAGGGTTAGCTGCTAAGGCAGAGAAGTCTGGTATTTCCTTGGGTATTCTAAAGCAAGTTTATAATCGTGGCATGGCAGCATGGAGAACCGGACACAGACCCGGAACTACACCGCAGCAATGGGGATATGCGAGAGTAAATTCATTTATTACTGGTGGTAAAACTAGAAGAACAGCAGATAAAGATTTATGGGCAAAGGTAAAAAAATGATCACTTTAAGAGAATTCAAAGAAAAAATGCACGAAGCAAAAGAAGTATTATCCCGTTTTAGAGATGATAGACTAAAGCAATCTATTATCAATCTAGCAAAACAAAAAGGTCTTAAAGTTAAAGACATGGGAAGCAAGATTGAAGTTTCAGGTAACGGTCGTAAAGTTATGGACTTAACTCTTGCAGTTCAAAAGCAAGATGTTAAAGTTGAGCAATTAGAAGAAGGTAAGTCTTCTACTGGTTACGAATTATATCACAGAGACTTTTCTTCTGCTATGCAACACGCATACAAACATGCTAAAGCAAAACTTGGTGTAGATGTTGACCCTGAAGAGATTGACAGTAAAGTTGCTTCTGGTCCTAGAAAACCATCTAAGGGTAAGACTAACACCTATCGTCTGCTGGATAAAGGTGGCAAGAAAGCAATTCAAGTTCAAGTCTATGGTATGGACAACGGCAAGTATGAACTGAACATGTATAAAGAGTCAGTTGATATTAGTGAAGATGGACATACAGATGTAGACTCTTCCGAAAGAATGTGTAAGACTGTAATGGAAGATGCCAAAGAGATTATGGAATATCTAGATGGTATGGATGGCGAAAGTTCTCTTCCTACATGGTGGACTAATAAACTTGCTACTGCTTCTAAAGATATGAATAGTTTGAGAGATTATTTGGTAAATCCGGATGATAATAGTGGCAAGATGGATGAACAGAAACAGATGGACCCTACCAAGCATGTCTCCAAGAAAGGTGACATGTATTGCGTCTATAACAAGGCAGGTAAAGAGGTTGCTAAGTTTGATAACAAAAAAGATGCTGATGCCTATGCTATCAAAAACCATGACAAACTTATGGAATATGTAGAAGTAGGCACTAATGCTATTCGTAATACCTATGCTAAGGCAACACCGGGACAAACTAATGAACTTACTGGCACAGATAAAGCAATCGCTGGTGCTGCTTTAGGTGTATTAGGATACGGTGCTAAAAAAGCAGTTGATAGATTTAACCCCACTAAAGTCCGTGATGCTCGTAAAAAGCGTATGGAACGTGACGCAGAAAAAAGACAAGCTGAACGTGACATTGCCCAAATGAAACGTAAAAAACTACAGGGCAGCAACTAATGAAATCGTTTAAGTTTTTCTCTGAAGAATTCCTAGAAGAACAAGCAGAAATGCTGATGGAAAAACTTATTACCTTTGGTGGTAAGGCATATCCTAAGTTTGGTAATGTTCTAATCATGGCTGGTGGTGCTGGTTCTGGTAAAGGTTTTGTTCAAAGTAATCTTATTGGTATGGAAGGTAAGTCTTTTGACCCTGATGCACTCAAGAAGTTGGCAGGTAAATCTCCACTTATCAATAAGAGAGTTAAAGATGAGTTTGGTGTAGACCTGAAAGACTTAGGTGCTAAACTTAAAGTGCCTGAAAACGTTTCTAAGTTGCATGCTATTATTGGTGATGCACTAAACTTGCCAAACAGAAAAGAATCAGCATTCTTTTCTTCTGTTATGTCTGCTGCTGCTGACCGTAAACCAAATATTATTTTTGATACAACACTCAAAGATGCTGGCAAGTTACAGAAACTTTCTAGTCAAGTTACCGAACTTGGATATGATAAAAAGAATATTCATATTGTATGGGTTGTCAACGATATTGAAGTTGCTAAACAGCAGAACTTAAAAAGAGACAGAGTTGTTCCTACAGAGATTTTAATTAATACTCATAGAGGTGCAGCTAATACTATGGGTGATATTCTCAGAATGGGCAAATCCCTTAGTAACTATATGGACGGTGATCTTGTATTTGCCTTTAACAAAGTTGGTGTAGATACTGAACTAGTTAAGTCCAAAACATGCAATAAACGTGGAGATAGAGCTTTCTATGTTAAAGATGCAAACTATGTCTATATCAAACGTGCTGGTAAATCTTTACCTCCTTTAGATACACTCAATAAACAAATGCTTGCTAAAGTCAAGGAATATGTTCCTAAAAATATTGACTGGGAGAACCTAGAACTATGAAGTCATTCGGTTGTTACATAGATGAACCTCCTTTAGTAGAGGCAGCTGAATACCAAGGTAAGAAGGTTAAACTGAATGACCCTTTTAGAACCTCTGGTGGACCTAAGAAGTTCTCTGTGTATGTTAAGAACGAAAAAGGTAATGTGGTCAAGGTAAACTTTGGTGACCCTAATATGGAAATCAAACGTGATGACCCTGCTAGACGTAAGAGTTTTAGAGCAAGACATAACTGTGAAAATCCCGGTCCTAAGTGGAAAGCAAGATATTGGTCTTGTTACCAGTGGCGTTCTGGTTCAAAGGTAGATAACTAAAATGGCCAGCACTAATGCAGAACGCATGGATCGTATTGAAACTAAGATTGATAAACTTTCTGAAGTGCTTGTGCAGATGGCAAGAGTAGAAGAGAGATTAGTGAATCAAGAAGAAGACCACAAGGTTCTAAGAAAAGATATTTACAATCTTTATGATAAAGTTAGTGAAATGGAAAAGATTGTTCAAAAGAATCAGATAACTGTAAATATTATAAATAGAATCAGTTGGATAATCATTACAGGCGTGGTGGGTGGTTTTGGCACCTTAATCACCTACCTGTTCAATAAGTAATAAGGAATAAAAAAATGTCAATGAGAACTGCCTTAATGGAAATGGCGAATAACGAGGCCACACAATATAAAAAGGGCGATAAAGTCATCGTAAAAGTTGCAAAATCTTCTGATCCAGAAATGCGGCAGCACGCAAAGGAATTTGGGGATAAAATTGGCGGTGTGGTTCAATTTCAATCTGGATCAATCGTATCAGTGAAAACCTCAAAGGGTGTACTTAATCCGTCTGTTAAGGACGTTAAGTGTTTCAAAGAGTCTGTTGATTATGGTAGTCGTATGACTGATGCTCAAAAGAAAAAGTTTCACGACCTGAAGAAGAAAATGACAGGTGGTCCAGAGTATCAAAAAATCATGCGCAAGAACCAAAGCCCTGTAAAGTCAGATGATGAGTTTCATAACCTTGTTTTGAAAAAGGCAATGTCTGAAGAACGTGCTGCATGGGTGCCAGAGTCTATTGCTGATGAGCAAGTAGAAGCATTTATGGAAGCAACTCTTGCTGCTGTAACCGAAGGTGCTGATACTTTTGTATTTGAAGGCAAGTCCTACAAGGCAAAGTCTAAATCAGAAGCAAAGAAACTTGACCCTGTAGGTAAAGCAGATGCTGATATCGACAATGATGGTGATGTAGATAGTTCTGATGACTACCTGAAGAACCGCCGTAAGGCAATCAAGAAGTCTATGAAAGACGATGATGACGATGAAGTAAATGAGATTGATGGTGCAGCTTCTGGTATGCGAGCAGCAGATAAAGAACCTACTGTTAATCTCAAGTCACTGAAGAAGCGTCGTGCTGCTGAAAAGGCAAGAAAGACTGCACGTCCTAGTCCTCTTCGTGGTAAGAAAGACATGAAGTTTGAGTCTACAGAAACTATTGATGAAGCAATGTCTGGCACTTACATGACCGTTGAATATGACTATAGTGATAACTTTGGTATGCTAGAACTTTACAAGAATGGTAAAAAGATTGGTTCTTGGGATGGATATCTATCCCATGAATCTGGTAAGAATGACCTTGCTATTGAAGCAACTAAACTTGCAAAGAAGCATGGCGTAAACCCTAATGGTCTGAAGACAGTAGATGGTGAAGACCCAAAGAGAACAGGCAAGCTTGTTCCAAACAAAGACTTTGGTTTCCCTAGAGGAAAAGCAAAAAGAGAGTCTGTAGAAGAAGAAAAAGCACCGGGTGCTACTGCACAGCATGGAGTAGATGCTAATACACAGGATACATTTGAGAAGCAGTTGTCTACTCGTAAAGGTGAAAAAGACTTTGTAGACCAGCACTCTATGGAAGTTGGTATGGACATTGAAAAGATTACTGCTGAAAACAAAAAGAGTATTGAAGATGCTCTTAAGGTAACACCACCTAGAATGGGTGATCAGAAAGCTGGTGATAACTCTTTTGTAAGTCCTATTCAGTCTAATATCATTGATGGTATTACTAAAGCATTACAACAAATGAAAACGAATAACTAAAGGATTAATAATATGTTGAAAGCTCCTGCATGGGCAAAAAATGCCATTCCTACCGAAAAAGGTTGGGTAAGTCCTAAAGGCGAACTTCTGGTTGCTAGAAAACTTTCTGATAGACAGTTGACAGAGTATTGGAATGCACAAAAGAACGATGTTCCTGCTCCTGCGCCTATCCAAGAACCAGCACCAATCATTGAAGCAGACCCTGTTATTGAAGAGGCAGCACCTACTGCTGAACCTCTGATTGAAGCAGAACCAGATGTAGATCATTGGTCTTTGACTAAGGCACAACTGGCAGAACATGCTGCTGATGTTCATGGAGTAGAACTTGATTCTACTATGACTAAATCAAAAATGATTGAGGCACTTGAAGCACAAATCTAAATCATGAAAATCCTTAGTGAAAAAGTAGAGGTAACAGAAGAGAACTATCTTATTGTTGCTGCTAAACATTATAATAATCCTCAGTGTTCTAGTACTGATGAATTCTATGCTGACCTTGATCGTATCAAGTATATCAAAAGAATTATCAATCGGTATCTAGAAACTGGGGAGTTATCAGATAGATTATTGATTAATCATATTATTGTATTTTGTAATGTTTTTGGTATTGAAATCGGTGTGAAGATGATGGCACTAAAATTAGATTACAAATACTGGCCTGTCATCAAATCATTCTTAGTATTCCTAAAGTATATTGAACCTGCTGATCTAGTTGGTATTACGATGGACCCAAAAGTTATTAATATTTTAAGAGAGATTTAATGTCCCTTTCAACAGTTACTGATACCATATACACCTATAGATTTTTGAAATTGTTGGTAACTCCATTCAACAAGACCAAAGCATATGAGTTTGGTATTGTAGATGAGAATGGTAAACGCACAGACAAAGACATTACTACTTCTTCTGAAAGAGACGCATTTAACCTCTTCCATAGACTAGCATTTAATATGAAAAGATTGCTTGGTGCATTCCCCGGTGGTAAGTCTCGTATTGCATCCTATGTAGCAGCATTAGCACTCCTTAGAGAGAGTTATGGGGTTGATACAGAGACTGTAATAAACGAAATGAGTATTGATGAGGGGGATAAAGAATCCATCTCTACACTCCTAGAAGAGTATGTAGATCAGACCCCCAAGAAAAAGAAAAAGAAGACTATTGAAAACGAAGAGGCTGGCACCACTACTGCTGATGTTGCTATGCCTCCTACACATATGAAGTTTAAGGCATTTGTGAGACGTAAAAAGAAAGATGATGAACTAAGTGAAGAATATTTGAATGAACTTTTTGATAAACCTTACAAGTTCAAAAAGATTAATATTGCCTTGAAAGATAGAAAAATGGCTTCACTAACAGCTGATAGTCCTCAAGGTGAAATTCGTATAAGCTTAGAGAATTTTGGTAGACTCGGAAAAAATAATTTTGAATTAGATTTTTCGGTAGGCAATAGGTTCTCTAAAACAGGTAAAGGTGACCAATTTAGAATTTTTTCTACAGTAATTCAAGGTCTGAAAATGATTATTGATAAAGAAAAAGATGAAATCAAAACTGTAACTTTTAGTGCAGATAAAGAATATGATGATGACACTTTTGATGCTGCTTTTGACGGAAGACCCGTTTCTAAAAGCACGACTAATTTGAGTCGTTCTAGATTATACAATACGATGATAAAAAAGTTTGCTAGTAAAATGGGGTTTAGTGTAGATATTGATGACTCCAGCAATAGAGTTACAGTATATACGCTCAAAAACAAAACCTTTAAAGAATCGTAAAGGTAATATATGTTTGCACTTCTTGGTTCTGTTCTAGGTTTCGGCACTTCCTTTGCTCCAAAGATTTTGGAGACGATTAATAAAGGTCGTGAACAGAAGCATGAACTTGCTAAGATGAAAATGTCTGCTGATATTAAGATGCAGATGCAAGATGCTGAGTTTGACCATCTACAAGACATGGCTCACCATGAAGAACATAAACGTCTAATCGAACATGATATTGCTATCTCTAAAGAGACAGGGTTCTTTGCAGGACTGAAAAAAGGTGTGCGACCAATCATCACATACTGTTTCTTTGGTTTCTTTCTGTTCTATAAAATAGTCCTTGTAATGGAAGCAATGCGGTCAGGACAGGACATGGCAGCAATATCTGATGTAATATGGGATCCTCAATCCCAATCTATCTTTGCAGCAATCATTTCATTTTGGTTTGGTTCACGGGCAGTTGAAAAACTAAAATAACTTGACAATGTGCAAAAAATAAGATAGTATAAGTAATACACTAATTACACAAATCCATACAAAATAAGAGGTACGTTCTATGACAAACGGTCTAGACATGAGGGATTTTTTGTCCCAAACTAAATTCTATGAAGGTTATTCACGGTATATTGACGACGAAAACAGATATGAAAGTTGGGATGAATCTGTTGACCGTGTAATGGCAATGCACAAAGGTTATTATAAAGATAAGATGTCTACTGCACTTGCAAATGAGATGGCAACTGCTAGTAGTGCATATAAAGAAAAACGTGTTCTAGGCGCACAACGTGCTTTACAGTTTGGTGGTGACCAGCTGCTTAAACATCAAATGAAAATGTATAACTGCACTTCCTCTTATGTAGATCGTGCATCTTTCTTTGGTGAATATTTCTATATTCTTTTGTGTGGTGCAGGTGCAGGTTTTTCTGTTCAAAACCACCATGTTAATAAACTTCCTGCTATCCAAGAACGTAAGAAGCAAGCAAAAGGTTATATTGTAGAAGATAGTATTGAAGGTTGGGCTTCTGCTCTAGATGTTCTTATGTCATCTTACTTTGTTGGTGGTGGTAACTACCCTGAGTTTGAAGGTCGTAGAGTATTCTTTGACATGACTAACATTCGTCCCAAGGGTGCAAAGATTTCTGGTGGATTTAAAGCACCGGGTCCAGATGGTCTGCGACAGGCACTTGACCGTATTGAATACCTTATCCAAGGTGTTGTAATGGGTTCTAAGGAACCTGTGCAGTTACGTCCTATTCATGTCTATGATATTGCTATGCACTGTGCTGATGCTGTTCTGTCTGGTGGTGTGCGTCGGTCTGCTACTATCTGCCTGTTCTCTCCTGATGATACAGAGATGATGAATGCCAAGACAGGCAACTGGTTTACTGATAATCCACAACGTGCAAGGTCTAATAACTCTGCTGTTATTGTTCGTAAGGAAACTACCAAAGAACAATTTATGGGTATCATGGACAGCATTAAGCAGTTTGGTGAACCCGGATTTGTATTTGTAGAATCTACTGAGCATACAACTAATCCATGTGTAGAGATTGGTATGTTCCCACAGATTGATGGTGAGTCTGGTTGGCAGGGTTGTAACCTGACAGAGATTAACGGTGGAATGTGTGTAGACGAAGAGTCATTCTACAAGGCATGTGAAGCTGGTGCTATTCTTGGCACACTACAGGCAGGATATACAGATTTTACATATTTGCCTGATACAACAAAAGCAATCTTTGACCGTGAAGCACTTCTTGGTGTGTCTATCACTGGATGGATGAATAATCCTGATATTCTTTTTGATGGTAAGATTCTAGAAAAGGGTGCAGAGATTGTTAAAGAAACTAATAAGAGAGTTGCTGAGTTACTTGGTATTAATGCTGCTGCTCGGACTACTTGTGTTAAGCCTTCTGGCAATGCTTCTGTACTCCTTGGCACTGCAAGCGGAATTCATGCTGAACACTCTGAGCAATACATTAGAAACATTCAACTGAACAAAGACTCTGAAGTTGCACAGTTGATTGCTAAGACTAACCCTAACATGGTAGAAGACTCTGTATGGTCTGCTAATGGAACTGACTTTGTTGTTTCGTTCCCTATTACACCCAAGCAAGGTTCTATTCTGAAAGATAAACTTATTGGAACTGACCACCTTGACTTAGTTGCCAAGGCACAAAAGCATTGGGTAAACACTGGTAAGAATCCAGAACTATGTGCAGACCCTACAGTATCACATAACGTTTCTAATACTATTCTAGTAGAGGATTGGGATGATGTTGCTGAATATGTTTATAGCAATAGGGATAACTTTGCTGGTATTTCTTTCTTGTCTACTTCTGGCGATAAAGATTTCAATCAAGCGCCGAACACTGAAGTTCTCGACGCTGAGAAAATGGTTGAAAAGTATGGAGTGGCTGCTGTATTAGCATCTGGTCTAGTTGTAGATGGTCTACAGGCATTTGATGACCTTTGGATGGGTTGTATGACTGCACAGGGATATGGTGAAGATATCTCTGCTGAAAGTTCTAAGAACACACTAAAGAAAGATTGGGTGCGTAGGTTTACAGCATTTGCCGATAAATATCTTGAAGGTAATCTGAAGAAAACTGAGTATTGTTTGAAAGATGCATATCTTGTGCATAAATGGGAAAAGATCAAAAGGTCTTACACGCAAGTAGAATGGATTTCTGAGTTGTCAGAAAAGAAGTTTACTGATGTAGATACACTAGGTGCAGCAGCTTGTGCTGGAGGAAGTTGCGAAATCGACTTTTAAGGAGAGTATATGAAATACCGTATTATCTGTGATACCTGCGAAGTGGAGAGTGTAGTTCATCTAATCTATGATGAACCACCTAACCACTGCCCTTATTGTGGTTCTGAACTCACCGATGATGAGATTTCAGAATATGATGCAGGATGTCTTTGTGACTAATATAAGTAACCTCAGTTGAAACACACTGGGGTTATTTTTTTATATGTCTGAGAAATATTATGGTTGGTATTATGAATTTGGTGAGTATGATCCTGAACATGCTCCAGAAGAGTTTGTAGGGTTCGTCTACAGGATACAAAACCTAGACACTAACCAGAAGTACATTGGTAAAAAACTGTTCTGGAACCGCAGGAAAACCAAGGTAAAGACCAAGGCTGGTGGAACTAAAACTAAGTATGTTACCAAAGAGTCTGACTGGAAGAGTTACTATGGTTCAAACAAGCAACTTCAGGAGCAAGTCCAAGAAGTCGGTGGTGATAAATACTATAGAGAAATCTTAAGGTTCTGTAAAACTAAAGGTGACTGTTCTTACTATGAAGCAAAATATCAGTTTGAATATAATGTGCTACTAAGGGATGATTACTTTAATGAATATATCCAGTGTCGGATTAATGCGAAACATTTGAAAAGAGACGATGATGAATGAGATTAAATTGAATGTTTTTGAGGTTCTGCAAAAAGTAGCAGCAACCAAAAAGAAAGAAGAAAAGATTGCCCTTTTACGGAAGCACGATTCTTTTGCTCTTAAGTCAGTCATTCAAGGCTGCTACAATTCCAATATTAAACTACTGTTGCCAGAGGGTGATCCGCCATATACCGCCTGTGATCCCCACAACTGCCCCTCAAACCTTTTGAGGAAGGCAAGAGACTTTGCTTACTTTGTAGGACAGAAAGGTAAAAACATTCGTCCTATTAAGAGAGAAACTATTTTCATTAATCTTTTAGAAGGTATCCATCCAGAGGATGCTAAGATTGTATTGCAGATGAAAAACAAAAAACCCTTCAAAGGTCTTTCAGCTGCTTTAGTCAAGGAGGTTTACCCTAACTTGATGCCCCCTGACTGATTTGTTATGTAAACATATCAACTAACCGAAGGAATGCATTATATGCTCGTTTCTCAAATCGACCGTTTGAAAAAAGATTATCGTGAACTTGAACATTATGAAAGAAAACTAATTAAACAAGGGAGAGATAAAGTGGTAAGAAATATGAAATTGAAACGAGAATATCTGGGTAAATCAATAAAAGATTTAGAGGATCAACTTTATACTTGACAAGTCCTAAATCATAGTCTATAATAAGTTTACTTTAGGGCCCGGGGAATATATACATTCTCTGGGTCTTTTTATTCTTGACATTCGTATCTATATAATGTATTATCCATCTATAAACTAAAGGAGAAGAAATATGTTAGCAAAAGTATTTTGGAGAATCTTTTCTCTTGACAAAAGCATTCATAGGAAGTATACTCTTTTATATGATGATTTGTGTGAATAAAGAGTATGCAGGTGTGATGTAACGGTAGCATGACAGTCTCCAAAACTGTTCGTCAAGGTTCAAATCCTTGCTCCTGTGCCAAACTTATATGATGATTTGTGTGAATAATCTTATGCGGACATGGCGGAACTAGGTATACGCAACGGCCTTAAAAGCCGTCGGCCATTGGCCTTGTGGGTTCGAGTCCCACTGTCCGCACCAAACTTATTAATGGCCCGTAGTTCAGCGGTTAGAACCCTCCGCTCATAACGGAGCTGTCCTCAGTTCGAATCTGGGCGGGCCAACCAAATTTAAATCAAGAAAGAAGATATGTTCTTAACACCCTGTGTATCCTTATGTAAAATAAATGAAGGTAAATGTCAGGGTTGTGGCCGCACTTTAGAAGAGATTGCTAAGTGGCGCAAATATACTGATGAGGAAAGACTTGACATCATGCGTAGATTAGGGTATGGTGTTAGACGTAATAAAAAACGGAATACATCATGAAAAACGTACATGCCTATGCCGCCATCTTCCTCGCCAGCGCTGCTGTTTTCTCAATTATTGGTGCGCTTGTGTTCGGTTCGGAACCAACCGTCAAAACTGCTGAATTCAAACAGCATCACTTCAACGTTGAGTCTGAAGAAGTAGTTTGCGGTTACTTCAATCGGATGGAAATCATCGGGAACAAAGAAAACGGAATACATCATGAATATCTTTTACCTTGATCCAAACCCTATCACAGCAGCACAGATGCACTGTGACCAACATGTTCATAAGATGCTGCTAGAGACTGCACAAATGCTTTCTACTGCACATCGTATGTTAGATGGTGAGAAGACACGTCGTCCGTCTATCTCTGGCAAACGTATGGTAGACTACTATGTTCATCCTGACCCTGTTCTAGAGCATACACTCTACAAGGCAGTTCACTTCAAGCATCCATCTAATATATGGATTCGTCAGTCTGTAGAGCAATACGGCTGGGCAAAAGATTTGATGAATGCACTTGCTGATGAGTATGAGTATCGCTATGGTAAGCAGCATGGCACAGCAGTTAATGTTCTACCTTATCTACAACTACCACCTAAGTCTATGAAGATGACTGGTGGATGGACTCCACCTCCTCAGTGTATGGATGATTACCTTAAACGTTCTGTTCCGCAGACTATGCTTGCCTACCGTGACTTTTATATCACAGAAAAATCTAAGTTTGCAAAGTGGACAAAAACTCGCAAAAGTCCAAATTGGTACTTGACAACTCCGTCCAAAGATACTATATTAAGTATGTAAGACAGAGAAAGAGAGAAATCAAATGATCAACATCGGTATGGAAGTCTGGTATGTAAACACAAAGCCAGTAGGTGTTACTGGCGTAATCACTGATGTATTTACCTACCCCGGTGATGTTGACACCACTGTTGTTGTTCAGTATGATGACGGTGATGAAATTGCCTACACCAAAAACGCTATCATGCAGAAGATGAAAAGCAAGCGCATGGCTGTCGTATATGGTGGTAGCGCAATGTCCACTATTCTGTAAGGAGACTTATTATGATTGAACAGATTCAAAGTTATATTGCTGCTTGTGAAGCAAACCTTGCTAAGTATCAGCAGATTGAAGACCCTGTTGAGCGTGACCGTGCTGTTGCTGCCTGTGAAGGTATGCTTGCAGATTTTAAAGCACTTATTAAGGAATAAGACAGATGAAAAAGAAGAAGTATTGGCCAATGCCCGGAACAAAAGTAGGACAGGAAAAAATGCAAAAGAAGTCTTTTGTAATTCGTGATGCAGTCAGTAACGGTATTCGTTTTGGTCTGTTTGAACCAATCACTTCTGAACGTCAAGCAAAGAAGTTTATGCGTGACTTTGAAAAACGTATGAAGTCCTGTGGCATTGAAGTGCAATGTGTGATTAAAGAGGTTGAGTAGGCTAAATATGATATATCATCTGAAAGGCATTACCAAAAGAGGTAAGCAGCGTATCAAAGAACATGGTACGCAATGGAACGTAGTTGAAAAGCGTCCAGGCACCTTTGGTGACGTACTACTGCGGTCAGTTGAGACTAATGATCTACGTTGGTTGACCGAAGACTTCCGTGTTGAAAGGATTGAAGAATAATGGAATTAATTTTATTTGTTTTGTCTTTTGGTTGGCCTGTATTGATGATATACGGTGTCTACAAGATGATTCTAGAAGAGCATATCACGGAATGGATGAAATACCGTCAACGTAAGATGCAACTCAAATGGGAATCAGGACAGGTTCAAGGTATTTTGAATAATATGTCTGCGGAAGGTGTTCTGAAGAAAATGACCACAGTTGAACGGGTAGAACTGCATGAACTACTTGCCAAAGAGTATCCTTTGTGGTATAGTATTTACGGTAAAGAAATGACCTATATTCCGAGGGATCGTTAATGTTTAAAGTTACTGAATCTGTGGATTATCTTGACCCTAATCCTGCTGTAGCATTTTTTGATACTCGTTGGGAAGCTGATGAGTATCTATCAGAACGTATACATAATCGGGTTGAGTTTGAGGTGCAGCATTCACCTTATATGGTAAGTGAAAAGAACTATAATGATTTGGTTCAATATGAATCAACATTTTTTAACGTTACAGAAGTAGATGAATACGCTGTAGATATTGATGGAGCAACTGATTAATGAAAAGTAATATTGCCGATAAGGTAATTCTAACTGACTGTGACGGTGTTCTGCTGGACTGGCTCTTTGGTTTTAAAGAGTTTATGGCAGACCGTGGTTACACTGAACAAGACGATACCGGATATGCTATCTGGAAACGTTATGGTTTTATTAACAAAGAAGCAGGTGAAGGTCTGGTTCGTGAGTTTAACAACTCTGCTGCTATGGCATATCTCACTCCACATTTAGATGCAGTCAAGTATGTAAAGAAACTTCACGAAGAATGTGGATATGTTCTGCGTGTTATTACTTCTATGTCCTTGAACAAGTATGCCTACAAAGCACGTCTACAGAACTTACATGCCTTGTTTGGTGAAACTGTAATTGATGAACTTGTCTGTCTTGATACTGGTGCAGATAAAGATGATGCACTTGAGCAATACCGTGGCACAGGTTGTGTTTGGGTAGAAGATAAGTATAAAAATGCTGTGTTGGGTAAAGAACTTGGTCTTGATTCGTTCATGATTGATTTGCCCCATAATCGGCAGTTCGACTTTGACCAGCGTGTTCAAGGCTGGGAAGATATCTATCACACTCTTGTAGGAATTTAATTAAAATGAAAGCAGTTATTATTGGTGGAGTGTCAATGCTGGCACTCTCAGGTTGCGCAGTAAATACATACCCACAACTTAATCAATGTGCAGATGTAGTTTACTATGCACCAGAAGTTCCAGCCTATGCTACTCTTGGTGCTATTGCTGGCAGTATTGGTTTGGCAGTATTGTCTGATGGTGATGTTGCTATGTCTTTGATCGGTGCTGGTGTTGGTGCAGCAGTTGGTTCTGGTGCAGCTGGTGGTTTACATACTCATCAGGTATGTCCTACTTCAGAAGTAACTTATACAGAACCGGAATATGAACATGTCTATGAAAAGTAATATTCTTGTAGGTTTGGTTGGGGCAGTTCTTGCCCTGACTATTCCTGCCAAAGCAGCAGCAGATGATACTGTCTATGCAACTATTACATCTGTTACACCTAACTATATTGAACTGGTAACTCCTGTTCGTAAAAACATTTGTAGTTTTATAGATGTTCCTGTCTATGAAACAGTACAAGGTCAAGGTGCTACAGGACTAGAAGTTCTGGGTGGTGCTATTATCGGTGGTCTGTTTGGTAAAGCAATCACAGATAAAGATGAAGGTGCAGCAGCAGGAGCAGTTATTGGTGGTGTAGTTGCAGCAGAAGCAGGTCGTGCTGATAAAACTCGTATTATCGGTTATGAGAAACAGAAACGTTGTTCTATTCAATATGTTGACCGTGTAGAATCTGTAGTAGATAACTATACAATTTACTATCAATGGAAAGGTCAGTATGGTAGCACTGTTGTAGATAAGCGTTATCGTATTGGTGATAAAGTTATGGTAATGGTAATTATCACAATGTTGTCAGGTCAATAGATATAGTATAGATTAGGACAGTTTGCGGACCCTTAGCTCAGCTGGATAGAGCAACCGCCTTCTAAGCGGTAGGTCATAGGTTCGAATCCTATAGGGTCCGCAAACTGTCCTAACAATTTTATTAGGAGATTATATAATGTTATTTTTAGGATTAGGTGCAGTTGGTGTTACACTCACTGCTATTGTTGGTGGATGGATTGCCTATAACGAATTCTTTGCTGGTGATAAAGAAGATACAGCAGAGAGTGAAGTTCCGTTGATGACATACTTTCATGACAATGAAGTTCTAACAGAACCGCAAGCTGGTATTAAATATATTGTAGAAGATGATGAAGGTATTGATGCGCAACTTACCTTGAATGCTGTAATGGATTGGGTAGAAGCAGATGACCCTAATATCTTTACAGGTGATTGGAATGTAAAAGTATCTACATGGAATGATGCTGCACTAGTAGAAATTCGTGGTGATGCATCTACTCTACTCAAAGATCGTTATGATGATGTAGAACTACCATTCTTTGATGGTGAAGGTATGGTTGACTTTGTTACAGTAGATTTGGAATTTGCATAATGAATGCGCCTAGATTAAAAGACTACTGGAAATATAATTTTACTCGAACCTTTTGGTCTTTGTATTTGATCAAAAACCCGTTGGGTAGATTGATGGGCATTGATTTTTCTAAGATTGACGGAATGAATAGAATGAGAATGAATAAGTAACGGGGATTGGCGCAGTCTGGTAGCGCATCTGGTTTGGGACCAGAGGGTCGCAGGTTCGAATCCTGCATCCCCGACCATATATTATTGCCGCTATAGCTCAGTTGGTAGAGCAGTTGACTTGTAATCATCAGGCCCGGGGTTCAAATCCTCGTGGCGGCACCATTATTTTTTAGGAGTAAAACAAAAATGCATATTGAGAGTGATACTAAGTTAGACTATTCGGATGTTCTTCTTAGACCTAAACGTTCTACACTAGAATCCCGTAAAGAAGTCAAACTTACTAGAGAATTTAGATTTCCACACTCTCAAAGAGTTATTGATGTTCTTCCTATTATTGCTGCTAACATGGATGGTGTTGGCACTTTTGATATGGCAAAGGTTCTTGCCAAAGACAATATGATGGTAGCTCTAAACAAGAGTTATACTGTTGATGAACTGACTAATCTCCACCTACATGCTGATATCTATGATAAAGACCGTATGAAAGAAAGTCTCTGTCTTACTGTAGGTATGCAAGAAGCAGATTATAATAAAGTCAGTCTACTCAAACACAAGTATCCAATTATTTGTATTGATACTCCAAATGGTTACATGGAAAAGTATGTCCAGTTTGTGAAGTCTATCCGTGAACTTTGTGGCGTTGATAATATTATTATTGCAGGAAATGTAGTTACTGCTGACCAGACACAGGAGTTGATTCTAAATGGAGCTGACGTGGTTAAAGTGGGTATTGGGCCTGGAAGTGTTTGCACAACTCGTATTGTTACTGGTGTTGGCTATCCGCAACTATCGACGGTTATGGAGTGTGCGGATGCTGCTCATGGCCTTGGTGGTCACATCGTCGCTGACGGTGGTTGCGTTTCTCCGGGCGATGTAGCAAAAGCATTTGCAGCTGGTGCAGACTTTGTAATGCTAGGTGGTATGCTGGCAGGACATGATGAAGGTGGCGGTGAACCTGTCTACAAGTATGTTCATAAAAATGAATACTACTTTATCAAAGATGATGAAAGTTATAAACCTGTTATTGATAAAGTAGAGTATCGACAGTTCTATGGAATGTCCTCTGACAAGGCAAATAAGAAGCACTCAGGGGGGTTAAAAAACTATCGTGCATCTGAGGGTAGAGATATATTAGTTCCTTACCGTGGTCCTGTAGCAGATACTATTCAATACATTCTTGGTGGTATTCGTTCTACCTGCACATATATTGGTGCTAGGCAGATTAAAGACTTGACAAAGTGTGCTACATTTGTTAAGGTAAACAATCAATATAATCGGGTATATGAAAATGCTTAAACTGCGTGAATTAACTATGCACCATCACAAGACAGCAGAACGTTCTGATTTTGCTAAGAAGCTTGTGTCAGGTAAAGTTAATGCACTAGAGTATTCTGCATATCTCTATAATATGGGATTTGTATATGGTTCCTTAGAGAACACTGCAAAGAGTATGGGGTGTCTTGATGGTATTGAATCTATTTGCCGCACAGATAATATCTGGGAAGACTACAGAAGGTTAAACTATACAACTCCACCTATTCTTTTCTTTACTAAAGAGTATATGAACTATCTTTTGCATATCAGGGCAGATAGAGAGAAGGTGTTAGCACATGTCTATGTCCGACATATGGGAGACTTGTCAGGTGGACAGATTATCTCTAAACGACTTGGTGATAAGTTTCCTGTAAACTTCTACCAGTTTGACGAAGATCAAGATATGTTGAAAGAAAAGTTAAAAGAAAAACTAAATAATGATATGGCAGATGAGGCTATGGTTGCCTTTGATTATGCTCATAAGATTTTTTTAGAACTGGATATGTTATCAAATGATTTGGAACAAACTAGTAGAAATTCAGAAGAATATTGAGTCTGAGTTAGATGCAACAGGAAAAGAAATCCAAGAAGACGGGATGGATCAGTTTAATCGTCCCGGTTGGGTTAATCGTATTTGGACTTCTAATGATTATCGCAGAGCGCATGTCGATGTAGTTGATGCTAGAGAAACTAAGAAGCTTTGGATGATGCATGTCTGTATCTTTCCACACTTAAAAAGTGATGGTCCTGTCTTTGGGTTTGATGTGATTGCAGGACAGAAAAAGATTACAGGTGCATTCTTTGATTTTAGTCCAACTACTGATAAGAGTCATAGAATGGTAAACTGGTTTGGTAACACTATGTCTAAGTATGGTTACAATAAGACTAGAGAATTGCCTGATTGGGCAAAGCAAATCTTTAGTCGGCATATGGTAGCAGCAGGTAATGTCTCAGAAGAATCTGAAATGGATATGATTTCAAAGATGGCAAATGAAGGTTTATCATATTACCTAAATCATATTGGTAGTTACAATGATGCCTATGTCCAAGATACTGTAGGTAAAGTAGCACAGAACCGATATGCACATTACCAGAAACAAAATCCTCATACTCCTAGAACTATGACTTCTCTAGGATTAGGTGAAGATGATGTAAGACTTTTTATTGACAAATGTTTATTTCCAGAGGTTTAGGAAAATGCCAGTCTACACAGTAAAAAATGCTAAGACAGAAGAATACATGAATATGAACTGTCCATACTCTGAACTTAAAAACTTTCTTCAGGAAAATGAAGAATGGTCTCAGGTATTTAAAATGCCAGCAACTGTAACAGGTCGTATGTCTACACATCGTATGGCTGGTGAAGGATGGCAGGATATTCTTAAAAAGGTTAAGAAATCTTCAGGTAGAGATAACAAAATCAATGTCTAATAACAAACTTCGTTTTCGTTTAGAAGACCTTCCTGATATTGAACCTATTACCAAAAATCAAGAGAAAGTATTTGAAGCATTTGAAAAGGGTGATAACCTAGTTCTGTCAGGTTCTGCTGGAACAGGTAAGACTTTTGTTGCACTCTTTTTGGCACTAGAAGAAGTTCTTGATAAAGAAACACCTTATGATCAGATTGTGATTATTAGGTCTGTAGTTCCTAGTCGTGAGTCAGGTTTCCTTCCCGGCACTAAAGAAGAGAAGGAAGACCCGTTCACTAAACCCTATCGTGGTATCTGCGCAGAGATATTCGGTCAAGGTGACAGCTGGGAGAAGTTGGTGCAATCTGGAACTATCCATTTTGAATCTACTTCGCATCTGCGTGGCACTTCATTTAATAATACTATTTTGATTATTGATGAAATGCAAAACCTCAACTTCCATGAACTAGATTCTGTTATTACCCGTGTTGGTCGTGAATGTAAGTTTATGATGTGTGGGGATTATTATCAGTCTGACTTTGAGAAAGAGAAAGACAAGAATGGTATTCTAATGTTTATGAATATTATTGAGCAGTTGAAACACTTTACAACTGTTGAGTTTGGTTGGGAAGACATTGTTCGTTCCGACTTTGTAAGAGACTATATAATGACCAAAGAAATGCTAGGCATTAAGTAAAAGGAGATAATAGAATATAATGGCTAAGTTTTCTCGTTTTGATCCCCGTAACAAAAAGAACGGGCGTCATAAGAAAATGACTATTGGAGAATATCCAAAGGGTAGTAAAAAAACTACTACAGATGTTACAGAAGATAAGACACTTCGTAAATACAATAAGATCGTTGATCTAGATGACGATCCAGTACTAAATGATGAAGCAGATGAAGAACTAGGTTGGGCAGTTAGTTAGCAATATGGGAAAAATATGGCGACTATGGGCTAAAAGTTTAGGTGAAAAAGTTGGAGAAAATGATCGTCAAGCAGATACTATCGCTGCTATCAGAACCTTCTGGTGGCTTGCTCATATTGTAGCATGTTTTATGATTATTATTCACAATGGTAATAAGTTAGGATGGTGGTAAAATGATTGCTGGTAAAGTATGGGGTTCAACAGAACTGATTGAAGCAAACGGTGCATTAGAGTTTCATCGCATTGCAACCCGTAAAGGTGGAGTATGTTCTAAGCACCTTCATGAATTTAAATGGAATGGTTTCTATGTAGAGTCTGGCACTCTTCTTATTCGTGTATGGCAGAATGACTATGATCTAGTTGATGAGACTGTGCTACATGCAGGTGACTGGACAAAGGTTAAACCCGGTGTCATGCATCAGTTCGAATGCCTAGAAGACTGTATTGCCTTTGAGGTATATTGGGCTGAGTTTAATCATAACGATATTGTCCGAGAAACTGTAGGACATTCGTAATGAAAAAATTAGTTCTTGATAGTAAAGGATTTATGATTTTTGATAATGTTCTTTCAGATCAAGATAGGGACGCATGCTTTAATGATATTATATCCTTAGTTTCTGAGGGATATATTGCTAATAATGTGCCTCCACTTCAAACTCCACCAGACCTTTACAGTAGAGTTAGAAACTTTGTTCATTGGAATAATCTTTATAATTTCATGAAAAGTTCTCTACAGTTAAATTTACAACTAGAAAGTAGTTGGGCAAATCTTACTGTAGAAAATGGCACATACGGTATGCATAAACATGAAACTGACCTAACTTTCTGTTATTTTGTTCGTAGTGAGCATCCTACATATGGGACAAACATCGAAGATAAGTTTATTATACCATCAGTAGAGAATAGTATGGTTATTTTTAATGGAGATATTGAACACTCTATTATCAATATGCCAAATGAACTTATTCCTAAAAATGACTATAACAGGTGTAGTATAGTATTTGATTTTAATATTATTAAGTAGGGGGTTGACATACCCCCTTTTTTATGATACATTGATAATGTAACTATTGAAAGTAATATGATGACTGACCGTCGAACATTTGAACATGTTAAAGTTCACTTTGATTATGATGACCTTCTCTCTGAAGATACAGATAGTGGTCGTAAGTATGTAACAGAAGACAAGAAGAAACTTCCTTCTATTACCACAGTCCTGTCTATCCTATCCCGTGCTGGTATTGCTGCATGGCGTAAACGTGTAGGTGACAAAGAAGCAGACCGTATTTCTCATATTGCTTCTACCCGTGGTTCTGCTGTTCACCAGATTGTTGAAGATTATATTGACAACAAAGAAGACTTTGATGCAGGATACTTTCCTCATATCCTTGAGAGTTTCCAACAGATTAAGCCTATCATTGATAAACGTATTGGTAAAGTCTATGCTCAAGAGCAACCTTTGTATTCAAATCATTTAGGTGTAGCAGGTCGTGTTGACTGTGTAGCAGAGTTTGATGGTAAGTTGTCTATTATTGACTTCAAGACTTCCAAGAAACGAAAGACCCGTAGCAACTGTTATAACTACTTCATGCAAGAGTCAGGATATGCTATCATGTGGGAAGAGCGCACTAAGATGCCTATTACCCAACTGGTAACTATTATGTCTGTAGATAACGATGATCCTCTTGTGTTTGTAGAACAACGTGACGACTGGACGGAGAAACTTCGTGAAACAATCAAAACCTATGAAGCAGAACAAAGACAACGTAAACCTAAAGGGTGAAACTAAGACTGGTAAAGAACTAGCACCACAGAAACTGACTACAGTGAAAGATGATGTTAAGTTCTATAAACCAGATGGAACATACTGCACTCTAAATGAATGTATAGATAAGTTTGATAGTGTTATTCAAGTAGTAGAAAAGACTGTTAAACGTAGTCAGCACTATGCCTACTATCATGTCTGTAATGAGTGTGGTAGAAAACGAATGTCATCTAGAAACAAAACCGATACAGCACAATCTAAACGTCGTGCTGATCTTGGTTACATTGAAGTGGAAAAAGAAGATAATGAATAACATGGACCCTCTAGGACTTGATGAACTACTTGGTATGGGACAGAAGAATAAGTCAATCTTTTCTAACAAGTCTCTTGTTCAGCAGCATGACCTTTATCTAACAGGTGAGATTGGTCCTGCTGATCAATATACAGACTGGTTTGAACTTCTTCGTAATTCTAGTAAGTCTGATATTATTAGGATTCATATTAACTCCTATGGTGGTGACTTGTTTACTGCTGTTCAGCTGATGCGTTGTATTACTGAGTCTGAAGGTAATATTATTGCATCTGTTGAAGGTGCCTGTATGTCTGCTGCTACTATGGTATTCCTACAAGCTGATACTTTTGAAGTGTCCGAACACTCTGCCTTTATGTTCCACAACTATTCTGGTATCTCTATTGGCAAGGGTGGAGAAATGTTTGCTCAAGTATCTTTTGAGAAAAAACTGTTTGACAAACTGATGAATAAGGTGTATAGTGAATTCTTGAGTGAGACTGAAATCAAAGATATCCTAGAAGGTCGTGACCTTTGGTTGGATGGTGATGAAGTTATTACTCGTTTGAAGTCTATGAAAAAAGATGCTGAACAACTAGAACTTAAACTTGGTGATGATGATGATGACGACAAAGACGCAGGAAATGATGTGGGATGTTGAACAGAACAACTTCCTTAAAGAGTATGCAGACTCAGCTGCTGGATACAACACAACACTAGAAGAAGCAAAAGAGTTTATTCAGGGTCTTATTGACTCTGAACTTGCTTTCATTGACGATTTGAAAATGATGTAATGCTAATGAACTTTATTGAGTATCTAAATTGCCGGAGCAAGTATGAAACACTTGTCTCCGGTTTCGTCTTACCAGAAGACAAGTATCAAGGCACTATAGATAGTATGCGTTGGTTCTTACAAAAAGGTCATACTGCAAATAGATTTCGTAAAGGTTTTGATGATGTAACTGAACTTTGTCATCATGTTTTGAAGGAAAGAATTAAATGAAGATTTGTGTAGTTGGTTATGGTTATGTTGGTAAAGCAATGGTTGCCGCATTTGAACAGGGTGAGAATATTGATTATGATATTGTAGACCCTGCCTATGAAGAGTATAATAATCCTCTAGGTGATGTTGCCCAATCCTGTGATGCTGTTGTAGTTTGTGTGCCTACACCACAGGGTGAAGATGGTAAGTGTGATGATTCTATCGTCCTTGATGTTGTAGAGACTATTGGCCTTGATAAACCTATCTTGGTTAAGTCTACTACTGATATTGATACACTACAATTCTTCAAAGAAAACTATCCTAATGTTTGCTTCTCACCTGAGTTTTTGCGTGGACGTAGTTCTGTAGAAGACTTTCTTGCTGAAACTAAAATGATTATTGGTGGTCATCCTAACCAAGCAGAAGGCTGGGCAAATGTTTTTGCTGAGTGTATTGATATTCAAGAAGAAGCATTCCTTGATATTGTAGAAGCAGGTTATGTCAAGTATGCAGAAAACTCTTTCCTTGCTATGCGTGTAACTTTCTTTAATGATCTTTATAACCTGATGCAGAAAGCACATCCAGAACTTGACTATGACTCTACTGTCTATGCTCTTGGTATTGATGACCGTATTGGTCATTCACATAATCAGGTTCCGGGATATGATGATAAGTTTGGTTGGGGTGGTCATTGCCTACCCAAAGACACTGCTGCATTTGTAAACTTTGCAGAACGTCAGGGTGGTGACTTACCTCTAATCCGTTCTGTCCGTAAAATTAATGAGGCACATCGTAAACAATGAAACGTCTCATCTATCAGGTTTCTGTAGGTAAACCATCTAAACTCTACAAGCACTGTATCAACTCTGTATCAGAGTATTGTGACAAGCATGATATTGAACACTATGTTTTGACTAAACCAAAACTGCGTATCAATCCCAATCCCTTTACATCTAATCGAAGTGAAGGTGCTTCTCGTTTAGGTTATCTACCTATCTTTGAGAAAGAGAATGCCTTTGATCTACTGCCTGAGTATGACCAGATTGCTATTGTAGATTCTGATATTTACATTAGACCGAATAGTCCTAGTATCTTTGAAGACTTTGGCACTGATAAACCATTTGGTGCAGTCTGTGAACGTGAGATGGCAATCAATCAGAAGTATGCACAGAAGATTCAAAACTATTCTCGTATGCAGTATCAACCTTTGCATGGTAAAAAAGGTCTAGACTTTAAACCAAATAACTTAGGGTATGAGTTTTTCAATATGGGACTGATGTTGATGAACCAGTCTTTTCATGACTATATTAAAATGCCAGCTAAAGAATGGGTATCACAGAATGAGTTTCAGCAGTTTGTAGATGGTGTAGGAACATGGAAGTGGTCTACAGACCAGACACTGCTGAACTACTTCATGAAGTCTCGTAAGGTGCCTGTGAAGCATATGGACTGGAAATGGAATGGACTATATAGTGCTAATAAGAAAATTAGTGAGTGCCACTTTGTGCATTTCTTTTTGAAAGACTTGCTGCCAGAACGGGGTGAGAATGTAGAGCAATTAATGGAGAAGATTTAGTGAATGATAACATTGTCGTGTTCACGGGCGGGTTTGATCCAATCCACTCTGGACATATTGACTTGATTAATGAAGCGGTTAAGATCGGACGTGTTGTTGTTGGACTAAACTCTGATGAGTGGTTGTCTCGTAAAAAGGGGCAAGCATTTCTCCCTTTTATAGAACGGGAAAAGATTATAACGCAATTTAAAAATGTCATGCAAGTCATTAGTTTTGATGATACTGATGGTACTGCTATTGATGCTATTCGTAAAGTAAAGTCTAACTTTGGTTCTGCTCATAGGATTATTTTTGTTAATGGTGGTGATCGTAATGAAGGTAACATACCTGAGTTAGAATTTTTCAAAGATGATCCAAAAGTTGACTTTATTTTTTCTGTCGGTGGTGATAACAAGAAAAATTCTTCTAGTTGGATTCTTGAGAAGTGGAAGTATCAAAAGACTTACCGTGATTGGGGGTACTGGCGTGTTTTAGATGATAAAGAAACAGTCAAAACTAAAGAACTTGTTATTGAAGTCGGAAAATCTCTGAGTGATCAAAGACATTTCTATAGGTCAGAACATTGGTATGTTTTGAGTGGTAAACTTCAAATTGACTTAGAACCACCAGAAGGTCAAAAGCAAGTTCAGGTGCTTAGTCCACACACTACATATGTTATCAAGTCTGAACATTGGCATAAAGCTATAAATATTGGCACTGAACCAGTACATGTAATTGAAATTCAGTATGGTAAAAAATGTTTAGAAGATGACATTGAAAGACGTGATTGATGAAAAAGGTAACTGTAAGTTACGGCGAATATCTTGACCGATATACAATTTTAAAAGTAAAAGAAGTTAAAGGCTTAGATGTTGATATAGAATTAAAAGAGTACGAATTTGAAGATTACAATATGCTTGAGTATTGGGAAAAACTTCTTACCGAACTACATTTTATGCTTTGGACTATTGAAGATAAAAAGCGCACCAGTAGCGAGCGGTACACTCATGAATACAGTGACCTTAGCACTTTGACTTGCCAGTTAAATGATATCCGTCATAAAATTAAAAAAGAGATTGACTTATTCTACGGTAGTGAATTTACAGAACAGAAGAGCCATAAGATATGAAACATTTTGCGTTAAGATCAAAAAGTATTAGAAAAGGTGATAGACCTTACACTACTCCAGGCTTAGGAGATAGGATACACAGTGCATATGTTGCATATCAGTATGGCCTTAAACATAATACCGCAGTCACTATTCACCTTACTGATGATAAGTGGAGCGTTGCTAATGGTGTAAAGAGCGATAAGAAGAAAAAGTCTTGGGCAGATGTCTTCAGTCAGCATACAATTTGGCAGATGAGATTCTAGTCGTTGATTCCTTCTCAACTGATGGAACGCTGGAAATAGCA
>ENA-OQVM01000662-OQVM01000662.1-marine-metagenome-genome-assembly--contig:-NODE-662-length-52259-cov-7.004484_pt1 | contig 52259 bp, 53 predicted proteins | sample MGYA00237776_ERZ505498 | MGnify/ENA primary metagenome ERZ505498 (study PRJEB26159, sample SAMN06265151) | marine metagenome | isolation source: Helgoland LTER site | place: Germany:Helgoland, sampling...
CCCGGTGATGGGCGTCTACCTTGTGGTGATCGCGTTCTTCTTTGTCCTCGTGAACCTGATCGTCGATCTTTTGTATGTCTTCATTGATCCCAGACTGCGGGTGAGGGACGTGCAATGATTGCGTTTCTCAAACGCTACGAAGGGCTATGGCTGTTCGTGCATTCGCCTGCGGCCATTCTCGCTGCGGTCGTCGCAGTGATCATCCTGATTGGCGCGATCTTTGCGCCATGGATTGCTTTGGTAAACCCGTACGACCTGTCGTCATTCAGCCTGTTTGACGGCCTATTGCCGCCAGTCTGGGAAGAAGGCGCGAACCCCAAGTACTTGCTCGGTACAGATGACCAAGGGCGCGACATGATCTCGGCGATCCTGTACGGCGCGCGCTTGTCTCTTGTCATTGGCATCTCTGCGCTGACAATTGCGGCTGTGCTGGGTGTGGGGTTGGGGTTGGCGGCGGGTTATTATGGTGGCCGCTTTGATGCGATTGTGATGCGGATTGCGGATGTGCAATTGGCACTGCCTGCCATTCTGACAGCACTGTTGATCGATGGGATCGCGCGCGGCGTTCTACCTGCGGCGGTTCAGCAGGATTTGCGGGTTGCTGTCCTGACCCTGGCGATTGCCCTGTCACTTTGGGTTAATTTTGCGCGCACGGCGCGGGCATCGACTTTTGTGCAGATGAACAAGGAATATGTGCAGGCCGCGATTATGATGGGCCAGCGGCCCTCGCGCGTGATGTTCGTCCATATCTTGCCCAATATTTTGGGACCTCTCTTGGTGATTATGACTGTCGATCTGGCCTCTGCGATCTTGCTAGAGGCAACGCTGTCATTCTTGGGCATCGGCCTGCCTGCGGACAGCCCGAGCCTTGGAACGTTGATCCGGATTGGCATGCAGTTTCTCTTGTCAGGTGAGTGGTGGATTCTCTGGATTCCGACACTGTTCCTGGTGGCCCTCGTGGTGTCGATCAATATTCTTGGCGATTTCCTGCGCGATGTCTTTAATCCAAGGTTGCGGTAGATGCTGAAGATCAAAGACCTTGCGGTAAAGTTCCCGTCGCGCTTTGGCGATTTCACGGCCATCGCTGATGTGGACATGACAATTCAACCCGGAGAAATTCACGGGCTTGTCGGTGAAAGCGGAGCTGGCAAGTCAACCGTCGGCGCGGCAGTCATCGGGCTGCTTTCCACGCCTGGCTATATCGCAAACGGCGATATTTCATTGGGTGAAACCGATCTGCGGGCGCTGACGCCTACACAGGCGCATGCCGCGCGCGGCGACCGGATTTCGATGATTTTTCAAGATCCACAAACAAGCCTGAACCCTTTGATGACAATCGAGGATCAATTGATTGAGACGATCCAAGCGCATTCCGATGTCAGCTATGCGGATGCGCTTAAGCGGGCGGTTGATTTGCTGGAAGAGATCGGGATCAAGGATGCCGCAGGGCGCATCAAGGCCTATCCGCACCAGTTTTCCGGCGGCATGCGACAGCGGGTCGTGATCGCTCTTGCGATTTGTACGGACCCAGAGCTGATCATCGCGGATGAGCCGACCACGGCACTTGATGTGGCGGTGCAGTCGCAAGTGCTCGACCTAATTCGGCGATTGGCGAAAGAGCGGCAGATTGCATTTATGCTGATCACCCATGATATCGGCGTCATAGCCCAGATTGCAGACCGGGTGACCGTAATGCGCAAGGGCCGCGTTATGGAAACCGGTGATACGGCTCAAGTGCTAGGTGCACCGGAACATCCCTACACCCGTGCATTGATGGACGCGGTCCCACCACTGGACCACCGCATCGAGCGATTTCGCGTCCCTGATGAAGAGCCAGGTCAGATTGGTGTCGCAAAAGGGAATGCTGCCGAGAATTGGCTGCTGGAAGGCCAACAGCGCGATTTGGCGGGGCTCAGCTTGCGCGATGTCTGTATGCGGTTTCGTGGCCCGCGCACATCGCTGTGGCGCAAGCCCGAACCGTTTGTGGCGCTGCAGGACGTGAACCTTGAGGTGCGACCAGGATCTATCATGGGGTTGGTTGGGGAAAGCGGGTCTGGCAAGTCGACCCTTGCCAAAGTGATCACCGGCCTTGTTACGCCTTCAAGTGGCACAATGATGCTGGGCGATACGCCCTTGCCCGGCGGCAAGGCGCGGGGCCGCAAGCACCCTTCGCGTCAGCTGATCCAGATGGTGTTCCAAGACCCTTATTCAAGCCTCAATTCCCGCCATCGAATTGGTGCCATTTTGACAGAACCATTGTGGTTCTACGGATTTGTTGAAGATGCAAAGGAACGTCGCATGCTTGCGGCCGCGATGCTGGAACTGGTTGGCATGCAGCCTGATGCAATCGACAAGTATCCCCATCAATTCTCGGGCGGACAACGGCAGCGGATCGCAGTCGCCCGCGCTTTGCTGGCGCGGCCACGGTTTTTGATCTGTGATGAGCCGACTTCGGCGCTGGATGTGTCAATTCAAGCGGAGATATTAAATCTTCTTAAAGACCTGCAATCCACTTTTGGCCTCTCGATTTTGTTCATCAGCCATAACCTCGCGGTGGTCCGGCAAATGGCTGACGACACAGCCGTCTTGCGCAATGGCCTGATCGAGGAGATTGGTGCGACGCAAGATGTCTTTGAACGCCCACAGGCAGACTACACCCGGAAATTGCTCGCATTGACGCCGGTGATGCCAAAAGACTGGCATTCTACGTAAGCACAGAGATTAGGCGAAGTGAGCAAAAATTGTGCAGTGGCTGTGTTATTGAGCGTGACGTACCGCGCTAGACTACCCGCGCCTAGGGGCCTGTGATCAGGTATCTGCAAATGTAAGCATGATCTGGTGCACGACCATCAACCAACGACCCACCTTCCACACCCAAGAGGCGACATTTACCCAACCTAGGGCAATAGGTGCGGCATCGGTCGTTGTGCGGGGCGACCAGAGCGGCAAGACGCGTTTGGCCAATCTGCGCCAATCCGGGTGCATGAAGCTGGTGTTCCCTAAGATGTACCGCAACGACATAGAAGCGGTTTTGGTGAATACATCGGGCGGCATCACAGGTGGTGACACCCTCGCGCTGCAAGCGCACGCCAAGCCGGGTACGACGCTCACCTTAACCACACAAGCTGCCGAACGCGCCTACCGCGCACAAGACGGCGAGGTGGGCAAGGTGACGACCCACCTGACTGTTGAGGATGACGCCCAGCTGAATTGGATGCCGCAGGAACTGATCTTATATGACCGCTGCGCATTGTCGCGTCGGTTGATGATTGATTTGCAGGGCACTGCGCAACTCTTGATGGTGGAACCGGTGGTTTTTGGCCGCAAAGCGATGCGCGAAGTGCTACATACCGTGTCGTTTCGCGACTACATCAAGATCAGCCGCAATGGGAAGCCGCTCTATCTGGACGGCATGGACCTGTCCGGTGACGCAGTCCAGCATTTGGCGCGGCCAGCGCTGGCAAATGGGGCAGGGGCCATGGCGAGCGTTGTCTTCGCGCACCCCGATGCGGCAGGTCATCTGCAGGCCATACGTGCAATGTTGCCCGCCTCTGGCGGCGCCAGTATGTTGACTGATGATCTGCTCGTTATCCGCTGCCTTGCGCCAGATAGCTTTGAACTACGTCGCGCGTTGATGCCTGTGCTCGAACATCTGTCGCAAAAGAATTTACCAATCTCATGGAGGCTTTGAGCCATGCAACTCACCCCGCGTGAAAAAGACAAACTGCTGATCTCGATGGCTGCCGAAGTGGCGCGCAAACGGTTGGCCCGTGGTGTTAAACTGAACCACCCCGAGGCTATCGCATTGATCACCGATGCCGTGGTCGAGGGCGCGCGCGATGGCCGATCTGTCGCCGATATGATGGAGGCCGGAGGTCAGGTCATCACCCGCGACCAATGCATGGAGGGCATCGCCGAGATGATCCACGAAGTGCAGGTCGAGGCGACATTCCCCGATGGCACCAAACTCGTCACAGTCCACAATCCGATCAGGTAGGAGACACACCCATGATCCCCGGAGAACTCTTTCCCGCTGACGGTGATTTGACGTTGAACGCAGGTGCCGTAGCCATCACCGTGATGGTCGCCAACACTGGCGACAGGCCTGTTCAGGTTGGCAGTCACTATCACTTTGCCGAAACCAATCCCGCGTTGGATTTTGACCGCGGCGCCGCGCGTGGCATGCGCCTTGATATCGCCTCTGGTACAGCCGTGCGTTTTGAGCCGGGGCAACGCCGCGAGGTTCAGCTGATCCCGATTGGTGGCGCGCGTCGCATCTTTGGCTTCAACCAACAAATCATGGGAGAGCTATAGATGCCCCGCGAGATTTCCAGAGCCCATTATGCGGCGATGTATGGCCCAACAACGGGCGACAAACTGCGCCTTGCTGACACCGATCTTGTGATCGAGGTCGAGCGTGATCTGACCACCTATGGCGAAGAGGTCAAGTTCGGCGGCGGCAAGGTGATCCGCGACGGCATGGGGCAATCCCAAGTTACCCGCGCGGGCGGCGCTGTCGACACGGTGATTACCAATGCGCTGATCGTCGATCATGCGGGCATCTACAAAGCCGATGTCGCTTTGAAAGACGGACTGATCCACGCAATCGGCAAAGCGGGCAACCCTGATACGCAATCCGGTGTCGATATCATCGTAGGTCCTGGTACCGAAGTAATCGCAGGCGAGGGGCGCATCCTGACTGCAGGCGCCATGGACAGCCATATCCACTTTATCTGTCCGCAACAGATGGAGGACTCTCTGCATTCGGGCGTGACTACCTGTTTCGGTGGCGGCACGGGCCCTGCCCACGGCACACTGGCCACCACCTGCACGCCGGGGCCTTGGCATATTGGACGGATGTTGCAGTCTTTCGACGGGATTCCGATGAACATCGGCCTGTCCGGCAAAGGGAACGCCAGTAAGCCCGAGGCCTTGATCGAGATGGTCAATGCCGGTGCGTGTTCTCTTAAGCTCCATGAAGACTGGGGTACGACGCCTGCAGCAATTGATTGCTGCCTTTCGGTTGCAGACGACATGGATGTGCAGGTGATGATCCACACCGACACGCTGAATGAATCCGGCTTTGTGGAACACACCGTGGCGGCCATGAAAGGCCGCACGATCCACGCTTTCCACACAGAAGGTGCGGGTGGCGGCCATGCCCCTGACATTATCAAGATCTGTGGCGATGCAAACGTCTTGCCATCATCAACCAACCCGACGCGACCTTTTACAGTGAATACGCTGGAAGAGCATCTGGATATGCTCATGGTGTGCCACCACCTTGATAAATCGATCCCAGAGGACATCGCCTTTGCCGAAAGCCGGATCAGGCGCGAAACCATTGCTGCCGAAGACATTCTGCATGACTTAGGCGCATTTTCGATCATCGCCTCGGACAGTCAGGCCATGGGCCGTGTGGGCGAGGTGATTATCCGCACATGGCAGACGGCCGATAAGATGAAAAAGCAACGGGGCCGTTTGGACGAAGAAACAGGCGAAAACGATAACTACCGTGTCCGTCGCTATGTTGCCAAATACACAATCAACCCTGCGATTGCCCAAGGCGTCAGCCATGTGCTGGGTGACATCAGCGTCGGCAAGCGGGCCGATTTGGTGCTCTGGAGCCCGGCGTTCTTTGGTGTGAAACCAGAGATGGTCTTGATGGGTGGGACCATCGTCGTGGCCCAGATGGGTGACCCAAATGCATCCATTCCAACGCCGCAGCCTGTTTATACGCGGGCCATGTTTGGGGCTTACGGAAAATCGCTTACTGAGTCGTCGGTCAGTTTTGTCTCAGGTGCCGCACAGGCAGCCGGATTGCGCGATCAACTAGGGCTGGCTAAGCAAACGGTCGCGATCAAGAACACGCGCAACATTGGCAAGGCCAATATGGTGCTGAATGATCTGACGCCAGACATCGAAGTCCATCCTGAAACCTATGAGGTGCGTGCCGACGGTACGCTGCTTACGTGCGAACCTGCGGCAGAGCTGCCGATGGCCCAACGCTATTTCATGTTCTGAGGTCTGCTATGCATCCGCTTCCCATTGCACAATCATTTTACCGTGCCGGCGATTGGACAGGTGCTGCAGAGATCTGTGCGCTTGACTATGCCGAGCGTTTCTTGCGCCGCAAACGGCTAGAGACCAAAACAGGCAAGGCTTTCCTCGTCGATCTGTCGCAAACCACGTCCCTTGATCACGGCGATGCGCTGGTTCTTGGCGATGGCACACTGATCGAGGTCGCAGCAGCGGATGAAGCACTCTATCGCGTCACAGGCCCTGATATTGTGCGGCTTGCGTGGCATGTCGGCAATCGGCACACTCCTTGTCAGATCAGCAGTGATCACCTGATGATCCAAGCCGACCCTGTCATCGGGCATATGCTTGAACATCTGGGCGCAACGGTCACGTCCACCAACGGTCCCTTCACGCCAGAAGGCGGGGCATACGGGCATGGCCGCACACATTCGCATGAACATGTCGCAACTGCCCATGACCACTGAACGCGAAATCCTGACGCTCGCGCAATGGCTGTCGCCTGCGTTTCCCATTGGGGCCTTCGCCTATTCGCATGGGCTGGAGGCGGCTATTCACTGTGGCGCTATCGCCTCCGGTGAAGAGCTTTCCCATTGGCTGACAGATATCCTTCAGCACGGTAGCGGGCGAAATGACTGCATCCTTCTGCGTGCTGCCTATGCATGTGAAGATGCAGTTGCCATGACCCACATAAATGACATGGCCCTTGCGTTTGCGTCCTCTTCAGAACGGCGGATGGAGCAAAGTTTGCAAGGTGCTGCATTCTGCAAAACCACAGACGCCATTTGGGGTGGTGAGGGGGCATCCTATGTCTATCCCGTCGCCGTTGGTGTTGCTGCGGCGCGTTTGAAAATAGATGTGACCCTGACTGCCGCAATGTATTTGCACGCGGTAATCAGTAACCTGATCTCTGCCGCAATGCGTCTAATGGCGCTGGGCCAGACTGAAGGGCAGGGCATCCTTGCCGCACTGACGACGCAGTGCGACGAAACTGCAAAGATGACTGCAGATGCGACGCTGGATGATCTGCAAAGCACCGCTTTCATGGTCGACATTGCCGCAATGCATCACGAAACGCTTCAACCAAGGATCTTCCGCACATGACAACGATGAATGGCCCCCTGCGTATCGGAATTGGTGGTCCGGTGGGCGCTGGAAAAACAACGTTGACGGCGGCCTTGGCACGGGCACTGCACCCGCAATTCTCTATCGGTGTGATCACGAATGATATCTACACCCAAGAGGATGCAGAGGCCCTCATGCGTATGCAAATCCTGCCACAAGACAGGATTATTGGCGTCGAAACGGGGGGGTGCCCGCATACTGCGATCCGCGAGGATGCATCGATCAATCTGGCCGCTGTCGCAGAAATGCAGAGCCGTCACGATGATCTTGAGTTGGTATTGATCGAGAGCGGCGGCGACAATCTGTCCGCTACGTTCAGTCCAGAGCTTGCGGATATCACTATCTACGTGATCGATGTCGCGGCGGGGGAAGAGATCCCGCGCAAGGGGGGACCTGCGATCACGCGTTCGGATCTTCTAGTCATCAACAAGACCGACCTTGCGCCGCATGTGGGCGCGTCATTGGATGTTATGCAGCGTGACTGCGATAAAATGCGCGGCAAACGGCCTTATGCATTTTGTGCTCTACGCCATGGTGAGGGTGTCAGCGCCGTTGTCGAATTTATCTCAAAGGTAGGCGGGTTAACCGCTGATGAAAGCTCGTGATCATCCACCAATCTCAAGCACTTCGATGGTTTGCCCGTCTTTCGTCACTTCAACACTGTCGTTGCCAATCGAAAGAACATCCCATGCATTGATGCGCCCACCTGCTTCTATGCGGTAAAGCTGTGGCCCGGTGGAGATGCGGATCAACGCAACTTTGCTGCCTTCGACGCCCAGAATACCAACCAGTGTAAGCGTAGGCTCTACAACGATTGGTGCGGCAGGCGCCTCTGGGGCGGCTTCTGGTCGGCGTGTCGAATGAAAAAGTGGGCGTTCGCTCGTCACTGGGATAAGCTCTGCGAGTTTCTCTCGCGATGTTGCCAGACGCGCATTCAGATCATTGGTTGTCTGCATCTGCGTGGTTCTTTGCACCTCTGTCTTTGGTACCCAGATCCAAACCGCCAAGGCACAAAAGAGGCCAAGCACGATGAGACCTGCAAGCTTGTCTGGAACGGATTTTTTCGATGCCATTGGCATTGGATCGGTCATCGTTCTGACACCCCGTAAAGCTGGATCTGGAAAGAGATGCGGCGCTGGGGATTAGTCCGTGTGCTGCGGGCTCTACGCAAGGCGATCTGCTCGACCACAACAATAGGTTCAAGAACCGAGAGACCATGTAGGAATGTTCCGAGCTCTGTCTCGGGTGCAACACCGTTTACGGTGAGGTTCAGCCGAACGAACCCGTCAATCTGTTCAATCTGTTCGGTGCGAATGACATCAATATCAATCGACTCTGTCTCAGCGAGGTTTTGCAGATTGGTTTGAAGTAGCGCCTGCGCAAGCTGCGGCGTATCGCCGGTATGGAATGCGCTTGGGGGCAGACCTGTGCCCGTCGGGCCGTTTTGGCCTGCCGCATCGGCGCGGGCGATCACGGCTTCCATTTCGGCGATCCGTTCATTGCGGGCGCTGGTGCCTGAAAGCAAGATCACCCCAATCAACGTGATTACCGCAACAAGTCCGTAGCCTGCGAAAAGGACCATGCGCCGGGGCAGGGTGGGTTTGGTGAAACGGAACGCGCTCATAGCTCGGCATCATTCAGTGTGGCGACAATACGGAACCGTTCAAGGGCCTGTGTATTGTCGCGGGTGACCGGAGAGGCAAAGCGAATATCGCTCAGTTGTGGCAGCGTTGCCAGAATGCGTGTGATATCGGCAGCGGAAGGACCAAAACCGATGATCGTCATTGTGTCATCATCAATACTTAGCTGATCAAGCCACACGCCGTCTGGCAAGAGTGAACTCAGCGTGCCGGTCATCGCTAATTTTTCGGCCGCGTTTGCAAGTGATTGGTCTAATGTGCGGATTCCGGCCGCAGACTGAGCCTGCGCGGCAAGGGACGCGCGCGCGGCATCGGCCCGCTCGGCCACTTGCGATTGGGTCATGCTGCCTAGAACAGTCGATGCGATGGCCGATGTGCAAAAGATAACGGCGCCAACCAAGCTGAGTTTCAAAAGTGTTGGCAGCCCGCTTAACACACGGCGCGATTTAGGGTTTGCCTCATGCCCCGCCCAAGCCGGAAGGGCGGCAAAGGCGTTGTCTTTGCCGTACCGGCGGATGACCCCTAACGGGAACCCCTGCGCGGCCATCAGGGCGAAGGCATCGTCGACTTTGGTCTTCAGCACAACAGCTGCACGGGCGCGCCATTTACCATCGGGTTGTTCTTCGCCCACCCAAAACGAATAGGACACGTTGTCATTAAATGGCGATCTGAACTGGATTTCGTTTTCGATAATCTGACGCAGCTCTGGTAAGAGCGCATCGGGCAATCGAAAGCTCAGATCGATGCAGCTGTTGTCGGCAAAGACCACGTCCAAAGGGAATTTGCCCCGTTCCGTCGCGAGTTGTTCAAGCGATTCTGCGCTCAAAGGTTGCACATCCGACGTGCCATTCTGGCGCAAAAGAGGTGCGTTGCCGTCAAATGACACAAAGTAATCAGACAGCGGGACATGGTCCACGTTCCGCGCAGACAACTCTTCAGAGCCTTGCAACACAAGGTTCCGCAGCTTGTTGAGCTTTCGGCCATATGACGCGGATGAATCATCGCGCGTTTGCCCGTTGCCACTCTTCGCCACTCTGTCCCTAACCTTAAAATTCATTCCCTAAGCTTAGGCACATACCTCATTACGACATCGAGGAGAATAACCTATGGTTAAAGAAGGTGTGGTTCGGGAAGATTGTACCGATGAGGTTCTCGTCCATGCCCATGTGTGTGGCCATAATCTCACCTACAATGTCACGGTAGCTTGTCACTGTGGGCAACCAATTGCGGTCAACGACCGTATCGTCGAGGGTGCTAACGTCTGGAGCGATTGCCTGTTGTGTCGGGCCACCAAAGGCAAACCAGGCACCACCTTCGCCGTGATCTGTTCCCGTGCTGCCGTTCTCTTTCTTGGTCCGGCCAAATTCGCTGCCAGTCAGCACGACGATGTTCTGCATGTCCGTGCCCATATCTCTGTAGAACCTCAAGAAATCTGACGCGCCCTGCGCCATCCGGCTGTGATAAGATTTTGTGGGGTCTGTGAACGGGTCTGCGCCTTCAGCGATCTGGTTCGAATGCGTATCCCAACCGATGTTCCAGTCCAGCGCCGCAACTTCTAACGGAATACCTGCCTTGAGCAATTGCGCACAGAGCTTCAGTCCGCGACCAAGGTCCGAATTGCTATAGTCAGCTCCCAGGTCGGTTGCTGCTGCACTTGGTTGATAATCCGCTTCAGCGCGTGCAATGCCTGCAATTGAATCAAGCATTACTTGCTGGTTGTCTTTCACAACGCCTTCGATCGCTGACAAATCGACGTCGTGCGAGGAAATGCGCCGCATAACCTCTGTCAGTTGATTGTCTGTACAGCCGCCGCCGGTGCAAAAGTCCGCGTTGGTAACGGTAAAACTGCTACCACGCACAATAGCAGGTACTTTGATCGCGCCACGGATCTCCGTGCTTGTGGATCCCTTACCTGCAACGATGCCGCGTAGAGGGTCATTGGGACCTGTGACATTTTGAAGATAGCGGTTCAAGTAACCGTCAATGAAATTGTTCCTGTCACCGGTGCCGATCCAACGCTGGCAATCAAAGTGTGACCGGTTCGATCCCGCAAAGGATGTCGACGGTGCAATCATCATGTTGCCGGTTCCCCAGATCTCCATCAAGGGCGCAAGGTTTGGGTTCATTCCGCGCATGCCGCTCGCTGCTGGACCAAGATCAATTGCGCGGCCTCCATCTGACCCATTTGGGGGGGGGACGGCGATATTGGGGCGGTATTCGCGGTAGAAACTGTCACCGTAGAGCGGGAAGAGGTGCAGGCCATCTGCTCCGCCCCGCATAAACACTTTGATAAATGTCTTTCCGCCGCCTTCTTGTGCAAAGGAAAACTTAGGTGCCCCTGCAACGCCTGCCATTGCGGCGGCGGAGGTCAGGGATTTGATAAAGTCTCTGCGCGTGGCCATGAGAAACTACTCCGTACTGTCGCTATGATAGCGTTATTGCAAAAGGAAGCTGGGGGTGATGAACGTCAGACCCATCGCACGCTCAAGCGCGCGGGTTTCATCAACACCTTCAGTCAAGGGTTCAAAAATACCGTCTGAGCCTTTGAGGGTCGCAACGACTTCGTCGAATTCGTTCAGCGTAAACCTGTCGGCGGTGCTGACCGTCAAAATATAGCTTGCGACCTCTTCAGCCGTTTCAAGGCCCGCATCAGTGACTTCTGACAATAGATCAATGCCATAGTCTTGCCGGAACTCTGCAACGGTGCTCATACCGTCGTATAAAGACACCATTGTTGCGGAGTTTGTCCAAGCGGCACCAACCTCTGGCAGGCCCGTTGGTGCGCCGAAACGCATCATGTTGTAGCCGGCGTTTTCGGTGATTCCGCGGAACCTGTTGTAAAATGCGTCAACGCGATCTGCCTGTGGCGTTGCTCCGAATGCGCGAATGGCGGATACGGAATACTCGAGCGGTGTTTTCGCCTTTGCGCGTTGATAATCAACATTTGCGATAAAGCTTGGATCCAACAAAATCGCCCGCAACATTGCAACGACTTCGCCTCCAGAAGTTTCCCAGGCTGCCGCACAAGCATTGACCAACGCCTGTGGCGGCTGATCGGATACAAGCAGTTGCACTAGTTTTCCGCAGACATGGCTGCGCGTGCTGGCGTGCTGGGCCAAAATGGCGATCAATTCTTCGCCTTCTTGAACACCTTCTTCACCAGCCCGACCGGGGATCAAGATACCCAAGAATGGAATGGCTTTGTCTTCGATATCGTGGCGATCTGGGAAGAAGCGGAACGCATATTCCCGCGCGACCTCTTCGGCATCGGCATTCGGGTTGGTTTGCTCGTAGGCCCAACCCGTGAAAATGCGAGACACCGCGATAACGTCATCTGGACCATATCCAGCATCTACACCGACGGTCGAAAGCTCTAAAACTTCGCGACCATAGTTTTCATTGATACGTCCTGCGCGGTTTTCATCGTTGTCGAGGAATTGTGACATCAAAGGGCTGCGAGCGCTGTAAAGCAGCAGATCTTCAAAATTACCCAGCGCATTTTCGCGGAAGAATGCGCGGTCAGCCACGTTTTGCTGATGAATAGGCGTGCCTTTTGTAACGGCGTGGAAATGGTTCGCCCAGAAATTGCCCATAACTTCGTTCAACTGACGCTCTGTATAGGCCGCATAGGCGATGCTATGGGCCGTCAGCGAATTGAACAAAAGGCCAGAGTTGCGGGTTGTGGTGTTCAACAGGTCTTGGGGACGCGTGTTCAGGAATGCACTGTCGTTGATTGCTGTTGGGTTCAGCTGCTCTTCCACGAATGCCTCAAACCCGATTGCGCGAACCCTTGCGTAAAGCTCGGGTGTCGGTCCAAAGGTTAGCCTGCTGAGCGCTTGTGTAAGACCATTATTTGGGGCTGTTCCACGAAGGGCGTAGCTGATTGGTGTACTTTGGACTTCATCATTGCCTTCCAAAGCGCCAGTCAAGGTTACTGTAACTTCAGGGCCTTGCGCAAAGTCTTCTTCAAACAAACGCACAGCGAACTGGCCAGTTTCAGAACCGATTGAAACTCTTGTAGTGCGGTTTGTGGGTGCGATTGAAACATCCACCACGTTGAACAGAGTGTTGTCCATCGCCGCACCAAACAAGGTCGCGCCGGTGTTCGGAAGCTCGCCTTCTGCGGTCCCGGCGGATGTCAATTGGATCGCCTGTGTCAGGACAGGAGCGGTTGGTGGTGTCAAAGGCGGCACTTCTGTGCGTCCCTCAACAGGAGCGGCAGGCGGAGTTGGGGCAGGTGTCGGTGTCGGTGTTGGTGTCGCAGTCGGTGGGGTGCTCCCGCCGTTGCCGTCTTGTCCGCCACCGCCTGTACCACCAGTGCTTCCGCCACTTGAGCCGCCGTCACCTGAATTGCCGCTACCGCTTGATCCGCTGACGCTACCAAGGCTTGTCGTGCCGCCACTGGTGCGTGTGGGAGCAGGCGCGGCGGGCATCTGCGCGCCAGAACCCATCATGACGGGCGTCGCTGCAGCCATTTGCGTTGCGTTGGCGGCTGGTGCGTTTCTTGCTGCAGCAGCGCTATGAGAGGATCCGCCACCGATTGCAAAAGGAGCGCGGCCAGTCGCCGCGATAAAGCTTCCTGCTTTGTTTGCGCCGCCTGCACGCGGGTTAAGTACAGAGCGTTCAGCAACGATCGTGTTGGCTTCAACAGCATCAATCGGTGTGGTCAGCGCAAGAAACGGGATAGGGTTTTCGCCTGCCGCGTTGATGGAAATCGCCGCGATGCTAAGGTTTTCTTCGGTCATCCCAGTCACTTTGACCGCGTGATCGCCGGGCTCCAACGTCACCAAAGCTGTTATGACCTCGCCCACTTCTTGGACACGGTCACCAGAGGCATCAATCAGCAACTGCCCATCAACAAAAATCTTGATACCAGTATTTGCAGGGGTTCGAATAGAGAAAAGACCGCCAATCGGCACTGTCCACTTCCGCAGAACCTGTTCTTCCACAACGACGACCGCAGTCACCTCGGTTTCCGGCATTGCAGTTGTAGATTGAGCGAGCGCATGGGGGCTAAGTCCCAATGTCGCCGCAGCGAAAAGTGGCCAAATTGGCGTTTTGATATACCGCACGTCATCCCCGCAAAGTCTAGGTTTAGGTTCCAATAACTGGATAGAAGGCGATTATGTCAAAATCTAGATGCACCCCTAATCCGATCGGCAAACTTTCGCCGCAATGCAGGAACTTTGCGGCCCAATCCCGCCTCCAAGGGCAGACTGTCGCTGCGGTGTGTACAGTTTTTCCAACCGGAACCTTGCTGACACTTATGATTGGTTTGCTTCACTGTAGTCTTGTCGTTATCGTCTGCGCAGGGGCAAAGAAAACGGGTTTGCGGCTAAAAAATGGCTAGAGTCTTAACAGTCCATTTGGATGACATCGAAATCCCGGGCCGTTTCTTGCAAGATGGAACACTCAGCTCAGCGGACGTTATTCGTGCGCGTCAGGTCAGCTCATCCACGGGCCAACCTGTACGAGTTGTTTTGGATCGTTTGGGAATTGTATCGCAAAGCCATTGGGCGCAGACAGTCGCCGAGGACAATAACCTCCCGCTTCTGGCCTTTGATGATTTCCCTGAACGCTTACCCAAAGACGACAGATTATCGCCTGATTATATGAAGCAGAACAGTATTGCGTTGTTATCCGTAGAGGATGACGGCGCCGCGCGCATCGCCATTGCCAATCCGATGGCTGGCCAAGTGCGCCAGGCCCTGTCTATGATTTTTGGGGACAAGATTTCGCTGGCGGTTGCCACGGACCGCGATATTGAAACCGCTCTCGTCCGGAGTGAGGCTTTGGCCGACGAGGATGAGAATGGTTCGCTTGAGGCAGAAGGGCTGCTGATCCTTACCGAGGGTGATCTGGATACTGACCGGCTCATGGAGCTGGCCAATAACGCACCCACAGTCAAATATCTTGATGGGTTGTTCTCCGAAGCTGTCGAAAGCGGTGCAACTGACATTCACATAGAACTGCTAGAGGCCGGCCCGCGTGTACGTCTGCGGATAGATGGCATCTTGGTCGAAACTGTGCGTGTCGAGCGACACCTTTACGAAGGCGTGGTTTCTCGGCTCAAAATTCTTGCTGGGATGGATATCAGTGAACGGCGTTTGCCGCAGGATGGGCGTATACGGCAAAAATCCTCGGGTCGGACCATCGATATTCGTGTGGCGAGTGCGCCAACTGTTCATGGCGAGGCGCTGGTATTGCGTTTGCTTGATAACAGTCAGCATCTGGCTGAACTTGATCGGTTGAATATGCCGGCCGTGGCTCTTGGACAATTGAAGACTGCACTGAACCAACCCAATGGATTGATTTTGGTCACTGGTCCAACGGGCAGTGGTAAGACCACAACGCTCCACGCCGCCTTGGCGGAGATCAATGATACCGGGCGCAAGATCATCACAATAGAGAACCCGGTCGAAATTCAAACCCCCGGTTTGATTCAGATCGACATCAACCCTGATCTGGGGTGGACCTTTGCCAAAGCGTTGCGGTCCGTTTTGCGCCACGATCCCGATGTATTGATGGTGGGTGAAATCCGCGACGCAGAGACCGCTGAACTGGCTGTTCGCGCGGCTATGACAGGACACCTTGTGTTGTCCACACTACACACCAACCGCGCGTCAGAGGCGGTGTTGCGTCTAACAGATATGGGCGTGCCGGAGTATCTGTTGAAATCCGTGCTGCGCTTGGTCGGTGCGCAGCGCTTGATCCGAACACTATGCAAACACTGTGCGACGCCGATCGATCTGAGCAGCAACGCGTCATATCAGGCGCTTGGGCAAAGCTTTATTACCGCTGACCCATCATTGGGTGACCCACACAACTGGACGCCACATACCGCTGTTGGTTGCAGCCATTGTAACAACACGGGGTATGCTGGCCGCGTCGCTTTGTTTGAGATGATGAACGATGTAGATGCATTGGCGGGTGCTCAAGATGGCACGATCAAGGGCCGCACGATGGGCCTTGAAGGTGTCGGCTTGTTCGTGCGAGGCCAAACGACCTTGAACGAATTGGTGCGCGTCTTTGGTGCTGGCGAGTTCTGGGACTGATATCATGAGCGATACAGCGCTGCGCAATGAGACCCAGTTTGACTATACCGCACGTAATGAAAGCGGCGAGCGCAAGAAGGGCAGTATCGCAGCACGGGACATCGCACATGCGACCCAGAAACTCCGCAAAGACGGGCTTTACCCGATTGAGATCGTAGCGGCGGCAAACATGCCTGCTGCACCGGCAAAGCAACGCAGTGGTGCCAAGCGCAAGCTCAATCAGCGCCAGCGCGCGGATATGATTGCACGTTTAGCCAAGTTGACCAGTAGTCAAATCAATCTGGATCGAGCGCTTTCAATCATGGCTGAGGGCAGTGATGGGGCTTTGTCACAGGCCGCCGCCAATCTGCGCGTTCACATCCGTGAAGGTGGCGGTTTGGTCGATGGCATGCGCCTGCACCTAGGCGTCGAAGATGCGGCGACTTTGGCGCTGGTGCGCGGGGCCGAGGTTTCAGGGGACCTGTCAGAGGCGCTATCAACCGCTGCGGAAATCCTGCAACAACGCCTGATGCTGGTCCGCCGGATCGGAGTCGGTCTCTTATACCCTAGTTTGTTACTTGTGGTGGCGCTCTTGTCCATTGGATTGATTATGATCGCAGTGATCCCGCAGTTCCGGCCCTTGGTTGACGACCGCATGGATATGATCCCGTTTCTGGGGCGAATGATTTTTGCGATTTCAGCGGGGCTCACATCAATTTGGCCTTTCTTAGTCGCGGGGTTCGTTGTCACGGTCATCGCTTTTTGGGTTCTACATCGCCAAGGCAAAGCTGTCCCATTGCTGGCCCGCATTGCGGCCCGGACGCCTGTGGTCGGTACCGTAATCTGGCGCAACCAAGTGATGATCGTTCTGCACAGTCTGGGCGCCTTGCTTCGCCGCGAAGTGACTCTGAGCGAGGCCATGTATGTGATTACACAGACAACCCCGAAAGGGCGCATCAAGACGGCGCTTGAAGGGGTTTCAACCGGTGTGGAAAGCGGGCAGGCCTTATCTGCCGCGATTGCTGCAACCGACTTAATGTCGCCGAGCGCAGTTGAAATGGTGCGGATCGGTGAAGAGACAGGTGATCTGTCTGGTATGATTGGCCGCGCTGCTGAAGAAATGCGCGAAACTGCCGATCGTGAACTTGAACGTTTTCTTGCACTTTTCCAGCCGGCATTAATTATCATTGTCGGCCTATTAGTAGGGGTCAGTCTATATGCGCTTTTCTCAGCCATTGTCTCTGTCAACGCGATCGCGTTCTAGACGCCGCAAGGCCACGACGGGGTTTTCCCTGATTGAAATGTTGGTGGCCGTAGCCATCATCGGTTTGATTGTCGGGCTGGTCGGCCCCGCCGCGATGCGCCAGCTGCAATCGTCGCGCGTGAATACGACCGAAGCACAGATCGGGCAAATACGCACCGCGATCGATATCTTTGCCATCGATACTGGGCGCGTCCCGTCTGAAAGCGAAGGGCTGGCGGCACTGGTGTCGAACGTCGGCGGTGTTCCGGGCTGGAACGGCCCTTACATGCGTGATGGCCAGTTACCGATGGATGCTTGGGGGCGTGCGTTCGTTTATCGTTTTGAGGGTGATCAGGTTCAGGTGACATCACTGGGTGCCGATGGCCAACCGGGTGGAACAGGCAACAATGCCGATATCACCAGATAGACGCCGCAACGCAAAAGGTGTCGCGACCATTGAGGTTTTGGTGGCTGTCGTCATCATCCTTTTGGTGGGATCAATTGCGATTGTTTCATTTGGTGGAACGGACCGTAGGGCAGTTCGGCTTGAGGTCGCAGAAACTGCTCTTTTCCTGCAGGAAACCCGAATGCGGGCGCAAGAATTAGGGCGACCTATCGAAATTGTCGTTGCGGGACCAGAAGGGTTGATCGACGCAGGCGGCAGACAACACACCTTTGCCCGTGGCCTTACCGTTTCGCCGACACAGGCTCGCATTGTCTTGCTGCCGACAGGGCAGTCTGACGGGCTGAACCTTGTCTTTGCGAAAGGCAATCAATCCGCGGGTGTGACACTTGATTGGCTTACAGGGCGCGTGGATATTCAATGAAACGGGCGGGGCGCAAAACACGCGGGTTTTCCCTGATTGAGGCGCTGGTCGCATTGGCAATCGCTGCCATAGTAATCAACGGGTTCTACAGTGCCCTCTCCACAGGTAGCCTTTTGGACCGCCGTTCTGCGCAACAGGCCGAGAAAGTCCTGCTGGCGACAACAGTGCTGGATCGTGTTGGTGTCGATATTCCATTGCGGATTGGCACCGTCGAAAATGGCAGGCAACGCGAGCTCGACTGGGAACTGGTGATCAGCGACATCCCGACGGATGACATGCAGCTGGGCGCTGTATACCCAAATGAGCTGATGTTCGTGTCGGTATCGGTTTCCGACCCTTTGAATATTTCCACCCCGGTGGTGTTGCGCGCCATCCGCTATGCGCAGAGCCCGATATGAACCGGCGGCGCGGCATAACTTCGGGCTTTGTGCTAACCGAAGCACTGGTGGCGTTGGCTATTGCGGCCATGACTGTTGCCTTGCTGACAAGTGCCACTTGGGGGCTGCGGGTCGCATCGGAGCGGCGGGATGCCGCAGAGGTTACTGCGGCAGTCGATTGGCTTGCGGCAAGGCGGGCATTGGCTGATTGGTCATCTGGTGTGACCGCAACGGGCAAGCAAGGCACAGAGCGCTATTTCGTGGGCACCGCAACAACGGCACGCATGTTCGTCGAACCCAGCGGGTCCGGGCAAGTGGTGCCTTTTGTTGGCGAGCTGCGCGTCGAGGCGCGGGGCGAGAACCGATTTGTTCTGATGGCTGCGCGCCATATCGGGCTGCGCGATGCACGGGTCACGGTCGAGGTGCCGCAAGAGACCGAGGTGTTACGAACCAATGCGCCCATACGGCTTCTTTATCTCTTGCCGAGGCAAGAGGGGGGTGTCGGCATGACATGGCGTTACGAGACCGGGTCAGGCGATGAAGGACTGCCAGCGGCAGTGGCAGTCGAGGTCGGGGATGTGCGCATGCTGACAGCGCGTATCTTTGCCAATCGCAGCGCGTCTTGTCTGTCACGGCTTGGGCCGGGTGGATTGGAAAACGAATTGTGTGAGCTGCGATGATGTGGCGCCGGACACACCGTAGCCGTGGATTTATTCTGATCACCGTATTGTGGATCGGGCTGGGATTGCTCTTGGCTGTTTCAGCCTTCATGGCCAATGCGCGCCAAGAGGCACTGTCCGTGAGGGCAGAGGTGAATGCAGTGCGGGCCGGTGCATTGGCGCGTAGCGGGCTGAACCTAGCGCTGGCCGACCTTGGTCGGATCAACACTGATCAAATACGTGCGCCGCATGATGGAACGCCCGTAACAGTGCAACTGGCCGAAGGTACCATCACCTATCGCATCTTTGATGAGGCCGGAAAGATTGATGTGTTCCGGGCATCACCCCGCATGCTTGCACCCGCTTTGGTGCGCGTTGGAGAGGCAGAAGGCATTGATAGCTTTGATGCAATCAACGTCGCCGAAGCGCTGGGACGCTTGGTCGAAGAAGAAGACGGCACGGTGCGGTCCGTCTATAGCGCGCTCACTTCGGCCGGTTTGAGCGGGGAAACGGCGCTGGCGGCATCGCGTTATGTCACCACCTTGAACCTATCCTCGAAAGTGAACCCGCGCACCGCACCCCGTGCGGTTCTAGAGGCCATTCCGGGCCTTGGCCCAAGTGATGTTGAGGAAATCATCGCGCGCAGGTCAACTGGCCGACCAATGCCCATTCTTGGCAGTGCGGCGGTCTGGCTCGTAGAACTGTCTGGCCCGGCCTTTACGATCGAGGCCGAGGCAGTTCTTTCAACAGGGGGCCGTTCGTTGCTGCGCGCACAGGTGGCGCAGCGGGGGTTGTCGTTCCGCGGCGGCCTGATGCAATACGATATTTTGTCGATGGATGTTGTACGTTGAAACGATGACATCGGATATCTTACTCACACTCGCGTCAGTCTGTGCCGTTATGGTTGCTGTCTTTTTTGGCCCGATGATTTTGACAGTCCGCGCATGCCTACGACTGGTTATGAGCATCACGTCTGTGCGGCGATTGCAAACATCGGTCGCTATAGGGCTTTGCGCGGGCATGATCGGGGCGACGGTGGCTTCAGGTTTCTTCATCGGTGGATCGGCGGCAGTCCTGACCGCAACGCTCTGTTTATTGATACTGATGGCAGTCCTAGATCTTGCATGGCGATGGTTGCCCTTTGCATGGACGCTTCCGCTTTTGGCGCTTGGGATGGCGACAGCGGTTTTGCAGGACACCGTGTCTAGCGCATTTTTTGGGGTGATTTTTGGTGGCGGAATCTTGATGACGCTGCAATTATCGTTTTGGATGTGGCGTGGCGTGATCGCTCTTGGAACGGGTGATGTTTGGCTCGCAGCAGGGCTCGGGAGCTTTGCCGGAATGCCCCAAATTTCTTGGATATTGTGCCTCGCGGCCCTTACGGCACTGGCATTTGAGGGGGTCGCAGTTTTTCGAGCGCAGCGCATAGTTCGCCAAAGGTTTGGCGTTGCATATGGAACACACCTATGTCTGGCTTATCTAGTTTTTGTGATTTTCTAGGACCTTAGGTGCCAAAGCTGTGTTAGCAAAAATTAATAAAGCGCATTGGGCATAGATCCGAGCGCGTCTATTTGAGGCTAGAGAAATGAAAAATATCATGCTTAGCGTGGCGGCTGCCGCGTTGCTCTCAGGTTGTGGTGATCTGGCAGCAAGAGACACCAATTCATTAGAAGGCTGGCGTGCCAGCACAATCCTTGGCGGCGGCGACGGCCGCAACTCGCAGCGTTCTGAAGGCCGCATTCTGGGTGGTCAGACCGTTGAAGCAGGCAACGGGACGATTTATCCCGGCCGCCAACCTCTTTTCCGCGACAGTGATTTTGTAAACAGCAGCGGAGAGCGCACTGTTTCCCTTAATCTTGTTGATGTGACAATCGCTGAAGCCGCCACTGCCATTCTTGGCGAGTTGCTGCGCGAGAACTATGTTCTTGATCCGAATGTCCAAGGGACAGTGAACATCCGCTCTAGCCAGCCGATCAGCCGCACCACAGCGATCGAGGTCTTTGAACTGGCGCTGAAGCAAAACAATGCCGCACTTGTCCGCCGTGGCGATACATTCGCGATTGTGCCGCTCTCTGGAGAGCTAAGCATTGGCGCATCTGTCGGGCGTGACGTGCCAATCGGGTATTCCTTGCGCGTGATCCCTCTGCGCAACATCGGTGCACAGGAAATGGCCACGATCTTGCAGCCATTTGCGGGCGGCAACATCGTTGGTGTTGACGCGCAGCGCAATATCATCGTGCTTGCAGGTACATCTGCCGATCAACGTGCATGGCAGGAAACCATCAACAGCTTTGATGTCGATTGGCTCGCCAACCGCTCTGTCGGTGTGTTCCCGATCCGTGGCCGTTCTGCCCAATCTATCGTGAATGGTCTCGAACTTGTTGTTGAGACTGATGAAAACTTTGAACCGATTGTCGTGTTCGAAGTCATCCCAGAGAATAATTCCATCCTTGCAGTCGCTAAGACAGCAAATGCGTTGGAAAATGTGTCCGTCTGGATCCGTCGTTTGACGCAAGAGGGGCTTAATGACGCGCAGGTTTATTCCTACGACATGAAATACGCGCGTGCGTCCGACATCTCGCCGACATTGTCGCAGATTCTGGGCGTCGAGGTTCAGACAGCGGACTCTGCTGATCCAGAGGTCGTAAACGCGAGCTTTGACGGTGGGTTAGGTTCTGATGTGAACGCCACACGCATTGTCGCCAGCGAAGCCACGAATACGCTGTTGATCCACGCGACAAATGACGAATACCAGCGTGTGCTGGGCATGTTGCACCGTCTTGACGTGCCACCACGGCAGGTTCTGGTCGAAGCCACCATCGTCGAGGTCTCGTTGAATGATGAGCTGCGCTATGGTGTGCAGTATTTCTTTGAAAATGGGGGCGACACCTTTGCTCTCACCAGATCCACTACAGGCACAGGCATTGCCGCAAGCGTACCGGGTGTTAGCGCCATCTTTGGCGGCTCATCACCGAGCGCCATTGTCGATGCGCTTGAAGATGTCACATCCGTGAATGTTGTATCATCGCCTAACCTGATGATTTTGAACAATGAATCAGCACGGCTTGTTGTCGGTGATCAGGTGCCGATTTCGGTGCAGACAGCGCAGGATGCGACTGACAACCCAGATGTCTTTGTCTCAACAGTCGAATTCCGCGACACCGGTGTAATTTTTGAAGTGACGCCACGGATCAACTCCTCAGGTTCGGTTGTCTTGGACATTCAGCAAGAGGTCAGCACAATCGGTGAAACCGATGGCTCGACTGGCAACCCAATTATTTCGCAGCGGACAATTTCCAGCTCTGTCGCGGTTGATAGCGGTGAAACAATTGCGCTGGGCGGCTTGTTTGAGCAGCGCAGCACACGCGGCAGTGCCGGTATTCCGGGTCTGTCCCGCCAGCCGATCTTTGGTGGTCTGTTCGGACGCAAGTCCCGCACCGACAACCAGACCGAGCTTTTGGTCCTGATCACGCCACGTATCGTCAATTCCGGTACGGACGCACGGCGCATTACACGCAGCCTGCGGAACCGGATGGAAAACATCCGCCTCGACGATGCAACGCTGAGCAGCACAATCAACGTGCCACAGATGCGCACGCAGAACTCGGCTGATTTGTCGACACGTGCAGCGGCATCTAACCGTATTGCGACAACACAGACTGATGTGCAGGCCGCTGTACAGACGGCATTGTTGGCACCTGCAGTGACAGCATCAAGCAACACGACTGGTTCTCACTTTGCCTACCTTGGTGCCTTCGGGTCAGAGAGTGCGGCACGCGCGCACTGGACCGGTTTGGTGCAAGCCAATGGCAGCGCGCTGTCAGGCATGACCCCAAGGTTCCCGCAAAACGGCAGCTTGGTCAGCGTGGCTGTTGGCCCAATGACAGCAAATCAGGCAACACAAGTCTGTGTGGCGGTGCGGTCGGACTGCTATAGTTCAAAGGCCACAAACTAAACTTATCAGAATTACTGAATAGACGCCCCGGCAACCAACCAGTTGCTGGGGCGTTTGCGTTCAAGCGCAAGGTGATGGGCCGGAACATTAGCATTGGAAGTTCAATCTTGTGTCTCTTATCGTGGGCTGACCACCAAAGGACCAAGCCCATGCACCCACTTGTGACCCAAGACATCATAGATACCTATCAGCGCGATGGCGTTGTGCTAATCAAAGGACTGTTTGCCGATCATATTGAGACGCTACGCGCTGGTATCGAGCGCAATATGAATGAGCCTGGTCCATATGCTGCCGAGAACCTTAAGGAAGGCGAGGGTGGGCGTTTCTTTGATGATTATTGCAACTGGAACCGCATTTCCGAATTTGAGGATGTGATCCGCAATTCAGACGCGGGGGCTGTCGCGGCCGACCTGATGAAATCGCAGCGCGTACAGGTCTTCCACGATCACGTGCTGGTCAAAGAACCGGGCACATCCAAGGCAACGCCATGGCATCAGGACGGGCCTTATTACTTCGTCGATGGCATGCAGACCGTCAGTTTTTGGTCGCCTATGGATGCAGTGACAGGCGCCAGCCTGCGTTGTGTTGCAGGAAGTCATGCCTGGGAAAAGCCAGTTCTGCCGACCCGCTGGCTGTCAGAGACCAGTTTTTACCCCGATGATGCCAAATATATGCCTGTGCCAGACCCAGATGCGGAAGGCATGGAGGTTCGCGAGTGGGACATGGCGCCAGGCGATGCGGTTGCCTTCCACTTTGGCACGCTGCATGGCGCACGGGGCAATACGACGGACACGCGCAGGCGCGCGTTCTCGTTGCGTCTGATCGGGGACGATGCGCGCTATGTCGCGCGCCCCGGTCCGACGTCGCCACCGTTTCCGGGCCATGATATGACCCCTGGACAGATGCTGCGCGAAGACTGGTTTCCGGTGATCTATCATCGCTAAGCCTGCAGGATCATTTCCAACCTAATATGTGTTAGCGCACTACCGCCGCGATAGCGCGCGTCAGTTAAAAGCCATGAGGAGACAGTCGGCATGAATGCACTATCACTCGTTCTGGGGGCAGGGGGTGCGCGTGGGCTGCCGCATATACACGCGTTACGAGCCTTTGATGAGCTGGGGATCAAACCCGCCGTCATTGCTGGCTCATCGATCGGATCGATCTTAGGGGCGTCCTATTGCGCGGGAATGACCGCAGAGGCCATTGAAGCGCATGTGCGCGATAGTTTTGACGACCGGGTGCAGTTGGTCACAAAGGCGTTTCAAGTCAGGCCGGAGAGTGTGAAAAGCTTCTTTGCCGATGGTGGGCTGCGGATAGGCGAGTTCAACCTTGAAACGATTCTTTCGGTGTTTTTGCCCGACGCCATTCCTGAGACCTTTGAAGACCTTTCGATCCCGCTCAAAGTGATCGCGACAGACTACTACAGTGCATGCACGAAAGTATTCGCGTCCGGACCGTTGATGGCACCCATTGCGGCGTCTTCTGCAATTCCGGCGGTGTTCCTACCGGTCCAGATCGACGGTCGCTATTATATTGATGGTGGCATCACTGACCCATGTCCGATGGATTGTGTGCGAAGACAGAATAATCCGATGCTTGCAATTGATGTCACCGGAGGCCCGAGCGGCGACCCGGATGTGCGCCCCGGCAAGGTCGAGGCGGCGTATACAGCGAACCAGATCCTGCAACTATCGATTGTCAAAGCGAACGCGCGACAGAATCCAGATGTGGTGGTGCTTCGTCCGGCGGTCAATAGCTATCGGGCGCTCGATTTTCTGAAGGTGGCAGAGATTCTGGATCATACAGCGGATTTCAAAGATGTGGTCAAACGTCAGATCGATATCTTGATGAACGATGATGACAACTAGCTTTGTTGCCATACGCAAAGCGTAGGGTGGATTTAGGCATTATTGCCAAGGGGTTAGCGGGCGAAATTCCGCAATACACTTCGGCGCCGCAGCAGGCCTAGATGTATGATGAATCATACAACATAGGGTGAAAAATGTACCTATGAAGTTACAAATTTGTGGAATTGTTGCGACGGTGAATTTTTGTAAAAACATTGTTACCGGATGCGTTTTGTTTGTATTCGGTGCGTGACGAGTGAGTGTAGTGAGTATGTCGCGATTGTCGACTTTGTTAGTGAGTGTTCGAGTGTATCTACGGACATAGGTGAGACTAATAGTGTCTGTAGTTAAGTGAAGATGTCGGAGCCGCCAATTGTGCGGCAATGGCTTAAGATGTTTACCTTTTGACTGCCTTTGCGGCTGTCACTAGGGCGCATTGGTAGAGCAGTGCCCTTGCCGGGGCGCTGCTCTATTTGTTTGATATTCGCCTAGGCGGCTGCCGAAGATGCAAGTTCTATCGCGCGCGAAAGGGCCTCGTTTGGGCAGCGCAGCGGCACGCTTGCTGCGCAGACTTGCCGCTTTCCCGGCCCGACTTGAAACAAACCAGAATAGTAAGTGCCATCAGCCATTTTAGTGGCGCAGGGGATCCAGTCCCCGCCAGGCCCCTCGACCTTTTGCCCAACGAGTACGTTGATCGAGCCAGGGGGAGGACTTGAGAGCGTGGCAGAATAGTTAATCAGATTTACGAGTGTCATAGCAGCTCCTTTCGCAGTCCTTAATCTTCAAACTAAAGTGTCCAAAGGATGGCGAGAGTTAGGTTTCTCTTCGCCCAACGAGAGCATAACGTGGCCAATTCATCCGGCGCGTGTAGGGTGGAATTGGGGCAATGCGACCTTGCCGTATTTCACGGTGAAGAAATGGCTTTTTTCTCAGTTCAAACAGACTAAGGTCCCGAAAATGACGTTTTCCGGCGTCATCTTGTCGTGAACCAACGGATGCTGCCCGCCTTAGTTGTGGTGGGGTTCCGTACCTTTTTAAGCTCTTATATTTTTCCCCGGGGGCAAGTTGCACCAGTCCAAAGCAAATAACGGCGTCACAGTTGCCATGCTGCGGGCATTCGTGGTCCTAAGCCAACATCTCAATTTGTCTAAAGCTTGTGATGAACTTGCGACAACGCGCCAGACGGTGCGTCGTCATATCACTGATCTTGAAGGAATATTTGGTGAAAAGCTCTTTGAGGTGACTGATCGCCAGTACCATCTGACGGCCCATGGGGTTGGCGTACTAGACGAAGCGAAGTCGTTACTCTTGCGGATTGATTCTTGGTCTGGCCAATCTTCATTGAAGAAGAACTCCTCGCAAGGGCTTGAAAAGCTTCAATATACTGATGCCGATGGTAGGGTTTTCCACTCCCAGCAGCATACGGTTTCTCAGATTGCATTGAACGGCTTACCGCTGATGAAGAAGACTTTTACGGCCTGGGCAAATGCGGAGACGCAAATCGATCATCCCGCGATGGATGAAATTCGGCCCTATACCGTCTTATATCGCAAGGGACCTGCGGGTTGGGTTTTTGTCCATGTTGGAGAGGAATCTGCTTACGCACGTTGGTTCGGCTGGGCTTGGTCACGCAGCGCTATCGGTAAACTCATCACCGACGACGATATTGATGAGGAATATAATGAATTCAGTGGCGGTGCCTATTCTCGGATCTACGATGAGGGTGGCGTTCGTCTAGACCACATTTACGCGCATTTGCCTAAAGATGGTGGTGAGCCTCAGCCGGGAACCTTCCAACGTTTACTCTTGGGCGGAGTGTTCCCCGATGGGACACCTGGTCTGATCCTTCTTGCCGTAATCACACAACAAGTTGAGATCGACGAGATCAATAACGCAGAACTACCCCACCTACCTGCTGAACTCATTATGGATAAGTTGCCTCGCTCGACGAAAAAGTGATGATCCTGCCACAATTGGATTGGTCTTTTTGTATTTTATTGTGATAAAACAGCAAAAAAGAGTACACAATTCAGGTAAAATCATCGTAGTGTTGCTGCTTAAGCAATGATGACCCGAGGAACCAGAGATGACAGCGCGTAAAATTTTTGGCATGATTCGGAATGTGTCAAACATCATTTTGGAACTCGAGAACGCTGGAATGCGGGTCGAAATTGGTGATGATTTTTCGCTGTATCGGGAATATCGCAGCGCTTGCACTGGTCGTGGTGGCATTTCACCGATCTTTGATGCCGCAAGTTCATTTATTGATGGAACGAATGGCTTCTGGATTTGTGGCTTCAATGAGGCCGATGAACTGACACACACGCAAGCTGTACGGCTGCTGGATCTTTCGGGTATCTCCCTTGGCAAGCATTTGGACATGCACCGGCAAATGTATGTCGTACCTGATACGACACCGGACCCTGCAAGGACCTTTTTTCAAGGTCCTGAGGCGCTGGGCAAGGTCACGGGCTCCGTCGGTTATTGCGGCGATTTCTGGCTGCCTTCGAACGGTTTGGGCGGGCCAAGAAGCCAAGGTGCAACCGGCGTGTTGTCACGGCTCCTTTTCGAAGTTCTTCATCAAACCTGGTCGCCGGATTATGCCTTTGCCTTCGTTCCAAAACAGCTCGCGGCCAAAGGCGCGCACGTACGCTATGGCTATAGCCATTGTGAGCCAGGCCGGTGGGTTGGGCCCGATCAACAGATCACTAACGAGGAATACTTGATCTGGATGAACGCCAGCGACATCCAGAATGTCGTTGCCCGCGACGTACAGTCTTTGCGCGCCAGTAGCCAGGTTTCGGCGATTCGCGCATCACTGGCCTCTGTCGATACCAAGGGCTGATTTCACAGGTGCGCGATGCTGGTCGGTCAGGTGAACCTTGATTGTGCCCGGATTACGCGATCTCATTGGACGGTCCGCCATAGGAGTTTATGGCGGCATAACGCCTTATTCTGCAATCCTTGGCGATAGTATTGCTGCTTTTCCGGACAGTATCTCTATGCACCCTGCTAGTTGGCCATCGCCAATGCGCGCGCGGCACGCTTATCCGCGCGCCGCTCTTTGCCCAGATAAGTATGGTACAGCACAGGCACGCCGATCAGCGTCAGCACCGAGGCAAAGCCTAAACCGCCCATAATTGTCACGGCCATAGCGGCAAAGAACCCGTCAGCCAGCAGCGGCAACATACCCAAGATCGTGGTGCCTGCTGCCAATACAACAGGCCGCAAACGACTGACGCTCGCGGCGATGATGGCTTTATCCTGAGACAGACCTTCAGCCTTTTGGGCGTCAATTTCTTCAACCAGAACAATAGCGTTCTTGATCAACATACCTGACAGAGACAGCAGACCGAGCATCGCCGTAAAGCTAAAGGCGATATTGGCATACAACAGCCCGAGCGCGACGCCATTGATCGCCATCGGCACGATTGTCCAAATAACAGCCGTTTGCCGCAGCTTGCCAAAAAGCAACACAGTAATCAGGAACATAGTTCCAAAAGACAGCGGCATCTGACGACCAAGAGAAGCCTGCGCTTCGCCTGCGCTTTCGAATTCGCCGCCCCATTCCAAATGGTATCCAGTTGGCAGATCAATGGCTTCGATCAACGGCCGGACTTCAAAGAAGACGGTGGGTGGCGTAAGCCCGTCTATCACATTCGCTTGTACCGTGATTGTCTGTACGCGGTTGCGCCGTTCAATCACCGGGTCCTCTGCTAACACGGCGAAACCGTCGATGACCTGGCTGAGCGGGAGATAACCACCGATGGCATTGGAATAGACGATCTGGTCCAACAAATGCCCCTCGCGCGCCGTTTCGCTGCGCGGTGTCCGCACGATAATATCGATCAAGCGGTCGCGTTCGCGATAGGTTCCAGCAGGAATTCCGTTTGTTGCCAAGGCGATGGCATTGGCAACATCACTGCGTGATATCCCCGCTGCCTGTGCCCGATCTTCGGCATAGATGGGACGGGTAATGATCTCTCGTTCGCGCCAATCGCTGTATTCGGTGTGCAAATGTGGAGTGGCGTCGCGCAGGATGTCTGCCGCTTGCGCCGCCAAATCTCGCAGCACGTCAGGGTCTGGACCGGAAAAACGCGCCTCGATGTCAGAGCTAACGGGGGGGCCGTAAATGATCCGCTTGGTTTGCAGCTCTGCCCATGGCAGAGCCTGAATGCCGAACTGATCCAATGCCGCGCGCAAGGCAGGGATCGCGTCGGGTGTCGTCGCGCGGATCACGAGTTGTCCATACGAACTCTCGCGGCGGGCCGGGTTGTAGGTGAGGATGAAGCGGGTCAGACCCTGTCCGATAGTCGCGGTCACTGCTTTCACATCGTCCCGCGCCAACAACCAATCTTCGATGATGGCTAGATCTGTTGAAACTTCCTCAATCGCGGTGCCTTGAGCCGCTTTGTATTCGAGGTAAAATAATGGCGTTGTTGCCGGTGGGAAGAACTGCTGTTTGACTTGCGCAAAGGCCATAACGCAAGCGACAGTGGTGCCGATCAGGCCCGCGATGACCAACCAGCGCAGCTTTAACGCCCAACGGACCAGGCCTCCATAAGCGCGAAAAACAGGGCCGTTATAGCCCGTGTCATCGCCAACCAGTCCGCCCGTCTTGAACAGATAATGGCCCAGCAACGGGGTGACAGTCACCGCAACAAACCATGACAGCAGCAATGAAATCGCAATGACTGCAAAGAGCGAGAACATGAACTCGCCGGTTGCATCAGGCGACAGGCCGATACCGGCAAAGGCCATGATCCCGATGATTGTCGCCCCGAGCAATGGAATTTGGGTTTTCTTCGCGGCTAGGTCTGAGGCATCGCGGGACGTGCGCCCTTTGCGCATTTCCTGCTGCATGCCTTCGGCAATCACGATGCCATTGTCTACCAACATGCCCATTGCGATGATCAGAGCGCCAAGGCTGATGCGTTCAACTTTGACGTCAAAGAGGTACATGAAAAAGAACGTTGAGGTGACAGTGAGTAAGAGCGAAACGCCAACAACGACTGCGGCGCGCGGCCCCATGAACAAGGCAAGCACGCCAATCACCACACCAACCGACAGAGCCAGTGACACAAGGAAACTGCCGTTGGCTTCATCAACCACGCGGTGTTGTTCATAGATGGGTTCTACCGTCACACCGACGGGAAGCAGATCTTGCAGTACTTGCAGCTCGGCTTCGACCCTTTGCCCGACGCTCACAATGTTTTCGGACAGCAGTCCCGATACGCCAAGGGTAAAGATTTCATGCCCGTTGTGCCGCAGAATGTGACTTGGGGCATCGATACGGCCACGACTGACTTCTGCGATGTCGAGAAGGTTCAGAACCTCGCCTTGAAACCCGAAGGTCAAGCCGCTGATTTCGCTGACGCTATCTTCGGCAGAGGGTCCTTGGATGCGTAAATTGGCATTGCCGTTTGTCACAAAACCAGTTGGATTAATCGCAGTGGACGCACTGATTGCACTAATGATTAACCCTGGGTCAATACCAAGAGAGGACACGATTTGAGAAGAGGGTTCGACAAAGATTGCCTCTTGGGGCAAGCCTTGGATTTCGACGTTTGCCACCCCTTCAACAGTTAGCAATTCACGGCGCATGAAGGTCGCAATGTCCCAGATTTCGGAATCGGCAAAGCCCGGCGCAGAGACCGCATAAAATATGCCAAACACGTCTCCGTAGTCGTCATTCACGATAGAAGGCAATGCGCCAGCCGGCAAAGCACCACGTGCATCTTCGACGCGATCACGTAAGTCATCCCAGATTTGAGGCAGCTCTGTGCCGTCAAATTGATCTTCAACCTCGACTTCGATGACAGAACTGCCTTGGGTGTTACGCGACTTAACCGTCTTGACCTCGTCCATTTGCTGGATTTCTGCTTCAAGCACTTCAGAGATCTCTGTCGCGACCTCGGCTGCAGTCGCGCCAGGGTAGGGGGTTATCACCAGTGCTGATTTGAGCGTGAAGGTCGGGTCTTCGAGCTTGCCCACAGACAAGTAACCGATGGCGCCGCCAAAAAGTGCAAAGGCCATGAAGAGCCAAGTATAGATCGGGTATTCAATCGAAAGGCGTGCAATCTTCATGGGTTCACTCCACGCTCATGCCGGTAAAGGGACGCACGGTTTCGCCGTCCTGCAGTTGTTGAATGCCCGCACCCACGATCCATTGTGTTGGCGCAACGCCCGTCACAGAAATCCGCGTGCCATTGTCTGTGGCGACACTGACCCTTTGCCAACTTACGGTGCCGTTTTCATCTTCGGTATTGGGGGTATAGATCATCACCCGTGCACCATCATTCATCATGGATACTGCGGAGGGGGGCAATGCGATTGCCCCGGTGTCGCCGCGGCTAAGCCGGGCGGTAACAGTCATTGATGCGCCGGGGATGATCCCAGGCGGAACTTGCGCAGAGGGTAATGCCAACGTCACGCGGTAGCTTTGACCGATACTCTGTGTCTCGGCGTTAAACTCGCGCAAGGTCAAAGGTACTTCCCCCTCGAACAAAGGGGACGTGCCGACAAAACTGATGTCAGTGACATCAGACATGCCTTGGAACAGACGCTCTGGCACGTCAATCTCGACGCGGACCTCTGACATGTCATGAAGGCGAACAATTGGTTGTCCTGGGGACACATTGGCGAAATTCGGTGTCAGTCGAGACGCCACAAGCGCGCGAAAAGGAGCCGTCAGCGTGGCATCTTCGAGCGCATCTGCCGCCTCTTTCAACGAAATGGCGGCGAGATCTCGGGCGGTTTCGGCGTTCTCGGCCTGGGTCGCAGAGGCCACATTTGATTGCACTAGGGTTTGCGCGCGCGTCAAATCGCGGTTCGCCTGTGCCAGTTGCAGGGTCGCTCGCTCTAAGGCGCGTTCAAAAGGGGCCAGATCCATGGCCGCGATATGCACAGCTTCATCTAGGAACTGACCTTCTTGGGCATCAAACATAACCAACCGTCCGCCGACCTCAAATGACAGATCAACTGTTTCGCGGGCGGCAACCTGACCAAAAAATACCCGCATAAGTTGCTCTGACCCACCCCCTGCTTGGATCAGTTTCACTGACCTTATCGGCGCGACGTCGCCCGAGGGGGTCAGGACCTCGGTGTTCTGAGCATGCAAGGGGGTTGCCAAAACGAACAATGCTGCGATTAAGGTGGTCAGTTTCATCTGCCGGCTTTCTGTCAGGAGTACTGTGTCGTACTTAGTGATGGCCGCTGCGACAACAAGGCTAAAGAGTACGGTGCCGTACTTTTCTTTCAGAAAAGACGGCCTAAGGTATACGACATGAGCAAAAATTCATCACATGACCGTATTCTGCAGGCTGCACGAAGGCTTTTCTTCGCGCATGGCTTTGAAAAAGTCTCGACAGATTTGCTTGCGCGCGAGGCAGCTGTGTCAAAGGCGTCGATCTATCGGCATTTTGAAAACATGGCAGATATCTTGCGCTGCGTGACCCAAGCCGAGGCCGGAAAGTTTCGCGGCGTCTGCCCGCCCAAGACCGAAACGATCGCGGACTTGCGTGATGCATTGACCCTCTACAGCACACGGCTTTTGACATTCCTTAACGTTCCCGAGACGATGGAGTTTGCGCGAGTCATCCATGAAGAGGCACGCGACAATCCTGAAATTGGGCGAACGTTCTATGATGCGGCTTATGGACGGACACAAACAGATTTTGCCAAGATGTTCGCTGCGGCACAAAGCAAAGGTATCTTATCAGATGCAACCGATGCGATGGATATTGCCGAAGACCTGATGGGCCTGATTGAAGGTTTGGGCATGGTGCGCGCGCAACTGGGCGTCAGCAAGAAGCCATTTGACGACGTGGAACAGCGGGCAAATCGCGCAGTGGAAACAATTCTAAAGATGCATGTAGTTACGGACTGAACCCGCGCCGCCCGTTACCATGAACTGGACGCAACGGTGGTGGAAGTGTTTTCGAGATTGTCACGCGAAGAGTGCACCTGATCAATTCAGCACTGTATTCAGCATGAATTGACTGTTGATCGGTTGGGTCGCTGCGCCAATTGCACGCGCCTTGCGCCCAATGCTTCCGCCTTCAATCCGGGGCGGGATCAGCCCGCGCGTGTCCTGCGTGATCACGTATCGGCGCACCCGTGATACAAGCTCTTCGCGCACATCATCTGGGAATGCGCCGTCGATAAGGATCGCCTCGAAGTCAATCACGGAACAGGTCGACAATGCGGCTTTGGCAAGTTCTTGCGCCGTTTGACCGATCCATGGTTCCACGTACCGGGACAAGGCGTGCCAGCTGTCAGGATCAGTCCAAAGCTGGCGTGGGTCGAGGTCTACCTCGCGCAGACGCAACTCCAACTGGTGAATAGATGCCATATCTACGAGCTGCATACTTTCACCGTTCGGGCCTATGCTGCGCAACGAGCCCAACGCGCCGGCATTGCCTTGCCGCCCTTCATAGACGGCGTTGTTTAAAGCGATCCCGCCTCCGATAAATGCGCCCACGAAAAAGTAGGCGTAATCGCGGAACTCTCGGCCGCGGCCATAGGTGTGTTCGGCCTGACAGGCGGCGGTGGCATCGTTCATCAAAGACACCGGATGTCCTGTTCGATTGCTCAGGGTCGTCCGTAAATCAACATTTCGCCATGTCTCAAAATCATTCTCAGTTTCGCGCCGATTCTCTGGGCAATTCCACATCTCAAACGGCGCGGCAACACCAAGCCCGCAGATCCTGCTCGACTGGTTTGCGGTAAGGTTTGAAGTAATGCCTTGGACGCCAATTTCAGCAAAGGCAGATATCTCTTCCTGTATCGGGGCCTCATAAGTCAACTGGCGTTCATGACGCGCGCTCCCATTAAAGTCGATCAGTACCAATTCAGCCGACCGACGTCCGATTTTGAGGCCGAAAGAAAAAACACCGTCAGATGCTAAACGCATAGGAACGGACGGTTTTCCGACTTTACCGCGTACCGGATCGCCCCGCTCAAGCAGCCCTTCCGCTTCAAGCCTGCGCAGAATACTTGACACAGTAGGCGGCGAAAGTCCGGCCCGTTTTGACAAGTCACTGGCAGGCAAGGCACCGTGACGCTGGACAAGCGAAAGTAGCAAGCGTTCGTTGTGATCGCGAACGCCACGCTGGCTTAATCCAGTGCTGATAGATCTGACTAACCCGTCATCCATAAGCGCAACTTAGTGTCCCCCTCTATCATAATACATAGCTTATTTCTTTTAATAAAGAAAGTTAACTAATTAATTGACACTACCGTCCGAATCGTGCCTTTTAAATGGGAACGGCGGGTTTTCTGGTCGTTGAATTCGCAGGGTGGAGGCCCTGTCACATAATTGTTCTGGGAGGACATCATGAAAAAACTGCTCATAGGTACAGCCTTTGCTGCAATCACATCTGCCGGTTCCGCCATGGCTGACAGCCACGCCGTTTCTGCGTGTTTGATCACCAAAACCGACACCAACCCATTCTTTGTGAAAATGCGCGAAGGTGCCGAAGCCGCGGCTTCTGAGGCTGGTATCACATTGCGATCCTACGCAGGCAAAATTGACGGCGACCACGAAACGCAAGTGGCCGCGATCGAAACCTGCATCGCGGATGGTGCGTCTGGTATTCTGCTGACAGCATCTGACACATCATCCATTGTCGGTGCGGTCACACAGGCCCGCGAGGCAGGTCTTTTGGTCATCGCACTCGACACTCCGCTTAGCCCGATCGACGCGGCTGACGCGACATTTGCAACAGATAACTTCCTTGCGGGTGAATTGATTGGACAATGGGCGGCAGCCTCTTTGGGCGCTGATGCTGCGAACGCACGTATCGCGATGCTTGATCTGGCGGTGTCACAGCCGACTGTTGGTGTGCTGCGGGACCAAGGTTTCCTTCAAGGCTTCGGCATTGATTTGGCTGATCCAAACGTGAACGGCGATGAAGACGACCCCCGTATTGTTGGAAACGATGTCACGGCAGGCAATGAAGAGGGCGGGCGTACCGCTATGGAAAACCTCCTTGCGGTCGATCCTTCCGTCAATGTGGTTTACACGATCAACGAGCCGGCCGCTGCAGGCGCTTATGAAGCCCTGAAATCGATTGGCCGCGAGAATGACGTGCTCATCGTATCTGTGGACGGCGGTTGCCCGGGTGTGCAAAACATTGCGGACGGTGTGATTGGTGCGACGGCGCAGCAATATCCACTGCAAATGGCAGCACTCGGTATTGAAGCGATTGCAGCCTATGCAGCGGACGGTTCCTTGCCCCAAAACACGCCGGGTAAGGACTTCTTTGACACGGGCGTTGCGCTTGTTACCGATCAGCCTGCCGAGGGCGTCGACAGTATCTCGGTTGCCGAAGGCATGGAGCTTTGCTGGGGTTAAGCCCTTTCAATTCAAACACGGAGATAAAGGGCGGGATTTCCCGCCCTTTATTCAAAGAATACGCTAGGCTGACCCTCTGAACTGGTCGTCCGGCACAAAAGGGAGGGGCGTTATGTCTGGCAAAAGCGATGATTATGAAGCGATCGTAAAGACGAGCGCAAGCGAAGAGGTCGCTCAATTCGAAGACGACAGAAAGGGTGCGCTAGCACGCGTCCAGCACGCTCTTCACGTCAATCCGGCCCTTGTGCCTTTGTTCGTCCTCGTCGCCTCCATCTTGATTTTTGGGGCCTTGTTGGGGACAAAGTTTTTCTCACCATTCGCGCTTACTCTGATCCTGCAGCAGGTGCAGATCGTTGGTATTGTGGCCGCCGCCCAAAGCCTCGTGATCCTCACTGCGGGCATTGACCTGAGCGTGGGGGCCATTGCGGTCCTTTCAAGTGTTATTATGGGGCAATTTACCTTCCGCTATGGGGTGCCGGTTGAAGTTGCAGTGTTTTGTGGCCTTGCATTTGGCACGGCTGTTGGATCAATCAACGGCTGGTTAATCGCAGTCATGAAGCTACCACCATTCATCGTCACGCTTGGCATGTGGCAAATCGTGCTGGCCGCAAACTTTCTCTATTCGCAAAACGCGACCATCCGTAGTCAGGATATCGAGGCCGAAGCTCCGTTGCTTCAATTGCTGGGCACGACTTTCAAAATCGGGGCAGATGCCGACGGACGCGGCGGTGCGACATTCACGTATGGCGTTATAGCGATGGTATTGATCTTTGCCGTCCTCGCCTATGTGCTAAGCCAGACCGCGTGGGGTCGCCATATATACGCAGTCGGCGATGACCCAGAAGCGGCACAGTTGTCGGGGGTTAACGTTAAACGCACTCTCATTTCTGTTTATGCTGTAACTGGCTTTATCTGCGCTATCGCGGGCTGGGCTTTGATTGGCCGCATCGGATCAGTCAGTCCAACGTCCGGCCAACTCCTGAACATCGAAAGTATTACGGCTGTGGTGATTGGTGGCATATCGCTCTTTGGCGGTCGCGGGTCGATTATGGGGCCGTTGTTTGGTGCACTTATTGTCGGAGTGTTCACACTTGGTCTACGGCTTGCAGGGGCAGACGCGCAATGGACTTTCCTTCTTATCGGCGCGCTTATCATTGGCGCTGTCGCGGTTGATCAATGGATCAGAAAGGTCTCGGCATAATGGAACCGATCTTAAAAGGCCGCGGCCTTGTCAAACGATACGGCAAGGTGACCGCACTCGATCAATGTGACTTCGATTTGTATCCGGGCGAAATTCTGGCCGTGATCGGCGACAACGGAGCGGGGAAGTCATCTCTTATCAAGGCTGTATCTGGGGCCATCGTCCCTGATGCTGGCGACGTTTTTCTTGAGGGAAAAAAGGTACATTTCACCTCTCCCACAGATGCGCGCAAGGAAGGGATCGAGACGGTTTATCAAACCCTCGCAATGTCGCCGGCACTATCGATAGCCGACAACATGTTCATGGGTAGAGAATTGCGGAAACCCGGATTCCGGGGAAAGATACTGCGCCAACTTGATCGTGCCAAAATGGAACAAGTCGCGCGCGATAAGCTGTCCGAATTGGGCCTGATGACGATCCAGAACATTAACCAAGCAGTTGAAACACTGTCCGGTGGACAACGACAAGGTGTTGCCGTCGCGCGCGCTGCTGCTTTTGGGTCCAAGGTCATTATCCTGGACGAGCCGACAGCCGCATTGGGCGTCAAGGAATCGCGCCGCGTGTTAGAGTTGATCCTTGATGTGCGATCACGCGGCATTCCAATCATCCTGATCAGTCACAACATGCCGCATGTTTTTGAGGTTGCCGACCGCATTCATGTCCACAGACTTGGAAAGCGGCTCTGCGTGGTTGATCCAAAAGACTATACAATGTCAGACGCCGTGGCCTTCATGACTGGGGCCAAAGAAGCGCCGCCAACAATGGTGCCGTGAGAGCAGACAATGTCTACGAATGGCCCTGATAGCGCCGGTGTTACGCTGTAATCTAGGGGTGATTTCTCATCGGGTGAAGGCATGAAATTCGCTGGTTCAGAGACAGCCTGCGATATTGACCGCGTGCGCTTTCAGTCCGAAAGACGCACATTGTCGACCGAGACCGTGGCCTCAGCGCTGGAAGGCCCCAAGCGCATAAGGATCTGATTTGCACCGATGGTGATGACCACCAAAACGACAAGTGAGACAAGGAAAGCTTTCATATCATTGCGCCTCTGTCTTGGATGCTTTTGACTTAAGAACTTCATCGGCCCAAATGCTGTGGTGTTCGCGCGCCCACTGTTCTTCGACTTCACCTTTGCCCATTGCGTCAAAGGCGCCTTCCATTCCGACAGACCCCAGATAGATGTGCGCAAATATGATTGCTGTCAGTACCAAACTGACAATTGCATGCCAGAGCTGCGCGTATTGCATCTCCTCATGCGGCTGAAGCGGGTAGGGGAGGTCGGACATGCCAATCCAACTGGGGACACCCCAGCTGTTGAGGGTCGAAAAAGTATGCCCAAACATATTGAATTCGAAGGGAAACAAGAGCGAGATTCCTGAAAGCGAGATCGACCCCCCCAGCACAATCACGGCCCAGAAGATTAACTTCTGACCGGCGTTGAACTTCTTGGCGGGCGGGTGTGATCCACCCAGCAAGCCGCCAGCCTTTGACAGCCAGTGCAAATCGGTGCGGTCCGGGATATTGTGTACAACCCAAACAACAAAGATAATCACGAGCGCCACAATAAACGCCCACGACACGTTGTTGTGCACCCATTTGCTGCCGGTAGCCAAAAAGGAAAACGTATCATGGCCAAACACAGGTATCAGAACCTTGCGTCCGATCAGTGAGATGAGTCCGGTCAGGCCAAGAATAAGAAATGATGAGGCAAGCAGCCAATGAGCGAAACGCTCGAATGCTTTGAAACGAGTAATAGTCCGTCCGGTCTTCTCGCCGTCAATACGGATGCGTCCCCGGATCAGGTAGAAAAGCGCGAGCGCAAGTAAGGTCCCGCCAAGTAGGTAGGCAGCCATCTTGAGCAGCGGACCTTCGCGGAACATCAACCACCACATTCCGCCATCCTGAATCAGTGTCTTGGTTGCGGGGCCGCGTTCTTGGGTGGTGATATCTGCGGTGCTGTAACGGAAGGCGCGCCAAAGATCAGGGTCTGAAGCTCCGCCTCGCGTGCCCAACTGATCGGTGATCGGTGCGGCTTGTTCAGGATCTCCGGTAAGATCACTGCGAAAACTGTCGTCAATCGCCTGCTGTTCCTGACGGCGCAGGATGTCTTCGAGTGTTTGAGCTCCACCTGTTTCTGCGCGCGATGTATCGGTTCCCTCTTGTGCCGCAGCAGGCATCGCGAGGGTCAATAAAAGAGCCAATAGGGTCATGAGACGCAGCATCGATCGGTCCTCGTTGTCAGATCAAAGAGGGGCGGCCCCATAAAGGCCGCCCCTTTTTATGCGTTGCAAAGGGGCGGTTAGCCGCCTTTTTGGTTATATGCCGTACCCCAGCCCCATGCACCCGAGCCAAAGCCACGGGCCACAACACGTTCACGGTAGATGTCGGAAACGGTGTCGCCGTCACCGGCAAGCAGGGCTTTGGTTGCGCACATTTCAGCACAGATTGGCAGTTTGCCTTCGGCAATCCGGTTCCGCCCGTATTTGGCGAATTCCGCGCTGGAGTTGTTTTCTTCCGGGCCACCGGCACAGAAGGTACATTTGTCCATCTTACCGCGTGAGCCAAAGTTGCCAGCCTGCGGGAATTGCGGCGCACCGAAAGGACACGCGTAGAAGCAATAGCCGCAACCGATGCACAGGTCTTTGGAGTGCAACACAACACCATCCGCGGTCTGGTAGAAACAATCTACCGGACACACGGCCATGCAGGGCGCGTCAGAACAATGCATACACGCCACCGAGATTGACCGCTCACCGGGTGAGCCGTCATTGATGGTGACGACCTTGCGGCGGTTAATCCCCCAAGGCACCTCATGCTCGTTCTTACAAGCCGTGACGCAGGCGTTACATTCAATGCAGCGTTCAGCATCAACGAGAAATTTTGCTCTAGCCATTCTACTTCTCCCTTATGCTGTCCAGATTTTGCAAAGAGTAGCTTTCGTCTCTTGCATCTGGGTTACGCTATCATAGCCATATGTTTGTGCGGTGTTGGTGGATTCACCTAGGACGAAAGGATCGGCGCCTTCGGGATATTTGTCCCTCAGATCGACCCCCTCCAAATGTCCTCCAAAGTGGAATGGCATGAAGGCCACGCCTTCCCCAACCCGTTCGGTGACCATTGCCATAACCTTGACCTTGCCGCCTTCGGGGCCTTCGACCCATACTTGTTCGCCATCACGGACGCCAAGGTTATTGGCGTCGCGCGTGTTGATCTCGACGAACATGTCTTGCTGCAATTCGGCAAGCCAAGGGTTGGAGCGGGATTCATCCCCGCCGCCCTCATATTCGACCAAACGACCAGACGTCAGGATAATCGGATACTCTTCCGAGAAGTCATTTTCCTGAATAGATGAATAGAGCGTTGGCACGCGCCAGAACTTCTTATCATCATAAGTCGGGTAATCTGCCACGAGATCCCGGCGGTTTGAATAGAGCGGTTCACGGTGTGTCGGTACAGGATCTGGGAAGGTCCAGACGACAGCCCGTGCCTTGGCATTCCCGAACGGTGCGCAACCATGTTTGATTGCGACTCTTTGGATACCGCCAGACAGGTCAGTTTTCCAATTGGTGTTCGGACCTGCAACAGCGTCAATCGCAGCACGTTCATCTGCGGTCAAATCGCCATCCCATCCAAGGTCCATCAGCATCTGCATGGTGAACTCTGGATAGCCATCCTCAATCTCTGAACCTGGGTTAAAGACACCTTCGGCCAAGAGATTGTCACCATCACGTTCCACACCAAAACGGGCGCGGAAGGTTAGACCACCTTCTGCGACAGGCAGTGACATGTCGTATAGGTTTGCGGTTCCGGGGTGGTTCATCTCGGCTGTACCCCAGCTTGGCCATGGCAGACCATAATAGTCCCCATCAGCCGGACCACCGATCGCGCGCAGCGATGTGCGGTCAAAGGTGTGTTGGTTTGCCATGTGCATCTTCAGACGCTCAGGGCTTTGGCCGGTATAGCCGATCGTCCACATACCGCGGTTAAATTCGCGGGTAATGTCTTCGACGTTCGGCTCTCCACCTTCATCAATCGCGATGTTGCGGAAGATTTTGTCGTGGAAGCCAAACTTCTCAGAGAACATTGCCAAGATCGTGTGATCGGGCAGCGATTCAAACAGAGGTTCAACCACTTTATCACGCCACTGCAGCGACCGGTTGGACGCTGTCACAGAACCACGTGTTTCAAACTGCGTACAGGCCGGTAGCAAGTAAACACCGTCCTCACGATCTTGCAGAACCGCTGTGACAGTTGGATATGGATCGACCACGACTAGCATGTCGAGTTTTTCCATCGCCGTTTTCATTTCCTTCTGGCGGGTTTGGCTATTTGGCGCATGGCCCCAAAGTACCATCGCACGCGTGTTATCGGGTTGATCGATGTCGGCTGCATCTTCCAGCACACCATCAATCCAACGGCTGACCGGAATACCTGTCAGGTTCATCATTGCGGTTTCGCCCACCGTCTCAGGTGAGAACCGCCCTTTGAGCCAATCAAGGTCTTCTTCCCAGACACGCGCCCAGTGGGCCCATGATCCGGCTGACAGACCATAATAGCCGGGCAGGGTATCGGCCAGAACACCAAGGTCCGTCGCGCCCTGAACGTTGTCATGACCACGGAAGATGTTGGTACCGCCACCAGATGTACCCATGTTACCCAATGCCAACTGCAGGATGCAGTACGCACGGGTGTTGTTGTTACCATTAGTGTGCTGTGTACCACCCATGCACCAGATCACAGTGCCGGGGCGGTTGTTTGCAAGGGTCCGCGCGACACGCTCCAGCTGACTGCCTGGTGTACCGGTGACGCGCTCGACTTCTTCAGGCGTCCACTTTGCCACTTCGATCTTGATCTCATCCATGCCCCAGACGCGGGTGCGGATGAATTCCTGATCTTCCCAGCCGTTTTCAAAGATGTGCCACAAAATACCCCAGACCAGCGCCACGTCACTGCCGGGCCGGAAGCGGACATATTCGTCGGCGTGGGCAGCTGTGCGTGTGAAACGCGGATCGCAAACGATCAATGGTGCGTTGTTCTGTTCTTTCGCCTTCAACATATGAAGCAGAGAAACAGGGTGTGCCTCGGCAGGGTTGCCGCCGATCAGGAAGATCGCTTTGGAGTTATGGATGTCGTTGTAGCTGTTTGTCATGGCGCCGTAGCCCCATGTGTTTGCTACACCAGCCACTGTCGTTGAGTGACAAATCCGCGCCTGGTGATCGACGTTGTTTGTACCCCAGTAGGCGGCAAATTTCCGGAACAGATAGGCTTGTTCGTTGTTATGCTTGGCAGAGCCGAGCCAATAGACAGAGTCCGGACCACTTTCGTCGCGGATTTGCATCATGCCGTCGCCGATCTCGTTGATCGCGGTTTCCCAGCTGATGCGAACCCACTCGCCGTTTTCTTTCTTCATCGGATACTTCAGACGGCGTTCGCCATGGGCATGCTCGCGTACCGCAGACCCTTTTGCGCAATGCGCACCAAGGTTGAACGGGCTATCCCAACCGGGCTCTTGCCCCGTCCAAACGCCATTATCGACTTCGGCGATGACTGTGCAGCCGACCGAACAGTGCGTACAAACTGATTTGATCGTCTCGACAGCGCGGGTCGCGGCCTGTTGTGCTGTCGCTTGAGTGACTGTGCCACCTGTCGCAGCAATTGCAGTCAATCCACCGATCGCAAGGCCTGATCCGCGCAAAAATCCACGACGGTCAATTCCATTGGAACCTTTGTTCACCACAATCGGCGAGCGGCCTGAACGGCGTGTATACCCGTTGGTCTTTTTCCTCAGCATGGTCTTCCTCCCTTATCCGATCTTGTCGGACGTAATCCTGAAGGCCGCGTTGTGATGATCCTCCTCGACCATCACGGGGGCCTGATACTCGCCTAGAACCGTGTGCTCTCGAAATAGGCGCGTGTGTGATCTGTATCTTGCATCGTCTCTGACGATAGATCAGCTGGCTCTGCGGCGGCTTGTGTGGCGGTTCCTGCGGCCACGGCTACGGCAGCCGGTGCGGCTGTTCCGGCCAGTTTCAGAAAGTCACGGCGATTAGTGCCTTCTTTTTTGTCGGTCATAGGATGTCTCCCTTTCCTTATTTGGCGGGCATCCCCACCGGTTATGCGTCAAGCCCGTCAGCTTGCACTCATGCGAAATGCTTCTTTCTCAATGTCCATAAAGGCCAATCCCACCGCACCAATGGATGCATAAAGAATGGATGATTTGGCGCTTTGCAGGTCAGTGAAATAGTGTGACGCCCACGTACTGATATGGGCGTTAAAGAATGTCTGTTGTTCGGCCACGGTTGCGGTTCGGCCGAAACGGCCAACTATCATTCCGGCCATCATCTCCATAAGAGATGCGATGTTGTCCTCTGGCTCGAACACGTCATCAGCCCGCGTCATGCCAAAGTCAGCCATTGTGGCACGCAAGTTCGCCAGAGGCTTTTCGTTCAAGAACCCTGTGAGATAATAACTTGCAAATGGGAGCAATTCACCGCGGCCAAGCCCGATGAACAGGGCGTTGTATTCGGACTGCACGGCCTTCGGCTTTGATATCTTGGCAACGCGCGCCAATCCGTTGATGGCTTGTCCAAGTTCAGTGTCATCGCCCGACAATGCCGCCGTTTGATCCAACAAGAGCTGATCTGGCGGGCCTGCAAGCATCAGGCCGAGGTAATTGTACAGGTCCGCGCGCAGCCGATCTTCATCTGAAACTTCAGCAACTGCGGCAGCAACATTCATGCGGTATCGTCCTCAAATTGAAACTGCATGCGACGGGGCGTGGTTGGCGCGGCCTCATCGTTCGGCTCTGCACTTTCGGTGGTCAATTCAATTTGTGGCTCCGAAGGCTCCGCAACCTCTACAACGGCTTCATCATCCGGCTCTTGCGAGATTGGATCAGCTTCAAGCGCGGCATTTGCCTGACGTTCCACCTCCAGCAAATGCGCCAACATGCCTTTGCCGACCTGATACGAGGTCTTAATCGCGCCTTGGCCAAGGCTTTGCGTCAAGTAATCGTCGTCATAGTCATTCAGCCCGTCAACACAGGCCAAAACCGGATTGCTGCGCCAAAGTTTTCGCAGCGCCCGTTTGCGCAGACGTTCAGGAACTGCTTTGGACATAAAGCCCTTAAAGTCATCGCCAAGTCCAAGGCTGTCGGGATCAGGAAGGCCAAGTTCTTCAAGAATTTCAGAGTCAGTCTTCTCGGCTAGCGTTTCGCGTTCCTCTGCTAGCGCCGCCTCTTGTGCAGCAACGTCTTCCTGCTCGGCTTCGGCCGCGACTGCTGCGCGGCGACGTGACCATGATGACATCATCTCGCTCAATTCAGCACCTCTTTGCGGCGTGGTGCGCGGTAGACGTCACTGGTTTGACGAATGCGCGGATCGCCTATGCCATCCTGACTTTGATCGACGCGAGTTTTATTCCTGCGCCTTTTGACGAACGCCTCTTCTTCATAGTGCTTATCGACAAAGGCCGTGATCCACGCGCCCAACCCATCCGGCATCGGGATTTTCTCCACCAGCTCTTCTGCTGAATCGCAATAATCCTGCGCCTCATAGGGGGAGGCGGTGACCAATGCGACTGTCCATGGCAGATCATCATTCACGCCATTGGGCCGCAGCACCGCATAGACGGAAGGTTCCCGCGCCTGCAGTTCATGCGCGTAGGCCTCCGCATCTGAGACATAAAGCGTCAAAGGCAGTGTCGCTGCATGGAACTCGGTCACATCGTCTTCGCTACGCAGCACTTTCCAATCGGCCGGTCCGGCGCCAGGCAGCACTGCCGATGCTTTCCAAGCATGTTTTGCCCATCTGGTCACACCGGTGGACCGTTTGACGACAATGCCAAGCGGTAACGATTGCGAGTTTGGGTATTGCAGCTTCAAGCGAGGACCCCGTTGTAAAGAAATTCCTGGGGACAGAGTGACCCAGAATCTGTGAATCGCAAAGAAACATTTTTGTCTGAAATGTCGCACTGGTGCCGCGCTGCGTTGCAGCAGGTGCCGGACGCCTTGCTGGACTGAGTATTCGGAAAATCGCGCAGCGCTGCATCCAAAAAAAATGTTTCAATTGCTGCAACTGCAAAGGTTGCAGCGTCAGAATCGCGCAGACATTTGGGTTTACTGTGCCGCATTTTCCTGCCTAGCTGCCCTGCGACCTGCGTTCATGAAAATCGAGGAAAACCGTGTCGAAAACAATGTTGGTGTGTGATTGCCTCGGATCTCAGACGGTAGATGCCGCAGGCTTGGAAAAAGCTACGGGGCACGCCTGTGGCTCCTGTTATTCCAGCCTCTGCACCGAACAGATCGACATTGCGGCCAAAGCGATCGCCGACGGCGACGTGGTGATCGCCTGTAAGCAAGAAGCACATCGGTTTATCGCATTGGCCGAAGACATGGACGCCGGAGCGCCAGAGTTCGTCGATATCCGCGACCGTGCCGGTTGGACCGATGACACAGGTGACACCACGCCAAAGATGGTCGCACTGATCGCTGATGCCGGTTTGATGCCACCTGCGCAAAAGTCTTTTGATGTTATTTCGGAAGGCACCTGCCTGATTCTTGGCGCGCCAGACGTCGCGATATCAGCTGCAGAAAAACTTGCAGAGGCCCTTTCTGTCACCGTCTTGTTACCACCGGGAGCCGAGATTGTTCCAAGCCAAAGCTACGACACGGTTGTTGGCAATTTGCACCAAGCCACTGGAACGCTTGGACGATTTGAGCTCCGCATTGATGCATTCCAGCAAAGTGTCTCTGGCGGACGCGGAACACCTGCGATGACCCCGCCGCGCGATGGCGCGTTGTCGCAATGCGATATCATTCTTGATCTTACAGGCGGTTCCCCGTTCTTTCCTGCACCAGATAAACGCGACGGATACTTGCGCGCCGATCCGAAAAGCCAAGGGGCGGCTGCGGACGCGATTTTCGCCGCAAGTCAGCTTGTCGGGACGTTTGAAAAGCCATTCTACATCCGTATGGAACCAAGTCTGTGTGCCCATTCGCGCGCTGAAAAACCGGCTTGTACGAATTGCCTGAACGTTTGCCCGACAGGCGCGATTGTTTCAGCAGGAGAGCACGTTGAGATTGCCCCGATGATCTGTGCGGGGTGTGGCGCATGTTCTGCTGTCTGCCCGTCAGGTGCGATCACTTATGATGCACCGTCATCTGATTTTGTTTTTCGGCGGATCAACACTCTGGCCAGCAGCTACCGCGCGGCAGGTGGGTTAGACGCCACGCTTTTGGTGCATGATGATCATGGCGCACAGATGATCAGCCTTAGCGCGCGGTACGGGCGCGGATTACCCGCACATGTGATTCCAATGGAGGTCGAAGCACTGGCAGGATTTGGCCATGCAGAGATGGCAGGCGCGTTGGCCTGTGGCTTTGCCCGCGTTGATATTCTGCTCGCGCCCAAAACAGAGCGCGACGCGCTAGAGCCGCAAGCGGAGCTGGCCAATGCGATTGCAGCGGGAAAGGTTGCTTTGCTTGACATAGCGGACCCTGACGCGTTGTCGGATCATCTGTTCAACGCCGCATCCATGCACGCAATCGCAAGCCCGATCCTGCCCTTGGGCAACCGCAGGCAAGTAGCGCGCTTGGCGGCGAAGGCGCTCAATCCCGATGCCACGACACTGCCTTTGCCCGCGAATGCGCCTTATGGCGCGGTGATTGTTGACACCGACGCTTGCACGTTATGCCTCGCCTGTGCATCGCTTTGCCCTTCCGGCGCTTTGGGTGACAATACTGATTTGCCTCAGCTTCGCTTCCAAGAGGATGCGTGCTTGCAATGCGGTCTTTGCGCAAATGTTTGCCCTGAAAAGGCAATCACTCTGCAGCCGCAGCTTGATCTGTCGGATGCGGCTTTGTCCCAGTCGGTCCTGAATGAAGAAGAACCCTTTGCCTGCATCGAGTGCGGCAGCCTCTTTGGCGTGAAATCAACCGTGGAACGGATCACCGAAAAACTGGCAGGCAACCATGCCATGTTTGCTAACCCGGACGCGATCAAAATGATCCAGATGTGCGACAATTGCCGGATCAACGCGCAGTACCACTCCGAAAACAATCCATTCGCGGCGGGCGAACGCCCCCGCCCTCGGACCACCGATGATTATCTGTCCAAGCGAAAGGACCATTGAGGCCTTTTCGCTTTCACATAAGCAAATGAGCAAACAATCAGGAGACCCCAAAATGAGCGACGATTTCAACATGTCGATGCGCAAGTTCCTCAAGCAGGTCGGCGTCACTTCGCAACAGGCCATAGAAGAGGCGCTGCGCACAGCAGGCGATACCAGTGGCCGCAGCTTTGAAGCCAAGGTTGTGCTCACGATTGATGGGCTAGAGCTTGAACACGTCGTCACCGGTACAATCGAAGGGCAATCGTAACGTGGCCATCAGCCGAGAGACAGTCCTGTCCATTCTCAAGGACATCATTGACCCCATCAGCGGGACATCAGTCACCGAAGCCGGGATCGTCAAAGCTCTGACGGTCGAAGACGGCGCCGTGCGCTTTGTCATGGAAGTCAGCGGCAGCCACGCTGACGCCTATACCGCGCTCAAGGATGAGGCCGAGGGCAAAATCAAAGCCTGCGATGGCGTCACATCAGTCTCGATCGTGATGACAGCGCATAGCGCACCTGCGGCACCACCTGATCTTAAGCCGCAACGCGGGGGCGCTCCTGCTGGCCCTGAGAAGATTCCCGGTGTTGACCGCATCATCGCGGTCGCGTCCGGCAAGGGTGGCGTGGGCAAATCAACGGTTGCCTCGAACCTGGCCTGCGCGCTCGCTGCCGAAGGGCGGCGCGTTGGTCTATTGGATGCTGATGTTTATGGCCCAAGTCAGCCGCGCATGCTGGGGGTATCAGGGCGGCCTGCCTCACCCGATGGCAAAACCATTCTGCCGATGCGTAATTTCGGTGTCACCATGATGTCGCTGGGGCTTATGGCTAATGAAGACCAAGCCGTCGTTTGGCGCGGACCAATGTTGATGGGCGCGCTCCAGCAGATGTTAACCCAAGTGCAATGGGGTGCGCTGGATGTGCTGATCGTTGATTTGCCGCCCGGCACTGGCGACGTGCAGATGACACTTGCACAAAAGTCTAAGCTTGATGGCGCGATCATCGTATCCACACCCCAAGACATTGCCTTGCTGGATGCCCGCAAGGGTATTGATATGTTTAACCAATTGGGCACGCCGCTGATTGGTATGATTGAAAACATGTCCACGCATATCTGTTCTGCCTGCGGACACGAAGAACATATGTTCGGGCACGGCGGCGTCGCGAAAGAAGCAGAGAAACTTGGTGTCCCCCTCTTGGCGGAAATCCCGCTGCATATCGATATCCGGCTGGCGGCAGATGGTGGTGCGCCTATCGTGGTGTCCAAGCCCGACAGCGGGCAAGCCGCCGCGTTCCGCCAAGTGGCCCGCGATCTGATTGCCAAAGGTCACGCATGATCGCACCCTCGTTTCCACCACTCTTTTCGGGTCAGGATGCGACCGGTCGCGACCCCTTCGCGCTGGCCTGTGCGACAGCGCAAGCCGGGTGTGATGCGGGCCTTGTGATCTATGACCTTGCGCCCGATACACTGCGCGCCGCCATCGTTTTCGCGCCCGATGTTTCCTTGGAGCAGGCCGCAGTCATGCTGCCGATATGTGGGGTAGGGTTTCAGAACGCACTTGGCGCGCTTGCCCCTCCGGAGGTGAGCGTTCATCTGGGGTGGGATGGTGCGATCTTTATCAACGGTGGACGCTGCGGAGCCTTGCGTATGGCGGCCGAAGGTCAGCCAACAGATGAACCTGATTGGTTGGTTGTCGACCTCACGCTAACGCTCTGGCCTCAGAGCGACGATACGGGCCTCACCCCTGATGAAACGGCGCTTTACGCCGAAGGCTGCGCCGAGGTGGACGCGGTAGCCCTGCTCGAAGCATGGGTGCGCCATACGCTGGTCGGTATAAATGCTTGGGCTGATACCGGCACCGCGCAGTTGCATCGCGAATGGTCCGGACTTGCCCACGGGTTAGAGGGCGAGGTCACAAGCGCAGGCCAAACCGGCACCTATACGGGCCTTGACGAAAACCTTGGCCTTTTGCTGAAGATCGATGACAAGATAACACTAGTGCCACTGACGGTTCATTTGACGAGGCCCACATGAAACTTGCTCGCGCCATCCATTTTGACGAAAGCGACAGCCGCGTCTTTCATAATCCGGCCCGTACGGGTGAATGGTGTATCTCTGGCGGGTTCGAGTTTTCAAACTGGGGCGAGGCCGATCTTGTCGGCAAAGCCCGGCAGGCATTTTCCAACGGCTGGATGGGGTGCGAGACTTTTGGCAGGGTCAGCTTTGTTGCCGTGACCCAGATCGAACCCCAAGAGCACGAGGCAATCGCGGGACTGCTCGCCCAGCATTTCATTGATATTTACGGCGCACCTTCGCTGGATGCGGCTCGGGGCGTTGCCATGGAAGAAATCGACCAGATGGCCGAACTGTGCGCTGATCATGCGCCCAATACCCTGCTGACAGTTGCACGTGAACTGACCGAGGCTGGTGTGAAAGAGGCCTACCGCGTGATCGAACCGCAGGACGCGGACCTGAACCAGTTTGCGGTGCATGGATCACTTGATGAGCCGCACCAGCACTGATTAGTCGTGAGTTGCATTGAACACAAAGAGCGTTTCATCATTGATGGCATAGCCGTTGATTAGCGCCTCAGCACGAGGACCAGTCAGCCACGTCTCAAGCTTTATTGCCAAATCATGGCGGACATTGTCGTTCTTGTTTGGGTCAACCGGCAGATAGGCGTATTGGTTGAACAGCGCCGGATCGCCCGAATACAGCAGCGCCAGCCGCGCCTTGTTGGCGAAATTTAACCAACTGGCCCTGTCCGATAGGACATAGGCATCCATTGCCGCGGCGGTATTTAATGCTTGGCCCATACCTGCGCCCACCTCGCGGTACCAATTGCCAAATGCGCCCACATCAAAACCGGCTTGCGCCCAAACCGCCAACTCGGCCTTGTGTGTGCCACTATCGTCGCCCCGGCTGACAAATAGCGGTTGCGCACCCGCTATGCGTTGCATCGCATCTGCGGCACTGGTTGCGCCTGCCAGACCCGCTGCGTCTGTCGCGGGGCCAATGAGCACAAAATCATTGTACATAATTTCGCGGCGATGGGTGCCATGTCCGGCTGCAACGAAGGCCTCTTCGGCCGCTTTGGAATGAACCAGAACAGCGTCGACATCGCCTGCCTGTCCAAGCCGCAATGCCTGACCCGTTCCCACAACAAGCAACTGCACATCTAGATCAAGGTCTTCCTTGATTGCAGGCAAGAGCACATCCGCCAAACCCGAGCTGTCAAAAGAAGTGGTTACCGCCATCCGCATCTCATCTGCCGTACTGACTGTGGCCCAAATCGTGACAAAGAATGTTAAGAAACCTCTGATCATGTCACAATATCCCCTCTTAGAAACGCGGCCAGCTCTTTGGTTTTCGGGCGCGTGAATACGGCCTCTGCATCGCCCCCATCATGTACTTTACCATGCAACATAAAGACCAGATCCCGCGCAAGCCTGCGGGCCTGTCCCATATCATGCGTGGACATCACAAGCCGCGTGCCACCAGCCGTCGTTTCCTGCAAAAGCGTTTCAATCTCACGGGTTGTGTGACCATCCAGGTTCGCACAGGGCTCGTCTAGAAACAGCACCTGTGGTTTGCGGATAAGGGCCCGTGCAATGGCTAGCTTCTGCCGCTCTCCACCTGATAACCTTGTGGCCGGGCCATTGCGGTTCTCACTTAGGCCGATGCGATCGAGCCAATAATCCACCGCCTTTGCAATCTCAGGTTTTGGTGTTTTGATCAGGCGCAGCGGATAGGCCAGGTTTTCTGTCACTGATCGCCGCAAAACAATGGGCGATTGAAAGACAAAGGCGTGCTGCGATGGATCATCATGCTGCCATTTCACCGCTCCATCGGTCACCCTCTCGATCCCATGCATCACGCGCAACAAGGTTGTCTTGCCTGACCCATTTGGGCCAATGATGATCGTCGGGCCTGCGGGCCGAAGCACAAGATCGGTCGGGCCGATGACAACCTTGCCTCTGCGGCGCACCAAAACCTGTTGCAGTGTGAGCGGAAACATTTGTGTCACCAGCGTCCCTCCCGTTCGGTCTGGGAAAGGGTATGGATCGCAAGGTTTACCATGATCGCAAGACCGATCAGGACAAAGCCAAGACCAAGAGCAAGCGCAAAGTCACCCTTGCCGGTTTCCAATGCGATCGCTGTTGTTAGCACTCGGGTCACATGATCGATATTACCACCGACGATCATGATGGCGCCAACTTCACCGATTGCACGCCCAAATCCAGCAAGCGCCGCGGTTAACAAATTGCGCCGACCGTCCCAGATAAGTGTCAGTATGCGCTGCCGCTTGGACGTGTTCAGCGAGATCAACAGATCATGATACTCGGCCCAGAGTTCGCGCATGGACTGGTGTGCAATAGAGGCAATGACCGGCGTAATGATGATCACTTGGGCGATGATCATTGCGGTGGGTGTAAACAACAGGTTCAGCACGCCAAACGGACCGGACCGTGACAGCAAGATATAGACAACCAATCCGACAACCACTGGCGGCAAGCCCATCAAGGCATTGATCAGCGAGATAACAAAGCGACGATACCGAAAACGTTGGACCGCAAGGAAAGTCCCTAGTGGGATGGCAATAAGAGAGGCAATCAGCAATGCGGTCAAAGTCACGCGCAACGACCGCAAGCTAATTTCCCAAAGCTCGGCGTCAAATGTGACAACCAGCCAGAATGCCGCTTTGAGACCCTCTAGAATTTCAACCATAGACGCGGTGCACTTACCTTATTGTCTGAAAGATCAACATTGTCTGAAAGATCAACGTCTGGGTTTCAGGAAGAAAACACAAGACTCAATCACGGCAGGGCACAGGCAAAGTGCACAGACTGGTGTTGATAGGTGAATGCGAACCATCCTTGGTTCGCCGCAAACTGTATGACTTACCTGAAACGGGTCTTGCGCCGTTTGTTTAGTGCGGCGCGTCGGATGATCTCGGGATCAGTTTTAAGCCACATAGTGAAGAACGGCTATTCAATAACCACCGCGAACAAATCGCTTCGCCGGATCAACTTGATTCCATGTCACAGAGCGAGACCCAGGCTATGTGCCGCGCTTCTGATTGGTGATTTCGGCATGCTGAACCTGCGGTACGCCCGATCCGCAAAAAAGAAGTAAGTGCGCTGCCGGTGTCCAACAGCCTAAATTTACTGGGTTCGTGCCCCGCTCGCCTTAACGGGGCAGGGCGCAAGATGCCTACTTGGGAAAGCTTTTTCAGAAGTTTGCATTTTTCTTGAAAAAAGGGGTTGCGGGTATGTGTGAGTAGCCGTAGAACCCCCCTCACCGGCGGCGCTAACAAGCACTGACGGGGCGCCAGACGGGCCAGACGGCCACGAGGTGCGAGACTAAAAACAGAGATAGAGCAGGCGAGGCGCGCCAAAGATATAGGGCGCATCTGGTTTCTTTTTGTCTCTACGTTGTTTGAAATTGATATATCTGAAGAGATATGTGGGCGGTTTGGTTCAGTTCGATGGATCAGACGTCTGTATATCAACGCTCTTAGGACTTCGGTTCGATGATAGAGTGTCAGCTTCACTGTTTGAGTGGCTCTTGGTTAACTTTGTTAACTGAAAGCACAACAAACAGAGAAAACGCCATTTGGTTTCAGTAAGGCCAAGTGGTGATGTGCAGAGGTTCGAACGTCAAGGTTAGCATCGCAAGATGCTTTCAACTTGAGAGTTTGATCCTGGCTCAGAACGAACGCTGGCGGCAGGCCTAACACATGCAAGTCGAGCGCACTCTTCGGAGTGAGCGGCGGACGGGTTAGTAACGCGTGGGAACATACCCTTTTCTACGGAATAGCCTCGGGAAACTGAGAGTAATACC
>ENA-OQVM01000663-OQVM01000663.1-marine-metagenome-genome-assembly--contig:-NODE-663-length-52197-cov-5.060706_pt1 | contig 52197 bp, 47 predicted proteins | sample MGYA00237776_ERZ505498 | MGnify/ENA primary metagenome ERZ505498 (study PRJEB26159, sample SAMN06265151) | marine metagenome | isolation source: Helgoland LTER site | place: Germany:Helgoland, sampling...
TGGTTTCTGGATTAAAAGCAATAACCGCTTTGGCCCTTGCGCCGCCCGCGGATGTGCCGACACTTAAAATATCCAGCAGTGCCTGCTTACCGTTGCTGGCGCTGAGTTCTGTATCTAATACAGACTTATCGGCAAATGCTATAGAGGCCAGTTCGACCAACTGCTCTACTTCCATCTGTTGGTCATCGGCAGTCTTGGCATCGCTGGCAGGTTCAAATTCCAATGCCCCCATGCCTCGTGAGCCTGTATAGCAGAGACGATCCACCGCATTAAAGTCAATGCTTTGGCGGCCGGTTTGGGATAACCAGACATCGATCAGTCGATTGCCGTATTTGTCGGGAAGACTATCAGCCAGGAGGCCGGGCAAGCCATGGAAGGCATGATGGGGCAAGTCGGTAAACTGATAAATATGCCTGGCCCGCGCAGGCATCATCAGTGGTGCAAGCTCAATGCCTTTGGTGACAAAGTCAGGGTCGTATTCAAAGCGCGCAAACCGTTCGCCCTTATTCATGGAGATATAACCAATCGGTGTTTGCCAAAGTTTTACCGTGGCAGTGGTCATCCCTGCTCATCTCCCCAGATAATAGAAGTCGAGGTATCGGTGCTTTTGTTTTTGCCTGCTCCCGAACCTGCCTTATATTTGGCTTGGCGCTCGCGGAGTGTTTCAGCCATAGGGGAATTAAACTGCTCTGGTAACAGGGCCTCGAGAGCCGCATCCATATCCAGTGCTTTTAATAATTTAATCCACGAGCCGAGCTGACTGTCGGTGCCATTCTCAATGCGCCGCAATGTGGCTACTCCAATGCCGGCCTCTTCGGCTAGCGTTGTTTGCGAGAGCCTCTGTTGCTTGCGGATTTTTGCAAGGCGTTGGCCAAATTCGCTGAGTATATGGTTGTCTGGTGTTAGTTTATTGATTCTCATAATATCGTCTATGATAGTAAATGAATGTATTCTGCTTAAAAAGAATCACATATGATAGTTTATATGATCCTGTTTTTCTAGAGTTTTTTGCTTGATAAGCACCACAAATGATCGTTTATAGCGCTAAAAAAGAAAAAAAGATCATATGTGATTACTTTACGTTTCTTGTTTCATCTTGGCAGAGTTCAGGGGGGTAAGGATCGCAGTGAGATCCTTTGGCTTTTCTCAGGATGGCAATTTTAAGCTCTGGGTGTAGATCTGTTTTGCGAGATAAAAGCTTATTCCGCTAAATTAAACAACTGCGTGTTCCCCCCTCTAGCCACCAAATTTTCTGTTCTGGTGCGTTCACTTAAAAACCAAAGCAACCAGTGGTAGTTATATCCCTCGTTATTTTTCGGCCATTCAATCAGTGGGATGATACTGCCACTTCTCTGTGCCATTACCTGTCTTAATGCTGAGCTATCTTTATTCAGGCTGTTGGCCATTAAACCTTCGATGCTATTGTTCTGGATTAGCGCTGTTAGGCTTTCTAAGGGCTCTATCTGTAGTAATTCTGCTGTCAGTCCCGCTTGCAGGTAGTCTGCTCTTGTGATCTCTAATGAAGCTTTGTGGGCCTCGTCTGCTGCGACTATCACCGGGCAACCACAGAGCAATGAGCTGGCAATTTGCTTTTCTGCTTCAGCTACCGAATCGCTTTGCGTTATAGCCAGGGCCATTACACCGCGACCAAAAGCAGAGAGTTTATTATCTTCACCGGTTGGGCCTGGCAGTTGGATGGGGTTGGCGAGTTTTTCTCGGGCGATCGGTTCAATCACTGGCAGAAATTCAGCGTTGCACTTGGCGATAATAGACAGGCGGCTATCAATTGAGGTTGCTTGCCATTTGGTTATTACTTTAACGGCGCTATCAATGCTCTTGGGTTGTTCTGGTATGGCTTTCTCTAAACCGATTGGGTAAGCGTTTTTATGTTCTTGTGCCTGAGTTATTGCTGAAAAACGTAGCAAATAATTGGGCCCGCCGGCTTTAGGCCCGGTGCCGGAAAGTCCACGACCCCCAAAGGGGTTTACACCAACCGCTGCACCAACCATATTGCGGTTGATATAGGTATTGCCGGCGATGGTGTTGCGGTAGACGGTTTCAGCAAAGGCTTCAATACGGCTGTGGATGCCAAGGGTTAGGCCATAACCAGTGTTATTGATCTGTTGAATAACTGAGCTGAGTTTTTCTGAAGAGTAGCGAATCACATGCAGTATAGGGCCGAACACCTCTTCGGTTAGCTGATCTAGGGAGTCGATTTCAAAGACATGGGGTGCAACAAAGCTGCCGTTGTTACAGCTATCACTGAGTTCTACTTTGGCGATAAATATGCCTTCTTTATACATGCGCTTTATATGCGCCTGAAGCTCTGTCTGTGCGCCGCTGTCGATAACTGGCCCAAGGTCGCTGGATAGCTTTTTAGGGTCGCCTGCCTTTAAGGAGTTCATGGCTCCGGCGAGCATTTTCAGTGTATTGTCGGCAATATCTTCTTGAATAAATAATACCCGCAGGGCGGAGCAGCGCTGACCGGCACTTTGAAAGGCTGAGGTGATAACATCATCAACGACCTGCTCGGGCAGGGCGGTGGAGTCGACTATCATGCAGTTCTGGCCACCGGTTTCGGCGATAAAAGGTATTGGCCCGCCGGGACGTGCGGCCAGCTGCTGGTTGATACTCTGGGCGGTATAGGTAGAGCCGGTAAAGGCGATACCGGCAATGCGGCTGTCGCCGACTAATAATTTACCGATCTGGGAGCCGCTGCCGAGTAATAGTTGCAGGGCGGCACCGGGAATACCGGCTTCGTGGAATAGTCTGACAGCACAGGCGGCAATCGCTGGTGTTTGTGCAGCAGGTTTGGCGATAACTGTGTTGCCTGCGGCCAGTGCGGCGGCGATTTGGCCGACAAAGATTGCTAACGGGAAATTCCAGGGGCTTATACAGAGGAATACGCCCTGTCCTTGTAATATAGGGCCCTGTAATGGGGTTAGCTCTCTCGCCTGTAATGAACTAGCTTGTAACGAATAGTATCGACAGAAATCTATCGCTTCGCGAACCTCTGAAACCCCATCACCTAATGTTCTTCCTCCCTCTGTCGCAATAACCCCAATAAGTTCCTCCGAGTCTCTTTCCATTAGATCGGCAACTTTATCCAGAATATCGGCGCGAGCACTATGACCCAGACTATCCCAGTCGAGTTGCGCAGCATCTGCGGATTTCAACGCACGTAAAATATCCGCTTTACTAGCTTTGGAATAATGGCCAATAAGTTGCTGTTGATCTGCGGGGTTATAAGCGTCTTGCCGCTCGCCTTCCACGGGCTCGCCGGCAATAATCGGATGGGAAACCAGATCAGCGGTTTGTGCTACTTGGTGCAGTAATTTCTGAGCTTCCAGGGGAGAGTCCAGATCTATACCTATGGCATTCTTACGATCTTCAGCGGCAGCGGTAAACAGCTGTTCTGGCACTGGGATCATTTTATGCTGATAGGGGAATGAGCTGGTGACCTGATCTCTGGTGTCTTCGAGTAACTCTTCGACAGGGGTTTGATGATCCAAAAAGCGATTGACAAAAGAGCTGTTGGCACCGTTTTCCAAAAGCCTGCGAACCAGGTAGGGCAGCAGATCTTTATGGTTGCCGATAGGCGCGTAAACTCGCACCGGAAGCTGCTCGTCGCTGCCACTGTTTTTAAGCTGTGCTTTCTGTTGTGTTCTAAGCTGTGAGAAGAGTATATGGCCCATACCATGCAGCCGTTGAAATTCAAATTCACGCTCACCAGCCAGCTCTAAAATCATACTGGCGGTGTAGGCATTATGGGTCGCAAACTGCGGGTAAATCTCTTTTTCGGCATCCAGTAGAATGCCGGCACAGTGCTGATAGCAGAGGTCAGTATTGGCTTTGCGGGTAAATACAGGAAAGCCCTCAAGACCAAGCTCCTGAGCATGTTTAATCTCAGTATCCCAATAGGCACCTTTCACCAATCGCACCATTAGGCGGCGATTGGTTTCGTTGGCTAGGCCGATCAACCATTTGGCGGTATCCGGTGCGCGTTTTTGATAGGCCTGTAATACAAAGCCCAATCCCTGCCAACCTTCGAGGTCGGGGTCTTTTGCCAGTGCCTCAAAAATATCCAATGAGATATCTAGGCGGTAGGCTTCTTCGGCATCTATAGAGAGGCCAATGTTGTATTTTTTCGCCTGCAGACACAGCTGTTTAATGCGCGGCAACAGTTCTTCCATTACTGCCTGATGCTGCGCGTAGTAATAACGCGGGTGCAGGGCGCTGAGTTTTACTGAGATGCCGTTAGCGCTATAAACAGTCCCGTTAGCGCTATAAACAGTCTCGTTAGCGCTATAGACTGAATCCCCTGAGGGCCTTTTTCCAATCTCATCAATCGCGGTGCTGTAGGCTTTTAGATATTCGGCAGCATCTTCTTCAGTACGGGCACCTTCGCCGAGCATATCAAAAGAAAATCTGGTTTCTTTATGGTTGTGTTTGGTACCGCGTTTTAGTCCTTCAGAAATAGTGCGGCCGAGTACATATTGGCCGCCCATTATTTTCATTGCCTGCATTACTGCTGCGCGAATAACCGGCTCACCCATTGTGGCCGTCAGGCGTTTGATCCAGCTGTCAGTATCCTGGGTAATCTCTCTGTCGAGACTGACCAGCTGACCAGTCAGCATTAGCCCCCAGGTCGAGGCATTGACAAATAGGGATGCGGATTTGCCGCGGTGGGTATTCCAGTTTCCGGCCTGAATTTTTTCCGCGATCAGACGGTCTGCCGTTAGGGCATCGGGAACCCGCAGCAGGGCTTCGGCCAGACACATGAGTGCTACACCTTCGGCATTGGATAAACCAAACTCGAGCAGGAAAGCATCCAGAGTACCGCTGCTAGTTTTATCGGCGCGGCATTGGTTGACCAGCTGTCGAGAGTCGTGGAGGATTTTCTTGCGAGCCTTGCTGGAGAGCGGGTTGCTGTGCAGCAACTGAGTGACAGCCTGATGCTCATCCTGATGGGTTACATGGCGAATTCTGTTGCGTAGCTCTGTCTGGTTCATCGTTTGTCCTTAAGTGTTTTTCCCTAAAATTTGATGCTGTGTAATATCTGGCATTTTCGGCTATTTATCTTGGTATTTGTCTCCATAATTATTGATTTAATAGTTTATAAATCCGTATTATTTAAATTAGTAGACTATTATTCTGTAGAGGTATTTTAATTTTTTAGTTTTTGTGGAGATGAAATATGAAAACAGTGACGAATCTGGATCGCACCGATCGGAGGATTCTCAATGCTTTGCAACACAATGGCCGGATTGCCAATGTCGATCTGGCTCGCGCGGTTAATCTGACACCCACGCCCTGTCTGGAGCGGGTCAAACGCTTGGAGCGAGAGGGCTTTATCACCCGCTATGTGGCACTTCTGGATCCGGTAAAAGCCAATGCGGCGCTCTGTGCCTATATTGAAGTGCAGTTGACCAGTACCACCACGGAGGCGATCAGTCAGTTTAATCAGCAGATGATGGATTTGGATGAGGTTCTTGAATGCCAAATGGTGGCCGGTGGTTTTGATTATCTGATCAAGATTCGCGTGGCCGATATGCAGCACTACCAGCGCTTTTTGGGGGAGAAGTTATCCGCTATTAAGGGTATCAGTCAGACCCATACTTATGTGGTTATTGAGGATGTGAAATCTCAAACGGCACTGCAGATTAATCTGTAAGTAAAATTGGATTGAAATTGAAAGTACAGCTCGATTATTTATAAATTCTTGGAACCCGCAATGGCATTCGAGTTAACAGTTCATAACCCAGGGTTGCGCAGTGTTCGGCGACACGATTAACCGGCAGCTGCTTGCCCCAGAGCTCAACTGAGTCGCCAATAGTCACTGTTTCAAGGTCGGTTACATCCACGGTAATCATATCCATACTGACACTGCCCACTAACGGACATTCAATGCCATTGACCAGCACCGGGGTGCCATTGGGTGCTGTGCGCGGATAGCCATCACCGTAACCAATACCGATAGTTGCAATGGTTGAAGGTCGCTCGGCGCACCATTTTCCGGAGTAACCGACTTTCTCGCCAGTATCTATATTGCGTACTGAAATCACTGCTGAGCTAAGGGTCATCACTGGTTTCAGTTTGTCCCCATTCTCCTGGGCATGCTCAAAAGGCGACGCGCCATAGAGCATATACCCGGGGCGATTCCAATCTCTATGGGTATCTGGCCTGCCAAGTATCGAGGCAGAGTTGGCTAGGCTGGTTTTAACTGCATCAAAGCCTGAAATAGTGTTGCCAAAAGTTGCCAACTGCACAGCGGTAAAATCATTATCTAAATCTTCTGCGCAGGCAAAGTGCGAGGCGATCACTATCTGATCATTAACATTGCGGCTGTCAGACAGGCTTTGGTAGACCTCAGCGGCTTCCTCAGGTGGAAAGCCTAGGCGGTGCATCCCTGTATCCACACCCAGCCATACATTGACCGGCTGGGCTATATCGGCATTCAACACAGCCTCTTTCTGATCGTGGTTTTCAACCATTAACCAGAGGCCTTTAAGGGCTGCGGTATTGACTTCATCGGCGCTAAACGTGCCTTCGAGCAGCAGGATAGGCTGGCAGATTCCGGCGTCGCGAAGTTCCAGTGCTTCTTCAATACAGGCCACTCCATAAGCCGGTGCGATCTCGGCAAGGGCCTGTGCTACTTCGACCATACCGTGACCATAGGCATTGGCTTTGACCATGGGCATGGTCTGGGAATCGGCTGCCAGCGACTGGGCGAGGGCGAAGTTATCGCGCAGTGCCTGCAGGTCAATGGTTGCTTTAGTGGGTCGAGCCATGAGTTTAAGCCTGTTTAATAACTGTTTTTAACAAGAGTCTTTTAAAAAGAACCTATTAATAGTTGTATTTGCCGGCGGAGTATAACTTTTGTGCCGCCAGCCATATATCACCAATCTCGCCGTTGCCTACGGGTACGCCATCGATCTCTACGACGGCGCCAATCTCTTTCGAGGAGCTGGTAATCCATACTTCATCGGCATTCAGCACCTCATCCCTAGTAACAATACGCTCTTCGACCGGAATAACCCCATCCCGGCGCAGTATATCCAGCAGTAGTTGGCGGGTAATACCTGGCAGCAGCTGGTTGTCCAGCGGCGGTGTTATCACCACGCCGTCTTTAACTATATAGGCATTGCAGGAGCTGGCTTCGGTCAGCTGGTTGTCGGCATTAAATAGCAGTGTTTCATCGTTGCCCTGTTCCTGGCCCTGTTGAAAATGTAGGACATTGCCGAGTAGTGCGGTAGATTTTATCTGGCAGCGGTCCCAGCGCAGATCTTTGCTGGAAGAGACTTTGAATTTTTTCGCCAGGGTTTTATCGGCCACTGGTGCCGGGGCGATTTCAAAGGCAAAGGCAAATACTGTTGGTGTGATATTTTCCGGAAAGCCATGAAAACGTTTGCTGTCAGCGCCACGTGTTACATGCAGGTAAATACCCAGGTTGCCGGCGCCATTTTTCTCAATCAGTTGGTTACACAGATCGGCCCAGTCGCTCTCTGACCAGTCGAGACTGATACCGATGGCGTCGAGGCCACTATTCATGCGCTCGATATGGGGGCCAAAGCCAACCATCTTGCCAGCGTATGAGGGCACGACTTCATAGATGCCGTCACCAAATAAAAAGCCTCTGTCCAGTGGCGATATTTTGGCTTCTTCCAGCGGTAGGTAGGTGCCATTGAGAAATGCGATATTCATGTTTTTCCTTTAAAAGGTGCAACTGCGGTGCGGTGTTTCCCTAGGCCAAAAATGGTATCAGTACGCTCTGTTACAAGCAAAGTTTTAGTAGCTGGTTTGATACAAATTGTTTTTCATTCTCGGCTAATAAGGATTGTGCCTGATCTATGCTGATGGCCTCAAAGCGCACGGTGCCCCCAGCTGAAAGCTGTGCCAGTTTACCTATATCCACAGAGAGTACTGAGCCAATCTTGGGGTAGCCACCCATGGTCTGGCGGTCGTTTAGCAGAACGATTGGCTGTCCGTCAGGGGGGAATTGAATAGCACCGAGGCAGATGCCCTCGGAGAGAATACCCTCGATGGTGGGAATAATTTCTGCGCCCTGAAGGCGGAAGCCCATTCGATCACTATTTTTTGTCACGCTGTACTGGGTGTTAAAAAACAGCTGTTTCTGAGTTTCGTTAAAGCACTCTTGCTGATAGCCGAGCACCATTCTTAATAGTGCTGAATTTTCTCTATAGTCCGCTCGCAAATTTTCCGGGAGTTGCCATAAGCTGGCATTTTCAGTTGGCTTGCAGGGCAATAGTTCGCCGCTTTTTAATGCTGCGCCATCAGCGTTCAGACCGCCCAGGCCCTCGCGGGGAACTGTGGCGACACTATTAAAAATCGCTTCGGCTTGAAAACCGCCGCCAATAGCCAGATAGGCACGGTTGCCACTGCGGGCAAAACCCAGTTCAATCAAATCGCCGGGATTAACACTGTGGCTCTGCCAGAGTGCAGCGGGTTGTTTATTGATACTCAGGGGAATATCGGCACCAGTGACAGCCAGAGTGGTTGTGACGGTGGATTCCAATACTAGGCCGCCAACAGTCACTTCAATAGAGGCGCTATCCTGAGGGTTTTCGCAGAGCAGGTTGGCCCAACGAAAGGCGTTGCGATCTAGAGGGCCGCCGGTGGTCAGCCCCATACTGTGCTGACCATAGCGTCCTCCGTCTTGCAGCAGACTGTATATTCCCGGTTTGATAACTTTCAGACTCACAGCGCACCGCCCATGGCGATAAACGTCGCTCTATCTATGGATTGAAAACGCACCTGGTCGCCAACCTGCACGGGCATGCTGGGTGTAGCCTGTGGGTCGAACATCAATATTGGGCAGAGTCCAATCAGGTTCCAGCCGCCGGGTGACTGTGCCGGATAGACGGCGGTCTGTTGGTCGGCAATAGCCACAGCGCCACGCGGTACCTGCTGTCTGGGAGTAGCCAATCTTGGGGTGGCTATACGCTTATCGACTTGGCCGAGATAGGCAAAGCCTGGAGCAAAACCAATTGCGTAGACGCGATACTCACTCTGCTGATGAATGGTTATAACCTCCTCTACAGAGAGTTCTGCTGTATCGGCAACTTTCTGCAGATCGGGGCCGGATTCATTGCTGTAATAAACCGGCAGTGTGACCAGCGATCCGCTGCTTGTTTTTGGTGTGCTATTGATTTTTTTAATAGCAGTGTTAATAGCTCTGCGCACAGACTGATGATCGGTTTTAAACGGATCGAAGATAACCAGCAGAGAGGCGTAGGAGGGCACCAGATCAATCAGGGTTGCACCCAGATAGGTCTGGAGTTTTTTTACTGTAGTGGCGATCTCAGTGGAAATGGCTGCACTGGGTTTGTCGGCAAAATAGACAATTAGGGCATTTTCTCCAGCGATGGAAATAGTCTTTTCTGCACTCATTGATTGATCAGCTGACGAATTTCTGCAATGGCATTAACCGCTTCTGCATTGTCGCCATGGACACAGAGTGAATCCGCCTGAACTGGTAATTCAAGGCCGCTGGCTGTGATCACAGTGCCGTGATTGTTTAGCTGTTGCACCTGCTTAAGCATTTTTTCGCGGCTGTGAACGGCTCCTGGCTTACTGCGCGATAACAGGCTGCCATCGTCGTTGTAGCAGCGGTCGGCAAAGGCCTCAAAGATAGGCTCAAGGCCAAACATCTGTGCTTCCTGTCGATGGGTCTCGGCATCTGCCGTGGCCTGCAACATAAAGGCCAGTGGGCGGTTGTGCTGCTCCTGAGTTTCAGCGATCGCCTGCATAATCGCACTGCGCAGATGGCCGTTGATCATCATATCGTTGTACAGGGCGCCGTGGGGTTTAACGTAGCTGACCTGTATATCAAGGGTTTCTGCCACTTCGCTGAGCGCGCGAATCTGATGCTGTACCAGCTTTATTACTTCTGCAGGCGGCAGGTTCATCGAGCGGCGGCCAAAGCCAGCAGAGTCTGGATAGCTGGGGTGGGCGCCGACGGCGACATTGTGCTGTTTGGCTGAGAGTAGTGTGCTCTTCATCAGGCTGTGGTTGCCAGCATGAAAACCGCAGGCGATATTGGCCTGATCAATAAATGGCATTACCAAATCGTCGAGGCCGGTTTCCCAGGCTTCGTGGCATTCGCCGAGATCGCAATTTAAGAGTAAGGCCATTTTTTACCTGAGGTGCTGTTAGCTAGGGTGATGATTTTATGTTCACTGCGACCTAATGTCATCTTGATAGCCTCTATATGTCATCCTGAGCGAAGCCGAAGGATCTCAGCGGGCATCAAGAGATCCTTCGGTTCGCTTCGCTCTCTCAGGATGACAAAAAATTAGCGTCATCCCGACAAAGCTCTTAAATGTCATCCTGAATGTCAGTGAAGGATCTGAGGTCCTTCGGTTCGCTTCGCTCTCTCAGGATGACAGAGAAACTCCCTTTCTCTCAGGATGACAGAGAAACTCCCTTTCTCTCAGGATGAAAGGGAAATTACCGCCAGTTTTTAGCCCAGGCATCAAGTACTCGCTCGGCATACCAGTATTGACCATAGCTGCCATTGTACCTAGCCAGAGCATCAGCGAGGCGGCCCTTTTCCTTGTCGAGGTAATACCTAAGGATGGTACAGCCGTAGCGCAGGTTAGTCTGTATATCGATCAGATTATCATTGGGGCGGCCAATCTCTTTTTTCCAGAATGGCATTATCTGCATCATTCCCATAGCACCGGCACTGGATACCGCGTAACTATCAAAGCGACTTTCCACTTCAATAAGTGCTAGAACAATTTCCGGTTGTAGTTGCGCAAGGGAAGCTTCGGCATGAATCAGTTTAAGCAGGTTAAGACGCTGTTGCGGATCTTTGATTATCTTCGCTAGTGGGCGGTCTTTGCCGACCAGCCAGACTTCTGCGTCGTAGGCATTGTCGAAACTGTGAGCGGCGGAGGCAGCGGTTTTTAGGGCTTGAACCAGTGACGGCTCAGGTACTTCAGTCGACTGCGCCAAGGCAAAGTGCCCCGGCGCAGCAAGTATCAGCAGTAAAAGAGCGCTGATCAGATATTTATTTTGAAATATTCTCGCTAATAAAATCATCCAGCTTGTCCATAGCTATATGTTGGTTTTCCGGTTCGCGACGATTGCGATATTCGACAGTGCCGCCTTCAAGACCGCGGTCACCGATCACGATGCGATGGGGGATGCCTATAAGCTCAACATCTGCCAGCATGCCACCAAGTCTCGCTTTCGCTTCATCCATAAATAGCACTTCATAGCCCGCGCTGCTGAGTTTTTCATAAAGCGCTTCGCAGGTCTCTTTGACCAGCTCTGATTTATGCATATTGATCGGTACTATGGCGACCTGGAAAGGAGCGATGGCCTCTGGCCAGATAATGCCATTGTCATCGTGGTTCTGTTCGATAGCGGCGGCGACAATTCGACTGACACCTATACCGTAACAACCCATAGACATATTGCGCTCTTTGCCATTTTCATCGAGCACCGTGGCTTTCATGGCTTCACTGTACTTGGTGCCGAGCTGGAAGATATGACCCACTTCGATACCGCGTTTAATTTCTAGTACGCCTTTGCCGTCGGGGCTGGCATCGCCGGCCACCACATTGCGGATATCGGCAACCGTATATTCTCCGCAGTCGCGCTGCCAGTTAACACCGGTCAGATGATAGCCATCGCGGTTGGCACCACAGGTAAAGTCGCTGAGTTGCGCGGCACTGTGATCAATCACCATAGGCAGGTTTAAATTAACCGGGCCCAGTGAGCCAGGTGAGCAATTTAGGGTAGCTTTGATCTGCTCTTCAGTGGCAAAGGTTACTTCGGTGGCCAGTCCCAGGGCATGCTGGGCTTTAACTTCATTGAGTTCGTGATCACCGCGTATCATCAAACCGTAAAGTTTCTCTTCACCTTCTTCATCTGCGGCGCTGACAATTAATGTTTTCAGGCACTGCTCGGGGCTGCTGCTCACGAAGGCGCAGAGGTCGTCAATAGTTCGCACACCGGGGGTGGCAAGTTCAGCCATCTCGGCGCTGCCTTCCGCTGTCTTAGAGTCAGATGCTAAAGCCTCGGCCTTTTCGATATTGGCTGCATAGTCGCTCTCTGAGGAGAAGACAATCGCATCTTCTCCAGAGTCTGCCAGTACATGAAACTCATGGGAGACACTTCCACCAATGCTGCCGGTATCGGCGAGTACTGCGCGGAAGACTAAACCGGTGCGTTCAAAGATTGCTGAGTAAGTCTGGTACATCAGGTCGTAGGTTTGCTGCAGGGATGCACTATCGATATGGAAAGAGTAGGCATCTTTCATACAGAATTCGCGAGTGCGCATTACACCAAAACGAGGGCGGCGCTCATCGCGGAATTTGGTTTGAATCTGATAGAAATTGGCTGGCAGCTGTTTATAGCTGCGAATTTCATTGCGAATAATATCGGTAATCACCTCTTCGTGAGTTGGCCCGAGACAGAACTCGCGATCGTGACGGTCCTTAATACGAAGTAGTTCTGGGCCAAACTGTCCCCAGCGTCCAGACTCTTCCCAGAGATCGGCGGGCTGTACGACCGGCATCATAATTTCCAGAGCGCCGGACTTATCCATTTCTTGACGAACTATGGCTTCAACTTTGCGGAAGACGCGCAGGCCTATGGGTAGCCAAGAGTAGAGTCCCGAGGCGACTTTGCGAATCATTCCGGCTCGCAGCATGAGTTTATGGCTGATAACTTCAGCGTCGGCGGGTGATTCTTTTTTTGTTGAAATCAAGTATTGGCTGGCGCGCATGGTTTCTCTTACACTGGTGGTCAATGAGTTTAAGCCGACTATTTTACGGTGCGTAGCTGTCGCGGTACAGCCATAAGCAGATATGAGGGCAAAATGTTTCAATTACATCCACAACTTGAGGCCGATACCGTACTGGTAGGGCGTTTTCCGCTGAGTCTATTACTGTTGAGTAAAGATGCCAATTACCCCTGGTGTATTTTAGTGCCTCAGCGGGCGGCAATGGAGGAGATTTATCAGCTGAATAATGTTGACCAGCAGCAGCTTTTGCAGGAATCCAGTTGTTTAGCAGAAACCTTGGCCGGACTTTTTGCTGCGGATAAAATCAATGTGGCGACCATTGGCAATATGGTGCCTCAATTACATATGCACCATGTGGCTAGGTTTAAAACTGATGCAGCTTGGCCGAAGCCAGTGTGGGGAGCGGTGGAGGCGGTTGCCTACCCGCAAGATATGCTGGCCCACAGGGTCGAGCGAATAGCGGCTGCACTCAAGCCCCATGGGCTAGGGTGACGTCCCTTCGCCGAGATGACGAAAGAAACCACCGTCATCCCAGCGAAGGAACGTCATCCCAGCGAAGGCTGGGACCTCCTGCCACTTCCTGAGATCTCTCATTGCATTCGAGATGACAGTAGGGACGTTCGAGACGACAGTAGGGACGTTCGAGACGACAGTAGGGACGTTCGAGACGACAGTAGGGACGTTCGAGACGACAGTAGGAACGTTCGAGACGGCAGTAGGAACGTTCGAGACGACAGAAAGAAAGCTACTGCGTCATATCCTTAAGACCTTTAAGCGCATGAACCTTAACCGCTACAGAGGCTGGTCGTGCTTTAAATGTGGTCTGTTTGCCGGTAAACGGGTTGATACCTTTGTAAGATTTCTTAGCCGGACGCTTAACCGTGTGAATCTTAATCAGGCCGGCAAGCACAAATTCGCCGACTGAGCGTTTCTTAACATGTCGCTCAACAAGAACCGCCAGTTCATCAAGTACCGAATTAACCTGTTTGCGAGTCAACTCAGTGTTGGTTGCCAGTTCGCTGATAATCTCGGTTTTGCTAAAGCGATTGCTGACGGCGGTAACCTTGCGGGCTGGTGCAGTGGCTTTTTTAGCCGCTGCTTTCTTAGCGACAGGCTTTTTAGTAACAAGCTTCTTAGCTAAAGCTTTTTTCGCTGTGGTTTTCTTCGTTGTAGTTTTTTTAACTGGAGCCTTTTTACTAGTGCCTTTGACCACCGATGCTTTTTTCGGGGTTGCACTTCTCGCTGCAGTTATTTTTGAGGGGGTTTTTCTTTTGGCGGGCGCTTTTGCCTTCACTTTCACTTTTGCAGATCCTTTTTTAACAGCCATTGTCTCTTCCTTTATGAATGTAAAAATTACACTATCCCTGTCGCATCTGGGGGGGCAACTGCTAACAGGGCCTCGACATTATTTATAGCTGCTGTTTACCCGTTGTGCCACGAATAGCAGCATTTTTAGGCTTTTTTTTACTTTTCGGCGGTCTATGCTTCGGTGAGGCCATTCTCCAAGCGCAGGTGCTAGGGTATAATGCTTCGCTTTTTTACTAGCTGCTCAATGGGTAGCTATTGGATAATGATTCAGGAAGTAACATATGCCTATATATGAGTATCGCTGTCAGGCTTGTAATCATGAGCATGAAGCGTTGCAAAAGATGAGTGATGATAGTCTGGTAGACTGCCCGGCTTGTGCAAAACCCGAGTTGAAGAAACTGCTGTCTGCCGCAGGATTTCGCTTGAGTGGCAGTGGCTGGTACGAGACAGACTTTAAAACAGGCAGTAAAAAGAATCTCAGCGACAAAAATGTCGCTGCAACAGGAAAAGAAAGTTGATGTGATTTTGGCCCTGTAGCCAGCATATCTTAAATATAAATTTTATAAATTAGAGTAGGGATAGACAGCAGATGTATCGATCTAACTATTGTGGATTAGTCACAAGCAAAAATATTGATGAAGAAATTACGCTCTGTGGCTGGGTTGATCGTCGTCGCGATCACGGCGGTGTTATTTTTGTTGATCTGCGCGATCGCGAAGGTATTGTTCAGGTAGTCTTCGATCCGGATGCCGGTGAGTTCTTCTCCCAGGCAGATAAGGTTCGCTCTGAATACGTGCTCAAGGTAACCGGTAAAGTTCGCGCCCGTAGCGAAGCCACCGTCAACCCAAATATGGCTACCGGTGAGATTGAAGTCTACGGTACAGCGTTGGAAATTCTTAACAGTGCGGTAACGCCGCCATTCCAGCTCGACGATCATGTGACTGTGGGTGAAGATGTTCGCCTTAAGTATCGCTATATGGATTTGCGTCGCACCGAGATGCAAAACAGCCTGCGTTTCCGCTCCAAAATCACCTCATCAATTCGCAACTACCTTGTGGATAATGGGTTTTTGGATATTGAAACACCTATTATGACCCGTGCTACTCCAGAGGGTGCACGTGACTATCTGATCCCGTCGCGAACTCATCCCGGTCAGTTCTTTGCTATGCCTCAGTCGCCGCAGCTATTTAAGCAGCTGTTGATGGTTGCCGGTTTTGATCGCTACTACCAGATTGCCAAGTGTTTCCGCGATGAAGATCTGCGTGCTGATCGTCAGCCTGAATTCACCCAGATTGATATAGAAGCCTCTTTTGTAGATGAAGAGGACATTATGTCGACCACTGAAACGATGATTCGCGGTATTTTTGCCGAGCATATGGGTGTCGAGTTCGCTGAGTTCCCGCGTATGACCTATGCCGATGCCATGCATAAATACGGTTCTGATAAGCCTGACTTGCGAATTCCTCTCGAGTTGGTCGAGATTAAAGATCTGCTTAAAGATATCGAATTTAAAGTCTTCGCTGGCCCGGCCAACGACCCTGCCTGTCGAGTGACCGCAATGAAGGTCACTGGTGGTGCTGAGATCTCACGCAAGAAGATTGATGAGTACACCAAGTTTGTCTCTATCTATGGCGCCAAAGGTTTGGCCTGGATTAAGGTCAATGCCATTGAGACTGGTATAGAAGGGCTGCAGTCGCCGATTATTAAATTCCTCGGTGATGAAGTCACCATGAATATTATGCAGCGTCTTGATGCCAAGAATGGCGATATCGTCTTCTTCGGTGCTGACAAGTCTCAGATTGTCTCCGAGGCTTTGGGTGCATTGCGCTGCAAGGTCGGTGAAGATTTAAACCTTTACACCAAAGAGTGGGCGCCGATGTGGGTTGTCGACTTCCCGATGTTTGAAACCACCGATAACGGTGGTCTGACACCATTGCACCATCCATTTACTGCACCTTCCTGTTCGAAAGAAGAGCTGCAGGCCAATCCCGCTGAAGCTCTGTCCCGCGCCTACGATATGGTACTGAATGGCTGTGAGTTGGGTGGTGGTTCTATTCGTATTCATGATCAGGATATGCAGCAGACGGTATTTGAAGTGCTGGGTATCAATGAAGAAGAGCAGCGCGAGAAGTTTGGCTTCCTGTTGGATGCCCTTAAGCACGGTGCGCCACCTCATGGTGGATTGGCATTTGGCCTTGATAGACTGATTATGTTGATGGTCGGTGCGGATTCAATTCGCGACGTTATCGCCTTCCCTAAAACTCAGTCAGCGGCCTGTCTGTTAACTGATGCTCCGGGAACAGTCGACAGTGCACAGTTGCGTGATCTGAGCATAAGAGTGCGCAGCAAAGATCCAGAGGCTTAAATAGAGGCATATTTTCACGGCGGCTGTTTTTCAGTTAGGATACAGCAGCCGTGGATTTTCTAAAAAGTAAGATAGATATAATTAAAAGCAAGTTAAGAGGCGGTATTAGGAAAAACTATAAACTCAGACGAGTAATCATAAAAAGAGGTGTTACCGATGAAAGTTATAAAAAAGACTAAGGAATACACTATTTACCAGAAAGGCTCAGGTCGTTATGCAGTTAAAGATGCAGACAAGAACTGGGTAAATGCAGACGCAAAAATCACCATTCTATTGGCGGAAGGTCTAATCAAGACTGCCAAGCCAGCCCCACCTGTTGTTCAAGAAGTCGTTGAAGAAACTGCTGTAGAGGAAACTCCAGTTGTTGAGGAGGCGCCTGTTGAAGAACCAGCTCCTGCCGAAGAGGCACCTGCAGAAGAAGCTGCTCCTGTTGTAGAAGAAGCCCCGGCGGTTGTAGAAGAAGCCCCGGCGGTTGTAGAAGAAGCCCCGGCGGTTGAAGAAGTTCCTGTGGTAGAGGATGTGGTTGAAGAGCCTGCTCCTACTGCAGAAGAAGCTCCTAAAGAAGAACCAGCAGCCGAAGAAGCCCCTGCGGAAAAGCCAAAAGCCAAGGCTGCTCCAAAGGCAAAGGCGAAGGCTGCTCCAAAAGCCAAAGCAAAAGCCGCACCTAAAGCTAAAGCTGCACCTAAAGCCAAAGCTGCACCTAAAGCCAAAGCTGCTCCAAAGGCTAAAGCCAAGGCTGCACCAAAAGCCAAAGCAGCACCCAAGGCAAAAGCAAAGCCAAAAGCTGAAGAGTAAATTGGTTGGTCAAAAAAGACCCTTTGGATTAAATCCAAAGGGTCTTTTTTTTGCCTGCATTTTCTTCCAGACTTGCTATAAGTCATCTAGCCATTGTCCGAGCCCGGCAGTTTTAGCCGAACAGTAGAAACCTGCACAACTATTAACTACATTGAATTAGTAATCTATTAAAGGAATTACTATGAAGAAGAGATTGATAGTCGCTGTGGTTATTGTGGTTCTGGTCGGACTTATCTATCTGCTATCCAGGCCCGATCTACCAGTAGTGAAATTGGTAAAAGTCTCTTCGGGGGTGGTTGAGCAAACTGTTTCAAATACCCGAGCCGGAACCGTTAATGCCTGTCTGCGCTCTAAATTATCCCTGCCGATTGGCGGTCAAATCGCCGAGCTGTATGTCCGTGAAGGGGATCAGGTTGAAGAAGGGCAGTTACTGATGTCCCTGTGGAATAACGATCGACAGGCCCAGGTCGAGCAGGCTAAAGCACAGCTGCAATCCGCCAATAAAGAACATCAAAGTATCTGCATTGCATCTTCCTCGGATGCCCGTGAGGCGAATCGCCTGTCGCGCCTGCTGAAACAAAAACTGGTCTCTGCCGAGCGCGCCGATATGGCTGTGGCAAAATCCCAGTCCAGCGCGGCGGCCTGTGCCGCGGCGGATGCGCGAAAAACTCAGGCTCTGGCCAGCTTAAAACTCGCAGAGGCCATTTTGGCTCAGACTTATTTGAACGCCCCGTTTGCCGGACGTGTTGCCGAGGTTACCGGTGAGGTAGGGGAGTTCTCCACACCTTCGCCACCCGGAGTTCCAACACCGCCGGCGATTGATCTATTAACCGATAATTGCCATTACATTAGCGCGCCAATCGACGAGGTTGATGCTTCCGATATTGCCGTTGGTATGCCGGTGCGCGTGACCATGGACTCCTTCCGCGATCGGGATTTTCCCGCCACCATCCGCAGAATCTCAACCTATGTACTGGACTTTGAAAAGCAGGCGAGAACCGTTGAGGTGGAAGCGGATCTATTGCCCGATGCAGATATGCCACGGCTGCTGGCTGGCTATAGTGCCGATATGGAGGTGATTCTGCAGGCTAAAAGTAGCGCCCTGCGAGTACCCACCGAGTTGATTGTCGATGAGAAATTTGTACTGGTAGTCGATGCAGATAACCTTGTTCAGCAGCGTGAAATAGAGATCGGTCTCGCCAACTGGCACTACAGTGAAGTGCTCAACGGGCTAGAAGAGGGCGATTTAATTGTCGGCAATATTGGCGTTAAGGGCATAGTTGCAGGTGCCGAAGTGGTTGTCGCCCAGTGATCAGACTCGAGATGGTTAATAAGACCTACCAGGTTGGCGAGTCGCCATTGCGTGCGTTGCGCGATGTCAGCCTATCAATTGAGTCCGGCGAATACCTGTCGGTAATGGGCCCATCAGGCTCGGGTAAATCGACTCTGTTAAATATGATTGGCCTGCTCGATCGACCGGATTCCGGCCGCTACTGGTTTGATAATATCGCCACCGAAGTGCTTGCAGAAGAGCAGCGCGCACGACTGCGCGGCGAGAATATCGGCTTTATTTTCCAGTCATTTCATTTGGTTAATCGACTGACCGCCTTTGAAAATATTGAGTTGCCACTGATGCTTGCCGAGCAGCCGCTTAAAAAGCGCCGCGAGGCAGTTGCCGAGGTTTTAGAAATGGTTGGCCTGACTTCGCGGGCCAGCCATAAACCCAACCAGTTATCCGGTGGCCAGTTACAGCGGGTAGCCATTGCCCGGGCCATCGTTATGCGCCCACGACTGCTGCTTGCCGATGAGCCTACGGGGAATCTCGATTCCCGTTCCGGTGGTGAAGTTATTGATGTTTTGGAAAGCCTAAACCGCGAGGGTATTACCCTGATTATGGTGACCCACGACCAGAATATTGGCGATCGCGCGACACGGCATATTCGTATGGTCGATGGGCAGATTGATCGTGACCACAGCCATAGCAATAGCCATCAGGTGAATAATGAAACTGCTTGATCAGTTTGTTTTTAATCGGCAGATATTTCAGCGCCATCGAGTGCGCACCTTTCTTCTATTGCTGGCAGTGGGTATCGGTGTCGCCTCGGTTATTTTATTGACCAGTCTCGGTGAGGGTGCGCGGCGCTATGTCGATCGAGAATTCTCGGCGCTGGGCAATCGGGTGTTAATTGTTCTCCCCGGTCGCAAGGAGACCACCGGTGGTGGACCGCCAATTTATGGCGCTGTACCCCGTGACCTGACACTTGAGGATGCCAATGCCCTGCAGAGAATTCCCGGTGTTCTGGCGATGGCGCCGATTATCGCCGGTATGACCACCGTGGCGCGGGACAGTCGCTCCAGAGAAGTGATTACCCTTGGCAGTACCGATGCTTTTTTTGCGGTAAGACAGCTGGATGTGGGCGTTGGCCGCATACTCTCGCCGCGCACCCGTTCCGAGGCGTTGGCAGTCTGTGTGCTCGGGGTAAAACTTAAGCGCGAATTATTTGGCAATAGCCGCGCACTTGGCGAATGGGTAAGAGTCGGTGATCGGCGTATGCGGGTTATTGGTGTGTTGGAGGAACGCGGTGAATCCCTGGGTTTGGATCTGCGGGATATGTTGGTGATACCGGTACGCACCGCTGAACAGCTATTTGATTCGCCTGGACTGTTTCGAATTATTTTAGATATAGCAGCCAGCGCTGACAGCGACAAAATTCAGCAACAGATGTTATCGACGATTCGCAAACGCCACGATGGCGAGGAGGATGTCACGGTGATCAGCCAGGATTCCATGCTCGCCGCTTTCGATAATATTCTCTCGGTGCTGACCATGGCGATTGCCGCAATCTCGTCGATTAGTTTATTGGTCGCGGGTATTTTAATTATGAATATCAGTCTTATTTCCGTTAGCCAGCGGCGTCGGGAAATAGGCTTGTTAAAAGCTATAGGTGCTAGTAGCCGACAGATAAGGCAGTTGTTTGTCGGTGAGTCGCTACTGTTGATCTCCATGGGCTCTATCGCCGGTATCCTGTTTGCCTTTGGACTGATTTTTGTATTTGCTAATCTATGGCCACAGTTCCCACTGATGCCACCGCTCTGGGCCGTGCCTGCAGCGGTGGGTATGGCTTTTATCACTGGGCTGACGTTTTCAATTGCACCGGCCAGGCGTGCTGCAGCATTGGATCCAGTGCTAGCGCTACGAGGCCTACAATAATGCGCTTGGGCGACAGCAGCCGCTGGATCTTTAAGGCGCTGTGGATACAGCGCACCCGCAGTCTATTAACGATTGTTGGCTTCTCTATTGGTATTGCGGCGATGGTCTTATTGAGCGCACTAGGTGAGGGCTTGCGGCTTTTTGTGATGAATGAATTTACCCAGTTTGGCAGCCATATTATTGCCGTCAATCCCGGTAAAACAGAAACCTTTGGAGTCGGTGGTCTTTTAAACACCACCAGACCTCTTTCTCTGGATGATGCATCGGCAATTGCCAAATTGCCGAATGTAGAAGAGGTCGTACCTTTGGTAATGGGCAATGCCAAGGTCAAAGCAGGCCAGCGCGGTCGCTATGTAGATATTGCCGGTGTCGGTGGGGCGGCGGACAAGGCCTGGAAACTCGAGCTGGAACTGGGTAGCTTTTTACCCGCCGATGACCTGCAGCGGCCGCGCTCTTTTGTGGTGCTAGGTAGCAAGGTTCGGCAGGAATTATTTGCCAATGCCAACCCGGTGGGGGATTTTGTTCATATAGGTGGCGCGCGATTTCGAGTGATTGGTGTCACTGCCCCGAAAGGTGAGTTTTTGGGCACAGATCTCGATGACCTGGTCTATATTCCGGCGGGCAAGGGGATGCAGCTGTTTAACCGCCAAAGCCTGATGGAGATTGATATTTTCTTTAATCCAAGATCAACCAGCGAGGCGATGGCGACAAAGATCAGCAAACTGTTGATCGACCGCCATGGGTTTGAGGATTTCACCATAGTCACTCAGGATCAGGTGCTCTCGACCATGGATAATATTTTATCTATCCTGACCTTTGCCGGCGCCGGATTAGGGGCTATTTCATTGCTAGTGGGAGGCGTCGGTATCACCACCATTCTGATGATTACCGTCAATGAGCGTATTGCCGAAGTGGGTTTGTTACGCGCCCTGGGAGGTACTGTCGGTGAAGTGCGCACGCTGTTTTTGGGTGAAGCGTTGGTGCTAGGTCTGATAGGCGGTATTTGTGGCCTATTGTTAGTGGCATTACTACTATTAATTATTTTTCTAGTTGTGCCGGGACTTCCGGTTGCCCTGAGCCCGAAAATTGTTCTCGGTGCGCTGGCTATCTCTATGCTGATTGGTTTGATTGCCGGTAGCCGACCCGCCGCGCGCGCGGCGCGGTTAACACCGATTGATGCGCTTAGAGCTGAATAGAAGCGCGCAAAGCTAATTCAGGTTGACTCAACGGCGCAGGGTTGCAACACTCGCAGGCAAATTAGAAAGCAAACAATTCCATGACTCGAATAATTGGCATAGACCCAGGATCACGGCGTACCGGCTACGGTATTGTCGATGTTGACGCGGGAAAAGCACGCTATGTCACCAGCGGTATTATTCGCTTGCCGGAGAAATCCCTCGCCGAGCGTTTAAAAATTATTTTTGATGGTATCACTCAACTGGTCGGGCAATATCACCCCGAAGAGATGGGTATTGAAGAGGTGTTTTTATCCCACAATGCCAGTTCCGCACTGAAATTGGGACAGGCCCGTGGCGCTGCCATTGTCGCCGGGGTAAATGCCGGCCTCAGTGTCGGTGAGTACTCTGCACGCAGCGTTAAGCTGGCGGTGGTAGGCACAGGTGCTGCGGATAAATCCCAGGTACAGATGATGATTGTGCAGCTGCTAAAGTTATCCGAAGCACCGGCTGAAGATGCCGCCGACGCACTCGCAGTTGCACTCTGCCATGCGCAGACATCAAAATCCCTTAGCGTCATGGCCGGTGCCAGCGGATACGCTCGCGGGCGACACAAATAAAATTACACACAGTAGACGAGAACAGCAAAAATTATGATTGGACGACTTCAGGGCAAGGTAGTAGAAAAGCAGGCACCGGATTTGCTGGTTGATGTGCAGGGTGTTGGCTATGAGGTGTTGGTATCACTCAATACCTTTTTTGATGTTCCGGAAGTCGGCGCAGTGGTCACCCTGCATACTCACTTTGTGGTGCGTGAAGATATACAGCAGCTCTACGGTTTTACAAAAGTCTCCGAGCGCAGCCTGTTTCGCAATCTGATTAAGGTTAATGGCGTTGGCCCAAAAATGGCACTGGCGATTCTCTCAGGCATGTCCGCCAATGACTTCGCTATCTGTGTGCACAATAACGATACAGCCACGCTGGTTAAGCTGCCCGGTGTTGGTAAGAAGACTGCCGAGCGTTTGCTGATTGAAATGCGCGACAAGATTGGCGATATAGATACCAGTACTGGTGGTGCTGGAACCAAGGGCAGTCACAGTGCCCAGTCTGATATTGCCCAAGAGGCTGAGAGTGCGCTGATTGCGTTGGGTTATAAGCCTGCGGATGCAGCCAAGATTGTTAATCGCGTTGCCGATGAGACAGTTACCGATGCTGGTCAGTTGATACGTCTGGCGCTAAAAAGCATGAACGCGTAAGGGCGGTTTAATCTCTATAAAGGCTTGTCCGGCTAGTGAAAAATACGCAGCACCAAGGTATGCTACCCAGCAAAACCAAGATGGTGTTAGATGATAGAGCCGGATCGCATAATCTCCCCAGATATCTCTGTTGCTGAAGAGCGTTTTGATCGCGCTTTAAGACCAGTTGCACTCGCTGACTACGTGGGTCAGCCAGTGGTGGTTGAGCAGTTGGATATCTTTATTCAAGCGGCGCGCAAGCGCGAAGAACCGCTGGATCACACCTTGGTATTTGGTCCTCCGGGTCTGGGTAAAACCACTCTGGCACATATTATTGCCAACGAGATGCAGGTGGATCTTAAAACCACCTCTGGGCCGGTTCTTGAAAAGGCTGGTGATCTCGCCGCACTGTTAACCAATCTTGAGCCTGGAGACGTTCTGTTTATCGATGAGATTCATCGTCTCAGTCCAGTGGTTGAAGAAATTCTCTACCCCGCGATGGAAGACTACCAACTCGATATCGTGATTGGTGAAGGCCCAGCGGCACGTTCAATTAAACTCGATCTGCCGCCTTTTACCTTGGTCGGTGCAACCACCAGAGCCGGTTTGCTAACCTCTCCACTGCGTGATCGTTTCGGTATTGTTCAACGCCTGGAATTTTACTCTGAAGCTGACCTAACCAGTATTGTCCGTCGTGCCGGCAGCATATTAAATGTCGATGTGGATGCCGCCGGTGCGCGTGAAATTGCCTGCCGCTCAAGAGGCACACCGCGAATTGCCAACCGACTGTTGCGTCGCGTTCGTGATTACGCCGAAGTTAAAGGCGATGGCAGTATTTGCGCAGAGATTGCCGATGCGGCACTGAATATGCTCAATGTTGATCAGCGCGGTTTTGATCATCAGGATCGACGCCTGCTGCTAACCCTGATGGAAAAGTTTGAAGGCGGTCCTGTCGGCGTGGATAGTTTGGCTGCAGCACTGAGTGAAGAGCGCGGCACCATTGAAGATGTGCTCGAGCCCTATCTGATTCAGCAGGGTTATCTGATGCGCACTTCAAGAGGGCGTATGGCAACTCGTATGGCCTATGAGTACTTTGGCCTAAAAAGCCCCAAGCCGGTCAATCAACAATTGGATGCGCTTGATGGTTAATGAAAGCGCTGAGTTTTCTCTGCCAATCAGAGTCTATGTCGAGGATACAGATGCTGGCGGCATTGTTTTCTATGCCAACTATCTCAAATTTATGGAAAGGGCCCGCACCGAATTAATGCGTAGTCTAGGCTTTGACAAACCGGCGCTGTTTGATGGTATGCAGTTTGTTGTTCATGAGGTTGGGCTTAAATACCGCAGCCCGGCTATCCTTGATGATGAGATATTTGTGACAGCAAGGCTAACCAAAGCGACCAGGGCAACCTTTGAAATGACCCAGCAGGTTTTTCGAGGCTGTTCATTAGAAGATAGAGAATTATTAGTTGAGGGCAGGGTAAAAGTTGCCTGTATCGATGCCCACAGCAAGCGCCCTAAAGGCATGCCAAAAATGATGTTTGAAACCTTAAAAAGCCAACTTGGCTAAACCTGGAGTTAAGCAGTGATTGAAGAAAATTTATCCATATGGTCGTTAATTGCCAATGCCAGCCTACTGGTACAAGGGGTTATGGCGATTCTGTTTATTGCCTCAGTGATGTCTTGGGTGATGATTATTCAGCGCGGTCTCTATCTGCGCAGTGCCCAGCGCGGCTTCCGTGAATTTGAAGATGCCTTCTGGTCTGGTGTCGACCTAAATAGCCTGTATACAGATCTCACCCAGAAAGCCAAACAGCAGGGCGGCACTGATGGTATTGAGAATGTCTTTCGCTCCGGCTTTCGGGAATTTAACCGTCTCACTCAGGGTGATAAAGCCGATCCAGATGCGGTGATGGAAGGTGCCGATAGAGCCATGCGCGTGGCGCTGTCGAGAGAGGACGAAAAGCTTAATATCAGCCTGCCATTTTTGGCCAGTGTTGCCTCGGTAAGCCCTTATATTGGACTGTTTGGCACAGTGTGGGGGATTATGAATTCCTTCCGCGGTCTGGCCATGGTGCAGCAGGCGACTCTGGCGACTGTAGCTCCAGGTATCTCCGAGGCGCTGATCGCTACAGCTATGGGCCTATTTGCCGCGATTCCTGCGGTGATTGCCTACAACCGCTATGCGGCACTAGTGGAAATGACTAATAGTAATTACGAGACCTTTGCGGAAGAATTCTCCAGTATTCTGCACCGTCAAGTACATGCCCACTGAGGCTTGCTAAGTGAAGAGTAAAAGAACCAAGCGAAAACTGGTAGCCGAGATCAATGTGGTTCCCTACATCGATGTAACACTGGTGCTGCTGGTGGTATTTATGATTACCGCACCTCTGCTAATGCAGGGTGTGAAGGTTGAACTGCCGGATGCCAATTCAGCGCCGATGGATACCAAGGATCAAGAGCCCTTTATTGTCTCGATTAAAGCCGATGGCAGCTACTGGATTGATGTTAAAGGTGAAAATCAGGCCCAGAGTCTGGCGATTATTAAAGATCGCGTGGCGAAAATATTACGCCAGACCCCCAAGACGCCAGTGCTGGTGTGGGGTGATAGCAGTGTTGATTACGGTGTTGTGGTCAACCTGATGAGTGAGCTGCAGCTGGCCGGTGCGCCTTCGGTGGGGCTAGTGACGGAGCCGCCACAGAATTAATATGCGTAATTCCCTGAGTTACTCAGTCGCGATTTTGCTAAGCCTTGTGTTGCATATTGCGCTTGTGGGTGCACTTTTTGTTAACTGGCAGCCAGAGACTGAGCGGGTGATAATGCAGCCGCAATATATTGAGGCTAAGCTTGTTGAATTGGCGCCAAAGAAAAAAGCGCCGGTACCTAAAGCCAAGCCAAAAGCGTCACCAAAAAAGCCCAAGGTAGATTTGGCAAAGAAAAAACGTGAAGAGAAAAAGCGCCTGGCAAAAATAGCCGCGCAGAAAAAAGCCGCTGAAAAGGAACGGCTTAGAAAGGAGCAGCTGGCCAAGGCCGAGCAAGAGCGTAAAGAGCAACAGCGCCTAGAGGAACTGCGTCGTCAGCAACAAGAAACAGAATTTGCCGAGGCACTGGCAGCAGAGCAGGCGCTTATAAATGCTCAACAAGATGAGCAGGCGGCGAATAGCTATCGTCAGCTGATACAGCAGCGCCTGTCAGAGAACTGGAGTCGACCACCGAGCGCGCGACTGGGAATGGAGACACTGATTCGTATCCGTTTGGTGCCTACAGGGCGGGTTGTCGGAGTTACGGTTTTAAAGTCCAGTGGTGACAGCGCCTTTGATCGCTCAGTGGAGCAGGCGGCATTAAAAGCCGAACAGTTTGTAGAGCTGCAAGGAATGGAGCCGAGACTGTTTGAAAAGAGATTTCGTCAAGTCGATGTGGCGTTTAGTCCTGAAGACCTGCGCCTGTAGAATAAACGTTGAAAAATTCGTATCAATAAATGGAGATGTCTGTGGGTCACAAAATATTAGCGCTGCTGTTATTGATGATGTTCTCCTCAGCCAGTTACAGCGAACTGGTTATTCGGGTAACTAAGGGTAATGATAAGCCGACAAAAATAGCCATAGCTCCAATAGATCAGGCCGGTATTCAGATACCTGAAGATATCAGCCGTATTGTCGAGGCAGACCTTCAGCGCAGTGGTTTATTTGAAACTATTGAGCGCCGTAATATGCTCGCCTTTCCCGGCAGAGCACAGGATGTTTACTATCGCGACTGGCGATTGCTGGGCACCGAGTATCTGATTGCTGGACAGCTGCGCTCGGTGGGTGCAGGTCGCTATCAGCTAGAATTTAGCCTGTTAAATGTCACTGCGCAAAAGACCGTGCTAACTCATAAAGTCAGTGGATCTATTGCTCAGATGCGCGACTTGGCACATCTGGTCAGCGACAAAGTCTACGAGGAAATTACCGGAATTCGCGGCGCATTTTCCACTCGGCTTGCCTATGTAACTGCGATCCGCAAAAACGGCAAATACACCTATAGATTAAATGTTGCCGATGCCGACGGTGCCAGAGAAAAGCTAGTGCTAGAGTCCGGTGAGCCGATTATGTCGCCATCCTGGTCGAGCAATGGCAAAGAGCTGGCCTATGTTTCCTTTGAAACCGGCCGCCCGGCGATTTTCCGCCAGAACCTGGTGACCGCAGAGCGCCAGCAGCTGACCAATTTCACCGGTCTTAATGGTGCGCCCTCCTGGTCCCCTGATGGTAAGCAGATGGCTCTGGTTTTATCCAAAGATGGCAATCCGGAAATTTACCTACTGGATTTACAGAGCAATAAATTCTCACGTCTAACCCGCCATTTCGCGATCGATACAGAGCCAACCTGGATGCCGGATGGTAAAAGCCTGCTATTTACCTCAGATCGAGGCGGAACACCGCAAATATATAAATTAAATATTGCAACCAAGGCCACGGAACGCCTAACATTCACCGGTAATTACAATGCTCGCCCAAGCCTTGCACCAGATGGGCGAACACTGGCCATGGTTCACCGGCTAAAAGACACTTTTCATATAGCCTCGTTTGACCTTAAAACCGGCAGAATGATTGAATTAACTGAAACACGACTGGATGAATCCCCAACCGTCGCGCCTAATGGGGCTATGCTTATGTATGCCACCAAGCAAGGCGATAGGGGGGTTCTAGCGGCTGTATCACTGGATGCTGGAGTGCGTTATGTACTGCCTTCGAGCATTGGTGATGTTAGAGAGCCTGCGTGGTCACCATTTTTACGCTAAAATTTATCTAAACAGTTTTTTATAAACTTATGCTCAACAGGAGTTAAACATGAAAGTATCATTTATCAAATCTGGTCTCAGTGCACTGTTCTTAACCGTGCTTCTTGCAGGTTGTAGCAGTAACCCGGTTGTTGAAGAGCAGCCAACTTCAACGGATATCGAAGACACATCAGTGCAAACCGGTCAGGTTGATACCTCAGCGATTGAAGATGTGGCCGTTGAGACTGTAAGCGCAGACACTATCTTCTATTTTGACTTCGACAAGGCACTGCTTAAGCCTGAGTCACGTGCAGCGCTGCTGGAGCATTCAGCGATGTTGCAGAGCAACCCGCGCAATGTGCGTCTTGAAGGCCATGCGGATGAGCGCGGCACTCGTGAGTACAATATGGCACTGGGTGAGCGTCGTGCACAGGCCGTCAAAGAATTTTTGGTTCTTCAGGGTGTATCACCAAGCTTGATTGAAGTGATCAGCTATGGCGAAGAACGTGCAGCAGCTTACGGCAGCAATGATGATGCCTGGGGCCTTAACCGTCGCGTTGAGCTAAAGTAAATTCTTCTCTGGCTTGTTAGCAAGCCAGATTGGAAACCCTACGACCAGAGTTATTTTTTAGCTCTGGTCGTTGGTTTATATGGAATAAACAGTAATACTCTCGAATATCTTCTGGAACAGTTATGAAATCTTCTATCGCCTGTACCTCTGTTGTCACTCTTTCAATCGGTCTATCGTTGGTATCAGCCTTCGCTGTTGCGCAGAATCCCACCCCGGTGGTTGATTTAAGTAGTGCCAACTCAACGGCAGCAAAGGTGGTTACACAGCCAAATGCCGGTGTAGGTGATAGCTATTATCAGTCGCAGGTGTTGCGTGATGAAGTGCGAGAACTGCGCGGTATGGTTGAACAGCTCAGCTATGAGCTGCAGCGTGTTAAACAGCGTCAGATGGATGACTACCTAGATATTGATCGTAGACTGAGCGCGGTGATGTCCGGTGTTGCACCGACGGATATGGGTGAAGAAGTCGAGGGTCAGGCCGGCACAGCAATTATAGCTGGGCAGTCACTGCAGCCTTCTCAGTCGATCCCGATTGGTGCTGCGCAGGTTACTCCTCTAAAACCTGCTTCAAAACCGCTGCCAACAACTGTTCAAACAATTCCTCAGAGTGCCCCTCAAATATTTCAGGCACCTGCAGTTAATAGTGAAGAGATCGAAGCGAATTATACTCAGGCATCAAATTTACTCTTAAAACAGCGTGATATTAAGGGGGCTGTACTCGCCTTTAAACAGCACGTTGTCGACTATCCCACTAGCCCCTATATTGCCAATGCCCATTACTGGTTAGGTGAGATTTATCTTTTGCAGGGTCAGGATGAGTTGGCGCGACAGGCCTTTACACTTGTTGTGGAGCTGCACCCAAGTCATGGAAAAGCGTTGGATGCCAACTTCAAACTGGGTAAAATCTACCATCAACTGGGCGAGCTGGAACGTGCTCGTGGCTTGTTGGAAACCGCAGCTAAAGGAACTGGTGGTGCGGCCAATAAGGCGCAGAGTTATTTGAATAATAATTTTTGATGCTTTTTGTACTTTCGATAAAGTTTAAACTCCTGTCCAATAACTACTAAAAAATAATAATTAAATGTCTGACACTGCACTGCGTATTACCGAAATTTTCCACTCTCTACAGGGTGAAACCAGCACCACGGGCTTACCAACTGTATTTATCCGTCTGACCGGCTGCCCACTTCGCTGTGGCTACTGCGATACTGCCTACGCCTTTGAAGGCGGCAGCAAGATGGAACTGACCGAGATTATGGCCACAGTGGCCGAGCACGGCGCCAAATACGTTACCGTTACCGGCGGTGAGCCGCTGGCACAGCCTCAGTGTATCGAGCTTCTCGAGCGTCTCTGCGATCAGGGTTACAGGGTTTCACTGGAGACCAGCGGTGCTATGCCAATTGCTGATGTCGATAAGCGAGTGTTTAAAATTGTCGATCTAAAAACCCCGGGTTCAGGGGAAGTCTCAAAAAATCTCTACAACAATATCGAGTATCTGCTGCCTCATGATGAGGTCAAGTTTGTTATCTGCGACCGTCAGGATTACGACTGGACCTGTATGAAAGTCGATGAGCTAGAATTGCAGGGCAGGGTAGCTGAGATATTATTTTCACCCAGCCAGGGCCAGTTGCCTCCAAGGCAACTTGCAGAGTGGATTCTAGACGATAAACTAAACGTCCGAATGCAGCTGCAAACTCATAAATATATCTGGGGCGATCAGCCCGGTCACTAGACTTGAGTCTCAGTCGCGGGACTTAAACTAAGCCCTAAAAAATCTTTGAATATAAGGCATCAGTCAATATGTCAAAAAAAGCCGTCATACTAGTCTCCGGCGGACTGGACTCAACAACCGTAGTGGCAATGGCTAAAAGCCAGGGCTACGACTGCTACACCCTGAGCTTTGACTACGGTCAACGCCATCGCTCAGAGCTTGAAGCCGCTCAGCGTGTATCCAAGTTGATGGAAGTTATAGAGCATAAAGTGGTGAAACTGGATCTGGGCACCATTGGCGGCTCGGCACTCACAGACACTAGTATTGATATACCAGAAGAAGAGACTTCAGGCATACCCGTCACCTATGTTCCGGCACGCAACACCGTATTTCTTTCTATCGCTCTAGGTTGGGCCGAAGTGCTCGGAGCCAATGATATTTTCCTAGGTGTAAATGCCGTCGATTATTCCGGCTACCCAGATTGCCGACCAGAATATATCAGCGCCTTTGAAACTGTAGCTAACCTAGCAACCAAGTCCGGTGTAGAGGGCCAAAAACTCAGTATTCACGCCCCGCTAATTGATATGACCAAGGCCCAAATCATACAGTCAGGATTGGCTTTAGGCGTAGATTACAGCCAGACAGTTTCCTGTTATCAGGCCAGTTTGGAAGGGCAAGCCTGCGGCAGATGCGAGAGTTGCCGACTGCGCAGACAGGGGTTTGAACAGGCCGCTGTAAAAGACCCCACCAGATATCAAAATAACGCTTGAATTTTAGTTTCCGGTCAGTATGATACGCACCTCTTCTGAGGGCCGTTAGCTCAGCGGTAGAGCAGTTGGCTTTTAACCAATTGGTCGATGGTTCGAATCCATCACGGCCCACCAAACAAATAAAAAAGCCACCCATAGGGTGGCTTTTTTATTTGTTTGGTGGGTTCGTCTGGAAAGAACCACCGTTCGACAAACACGGCTCCAGCCGAGTTTGGACGCCGAAGGCGCCCCGAAGGGGTAGATAGCAGCCTAAAGCTGCTATCTATCAATCCATCCCATACTTCCAACCAGCACAATCTACCTTCCATAGGCTATCACCCATAGGGTGGCTTTTTATTTGTCTGATGGGTTCGTCTGGAAAGAACCACCGTTCGACAAACACGGCTCCAGCCGAGTTTGGACAGCCTTCAGACTGCCCCGAAGGGTTAGATAGCAGCCTAAAGCTGCTATCTATCAATCCATCCCCAAACTTCCAGCCGGTACAATTCAACACCCCATGGGTGGCTTTTTTAGATTCTGGAGGTTGGTAATAATTAAGATTCATCACAGCGGAATACACTTGCTATAAAGTTTAATTACAGACTTAAAAATTAAAGAACTCTAAAAAAAACAACATTTGACTATCCATTACTGCATAAGCGAAAATAAAGCACTGAATAGATTGTTACCGAGAGGGAGAATGGATGATGTTTAACTTTTTTAAAAAGAAAGTTGCACCTAGTGAAAGGCAAGAAATTACTACTGTAATAGCTGAAACAGCGGACGATCGCTGTATTAGGATTACCCAAACATTAATCAGTCTTTCACATTTAAGAGCCGTCGAACACCTTCCTGAAGTGAGGCGGGAGCATCCATGTAGGCTTTAAGTAGCTCTTGTTGAGCGGGGGACATTTTGCTGATGGTTTCATTTTCGTCGTAACACAGAAGATAGGTTGCTGAGCATTCCAAAGGTATAGCCAGCGCATTGGCAACTTCCAAGGGCAGCATGCGAATCCCCTGCTCGTAATTACCAATCCTTGACGGGGAGTAAAGCGCTCCTGATGCATCAGACAATTCCTTGAGAGACATACCTTTATCAGTACGACGCTTCTTTAGTCTTGCACCTATTTTTTCTTTTAAATTCATAACTGTATTATTACTGACGCCTAAATTATTTACAGACACGTATTGTGTGATTTACTCGAATATAATGTGTTTTTTTACCGGTCATTTCTGCAAAAGATAGCAATAATTTATAGTACAAATATAACTCAATATATTTAATTGGCTTTTCTTTAACCTAATCGTTATCGTCCTGAAAAATAATTAAGATTTTGCTTCTGCAGAGGCCATCATGAAAATCCACCAAGTCTACACCGCCAGCGAATTACGCAACTTTACCTACCTTATAGAGTTAGAAGATGGCACTGCCATTGCCATAGATCCCTGGGATGAAAGTGTGGTCAATAAACTTCTCAGCGATAACCAGCTCAGCCTAAAAGCAATTATTAACACCCACGAACACTGGGACCATATTCAGGGTAACCCGGCGCTGGTGGCGCAACACGGCTGTGAGGTTTGGGCTCATCTAAATGGACAGGGCAAGATTCCCGGTCTTAGCCGGACTCTTTCTGCAGGTGAGCGAATATCATTGGATACTGGTGTTGAATTAGAGGTGCTGGATACTCCGGGGCATACTTTTGCCCATCTGTGCTTTTTGGTTATTGATCAATTAGAAGTCAAAGCGGCGTTTACCGGTGACACATTATTTAATGCTGGAGTTGGCCACTGCCGCAGTGGTGATGCCGAGACACTTTATCAAACCATATCCGAGCAGTTTCACTGTTTGCAAGACGATGTGATTGTCTATCCCGGCCATGAATATCTGGAAAATAATCTGCGTTTTACCCTGAGTCTGGAGCCGGATAATCTAAATGCTCAACGTTGGTTGGAGCGGGCGATTAAATCTGATCCATTGGTTGCGCCAATAACCACTTGTATTGGCGATGAGCGGCTGTTTAACAGCTTTTTTCGGCTATCCAACCCAAAGATACGGGAGCGACTTGATTGCCTGTCAGCAACCGATAAGCAGGTTTTTGTAGCCCTGCGATCACTGCGTGACAACTGGTAGTTTTCGCTTTGCTTGAATAGCTATTTTACTAAGCTTATTGCGATCATCAGTGCAAAGCTAAAACTGACGATCAAACCGCAAAGAGGGATCCATAGGGGCACTGTAATGCCCTTTAATTGCCGCTTGCCACTGTCACTAATTTTTAAACGCAGCAGTGCAGCATTAACTAGTGTGGCAATAATTAAAATCATCAATGATGTGGTTTCCGCCAAACCTTCAATATCAAAACTCAAGGCTAAAAAACTCACCAGTAAAACAACACAGGCTGTGGCCTTAACCGGAGTCTGGGTCCGTGGGTTAATGTCGCCCATAAACTGCAGCGCTCTGGGCGCAAGGGATTGGCGGCTCATGCCGTATAAAACCCGCGATGCCATAATCATTTGAATTAAGCCGCCGTTTAGAATCGCAAAGAGTCCAATCAAACTGATCAGCGCCGGGTCGTAACCGGATTTAATCTGGTAGATATAGCTGAGTGGGGCTTTTTGCTGTCCTAGTTCGAGGGGCGAGATGCTGAGCACTGCAATCAGGGCAACCAGAAAATAAATTAATGTCGTAAGTGCCAGGGTGATAATAATCGCCCGGGGTAATGTCTTCTCTACATCTTTAATCTCCTCGGCAACATTGACCATATCCTCAAAGCCGATAAAGGCATAAAAAGCCAAAAATGAACCACTTAAAATCCCCAGCCAGATGGCGCCATCCAACCCGGGCATCAGTTCATGGCTACGCACAGAGACTGTGGCAAATTCATCCCGGGCAACCCAGATAATTAATAGCAGCCCGGCGATTTCGATCAGAGTAATTATTGCCGCAGCACTGACCGACTGACCTATGCCCCAGGCAGCGAGCAGTCCCAGAGTAATACTGATGAGGATAATCGCCGTCCAGTCTGGGATGGGGATAAAGGTCTGAAGATAGCCGACAAAGCCATTGGCCAGCGCGGCGGCAGAAACACAGCCATTGAGAATAACCAGAATTCCAACAAAAACCGCTAACTGTTTGTAATTAAACGCTTCTTGTACATAGACAGCTTCTCCGGCACTTTTGGGAAAGCGGCTGGAGAGTTCTGCAAAGGTCAGTGCGGTAAATGCCGACAGCAGTGCTGCCGCGACAAATGAAATCGGCGCCATCATACCGGCACGCTCTGCGACTTTACCGACTAATACATAGATGCCACCGCCAATGGTTGTCCCCAGTCCATAGAGGGTGATTAATGGGAGATTTAGCGCGCGTTTAAGTTGGCGCTGTGGGTTGTCTGAGGTGTTTTCAGATGTGTTTTCAGATGTGTTTTCAGATGTGTTTTCAGATGTGTTTTTAGAGGGGTTATTCTGTGAGTTTTTTATTGGTTGCATGGAATAAAGAATAGACCATTTTTTCCGGTGATCTGGTGATAGACAGGATCTATGTCAGAGGGGGGTCGATAAAAATATTTTTTTACAAGGGTAGGGCTTAAATAGCTTTTGGAGTCTTATTAAGTATACCTACTGATTATTTTGTAAAAGTGTCGGGTTGGTTGACAGAAAGATGGAATCACGGAGCAACTACTAACGACAGGATGGTCGTTAGACAATGGATGTGCAGGAGACAAGGTGAGTCATAAACCGCAAAACCAAACCCTTAATCTAGAAGCTGGAAATCTAGAGCATGAGAATCTGGAATTGGAGAGGTTTATTTTGGAAATGACTGCTGCCGGTGCTGGCATCACAAACGCTGAGATTACTCAGCTCTACCAGGACACCTCCGACGAGTTGCGCCGCCTGTTGGTGCGCAAGCTGGGGGATGAAGAGGGCGCTGAGGCTCTGGCTCATGATGCCTACCAAAAACTTATTCGCATCAAACATAACCAGGATGTTGGGAATCTGCGTCGCTACCTGTTCAGTATGGCGGTGAGGTTGGCTCTAAATGTCTTGCGTAAACGCCAATTGGACAGTCAATACTACTGTAATTCTGAAAGTCTGCAGAAATTCTCGGGAGAGGATAGTTCTGCCTACAGGGTTTTGTTAGATGAGCTCAGGCAGGAGTCATTAAAAGAAAGCCTTTCTCAGTTACCGGAAAAAACCCGCTATATCTTCCTTTTGTACCATTTTAAGGGAATGTCCAAAACGAATATTGCCCATCTTCTTGAGGTCTCTGAGTCGGTTGTTGAGACCCATATTGACTGCGCACAGGATCAAACCGCCAAGGCGTTAACTGAATTTGCTTTGATGGATGTCTGAAAGTCACGATGCTGAAAAAATCAGGGCTGCTCTGGAAGAGCTTGAACCCTGGGCCGATAAGGAGATAAGCCACCTTGAGCGGCAATTTGAGGCGCGCAAAAGATCTGTTTATCTACCCAGAAAGATCCGCTGCCGAGTTAGTTTTGTAGCCGGTGTGTTAAGCGGTATGGTCATTGCGGCGATGCTGCTGTACTGGTTCTATCCGCAGTTTTGTAGTCAGCCATAAAAAAATGGAGGGGCTGAAACCCCTCCATTTTATCGATCAAAACCTACTAACTTCTAAGCTTTTTCTAGCTTTCATATTCGGTATTAACTACCACAATATCCACATCCAGAGCAGATATAACCCGTTCAGCAGTATTGCCTCGGCGAGTTTTAATCAGACCGGTTTGCCCCAGAGTACCCATAATAACCAGGTCAGCACTAAGCTTCTTCGCGGTTTCTGCAACAGTCTCATCCGTATAGCCTTTAACCACATGGATATTTTTTGACGCTATGCCGGCTTCTTTAGCCAGATTGCCGCGATCCGGGTAGTGCATTGAATCTATATAGGCATTGACTACATGCAGATCGGCGCCGTAGTTTTCAGCAAGCCATTTTCCATGGGCGAGAATATTGGCGTTAAGCAATTTTTGCTGGGTGCCAATAGCCTGGAAGTTAACCGCTGCGAGAATGGTTTTGCGCTGCTCTGCGGCACCGGGACGCACCAGAATAACCGGGCAGGTGGCCTTCTTCAGTACTTTCCATTTTGATTCACTAAAGGTGAAGCGCAGGGCGTTTTTCTTTTTCTTTGGAATCGGCAGCAGAATAAGATCGGCACCGAAGCTATTGGCTGATTTTAAAATCGAGCGCTGCCATTCACTGGACCAGGAGATTTCAATTTTATAATCAAGGCCTTCTTTTTTGAGAGGGGCATGTATCTCATCTTCGAACCACTGACTGTTTTTAAACAGCGCATCATTGCTGGCGCGCGTATCCACAGCCTCACTGTCAACACCAACGAAGATGTAGAGAGTTGGTGATGGCGTGCGGAATCTTGCGGTAATAATGGCGCGCTGCAGGGCGATATGTTCACTGGCGGTGGGATCAACAACAACAAATACTTTCTCTTGCACGGACATCTTGTCTTATTCCTTTAAAAGTGATTTCAGGGTTAGTGTGGCGGTTGCCGGTATCAGTGATATGACACCGGATTCAACCTTGCTGTGAGTAATCAGCTTACTCAGTTTCTACGCTGTGATAGATATTTTGGACGTCATCCAGATCATTGAGCATATCCATAAAGCGTTCAAACATTGCCCTGTCGTCATCGTTGCCGAGGGGGGCGGTGTTTTGGGCGATAAACTGGACTTCATCGACTTCGTAATCGATTTCGCCAAAGGCTTCGCTAAGTGCATTTTTAGCCTTGAATGACTCGGTATGAGGTGCGAACACTGTCAACATGCCGTCTTCATTCTCAATATCGATAACATCGACATCGCTCATTAGCAGAGTATCTAAAACCGCTTCTTCGTCATGGCCACCAAAACGGAGAATGGTTAGGTGATCAAACATATGGCTAACGGCGCCTTGGGTGCCGATCTTGGTCTTGGTTTTGGTAAAACACAGGCGAACATCACCGAAGGTGCGGTTTGGATTATCGGTTAAGCATTCGATAATCACCATGCAGTTGCCTGGGCCGTATCCTTCATAGCGAGCTAGTTCGAAGTTTTCACCCGCGCCGCCCTTGGCTTTTTCTATCGCCTTGTCGATCACATGGGTTGGAACCTGGTCTTTTTTTGCCCGGTCAATCAAGCTGCGAAGGGCAAGGTTACCAGTGGGATCAAGACCGCCAGATTTGGCGACAACATAAATTTCGCGGCCATATTTACTGTACACCCTGGCTTTAGCGTCGGATGTTTTGGCCATGGAGTCTTTGCGGTTTTGGTAGGCTCTGCCCATTGTGAATTCCAATTCAAATTTTTTAGGAGCCGTGATTCTACAACAGCCAGCGCCTCAGGGCGATTCTAATATTGCCCTGAGGCCGAAGAATAATTTGTAAATTAGCAGCGACAGGTTTCTATTGTTTACCGGCTAATTTCAGGCGTATATCCATGATCAGTGGCAAGTGATCGGAGGCCACTCTGGCCAGAGCATTATTGGGTGTATAAATTGCCAGCGGTTCAATGCTTTTATCCATAAAAACATGGTCAATTCGGGTGGTCGGCAGGCGGCTGAAAAAGGTTTTTTTTGGCCGATGATCAGCCAGCGTGACCTGGCCGTCCGGGAGTCGGCAGTTGAGTTTTTGCCATTCAGGGGTGCCGGGTCTGGCATTAAAGTCGCCGCAAAGAATAGTGGGTTGATGGCATTCGGGATGTCCGAGCCACTTATCGCCAAGTAAACTCTGCACCTCTGTTCGACGTTCTTGACTGCGCAGGCTAAGGTGGGTGTTAATCAGCTGAATCTCCTGACCGAAAATATCAATGGCGACCCATAGTGCGCCGCGCGGTTCACTGTTGGGTTTATAGGAAGGGCTCGGCAGGTTGCTGGCCTTGATAAGCCGTATGGGAAACGCTGTGAGTATCGCATCGCCAAAGCGTTCTTTTTGGAGTTGCATTGGGCTGTGAAAATGCATTTGCATCCCCAGATAGCGGGCTATAGCATCCGCTTGATCAAGCTCTTGTGTGCGCAAACGATTAACATCCAATTCCTGAAGCGCAACTATATCGGGGCTGTAGCGAGCAATAACACGGGCAATTCTCTCTGGTGCCAGCTTGCCATCCATTCCGATGCAGCTGTGGACGTTGTAGGTCATGATTCGTAGCATTGTCTCCCGTTGATTGGATGTTTCGGCGCTGGGATGGCTGAGGGTTTTGTCCTGCTCATCAATGTTGTTACGGCTTTTTACAGTGACTTTTTCTGGATGCATAAATTCAAGGGCTGCATCTCTTATATCCATTAGCCGTGATCCCTCTGAGGTTGTTTTCCCCAGATAGATATCTTCTGGAAGCAGTGCAAAGGCATCGGTTTGCTGGCGGCTCCATCCGCCGTGAGTACCAGTTTCCACAGCAAAACTTACTGCCTGGTAGTCTTCATGTTCAGGAGGGTTAATAAATTGGCCGGAGGCTATCAGTACACCGGCGTCTGGATGTTGGCAGAGCCGTTGAATATCCTCATAGGCCATATCCGGATAGGGGTAGTCACTGCCGAACAGTGCGCTGGGGTTTTCCTTTAAATTGTATTCGCTGTGTTGACGACAGACGCGCACCTGTCCGCTTGCATTGCAGTATAAAACCACAGGCACATGGGCCTCTGTACACAGGGCGTGAGCAAGTGCGCTGAGCTGATGGGCGGCCAGGGCCTGATTAAAGTAAAGGTGCGCCACGGGTCCCAGTGTGGCTATACGGAGCTGTGGTCTATTGTCTCCAGGCGATGGGTATTTTCCATTACTGATATTGGCTAGTAGTTCGGCGAAAATCTTTTGCGTACGCCTGCCGCCAAACATTCGTATACGCTCCAGCTGGATGCCTTTTCTACCTGCGGTTATACAGTCTACAGGGCAGCCCAATTCGCGACTGAAGATATTGGTCGCGGCCTGAGCAAAGCTTGTACTAAAGATTTTTTCATAGGGCACTACTTCCTGTTGGCCGTGATCAGAGTAAATCCACAGGTCGTAACTGCGGCGACTGGCCTGTAGCGTAGCTCGCCATATTCGAGCGATGGCGTTATCGATACCGCGAAGTGTCCAGTGGGCAAAGAGCGATTTTGGGTTGCGTCTATGAGCCTGTTCATCATAGCCAAGGAAATTGACGTGGATGATGGGCAAGCCTCTGGCGACGTCGATCTTTACGCCAATGGTGGTCAGTTCGCGAAGTAAAATAACAATCAATACCCGGCTGGGAATAAATTTTAACTCTGCCCATAAATCGCGTCCGGAAACCAGGCCGCGAGTGAAATCAACAACTGCCAGTACGATTTCCAGCAGCATCAATGCCAGGGTTCGAATAAAGCTGAACAGATGACTAGCGACCAGTAATAGCAATACCAGGGGGCGGGCGCCCTGTAATGTTTTACCCCAACCTAGTGAACTGGGGCAAAAATGTGCTTCAGCGGCCCCACCAGTAAAGTTGTCCGCATAGCAGCTACCATCCTTTAGCAGGGGGGCTGTCTGCATGGCACTCAGTTTCTTTTCCACATTGTCCGCCGCGGCGGGTTCAAACATGCGTACCAGATCTTCAGAGTTACGAGGTTTAAAGTTAAAGCTGGGCACAGCGGTTTTAATGCCATAGAACAGTTCCCCCTGAGCGGCGGGAGTCGTCGATGGAATGCCCGAGTAAAGGCTGTGAAGTTGGTAGTTTTCGCGCTTGATAAGATGCTTTAAAAAGGGCATTTCGCCCTGTTCAATTGCCCGCTCTAATTCATGGTGAGAGAGACCGTCAATTTGCACCATAACCAGTCCGGCTGTGCTGTCGGGTTCTGCGGACAGGGGCAGTTTTAGTAAACGACCGAGCCATTCGCTGCGACTCAGGGTTCTGCGGAAACGCCTTAAAATTGTTTCAACCTGTGTGAGCATCTAGCTACCTGCAGCTTCTTCTTGCCTAGTATGATTGGTCACAATGGAGTGGCTTGCGGCATTGGCAAATCCTTCAATGATTGCCCATTCAATTTTTATCAGCTCTAGTAGTTGGGTTAAGTGGCGGTAATTTTTAGTTTGCTCTGGACTTCGTTGATGGCATAAGTCTTGATAATGCTGAAGCGCCAGGTTTGCAGTATTGGACATTGAAAACTCGCGGGCTGTTTTACGCGCTGCCAGAGATAGTGATAATCGCCTCAGTGGCGGTTGATCGGCTACCCACTTTAATCCAGCGGCAAAAGCAGCGGCATTCTCTCTCTGCAACAGACGGCCATTGATGGTATCTATAACGACTTCTTTGACGCCGCTGGCATCAAGCGCAACTACAGGCACGCCACAGGCCATGGCTTCAGTCAGAACCATGCCCTGAGTTTCGCTCTTAGAAGCAAAGGCAAATACATCCATGGCATCGTAGGCATCTGCTAATTGCCTGGGGTTTAAAATGCCCGCCACATGCAGTCTCTTGGTTATTCCTGCGCGCTGGAAAGTGGTTCGGATATGATTCTCTGATGGACCTTTGCCGATAAGCAGAAAATGTACCTCCCTGGAGTGCTTTTTGCCTTTAGGGTTGTTTGCAGTGTTTTTAAAAGCGTTTTTTAAAGTGCTTGATGCAATAAATTGAGCCACTGTCTCACTGAGAAAGGGTAGGTTTTTCTCGGCAGCCAGACGGCCCAGGTGGCCGACTACAAATGCTTTTTTGGGGATATTCATGGCCTTGCGAAAGCGCTCGCCATTGCCGTTCTCAAACTGTGAAATTTTAACGCCAGTTGGAACCACGTTAATTTTTGAATTAACGCCTCGTTGTCGCAACAGGGTCGCAACACTCTCGCTGGGGGCAAAGACTCTATCGGCCAGGTTGGCATAGTGGGTGGCTAGCTCAATGGAAAACTGCTGCATTTTGGGGGAGTCTCCAGGCACATAGTGGGTGTACTTCTCGTAGAGTGTGTGCTGGGTAAAGACCAGTGGCAGATTGCGATAGCGTGCAATACGCATCGCTGTCATACCGAGCAGAAACGGATGGTGGGCGTGGATGATATGAGGTTGGAATTCATCGAGCTTGCGGCTGAGCAGGCCGGATACTGGCAGCGCGACGGAGAAGTCACTGCCGTTAAACTTTTGCAGTGCTGGAACACGCAATACATCAATTTCATCGCTCGGAGTATGCTCAAATTCTGGCGCAACGATCAGAACCCGGTGCCCGAGTTTTCGATACTGCTGTGCAAAGCCTTCGACAGATCGCGCTACACCTCCCACATGAGGGGTAAAGGTGTTGGTAAACATAACAATATTAAGCCTGGCACTGGTGTTCACAGTTAGCTCCTCAAATGATTAGGGCTCCCCATCGGGAGTTGGATGATGATTGATATCTGCTGATAGCAGGCGGTTGGCCCAGTGGTGGAGGTATAGAACAATACTTACTGTCATCACAAAGCCGATGCCATAGGCTGCCCATTCCAGGGCAGTGCGTTCTGCGTGGCGAGTTCCCAGCGTTGCGATATCTGCAGCCAGAGAGCCGAGATAAGCGTTGTGCAAGGAGAAGGGAATAAACCCGAGTAGGCTGGCGCCGGCAAAATCCCGCAATGGCATTTCCGTCAAACCAAACAGGTAGTTGGAGAGTTTGCCGGGAAAAAAAGGAATCAGTCGAGTTAAAAGAACTATTTTGAAGCCCTGAGAGCTTATATCTTCGCTGATCAGGTCGAGTCGGTTGTTGGCTAGAATATAGCGCTTCAGGCGGCGTCCCATAAGATGGCGGGCGATTAGAAATGCAATGCAGGCGCCCAGTGTTGTCCCAATCGCGACACTGGCTGTGCCCTTGGTTATGCCAAAGACAAATCCGGCCCCAGTGGTAAATAAAACCCCCGGCAGTACCAATATCACGACCAGAGCAATTATTAATACAAACCAAAAAAGTGCCCAGGTACCCAGTGAATCCAGCCACTGCAGGGTGCTGAGAATCTGCTTGTCTATATCCAGAAAAAGCATGATCAAAAGCAGCAGGGTCACAACAACGATGCCAATCACAATGCTTTTAATCAGGCCTAACTGTTTCGACATACAACCTCAAGGCGTCCAGCGCCTGGCTGTCAGGTGAATGATAGTTAGACCAGTTAAACCGGTTGTCGTGGGGACATTATTGATGTCGGTCAAATAGCATGTGGATAGAATTTAATGCGGGTACGAAGCTAGGCTTGGGTATTTATGACCCCTGTCAATTTTCTTCTACAGGGAGTTGTAACAATTGAACGCTCTAAGCAATGGTAATTTTATGTGATTTTGCAGGGCCCGACTTATGAGCAATTTTGTTGAATTAAAGCGGCAGATGATAGAGCACCAAATGGTTGCCCGGGGATTGCGTGACGAGCAGGTGCTTGCAGCGGTTAATGCTGTTCCACGAGAGAAGTTTGTACCCTCAGATCTGGTTGAGTTTGCCTATCATGACGCACCTCTTCCCATAGCTGCCAGACAGACTATTTCACAACCTTATATTGTCGCTTTGATGATTGCGGCTCTGCAGTTGAAAGCAGAGGACAGGGTTCTTGAGATTGGCACTGGTTCGGGTTACGCGGCAGCTGTATTGGCAGAGATTGCCGCTGAGGTTTATACGGTGGAACGGCATAAAATCCTCGCAGATAGTGCTCGCAGCAGGCTGGTTGAAATGGGGTACACCAATATAGAAGTGCTGTTTGGTGATGGCACTCTGGGTTGGCAGAGCCAGGCACCCTTTGATGCCATTGCAGTTGCTGCCGGTGGCCCGGAGGTTCCGCAGTCACTCAAAGAGCAGTTGGCCATCGGCGGTCGGCTGGTTATCCCCGTTGGTGACCAAATACATACGCAAAAGTTGTTGCGAATCCGTCGAATCAGCGAGACTGATTATCAAGAGGAAGATTTGGGTGCTGTGCATTTTGTGCCACTTATTGGTGTGTCTGGTTGGGAGGAAGAGGAGGCAGGGGAGCCTACGAAGGCTAAGGTTTCCACCAGTCTCGAAGAATTAATTTATCAATCCAGCGAACATTTTGGCTCTGTAGAGGATGTTGATCTCGACAAGCTGTTACATCGAATCGGTAATTCTCGTTTGGTATTGCTCGGTGAGGCCAGTCATGGAAGTGCCGAGTTTTATGAAATGCGCGCGCGTATCACTCGGGAATTAATTGAGAAAAAAGGCTTTACTATCGTTGCCGTCGAGGCCGACTGGCCGGATGCCAGTCATATCAATCACTTTATTCACAACAGATCCCCAGACCCACTTTTAGTGGATGCGCCGTTTAGCCGATTCCCCACCTGGATGTGGGCCAATCAGTCAGTGCTGGAATTTTGCCACTGGTTAAAGCGTTTTAATGCAACTGTTGTCGATAAGGATCTGGCTGTCGGTTTTTATGGGCTCGACCTGTACAGCCTGAATAGCTCAATTGAAGCGGTGTTAAATTACCTGCAAGAGGTGGACCCGGAGACAGCGGAATTGGCGAGGGGTCGCTATGGTTGTTTAACGCCATGGGCCAATGATCCTTCAATTTACGGTCAACTGATGTTGAACAAGCAGTACAAAAAATGCGAAAAAGAGGTGTTGGCCACTCTTCGGGATTTATTAAAGCAACGACTTGCCTACAGCGAAGCGGATGGGCAGCGTTTTTTTGATGCTGAGCAGAATGCACGTTTGGTGGCCAATGCCGAACGCTACTATCGAACTCTCTACTATGCCGAGCAGAATTCCTGGAATCAGAGGGATCAGCATATGTTTGATACTTTGCAATCGATCCTCAAATTTAGAGGTACTGTCAATGGTGTCAAGAGCAAAGCGGTTATCTGGGAGCACAATTCCCATATTGGCGATGCCCGGGCAACTCAGATGAGTGCCCGTGGTGAGTTAAATCTTGGCCAGCTGGTGCGCGAGAAATATAAGCGCGACAACTATCTGATTGGCTTTGGAACTGACCACGGCACAGTCGCGGCTGCTTCGGAGTGGGGCGGGCCAATGGAGGTCAAGCAGGTACAGCCGGCGCATATAGACAGTTATGAGCGGCTCTTTCACCAGGTGCCAACGGATAACTTTATATTACCCCTGATTAAACCATTGCAACAAAATGTCCGCCGGAAACTGCTTGCCGAGCGACTGGAACGTGCCATTGGTGTTATCTATCGTCCAGAGAGTGAACTGCAAAGCCATTATTTTTATGCCAGTCTGGCGCGGCAGTTCGACGAATATATATGGTTCGATGAGACTCGAGCGGTTGAACCTTTGAGTAGGCAGCAAAATAAAGCTGGGCTAGAGACATTTCCTTTTGGTATTTAGCGCAGCTGTTTTTTGAGGAGTCCAGATTGCCAGAGTTTAGCGAGCCAAAACGCTAAACAAGATTAAACTGGTTTTTTAGATAGGCAATAATATCGTTGGATTCGTAGAGCCACTCGACGGAGTTGTCGGGCTTTTCAATTCTCAGGCAGGGGACTTTATGGCGTCCGCCCTCTGTGGTCAGCTCAGCTTTGATATCGGCATTATTTTGCGCATCGCGGAGCTCAATATTAAGTGAGTGACGCTTGAGCTCCCGGCGCACTTTGACGCAGAAAGGGCAGGCTTTAAATTGATACATTGACATACTGGCGGTAGCGGTATCGATCTCTTGTTGTGCAGCGCTATCTCTAACAATGCCTTTGGGGGCGGTGATTGCGTCGAGAAGTAAAATAATTCGGCCTAATATCCAGCGGATAATTTTCATTGATAAAATCCAGTTGAGTGATTTGTGTAAGTTGTCTGTCAGTACTTTCGGTAAGTACGTTTGTTTTTTATAGAGCGATGAAACTTAATTGGTCTATGCACAAATTATGTAAGCCGCGCCTTGGGCGCAGCTGCATAATTTAGTGTTTGAAATATTCCCAGAGACGGTTTGGTCTAGAGAGGGTAGTCGTTGAGCACAGATCCCAGGCTCTCTTTTAAAGGATCCAGATGGGCTTCAAAATTCTTCCACTGGTCGATACCGCCACGGTATATCGGCTGTCGTACCTGCTCTGAGGAGGGCGTGCGTACCGCGCGTTCAGTTTTATAGAAACTTAAACAGGCTTCTTCAAAGGGCAGTCCGCAATAGTCGAGGATACGACGGACTTGGGCTTCAAAGTCATTGACCACATCTTCGTACTGCACATGCAGTATCTGCTCCGGGAATATGGCCTGCCAGGTATCCATCAATGACTGATAGTCGCGATAGTACTGACCGGCATCATTGAGGTCATAACTAAACGCCTGTCCTTCGGCGAACAGCTGTTTGTAACCGCTAAAACAGCAGCCCATCGGGTGACGGCGGGCGTCGATAATCTTGGCGTTTGGCAGCATTAATTTGATCAGGCCAATATGTCTAAAATTATTCGGCATTTTGTCGATAAAGAACGGTGCGTTCTGGCGGTGTACCTGGGTATCGCGAATATAGGCTTCGCCAAATTCACGGTATTTTTCTGGATCAAGGGTATTGAGAATAGAGGGGTATAGGTTATCCCCGGTCATATTGCCGCCTCGGCGCAGATCGTTGACCAGTGCCAGCACATTGGGCAATTCAAGGGTGCCATCAACCTGACTGTGGGACGACAGTATCTGCTCTAGAAGGGTTGAGCCGGCGCGTGGTAGGCCCACGACAAAGATGGGGTCGGGAGCACTGTGCCCAGAACCCTTTCTATCGCTGACAAACTGAGGGGTAAACAGTTGTTTTTGCTGTTCAAATTCCTCGGTCATCTGCTCGGCAGAGTAGCGGCTCTGCGCTTTTTTAGCTTTATTGCCGGCAGCGTAATGAGCAAACGCTTGGTCAAATTTTTCGCTGTCTTCAAAGGCTTTGCCGAGAGTGAAGTTGATATAAACCCGGTCCATAAACTTTAAATCATCGCTCTCTAGCTGAGCGAGCATCTTGCCAATATCCGCATCGCTAAATTTAACGGTTTTGAGATTGGCCAGAGAGTGCCAAGCTTCACCATAGGCGGAACTGCTCTGTGTTGCATTTCTATAGGAGGCAATGGCTTCGCCTGTATTACCGCAGGTTTTTAACGCATGACCTTTGGATGTCAGGGTTACCGGATCACCGGGGATTTTGCTAAGAATACTGTCAAACAGTTCTAATGCTTTGTCATAGTCACCCATTTGCATACAGAGCACGGCATAGAGTGATTCAAAATGAACGTTGTCTGGATTGGCTTTGTGAAGTGTCAGCACTTCTCCGTGGGCAGTCTCAATCTTTTGGCGCTTGCGCAGGGCTTCAATATAGTCGACGCGCAACAGATCATTTTCAGGCTCCAGCTTAAGAGCGCTCTCCAACAAAAACTCGGCATCATGGAGTATATTTAATTTCATCCCGACTTCAGCGAGTAGTCTCATGGCTTCCACATGATGGGGCTGCTGCTTTAAAAAATCTCGACACAGGTCTTCTGCATTGGAGAGTTTGCCCTGGGCGATATAATCCATGGCGGCAATTAGCGGCTGGGGCATTTCCAGAACTCGCTGCAAATGCGGTTTCAATCTAATAGCCTCGGCCTCTCGACCCTGCTTTAGGAGTATCTCGATTTGTCTGCGCCAGCTTCCCTGTAGTGAAGGGTTGGCATGGGTTGCGCGGGTATAAAGATGCAGTGCCTGTTTTAGGTTGCCCTTGGCGCGATAGATATGTCCCTCTTCCTGAAGGCCTCGACCAAAGCTCGGGGCAATTTTTCGCAAGGCTTTTAATTGCAGCAGCGCTTCGTCTAATCGATTGAGATAGCGAAGACAAACGGCACTGTAATACAGGGCATCTATGTCTTCAGCTTGCGCTTCTATGGCCGTAGCCAACACTGCAAGCGCCTTTTCAAAGTGCTTGTCGCGCATCAATTGTTCAATCTGGATCTTATCTTGCTGGTTCAAAATACTTTTCCTTAGGCAAAAAATATGCCCCTATAAAGGGGCATATCGATTCTAGCATTTAACAAGCTTCAGTTAGAAGTTGTATGTCATGCGCAGTCCCATAGTGCAGGGTCTTGCGTATGAAACACGCTCTCTATCATTAACGAAGTTGCGAGATAGCTCTGCACGCTCATCGGTCATGTTATCCATAAAGAACTCGGCACCCCAGGACTCACCGGTTACACCAGCAGTCAGGCCTACCATAGTCCAGCCTTGAATCTCATCGCGATTCATTCTGATGATATCGCTATATGATTCGCCAGAATGGGCAATGTGAGGCATGACGTGGGCGGTTAAACCATTCGCCAGAGTCCATTCATAACGTGCCTGCAGGTTAGCCTGGAATTCCGGAGCAAATGCCAGCGAATCGCCTTTAACAACATCGTCTGTTGGTGTTAGAACCTCAGTGATTTCAGTATCGAGGAATGATACGCCACCGCTAAGAGTCAGACCCTGTACTGAATTTGGAGCAAAGATAAAGTCTGCTTCTAAACCAGTGATCTCAGCATTTGCTGCGTTATCTGAGAAGAACAGGTTGGCAATCGATGGATCGAAAATTGTGGTTTGCATGTTATCGATTTCGGCAAAGAACGCACTACCATTGAAGCGCAACTGACCATCTAACAGATCAGTTTTCCAACCAAATTCAATGTTGGTTACTTCATCGGTCATAAGTTCGAATGGAACAGTATAGCCGTCAGCGTTTGATGCACCGCCAGGACGGTTCAACAGACCAGGGCGGAAACCTTCAGAGTATGTAGCGTAAAGCAGAGCATCGGCACTAGGCGTCCAGTTCAATGTTCCCTTAAAGATGGTGCCGCTAGTTTTGGCTTCATCAGGTGCCTTAAGGGCGTTAAGGATACCGGTGATCTCTAGATCACTGATTGCGTTAGGTGCATTAGCTACTGAGCCACGTCCAACACTAAAGCCATCAGCTTCAGTTAAGGCGGCTTTAACTTCATCAAAAGTCACGCCATCTTCAAATGTGATTCGAGTCGCTAGCTTACTGTCACCAATAAAGGTCAACTTGCCATCACCATCGTAGAGGTCGGTGATATTAGTACCGAAAGCATCGACATCTGTACCTTGGAAGAAGTTACCGAATGACGAGTTGGCGCCGCCTTCCATATCAACACGAACGTCGTACCAGCGTGCGCCGGCTGTAAACGAGAATTCATCATTCAAGTCAAAGGTCACTTCACCAAACACGCCAACCTGTTCGTCGGTGCGTTTAATATCATTTCTAAAGATGGTATCTCTTGGGAAAGGGCCTTCCTGTGATAGGAAGCCATCGTCAAATGGCATATTTAAAGGTGAATCTACACCGTCATACTTGTTCCAGAAGTTGGATTCGAGCATACCGGGGTAGCGGAAATCAACGCGCTCTTGTAATTCCAAGTCGCTGTAGAAGACGCCACCAGTTGCTCGTACCGACTGATCCTGATCTGTCGTAAATCGCAGTTCATGAGTGCTAACGGTTGTTTCACTGTAGCTGGTTGCATAGGTATCTGGTGCATAACAGGTGCCCGCAGGAATGTTTGATGCATAACCCGGGTTGTAATAGTTGTACTCTGGGTAGGTCACTGTGGTGTCACAGATATAGTATGGAAGATATTGACCGACAAACAGGTAATCGGTGTAATCAATCATCTGATCTGTTTCACGCTTGGTGTAAGCGCCTGCATAGACAATATCCAAATCGCCAAGGCGACCTTCGAGCTTCCAGTTAACATTGTCGAATGAATCTTCCAGGCTCTCTGGGCTGTAACGCTGAACAGAAGGGGATTTTGTGCCCAGGTTTGGATCAGCCTGGAATACACCGTCGGTGTCCAGATCCTGATGTCCGTAACCTAGCAGTAGCGACCAATCGTCGTTGAGGTCAACCAGTGTAGCCAGTCTAAAGCCTTCATACTTAGCGTCGTTAAAGTCGTCTTCAACCAAATCGCTGTTATTGGCTTCTTTAAAATCAACCAATGCATAGCTGGCAGGATCATTTGGATCCAGTGGAACTCTGTTTTCCTGGTAAGACAGGCCTTGAACAGAATCAATATAAGTCTGAGTCTGGAAACCAGCGCGCAGATCTGAAACAGGAACGCCATTCGAACGCATAGTGCCTGCTTCACGGAAACGTGCACTTTCAAGAGCGGTTAGTGTTCCCTGTACGTTATCAATGTAGCCGCCTTGATCATCGCGATAGACAACACCACGGACTGTTACATTATCTTTAACTGGTACGTTGAACATGGCTTCGACATTGTTGCTTGACTCGCCCTGAACTGTTTGTGAGACACCCACTTTAATGCGACCGTAAGTATCTGAAGGATCTGGTTTGTTGGTAATCAGGCGAACAGTACCAGCCTGTGAGCTAGCGCCAAATAATGTGCCCTGAGGACCAGAAAGTACTTCGATACGCTCCATATCTGCAGCGTAAACATCAAGGTTACGACCAGGCTGTGAAAGCGGCTGCTCGTCAAGATAGAACGCTACGTTTGGTGCCAGACCGGCTACACCAGCAGTTGTCAGGTTAGGGGTAGTTGAAGCTACGCCGCGGATATAGATTGTGTTCTGCCCGGGACCACTACCGCCGGCAGTTACGCCAGGCAATTGAATTAGGTAGTCTTCAAAGTTTGAAACACCTAACTGGTCGAGCTTTTCTGAAGTAATCGCAGAAACAGCAACAGCAATATCCTGAGTGCTAGCACTACGTTTGGTTGCGGTAACTAAAACTTCTTCGATTTCAGCGTGAGAAAAACTTGCAGCAGATGATGCAGCAACAATGGCGCTAAATAGCGCGGTGCGTTTAAGCATGAAGATAACCCCTTAAGAATGATTATTATTGTGATAGTAGAAGGGGCGTACTTTAGCACAATAAACTTTAGTGTTCTAACAAAACTCTATACCTTATATTACTCATAGTTTGGATGAATTATAAAATAAGGCTTACATATTAGGTTATTTAGTGTAATGCTGATCCTTTAAGGCTGCGAAAGAGTAAAATATATGTTTTCTACTCTATTGATATAAGAATAAAATGGTCTTTTATATTCCTATTAAAAATTAAACCTCTAAATAGTTTTGGTCACTTTCCCTATGGATTCATCAAGCTTAAGCCACTACGACACTGAATATGAACTGGGACAGGACAACGTCGAAATTTTGGGAATGGACGTCCACAACCCTGTATTTGGTATCAGCGCGCTGTTAATTATTGTTTTTGTCGCTGGCACAATCATGTTCCCCGAACTGGCAAACAGCTATCTTGGCGCGGTAAAGAACTGGTGCCTGGTGAACTTTGATTGGTTCTTTATGGGATCGGCGAATGTCTTGGTTTTGTTTTGCCTGTTCCTGGTTTTCTCTCGGTTTGGAAAAGTTCGCCTTGGCGGTGAATCAGCAAAACCGGATTTCAATCGCACCTCATGGTTTTCGATGTTATTTGCCGCGGGCATGGGCATTGGATTGATGTTTTGGGGCGTAGCCGAGCCCATGGCTTACTTTAGTGGTTGGGGCGGCACACCGCTTGCGGTTGAAGCCTGGACTCCTGAAGCCGCCGAACTGGCGATGGCTGCTACTCTTTATCACTGGGGCCTTCACGCCTGGGCTATCTATGCAATCGTGGCTCTATCGCTGGCTTTTTTCTGTTACAACAAAGGTATGCCCCTAACTATTCGCTCGGCGTTCTACCCACTATTGGGCGAGCGTATCTGGGGTTGGTGGGGACACCTTATCGATATTATGGCCGTTATGGCGACGATCTTTGGTTTGGCAACTTCATTGGGGATGGGCGCTGCACAGGCGAGCTCGGGCCTAAACTTTCTGTTTGATATTCCCGATGCGCTAAATACCCAAATAGCCATAGTGGTAGGCGTAACTTTTCTAGCGATTATCTCAGTGGTGAGAGGATTGGACGGCGGCGTAAAAGTACTTAGCAATGTAAATATGGTTCTTGCACTGCTGCTGTTGATCTTTGTCGCTATCACCGGCCCGACACTGGCCATCTTTAAAGGCGTGTTTTCCTCTGCTGGCGGTTATTTCTCCAACCTATTACCGCTTAGCGTCTGGAACGATCGTCCGGATGAGGCCTGGATGCAAGACTGGACGGTTTTTTATTGGGCCTGGTGGATCAGTTGGTCACCCTTTGTCGGCATGTTTATCGCCCGTATTTCCCGGGGCCGCACCATCCGCGAGTTTTTGATTGCTGTGCTGCTGATTCCTCCATTTGTCACCCTGTTATGGATGAGCAGTTTTGGAATTAGTGCTCTGGAGCAGGCACAAAATGGAGTTGGTGCTCTGGCCAATGGCATTAGTACCGCCAGTCTGGCGACTTTCCAAATGCTGGAGAATCTGCCAATCAACCAGGTTACAACCGGACTGGGTATTTTGTTAGTCATGGTGTTTTTCGTTACCTCATCAGATTCGGGCTCCCTAGTGATTGACAGTATTACCGCAGGCGGTAAATTGGACGCGCCTACGCCACAGCGAATTTTCTGGGCTGTACTGCAGGGCGGTATAGCCGGTGCCTTATTATTTGGTGGTGGTAAGGAGGCTCTGAGTGCGCTTCAGGCCGGTGCTATCGCCACAGGTTTGCCATTTACGCTGATATTATTATTGATGTGCGTTAGTCTCTATCGAGGTCTTGCCGAACGATAGGTGATTGACTATTATCGCGCCCGTATTTTGAATTGTATAAGCATTACTTAAAGGATTAAACAGTGGACAGTCTTCATCAGGTTTTAACTTCATTACGCCGTGTTATTCGAGCAACCGATTTACATTCCAAGCAGCTGGTTAAGACCACCGGTCTAACCGCACCGCAACTTTTACTGCTACAGGCGATTCGCGATAATGGTGATGTGACGATTGGTGAAGTAGCGAAAAAAATTAGCCTTAGCCAGGCCACGGTAACCACTATTCTTGATCGACTAGAAAAGCGTGAATTGGTTAAGCGAGTGCGATCAACTAAAGATAAGCGCAGGGTGCATGTCTATCTGACAGAGAAGGCTGATGACATTTTGCAGGATGCGCCTGTTCCGCTGCAAGAGCAGTTCTCGACGCAATTTAATGGTTTGGAATTGTGGGAGCAGACGATGATTATTTCGTCTCTTCAACGGATTGCGCAGATGATGGATGCTGAGGATATTGATGCCTCTCCGGTTTTGGATGTTGGTGCGCTGGATATTCATCAGCAGTCGTAGGTGAGTTTTCGTCACGCTTCACATCAAACAGATACTGGCCTCCGTCAGTATGATCTGGGCAGTGGCAAAGAAGTATCACCGCGGGATGATTCGGAGCTTAGCTCCTCACCCCTTCGGGGCCGCCCATACGGGCGTTCTGCGTCGCTGCGCTCCTTGTGAACCGGGGCTTAAACTCACTCCCACTAATCTCCGGCAAATAAAAAAACCCCTCACACTTTCGTAAGATTTATTTGAGTTGTGGCAGGTGCTGCATCGCGGGATGATTCGTCGCTTTGCGACTCACCCCTTTGGGGCCGCCCTGAAGGGCGTTCAAATTTGCGGTGCAAATTTAGTGAACCGGGGCTTAAACTCACTCCCACTAATCTCCGGCAAATAAAAAAAACCCTCACACTTTCGTATCAGATCTATATGGGGTGTGGCAGGTGCTGCATCGCGGGATGATTCGTCGCTTTGCGACTCACCCCTTTGGGGCCGCCCTGAAGGGCGTTCAA
>ENA-OQVM01000666-OQVM01000666.1-marine-metagenome-genome-assembly--contig:-NODE-666-length-52008-cov-10.566540_pt1 | contig 52008 bp, 64 predicted proteins | sample MGYA00237776_ERZ505498 | MGnify/ENA primary metagenome ERZ505498 (study PRJEB26159, sample SAMN06265151) | marine metagenome | isolation source: Helgoland LTER site | place: Germany:Helgoland, sampling...
ATGGCATGTGAACTAGGCTTAGAAGATAGGCATACACTAAACCATTGCGGATTAAGATACTGCGTGAGCGTTCGGATTGTTCCCGTTTTGCCAGCCGTATCGCGTCCTTCTAATATAACAGCAATGCGCCCTCTATTCTTTTCGGCCAACTGGTTTAACTTTGCTTGCTCTCTCTCTAATGAATTCATGCTACTACACTCCCGTGGATATTTTTATCTTTGCCCTTTGCCCTTGGGTTTACTAAACGCCATGGTGCTTTGTTGAATACGTTATAAGGTATTTTCTTTTTGGTTTTGAAACATTGACGCAATATCTCTACTTCAATAACGCAATCTGATAAAGCTGTATGATCTTCGATAAAACCATGATCACCTGAACAAAAACGGTAAGCGAATTCTGCGCCTGTCTTAATGTTACCCTTTGGCGATACCCAACCGAACGACTCTGCTATCTTTTTATAATTGCGGCTTTTTAATTTAGCTTCGCAAGCGAATTGCCATATATCCAAGACTTTCATTTTAGACTGTAAAACGCGATCTTCTCCCGTTAGGCTTTTGTGGGTGTTGGACATTGCCCGCATATCAAAGCCGATATTATAGGCCGCAATTGTCGTGACGTTATACTCTACAATATCCGAGCGCAATTGATCAATAATTTCTTGCCATGGTCGCATTGTGATTTCGCTATTGTCTAACATAGGCGCATAATGGGAGAACAATTTTTTAGCGTAAAAAGCGCCCATCATAATCTTGGGCTGTGTGAAAATCTCTGATACTAAGGCGTTATAGCTGGTAAGCTGGTTGCCGTCTTTATCGTGTATGATATAACCGAGGTCATAAACATTACCAGATAGATCAGCCGTTTCGGTATCTAATGTTAGAATCACGTTTTTCATAATTAAGCCTGTAATTTTTGGTTTAGGTCAATTGCATTAAGAGCGTTTATTTTTAATTCATTCTCTGCCATATTCAGAACCGACAAATTATCATCAATGATACAAGCCGCAACACGCCAGCGAGCACGAGGTATTTTGAGCTGGATTAATAAGCGCGATATTTTTGCAAACTTCATGCGATCATCTGCACGATTATCGCCAATAGAACGGGACATAATATAATCGGGTTGCATATCGTGTAAAGCCAAAAATTCGTAATCATGTTTTGATAACACGCGAGCCGTACAGATTGCCGTTTGCTTGCTAGGATCTTTGATAAACCTTTTAAAGCTAGAAGCCAAGGGCAACAAACGATCTTGCATAATCTTTTCATGGGTGCAATTCTCTATCCAATTATCTAAATCCAGCGAACCATCTTCGCGGGTTAATTGACGGTGAGACGAATCAATAACGGTGTGATCTAAATCAAAAATATATAACATTAAACTAAACTCCAAATGTAACCAATAATACCGACAATATTCAAAACAATTAAATTGTGCATTTTTTGCTTTACCGCTTGGGTGGTCAACAATGCCAAACCAACAATTGCGAAAATTTTACCGATTGTGTAATTTATTAAGAATGGTGCAAGGCATAAAAGCCCCGCACCAATCCAGCCAGCTAAGGCGACCACTTACACGTTACTCAATAAAGCAGACAATGCCGAAGCAGGAGCTTTTAGCAAGCCGTCCAGCGCACCTTCATCAGCGTCTACCGCTTTTGTGATTGCTTTTACTAAATCCAACTTTGACGTTGCCGCTTTTTTGCGAGCTGGTGCGGCTTTGACTGTATAGTCAATTCCTGCGCTTTTTGCTTTTGCAATAACGGAACGGCTTGTAATTCCGTTACCAAACTCTGTAGCAAGAGCTGCACACTTTTCAGCGTTTAAAGGCGCTTGAGCGGTCATTGTTTCGATCATTTCAACTGTGTATACTGATTTTGACATATTTAATTCTCCAAAGAATTGTATTTAAGAGCCGCTATTATATCAAATAAAGGCGCGACTGTAAACCTTTATTTGTTGGTAATTTTACCATTTTTGTGTGGGTTGGTTTCCCGTATTTCTGAATTGAATTATAGCAAGGTTTTTCTTTATTGTCAACTGGTAATATTACCATTTTTGCCGACTAGGATTCTCTTGCCTTTCCCCATTTCAGAAACACATTATATCAATTATTTTCGCAAATGTAAAGCGTTTTCTTAGACTAAAAAGGCATAAGGGCGGCGCCAAATATGCAAAAACGGTATAAGAAAATGCTTTACATGGCTTGATTTTTATGATAAAATTGGCGCAGGGGCGCCGATTTTTGACCTGTGTCAAGCCCCATGTTTGCCGCTCGCGATTTGACATATGCGCTAGAATATGCCTAGTCTACTAGGGCAGCACTCCGCATTGTGTTAGCAAGAATAACAGGATAGCTGCACAAATATAAAAATCGGAATCGGTCATTGGTATAACCCCTTTGTTAAATACGCAACACAATCTGTAGCGTCCTCATCATAATAACAAAGCGTTTTACCGCACTGCGATACAGGGATGATATTTTGCAGCATCATATCGCGCTGCAACTCTCTGCGACCGCGTCTAGCGTTTATTAAAGGGAACGTGGCTTGCATACCAATGGCATCACCCGTGCGCAGGTCGTACGCTTCCATTGTGTACGAACCATCTGAATTTCTTCTTGACTTAATATATGCTTTCATTATATTTCCTTAAATGTTACGGCTTTAAAGCACTGAGAATAATAATCTTTAATTTGATCTCTTTCTTCCCACATTATCATCGCAGGTATGTAGACTGGCGAGATAATAAGGTGAAGCAACCCAAGAAAAAACATTTTAATCTTTGACTTATTCATATCTCACACTGCCCCGCTACACAAGCAAGCTCTTGCGTTCCTGTAGTAGTATCCTCAGTTTCAAACTTACCAAGGTCATCCCAGTTAATAGTCTTAGGCATTAGAGCCAAGGCTTCTTTGTACGCTTCAGGCGTGATAGCTGTATACGGTGCTTGCTGATACACATGGTCTGTACGTGGTAAGAAACTAATACCTGAACAACTATCTAACCGATCCCATAACCACTGTCCTGCTGCTAAGAACTCTTCGTCCGAGTAGTAGATGGTTACACTGGGCTTATGCTCACAGTAATGGTTCTGGTAGATCTCCCATAAGTCTAACTGCTGCTGTACGTTAAGGTCATCAACGCTTGTAGATCCAGTAGGAGCTTTGATAGGGAATGAGAACACATAGTTATCATCATTCATTACATCTTTTTCCCAAGGGACTCCAGCGTCTTTGAGGAACTCTGAGATAGGATCTTTGCCGTCACTACGTACTGTCCGAATGTACTGCGGAGAGAAACGAGCATGGATACCTGACGCACTATCGACTAACTGAGAGACAGTACCTGAAGGTTTCACGGCGGTAATAGCCGTAGACTGGTTGATACCTAAACGTGTTGACCATACTTCGTTAACCGCAACTGTCTTAGCTTTCAAGGCTTCTAAGATCTCAGGTAGCTCATCGTACCCTGACTGTTCAAACCATGCACCAGTCTTCTGTCTGCCTGATAAGACAGCATGATCCATAATACCTGTCATACTTACACCAAGTAAACATTCTTCTTGTGTATTCTTCTTCCAGATGTTACGAACGTAGCGAAAGTCGGTCAACGAAGACTGTAGCGTACCTAAGATAGTAGCAATCTCAGCCTTGCGTAGTAAATTCTCGAACGTATCGGTACTACGAACCACTATTTCTGACAAATTACAAACCTGTGCAGAGCGTAGGATGATCTCACTACAAGGGTTGGTGCCGAAGTCGTGCTCAATATCTCTACGTCCGTGACGGGCTGACTGTTTCTTTGCAGCCTTCCGAGAGAAGATACCACGCTCACCTGCTTTAGATTTATAGAGAGCTGTCCACTCTTCTAAGAAGGTTTCGAAGTCAGGGCGCTCATCATAGACCGCACTGTTGTTAGCGAGAGCACGTTGCGTATCAGTCTCCCACCATTGACCAGACTTAGCATGACGCATACGGTCATCAGATAAGTTAGACAAACTAATAAGAGCAGAGCGACGAACGCCACCAACGACAACAATCTCAGCAATCTTACACACAATATCATGGCATTCAATACTCGTTAGCTTACGACCGGCAGCTTTGCGGAACGTATTAATAGTAAAATGAAACAGAGCAACAAGAGGATCAGGCCCACTAGAACGCCCACCAAATGTTTTGAGTCTCTCACCCTTCGCACGTAGCTTTGAAATATCCCAACTAGGTACTTGACCCGTATACAAAAGACTAACCAGCTCACGGAAAGCTTTAGCCCAACCGATTTTACTGTCGCTAACATGGATTGTAGTATCTGTTTCATTGAATTCCTCCGCCACTTCTGGCAATTTATTTACTGACTGACGTTCAACTGAGAAGCCTACACCTGTACCACACATCAGTACATATAAGATCTCATCGAACACTCTTGGATGATCTACTGCAACATAAGAACAGTTAAAGCCTGCCATGTTGTCACGATCAAGGGCTTCACCTGCTGTCATTAAGCAACGCATAGAAGGCATAACATCTAAATTATAGATAGCATCATAGATACGATCAGAAGTAGCAAGATCAATCTGTCCACGATCATACCAAAAATCTACATAGCGTTGAACTGTTTCTGCCCACGTCTCACGACGATTGTCATCTTCACGCCATCGTGCATATCGTGACTTGTGAATGTACTGCTGATATGAATCCATCATTCTAATAACTCTCTCTCTATTTGTGTTTTAAGGTTTTTGTTTTCTTTACGTCTCACAGCTTTTAGCTTGGAAGACGTTTGCACTTTATTGAATTTCTTCTTACGGTCAAAGCGATCACGTCTCTCATCTTTTCTACTGTCGTCCATTACAAGCCCTACCAGTTAGTGTCTTCAGTGAATTCAAGTAGCTCAATCATTTTGTTGAGATACCATACAGCTTTCTTAGCGTCTTGAATAGGCTTGCCCTTACCGAACAACCTAGTACCTGTATACTTTAACACATTACCGTGGCAAAAGATAGCTGCGTGATACTCACCTAACACATCTGTAATGTAATCAATAGTCTCAATGCTGCCAATAGTATAGTGCTCAGGATTATTTACTGGGTCGTCTAGTCTGAACTCTTCCAAGAACGCATCGACCGACCCTTGCCCTGCCTCGCCTGTTATATGCTTATCAACGGATTCCTCCTGTTTATAATAGTCAGGCTCTCTAAGCTCCTTCAACCTTTCCTTTTCCATATCATCAAAGCGTTGAGTCTCACCATGCGCAGCGGAGTTTAAAGCATCTATAAACTCATCTATACTATCAAAGTCATTTGCATTTATAGGCTTAAGTACATCTTCTGAGCTGTCAAAGTCGAACTTATAATATTTATTTGTCATCAAAGGTCTCTCTCTTAGTCGGGTTAATCCAGTTGTCTGGGATGGTGTCTTCACTGAACCATCGGAAGTTGTTTGCTGTAGCCCACTCTCCGTGGGATCTTTTGGTTCCATCTTTTCTTCGCTTTGCTGCTGGCATTGGGGCGTTGGGGTTAGCGAATAAAAACACCAACTCTGTGTCTGAGGGCAATACTTTGGCAACCCAGATATATTTAGTGTACTCTGCGAAGTCCCAAAATCTACCTTTGGCCTCCAGTAATATTTTCTTTCCATCTATCTCCCTCAAAAAGTCTGGTTCATATTTATGATCTATTGTATAAGATACTGTGTCTGTATGGAACGACCAGTCATCTAAGATCCCTTGGTGTAACTCACATTCCCAGTTAGAGTCATAACCTTTCGGTACATCCTTCTCCTTGGGTCGGGCTACTCTAGGTTTTCGGTAGCCACGTTTCATCTTAGTAAATTTATTAATGGATAGACCCCCTCTTAGCAGCTAACACATGCTCTAACTTTAATAGTAGGTCAGCTAAGTAACCATCGTCTACGTCAGAGGTGGTTCGATCAGGGCGTTCAAGTAGCCACATACCTACACCAATTAACATGTCCTCGGCGCTAAGATCTTTCTTATTTAGTTTCATCTATATCACCTACTGTTATTGACTGAATGTCTGTTGATGGGTCACGCTTTAAAATCTTCTTAATCTTCTTAGCTACCCATCGAGGATGGAAAGCATTTAAACGGACTGCTTGTTTTAAATATACATAAGGCTTCTTAGGGAGCGAAGCTTTATAGTTATCTTTATTCACTTTCGCTGCCTCCTCTTCACTCAGTAACCCTTGAATCCAAGCGACTGACAATGTATCAACATGCGCCCTGATTTGTTTTGCTTTTCTTCCGTTCATAATAATTCATCCACCTTTGGTGTGTTGACTACCTTAGTTAAATATGATAGGCCGTTTGAGTATTTGAAAGTACGTAGACCTTCACCATCGTTCGCATCGGCATGACACTTAAACTTAAACTCGCACCAGTTACAATCTTTAGGAAGCTTCATGTTTCCTTTTACCCCATCTGGAACAGGACTATAACATCTTTCTGGCTCATTGTCAAGCTCTAATGCAGGGATGAGGTAATTAATTTTAGTAACGATGTCAACCTTGTCTTCTTGTTCAGGAGTGTACATACATAACTCACCGCTCTCCTTGTTCATAACCAAGAAGCCACCCTCATATGTACCCTCAGCTTCTTCGTATCCTGAAAGCTGTGCAAGGTAGCCGAAGGGATCATCGTTAGGTAGTCGCCCACTCTGGAACTTCTGGAAGGCAAACCGTGATGCAGTCTTAACATCAACTACCTCACCGTTAATCTTACAATCCATGTGACCTTTGATACCTTCTACGTCAATCTCTTTCTGCTCATCTGTAACCTTATGTCCTGCCATACGTACTAACATAAGAACAATCTCTTCTAGTAGATGACCGTACAAGAACTTAATCTGCGTTGGTGCATCAATGTTAGAAGGTGCTCCTGTTTCTTTCTTACTCTCGTAGTACAGTTGTCGTGCAGCTTTACCTACATTAGACATACGTAGATGGAACTTGGAATCTTTAGCTCTTGGAGTTGCCCAAGACTTTAACACCTCACGGATACTCTCAGTAGTAAAATCTATATCTTCATCAGTGAGCGGCAAGGCTGTGCCGTTAGATAAAGAGTTAAGATGTTTGTAGATGTCAGGTACTACGTTTGATAGCTTGCTCATTATTTCTCGCCTCTAAGATATTCAATAGCATTAATTAAAGTCTGTATATTGTCGTTGAATCCGCCAAGTGCTCGGTTACATTTGTGACACAGCCAACCTCTAAACTCCTGTGTGTTGTGACAATGATCTAGTACCCATGATCCGTTACGAGTATTACCTGTACCCTTTACCATGTCAGCGGTTCCTTCGCATATCGGACACCTATAATTCTCAGTCGGCATACCGTGTTCAGCACGTAACAACTTCCTGACTTTTTGCATTTCGTTGTTACACGACCTACATTCAGCTCGTAAGTAGTTGCCACCAGAAGCAAAGTTAAAACTACTAAGCGGCAGATATTTCTCACACTTGCTACATGTCTTACCATCATCATCTCCAAGATCTGAATGTTCGTTTAACATTATGTCGAACGTTTCCTGTTTCATCAGTGTGTCTCCGACCAGTTATCCCCTACTTGATACTCACCATCGAGAGGGCAGTTTAAGTTTAAGAGGTGAGTAGCCTGTCTAATCGCCTCAACACCTGCTTTACCTACAGCATGTGCATCATCTTCGTGACACTCTAACTGCCACTCATCGTGGATGTTACCTACAAACTTAGCTCGTAAGACTTGAGACTCTATAGCTTGATTGAAAGTAACCATCGCTTGCTTCATTACTATCGCACCGGCTCCTTGGAATAGAGTGTTGAGTGCGGCATGAGGGGAACGAACAGTTAGCTTACGACCGTCTAAGCCTTTGAGGAATCCGCCTTTAGCTTGGCTTTGAACTCGTGTCGTAAGAGCTTTAAATGATGGCAGATTATCAAAGAATTGTCTTCTAAGTTTCGTGCCAGCGTCTCTGCCTCGTCCAACCACAGTCCCAAGCTTTGCATCTCCTGCTCCGTACAAGAGGGCATAGATGAAAGTCTTTGCCTGATTTCTTGATTCCAAACCAGCAAGTCGCTGATTGGCTGAGTGAATGTCTCCGTTAAGGATTTCATTTGTATACTCCTCGTCGTCCATATAGTGTGCAAGCATTCTTAGTTCTAATCCAGAAGCATCGATGCCTACGAGTTTATGTTTAGGTGGTACAACCCAGCAGCCCCGACACTCCTCACCATAAGGGGAGTTAGAACTAGGAACCTGAGCCATGTTAGGGTGTGAGTGTGTCATACGTCCTGTCACAGCACCGTTAGGATTGACGTAGCCGTGTACTCTTGAGTCGTCAGCCATTTCTTTTAGCCAACTGTTAACCTGAGCTAAGCGCTTCTGAAGCATTAAGTATTCAGCAATCAACCCTGCTTGTGGTATTTTTGTCAACTTACTTAGTGTAGTCTCATCAACAATAGGTTGACCTGTAGGTGTATGCTTCTTAGGCTTCCAACCAAACTCAATCAGGTACTCACCAATCTGCTTACGAGAACCCAAGTTAAACTCTATGTGGGTCTCACGAGTAATTGATTTCTGAGATGCCACCAGTGTACCATATTCTTCTGGGGTTAGCCGAACACCTTTGCCGTGTTGATCCTTACTCATCTTAGAAATGCCACCTGTTTTAGTATACTGGGGTGTCAGTACCTGAGTAGTTATCTTAGGTTTGAAAACTTCTTGGACTTGTACAACTAAGTTAGCCAGCTTCTCTTCGAACATAGCTACTAACTTCGTAGCCTTCTCAACGTCGAGTAGAAAACCATTACGCTTTTGTAAGTCTATAATCTTAGCGACCTCATGCTCTAGTCGTACTGACTGGGCAGTGAATCCCTTTGACTCAAACTTGAGAGCGTTGTAAACTTTAACGTTAAGCTCAACGTCATTGACACAATACTCTAACATCTCTGGTGTGTACTTGTCCCATGCCCCCTCACTCTGACCGTAGTCACCCTTGTTAAACTTCAGGCGATAGCCCCAAGACTCTAAACCATGACCACCCTCACGAGTGGGCTTAAACAATCTTGATAAAACTAAGGTGTCTACAAGCTGCATGTGACTCAAATCACGACCTGTTACCTTCTCAATAGCGGGGATGTCGTAGCCTATAATGTTATGACCAATCAACTTATCAGCAGAGGCTAATAGATTTAAGCCCTCTTGAAGTTGTGACGGGTCATACTTATAAACTTCGTTGGTGTCAGGGTCAATAGCTACGATACAATGTATCATAGTGGGGTCGAGTCCGTCAGCTTCTATATCAAATACTAATCTCATAGCTCTTCCTCACCTGTGAATTCATCGGGGTCATAGTCATCGACTTCGTTAAGTCTACCAGTTTGCTGATCGTATTGCAAGCTCGTAGCAAGACCAACGTTACCAGTGTATCTCGACTTTAGGATTCGAACTTTGGTGGTAGATGCCTCTACCTCATCGTCTGATTGCTGGTTACGTTCCAGTCCAATTACACAATCACTTAGCTGTGCAATAGACTGTGAACCTCTAAGGTGTGACAAGCCTGTCTCGATACCATTCTCGTGTCCTCTGTTACCCTCTACTCTACGAAGGTGAGATACAAGAATCATACATACACCTGTCTCTTCTACGAGAGATCTGAGTCGGTGCATAATACTGTCAATAGCTTTACGTTCGTCACCCTCTAGGGCTTGAAGTACTAACATGTGAAGGTGATCAACAACTACCCACTTACAATCTAAACCTACGATCAAGTAGCGTAGCTTACTGAAGATGTCATCTAAGTGATTGACACCGAGGTGAGCATGAATCCAAACACGTCCCTCATTCTCTCCCATGAATACCTTACGGTAGTAACGTTCGAGCTGCTCATCACCTATGTCATTCTTAACACTATCTAAGTGTAGCTTAGCGTTAGCTTCAACAGCCATGATACCCTCAGCAGTACGCATCCAGTTCTCTTCAAGAGCTACGATACCTACGTTGTCGTCAGTGTGATTGATAAGCCAATGCTCTAGCTCTCGTGTCACAGAAGACTTACCGAGTCCAGTGCCGCCTGTCAAAGTAATAAGCTCACCCGCTCTCATACCTTCTAGCTTCTGGTTAAGACCACGCCAAGGGTAAGGAATAGATGGTAATGTTTCTGAGCGTAAACGCTTATACTCATCGAGCTGATTGGACAGGTTCATAATACCTGATGGTGTATAGACCTTAGCGTCCCAGAAACAATTAACAAACGTCGAGTGCTTACGATCCTTCAGCATATCGTTAGGATCTTTGAAGCCTTCGGGCAGTGTCATTATCTTAGCTTTGTTGGGGGTGAGAAGTTTAGCAACTGCCCTAGCCCCATCCTTACCTGCTGTGTCTGAGTCGAAACAAATAACTACAGTGTCAAAAGATTCTAAGAACTCTAAGCTATTCTTAACATCTCTAGCACCACCTGCTGCACCAGACTTTATGGATACAACAGGCCACTTACTACCTAGTAATTCATAAGCGGCCATGGCATCACACTCGCCCTCAACGAGTGTAATAAATTTACCGCCTGTTTTAAATAGCTGCTCTCCGAAGAGACCAACCTCCTTGGGTGATGAAGTCCACATGAACTCCTTGTTAGCCTTACGGATTTTAGATGCAGCCTCTTCGCCCTTAATATAGTAAGGGTAATCGTGATCTACAATCTTACCGTTGTGCATCTTACTCTTAACGCCATACTTCTTAGCTGTGTCTAAACTAATACCTCTGTCTGTTAGTGCATTAAAGTTGCGGGATGGTGCGAAGCCATCATTACTATTGTTACTCTGTACAGTGAACTCGATGATGTTATCCTCTTTCGGTTGTTGTACGTCCGGTGTACTATAGTCCCTAAAATATTTATTGCAGCTAAAACATTTAGCAGATCCGTCATCGTTTACTGAGACTGGATCGCTCCCGCCACAATCGTGGCAGGGTTGGTTGTGAAGTACGAATCCCATAATGGTTCCTTAGTTTATGGTGAGGGTGTTAGTCTTCGGTTGGTACATCTTCCTCTTCTACGATAGCGTCATCGGTCAACTCATCTTTAACTTTCTCAGTTAGTTGAAGCAAGGACGCTGTTAGAATATCAAGATCCATAGTAGCTTCTTGAATCTTACCTTGCACCTTACTTAAAAGTACACAAGCGATCTGCGTTTCTTTATCTAACTTATCTATGTCGTAAGTGACACCTTCTACATTTAAAACATTCATTAAAATTCTCCTTCCATATCTGCGTCATCGAAGCTATCGAACTCAGCTCCATCGGGTGATCCTACTTCTACTAAGTTAAGAACTTGCATTGCTTGAAAGTCTAAACCCTTAAAGGTCTTACCTTTCCATTGCGATTCCCAAGCCTTGTACTGTACCTTAACTTGTGAGCCGTTACCAATGGTGCAATCCAATTGGTTCTTAGCTTTGTCAAAGACTTTAGGTGCAGGTCGGATCATACCTGACGGGCCGTTGACTTTACGTTTAATAACAATTGCTGGGCCTTCATCCATTTGCTTAATAGTGTAGCCTTCTTGTTGAAACTTCTCAGCTACATCATCAGCTACTACTAAGTTTACAGAGTACACTGGCTCGAACGTAGTGTTCGGAGTTGTTGCACTTACCCAGTATGCAGTACCTTCTAAAATTGCCATGCTATTTTCCTCATTGGTTGTTGAATAATTTAGGGGGTGGAGTATATCACATTTGGTATGCGTTGTCAACTACTATTTCTACTACCTCTTCAACTACTGGTGCAGGTTCTAATTGCACCTCTACTTCTACCTCAACAGGTTCTGGTGTAGGCTCTACTACCTCTACCTCAACAGGTTCTGGTACAGTTTCTACTACTACGACAACAGGTTCTGGTGTGCTGTCTATTACTAACGGGCCAGCTTTAGTCTCAACGATCTCAATCTTAACTGGCATAGGTGCTGGTTCAAAAACTTCTACGACTCGTGGTGCTTTATCTTCTGAACTACAAGCTGCTAAAAATAATACACTTACTAATGCTAATGCTTTCATGTTGTTTCTCCAATTGGTTTATTTGTTTCCGATAGTATCGGGATCGAAGTTGTCAGACTCTTTAATAAAGATGCCATCAACCATCATACCTTTACGATCTTTAATGTCGTTGTAAGCGTGGTCAACACAATCCTTAATTGAAATGTCATTACGTTCTGCTATATTAACTAACACTACAATGATGTCACCGATGTCGTCAATGGGACATGCACTTTTACATATACTATCTGATAGCTCACCTACCTCCTGAATTAATTTTAATACTTGTTGCTTGTCATCTGAACCTGCAATTAAGTTACGTTCGAAATGCCAATTAACAATGTTACCTATTGAATGTTCTAACCCTGTCTCTATCACTATATAATTCCCCATTGATGTAGTATGTTACATGATATAAGGAAGCAAGTCAAGACATTTATTACAGCTAACAAAGTTCTTATTAGTGCAACTGTGTCTGCTTCCTTATCACTATCCCCTGCTCTTTCACCGAGGCTTAAAGCCCATAACCTCCAAGCCTTCTTACCTCCTAGCACAATACTCTTCCATTGTTTCAAACCTATCTTCGGTTATATTAAAGATGTCTTCCTTACCAGTCTGTAAATTATACATAAGAAGATATTCACAACCATGCAGCATATAAGACCTAGCTAATCCTCCGTTAGCTGGTCGCCAGTTAGTGTGACCGAAGTCAGTAGATGTTACTGGATCTATTTCTTTTTCTTGGTCGTGCTCACCGTTTGATTTCGAGCAGAAGATTCTATCAAAGTTATTACCGTAAGCCTCACTGTCTACGTCACGAGCTACACTACCTTTACCGCCATGTGTTTGACCTTTCATTTCACTTCTCCTTATCTAAATCTTTAATACTCTTATATACTTTATCATATAAGCAATCAATAATATCATAGGTGAACCACCCTATTATACATCCAATCATAAACAAACACAAGTCATACATTTTTTATTCTCCTTTAAGTTAGTAGTCATCCATCATTATGTATGATGTGGGCATCCCAATTCCCATCACCGAATGGTGAAAGCACTTCTTCACCTTTAACGTAGTAGTCATCCAAATCGCCAAATAGTTCTGGTGCCTGTTCTGATGCTTTTGCCATATAGTATTCTCCCGGATAATGTCTAAGACATCGACCAGCTTCTTTTCTTATTGCACTTGGTACTCTCGGAGTTTTCTGTGGATCTAATAAGTCAAACAGAAATATCCTAGTACTGTTCACGGCATCTCTTCGTTCATCTGGCATTGTCATATTCTTCTTCCTCTTTAAGTTAGTAGTCATTCATCATTATGTATGATGTTGGCATCCCCTTTTTCTGTATGATTTAAGTTGCAAACTTTCGTCTAAAATAGTTTTTGATACCTCAGCTATAACAGTATGAAAGGCCATTAAATTCTTTACTGAACCAATCTCGTAAAGTGTTGAAGCGCCCTCCATCATTACAGATAAAACATGAAAGTCTTCATTTTCTATCTTTATTATTTCCATCTCTATCGGGCTTTCCATCTGTTCACTCTTGATCATCCCCTTCTCTCTCCTCATTTATAATTTTAAGTAGCAGTTCTAATGCGTCAGCAATACGGCTGACCTCATCGATTAACTTTACACTATCTTCAACTTCCATCTACATATCCCCGCTCTAACTTATATTGTAGTTGATAGATAGCCTCAATTATATCTAACTGTAAATCAACTTCTGCATTAAAGGTCTCACTAATTTCAATAGACTTAATAAGTTTTACTGCCTCATCCAAAGTTCTGTTTGCTTTACTCATCACTATATACCTCTTCAATAGTATCAACTTCCATTACGTTCTCCTAGGTGTTTAATAATTTTATCTATGTCTGATGCAGTATACCTTGACCAGTTCTTTATATGATCTAAAGTTCTACCGCATCCAGTACAGATACCGTTTACTAATTTACACTGAGATATACAGGGTGACTTTACCTTTTCCAACCTACTGTTTTCCCCCGCTGCCTTAGCTTTCCAATAGTTTATATCATCTGCTATTTCTTCTGAACTTGCAGAGCCTTCAAAGATTACAATGTCTTCGGGCTTAACTTTAGAAGACCAGTAGTGCTCACGTTTGTCTTCAAAGGTTGTACCGTTACCGTCATTGTCTTCATAGTATTGTCTAGTATACATTACATATAAGCCCATATTTCTGTTGGCATTGACATCATGTTAGATGCTATTACACTAACACAACACGCTACTACTAAAGCTATTTTATCCTTCTTGCTCATCACTCTATACCTCTTCAATAGTATCAACATCTACACTATACACATCACAGTCTTCATCGTCAGGCTGTTCAACCTCTCCACTAAACAGCATCTTACGTGCCTCTTTTTTATCTACCGCTTCAACAGTATACCAACTGTGTACTACTGTAGTTGTTTTAATTCTATAAGTCTTCATATGTTATATTCCCTATGATCTCATCTGTGAATGCAGGCTTGAACTTTATATCTAAGAACCATAAATCAGGGTCTTCACTAAGATTGTGCATCCCTTCAACATGGAAGTATTCATTCCTTGTAAACTCTTCAAAGAAGTCACCTCGATATGTCTGGATCTTAGCTTTAATACTTGCATGGGGAAAGTCCCAATCAATCAACTCAACTAAAGCGGTAGGGAAATCTGCAAAGAACTTTTCTGCTATAGGTAAACTCTTCTTACTATTCATTTTGATTCCTCCGTAGTATAACATAAACCAAATGATACTATAATGAATGGGAACAATAAGGTTACACCGTTGAACAACGCTGCCTCTACCTCAGAAGTTTTAGCCTCTCGACTAACCCATATTGCTTTACCTTGTGAGAACTCAAGGTCTATACCAACACCATTCCTAAAGTTAAAACTTAATGTGCGGTTAAAGATTTTAAATGTCATACTCTACGCTCCTTAATTTCACAACTCATACACACTGCATTGGATGCTACTATATGATAACCCATAAGACGTTTACACTTTACACACTCAACTAACTGATGGGTTCTCCAGTTCCCCGTGACATATGGATTATTACCTCGACTCTGTTGATCATGATTATCATTGTACAATGCAGCTTGTAATTCACTCATAGCCAATTCCTCGTAGTTAATCTAACAATCTCTTGACGCTTAGCTATAACGGCTGAAGCATTGTAAGGGCTGCTTCTCTTACTCATAGGTGCATGAGTTGCCCAGTCTGTTAGAGAGTTATATAAAGCCCAGTAAGTGTGACCAAACTTCTTAGTATAGTGAGCCATGTGACGACTCCACATATAATCAAAGTTCTTATTACGTCTAACGTTATTGAGTACATCGTCAGTAGTGCAATAATTTGTATTCATATATTCTATTGCAGCTTTCCAACCCGAAGCCTCAGCTAAAGTCTTGAAGGCATCTACTGGGCCTATCCAAGCACGATACCAATTAGCCCATAAGTCTCTCTGATTTTCAAAGACATCTAAGCATTGGACAATAACATCAGAGCCGTGATCAATATCTAATCCCTCAGTATGCTTAGACTTATACACTGCAACGTTACCAGAAGTAAACACCTGCATGTTTAAGCAAGCAGTCTGTACTGCACCAGCACTAATCTGGAAAGGCCATGTACTATCTAAAGATGTGATAGCTAATAGGCTGAGCTTAGCTGTATCACCGTCTGGTGTTAAGTAAGTATGAGCTGGTAAGTTATACTGAACATAAGTTCTAGCACCACCATGGCTCATCTGAATGTCCTCAGTAATACCTTCTAAGTTTAGATCTGACCGCTCAAGTATTTTCCTTGTAGCTTCTATCATCTGCTTAGGTGCTACTGGTTTATACATATTACTATGAACACCTAACTCATCACCGTTATCAGTACGGTAGACAACCTTCTTAGAACTATAACGGTTAAGGATAAACGAATACGAAGGGTGCATATCATCTAACGGTACTGCATATCTCAATGGTGCTTGAGCTATATCAAAGTCGGCAACTCCAAAGCCTTTTAGTTTAAGTTTATATATCTCTGCTGCATTCTGAATACTTGACATAGTATCATCTCTCATAGTATTATTCATCAATCATTGACTCCATTATAGTACCGCCACACTTGGCTGCAAAAGATTCTAAGTGTACATAGCAAGCTAAGTAAACCTCTTCATCTGCAAAGGTCGCTATCAATTCATTAGCTAACCCGTAATCTATATATACTTTAACCATACACTACTCCAAGTTAGCCCCCGAAGGGGCATTAAGATTAATTAAGATACAGTTTCAACACCTTCGTTATCCTTGATGGCTGTAAAGTATACACCTCTACCTTGCTTATGCTCTAAGCTAAATGCCCACAATCCACAGTGCATACTGTTGAAGCACTCACCTTTAAAGTATGAAGGACTACGTTGAAGATGCTTACGCTTTCTTAGAATATAAGAGCGACCAAAGAACTTACCAGTAGATCGACCATGCTTATCAGTCTTACCAAATACTAAACGTACTAAGAGAGATGCTGTAACATTGAATGCTGCTAAGATTAACTTTTTCATGATAGTAATTCCTAATTAGTTTGTTTGAAGTGAACCATTATACTACTTTATTTAACGTTGTAAAGCATTATTTTATTATAAAGAAACCCCTTGACTTATAAGTCTTATTAGTTTACAATACCTTTAAAGGTTTTTAAGTACCTTATAAGCCACTTGTTACTGTTTTATATTCCTCCTCACTCATGTTAAACTCCTCCTGAGTTACATACTCAGTAGTAGCTATGGGCAAACCGTCTGGTAACATTTCATGAAGTTGCCTCCAAGTATAATGAGCACCGTCGATAGTAAATAGCGGAGTGCCAACACTACTAACCCATATTTCTGTTATCGGACAATCGTTAATAGTATCACCCACTACAATAATTGTTTCTGTCATATTTTCACTATCTTGAAACTTAGTTATTAACCTACCCATAATCTATACTCCTAACAAATAATTAATGTGAACTTCTGATACATGATTACCGTCTCGCCACTTTATAGACTTCGTAGCTAAGTTATTACACCACTCATCCCATAACTTCTCAGTACCATGGCGATGACATAGAGATATATAACCTTCTATCTTATTACGATTCGCTGTTAAGCCCTTGATAGTCTTAGGGTTTTTAGCAAGTGTGAAAGTCTTAGGGTCTAACTTATACATCTTAATGTTATGAACATCCATACATCCAACTAATCCCATAGTCAATTGACACATGAAGCCAGCCTTCGGAAGTCCTAGACCATCGACACGAAGGAACACCTTCATTAAGCTATACGCTTTATCGTCGTCTGTCTTATTACTATTCGCTATAGCTTTTGCTTGAGCATATAACTTATGCTTATTAGAATTCAGATACTTATAAGTTTTAGACTTAACACCCCACAAAAACTTAGAATCTATACCATTCTTTCTAACATCGGCCAACTGATTGCCACATGAGAACCAATTCTGCTGGATACTTACACTAACTAGCATGGCAACATCCATTAGATTATCTGCGGATTGCATAGCATAGCCTTGGCATTGTACTGCATGAATCTTATACATAATTTAATATCCTATTTGTAACAGTAAGTCAATAAGCTGAATTAAGCACCAGCCACAAACGATTGTAAGTACTATGTTTATTGCATCATCTAATTCCATATACCGCTCCTTAATGATTGAATCTATATTATTTCTTCTGTACCGCTTCAAGAATCATTGCAAGGCCAGCTTCAATGTCGCCAACTTTAGACTCTAAAGAGTCAAACCGTCCTTCGATAGAATCTATTCGAGCATTCATCTTCGATGCTACAGAGTTACTCTGAGTAACCTTGCGAGGTTTCTTTGGCTCCACCTTAGCAATGAATTCTTCTATCTCAGGTTCAATCTTAGTAGCCTTTGGCTTCGCTGCTTTCTTCGGAGCCTTCGGCTTAGTAGACTTCTTAGCTTGAATAAGCTCAGCAAATTGCTTTGGCACTAAATCGTATTCGAAGAATTCTTGAATATCTCCATGAGTCATATGAGAATCTTGATCAGCATGGTGCTTATTCAGAATGGCGTTAAACACTTTTGTTAGTCCATAACGTTCCGAAGGAACCGTAGCTTGAATCGCTGCAAAGTGGTTTGCCACAGCCCAGATTTGCTTCTTCGAAGCTATACGATTGACATCTATATTAGAGAATGTATTCATGTTGAAATTTCCTGTGGTTGAAATCAGCGGTGGTGCCGATTTGACGTTTTCAAAGCTACCGACCTTTTGATCGAATGTCAACAACTTTATGTGCGTGATTAATCCCGTAGGCATTATGCGGGTGTTAACACATGATAAAGCCAGCAAGCCAATTTTTCAGGTCGAGGAGCTTTAGGTGCGCATTGTAAGATAAGTTATCTCTCAATGTGTGTACGAGGCAAAACGACCATCGATCTCCTTGAAAAGATAAGTTATCTTTCAACACGTACAAGGCAAGGGATAAATCTATTCGCACGTTTTCCTTCGGAAATTGCTTTAAAGTCTACGAAGTAGATAAACTAATAGTAGGTTTAATCTATAGATTAATATATACTGTAAGTCGTTGAAAGCTATGAAGTCTTTGAAGTAGGATCTATTGATCCTAAGAAGTCTCTAAAGGTTCTGTAGCTGGCAACTAGATTTAAGAGACTTGAAAGATCTCGAAGTCTTTAAAGATCGGCGGGTGTGTGTGCAGATCTTCATAGATCTTTATAGACTTTAGAGGGGGGGCAGGAGGCCATGGGGGGTGGGGTGGGTATATACTACTGCTTATACATTTTTACAGGGATTGGTATGGAAACCAGTTAGCGCCGCAGCTTTAAAGGGCTTTAAAGGGGGAGTGTAAGACAGATAAGATGCAGATGGCTAATATAACTATATAGCGGGGCGGGCTACAATATATAGTATAACGGTGAGATCACGTTTTGTCAAGCATTATATGTATACTTCTATACTTTATTTGTACGTATATACAGAGATATGTACAAATAGCCCACTTAAATGTAGTTATATATAACTAAATGTTATAAAAGACTTGACAAACCAGTAAACCAGCGGTATACTAGAGTATATGAAAATAAAAGAACTAACAGAAAAGCAAGAATCTTTCTTAGCCCATTTACCAACCGTAGGAGGTGATCCGAAACAAGCAGCATTATTAGCTGGTTATTCGGAAACTAGCTATCCTTCTGTTGTTAAAGCATTGCGCCAAGAGATATTAGACCTAGCTACAGGTATACTAGCTCAGTCGGCCCCTAAAGCCGCTATGAAGCTAGTAAATATAATGGATAGCGCAGAGCCTATACCGCAAGCTAACATGCGTATACAGGCCGCACAGACCATCCTAGACCGTGTAGGCTTAGGCAAGAAGGATACACTTGAGGTTAATGTTAATACTACAGGTGGTATCTTCGTACTCCCCACTAAGAAAGAGACAGTTATAGAGGGTGACTATGAGGAGATCTAGCAGCACAATCCCGTTTGGTTACAAACTAAACGATGAAGATGATAGTCAATTGGATGAGATCCCCGAAGAGCTACAGGCTTTAGACTCTGTAGTCCCTATGATCCAGAACAAGACTTTATCTTTACGTGATGGTAGTATGTATCTCACTCACCTAACTGGCAGGTCTTTAAGCCATATGGGTCTAAAGAAGATTGCTGAGAAGCGAGCTTTTGGATAAGTTGGACTGGGAAGTTAACCCAGAGAACTATGCGACAGATGAGAACGGTGAGTTCGTCCTGAAAAAGGACGGCACCCCCAAGAAGAAAGCAGGCAGAGCAAAGGGATCTAAGGGTAAAGGTTACAACTACCACTCAGAGACTAAAGCTAAACTGTCTGCTAAACGTACAGTTAGAGCTAAACAGAAGAAGCTCAAGGCGGCACAGGGCAAGGTAGACAACTACAAGAAGTCTATTGAGAATACTAAGAAGACCTTGGATGTCTTGAGCGACTCAGAGAAGTCAAAGCTGTTTAGCGCAGAAGAATTAGAAGCCCTACCAAAGAGCTTACGAGAAGAAGCTGAAGAGAGTGTTATCTTCAAGGCTAACGAAGGCCCTCAAGAGGACTTCCTTGCCGCTTCAGAGACGGATGTATTGTTTGGTGGAGCAGCAGGTGGCGGTAAGTCATATGCAATGATTGTTGATCCGTTGCGTTATGCGCACAGGTCTGCTCACAGAGCGTTGATCCTTAGACGATCAATGCCAGAGCTAAGAGAGATTATAGACAAGAGCCGTGAACTCTACCCGAAAGCCTTCCATGGGGCTAAGTACAAAGAAGTAGAGAAGATGTGGACTTTCCCTAGCGGGGCTAAAGTAGAGTTCGGCTTCTTGGAACGAGATGCAGATGTTTATCGTTATCAGGGTCAAGCATATAGCTGGATAGGCTTTGATGAGATCACACATCTACCGACAGAATTTGCATGGAACTACTTAGCGTCACGTCTACGGACTACAGACCCTGAGATAGTTCCTTACATGCGTTGCACAGCTAACCCCGGTGGTGCTGGAGCGCATTGGGTAAAGAAGAGATACATTGAGCCTTACCCGCCTCATGAGCCTTTCATGGGCAAAGACGGCCTCACAAGGAAGTTTATCCCAGCTAGTTTGCAGGATAACCCTTACTTAGCTAAGGATGGACGTTACGAGCAGATGCTAAAGGCTCTGCCACCCACACAACGTAGACAACTACTAGACGGTGATTGGGATGTAGCGGAAGGAGCAGCCTTCACAGAGTTCAGTAGATTAGACCATGTGATAACCCCCTTTGAGATCCCAGTACATTGGGAACGTATAAAAGGAATAGATTATGGTTATGCTTCTGAATCAGCCTGTGTATGGGGAGCAGTAGACCCCAGTGATGGCACACTAATTATATATAGAGAACTGTACCAAAAGAACTTACTAGGCACAGAACTCGGAGAGCTTATAACCAACATGGAACTAGAAGACCCCTTTTCAGTCCAAGGAGTCCTAGATACAGCATGTTGGTCAAGAACAGGAACAACAGGCCCTACAGTCGGTGAGACTTTGCAGCAGCAAGGACATAAACTACGTAGAGCTGATAAGAACAGGATTCAAGGAAAAATACAAATCCACGAATACTTGAAGATTACTCAAAGCGGTAGACCACGCATACAAATATTTAATACATGCCCGAACCTGATACGAGAACTTCAAGGAATTCCTCTGGATAAATCAAACCCAGAAGACGTAGATACCAGAGCATCTGATCACGCATATGATGCGTTACGCTACCTTATAATGGCTAGGCCGAGGAATGCAAATCCCTTAGACCGTATGAGAGACATTAAAAGAGAGCAGATTTATAGACCAGTTGACTCCAACTTTGGCTACTAAAGGAAACTAAATGACTAACGAAACAGGCAATAGCCTATTTGACACAGCTAACGAAATCTACTTTAAACGCAATGAAGGCGAAAGTAGCTACGAGCTTGACCTCGACGAAGAGATCCGTAATCGTTTAGTCGGCTTAGTTGAAGACCGTTTCATGGAAGCGTCTGATGCACGAGATACAGATGAGCAACGTTGGTTAACAGCTTACCATAACTTCAGAGGCTTATATGGCCGCAATGTTAAGTTTCGTGAGTCTGAAAAATCTAAAGTATTCGTTAAGGTTACTAAGACAAAAGTCCTAGCAGCCTTTGGTCAGTTAGTAGATGTTATCTTCGGTACTGGTCAGTTCCCAATTGGTATTACAGAAACTAAATTACCTGAAGGCATTGCTACTTATAAGCATGTATCAACAGGCGGAGCAGGCATTGAAACGTCTGAAGCCGAAGAAGTCCCAGAAGAAGAAGTAATTGAGACCCCAGTTAACCCATACGATGTAGGCTATGTCGGTGATGGTAAAGTCTTAAAAGCTGGAGCAACTTTGTCAGCAGGTACATCTTTATTTGAAGAAGAGATTAAAGCGGCAGAAGAAGAAGGTGTGATTTCTTTTGCTGAAGGCCCCAGTGCAGACCCACAAGTCTTAGAGATTGCACCGGCTAAAGAAGCTGCACGTAAGATGCAGAAGCTTATCCACGATCAGATTGAAGAGTCTAGTGGTTCTAGTGAGCTTCGTAATGCTATCTTTGAATCTGCGTTGTTTGGCACAGGTATTGTTAAAGGCCCGTTCAATTTCAATAAGACAATCGGACGTTGGAGTACAGATGAAGAAGGGAATCGTGTTTATGATCCTATCGCTGTGCGTGTCCCCCGTCTTGAGTTTGTAAGCATCTGGGATTTCTTTCCAGACCCCAGTGCAACTACAATTGAAGAGTGCGAGTACATCGTACATAGACACAAGTACAACCGTAGTCAACTTAGAGCTTTAGCTAAGATGCCTTACTTCGATAAGGATGCTATTCGTGAGTGTCTCCAAATGGGGCCTAACTACGAAGAAAAAGACTACGAACACGAATTAAAGGACGATAATCGTTCAGACGACACAGGTTCAGGGCAATACGAAGTCCTTGAATACTGGGGCGTTATGGATGCAGAGTACGCTCGTGAAGTCGGAATGGAATTACCAGACGAGGTAGATGACTTAGATGAAGTTCAAATCAATGCTTGGATTAGCAACGGCAAGCTGCTCAGGAGTGTTGTCAATCCATTTACTCCTCACCGAATTCCGTACAACGCTTTTTCTTATGAGCGCAATCCTTATAGTTTTTTTGGTATTGGCGTTGCGGAAAATATGGATGACTCGCAACAAATCATGAATGGTCATGCTCGCATGGCTATTGACAACTTAGCACTAAGCGGCTCTCTAGTCTTTGACGTAGATGAATCAGCTCTTGTTGGCGGTCAGAACATGGAGATCTATCCCGGAAAAGTGTTCCGCCGTCAGGCAGGACAGGCCGGTCAGAGTATCTATGGCATGAAGTTTCCTAACACATCACAAGAAAACATGATGATGTTTGACAAGTTCCGTCAGTTAGCAGATGAGCAAACAGGTATTCCTAGTTACTCACACGGTCAGACAGGCGTACAGTCTATGACACGTACTGCATCAGGCATGTCTATGCTTCTAGGTGCAGCGTCATTGAATATTAAAACAGTAGTTAAGAACTTAGATGACTTCTTGCTTAAACCTCTTGGTGAGGCTTATTACCAGTGGAACATGCAGTTCTTCGAAGGCCAACTAGATGTAGAAGGCGATTTAGAAATTAAAGCTATGGGTACAAATAGCTTAATGCAGAAAGAAGTACGTAGTCAACGACTAACAATGTTCTTACAAACTGCACAGAATCCCGCTATTGCACCTTTCGTTAAGATCTCTAAGATCGTCAGCGAGCTTGCATACAGCTTAGACTTAGACCCTGATGAGATCTTAAACGATCCTGAAGAAGCCGCAATTATGGCACAAATTATAGGAGCACAGAATGCTGGACAAGCAACTGGCGGCGAAGCTCTCGCCCCTAACGAGCAACAGGGAGCTATGGCAGGCCCTGCTGGAGCACCTGAACAACCTCAAGACCTTGGAGCTACAGGCACTGGTGGCGGCAACATCGGAACAGGAAATGTACCGCAGGCAGGGGAGAGTGAATTCTCTGGTTAACCTAGAGACACTTCAAGATCAAGTTTCTGAAGCTAAGAACAGGACATAATAATATGTATGATAAAATGAAAGTTAAATATAATGAAGGCTCAATGCTCACTACGCCTGAAATGGAATTAGAAGATACATACTCTAACATCCCTGAAGATGAAGTAGAAGCAGCAGAAGCTTCACAACTACCTGATGATGAAATGGTAGACACTTTCCAAGACTTCGTATTAGGCGAAGCTCTTACAGAAGACGAACAAGACATGCTTTCAGAAGCTTTAGAAAGCAATGTAGAATTAGCAATGGTCTTTGATAAAGTCTTAGACGTTGCAGCAGAATTCTCTGGTGAAGGTTCCGTAGAAGGAATTGGTACTGGAGTATCAGATTCGATACCAGCTAGGTTATCGGACGGTGAATTTGTTTTCACCAAAAAGGCTGTTGATTCAATTGGCGCTGAAAACCTCCAACTTATGATGGATGAGGCAGAGCAAGCTTTTGATGAAGGCGGTCGAGTACAAAAAGCATTTGGCGGTTTAACTGAAGACCCACTCCAAAATGAAAAAACATACGGAGTAACTGAAGTTGACGACACGAATAGAGACATTAAAAAACAAATGATGTCTGCTAATCAAATGCCAAGTCTTTTATAATCAGTAAGGCTACCTAGACCCTTAGCCCCTTACTAACTTTTAACCTAGAGGCCACCTTTTAATTCGAGACCCTGTTACGTTTAGCTAACTAAACAGCCACCTTGAAAGACGAAAAGCCCCAATAGGAGTGTGACAATATGTCTAACGAACAAGTAGTAGAAGAAACTGCAAACCCTTACAACTCTAAAAAGTCTTGGCATACGCCAGATGAAGGAAGTTCAGGATCAGCAGACGGAGTATTCTTTGAACGACCAGATAGTAAACAGGCTACCCCCGAAGAGGCCCCTGAAGAAGCTACTGAGAAGAAGCAAAGAACCAACTATAAGAAACGATACGATGACTTAAAGAAACATTATGATGAGAAGGTTTCTGGTTTTAAACAGCGAGAATTAGAACTGCAAGCTGCGGCTGAGAGCACTGCTCCAAACGTCCAGTTAAAAAGCGCAGAAGATTTAGAAGCATTTAAAAACCAATACCCTGACCTATATGATACAGTAGAGACTGTGGCTCACATGAAAACTGAGACACAAACTAAAGCACTTCAAGCTAAAATGGACATGATCCAAGATCGTGAAAACACGATAGCACGAAGAGAAGCTGAAGAAACTTTACGGGATCGTCATCCTGACTTCGAAGATATTCGAGGTGATGACAATTTTCATAGCTGGGCTAAAGAACAACCTGAAGCAATTCAAGGTTGGATCTACGATAACCCAGACAATGTACAACTTGCAGTTAAAGCTATTGATCTTTATAAAATGGAATCTGGAATTTCTACTAAAGGTAAACGTAGGGCTAAAGCGTCACAAACCACTGGATCAGCAGCGGACATGGTATCTACTAAAACAACTAATGTAGGCACTGATGAAGCTAAGATCTGGACACAACGGGAAATTAATTCGCTTAGTCTCGACCAGTATGATAAGCACGAACAAGAAATTGATCAAGCTATCATGGAAGGACGAGTGCGTTAATTCTAAACTTTTCTTTTTTTAGGAGTAACATCTCATGGCTAAATTCCAAGGCGCAGGTAATCCAGCACCCGGTAACTTTGACACACAAATCGCAGGCCAAACTAACGGTCTTTTCTTACCAGAAGTCTATTCGAAAAAAGTACAAAACTTTTTCCGTAAAGCTTCAGTAGTAGAAGCAATCACTAACACTGATTACGCTGGTGAAATCTCATCTTTCGGTGACTCTGTACAGATCATCAAAGAACCAGAAATCACTGTGCATGATTACACTCGTGGTGCGGACACTGATGCAACACCTTTAACTGACAAAGAAACTTCGTTAGTTGTTGATACAGCAAAAGCATTCAAATTCGTCGTTGATGATATTGAAAGCAAAATGTCTCACGTAAACTTCAAAGAAGTAGCTGCTTCATCTGCTGCTTACGCTTTGAAAGATGCGTATGACACAGCAGTACTAGCAAAAATGTTTGCTGGTGTAGGTACTGGTGGCATTGTTGGCGGTGACGATACAACTGACGTAGACACTATTGACGGTGCTGATGCTGCTGATAAACCAATCGACATCTCTGGTGTTACTGGCGGTGCTGTAGATCCTCTTGACATCATGGCTCGTTTAGCTCGTATTCTTGATGAGCAAAATGTTCCAGAAGAAGGTCGTTACTTCGTAGCTCCACCTTGGTTCTACGAGCAATTAAGCCAGTCTAGCTCTAAGTTAATGTCTGTTGACTTTAACGGCGGCCAAGGCTCAATCCGCAACGGTCTAGTAAGCTCTGGTAAGTTACGAGGCTTTGAAATGTATAAGTCGAATAACACTCCGGCTGCTACTCAAGGCGGCGCAGTGCAAGAAATCTTGGCTGGTCACATGTCTGCGGTATCTACTGCACAGACTATCGTGAACACTGAAGTCTTGCGTAGTCAGACTAGCTTCGGCGACATCTGTCGTGGCTTGCATGTATTCGGTGCGAAAGTTTTACGCCCTGAAGCACTAGCAAAAGCATATGTATCTTCTTTAGATTAATATGTAGACTAAGAGCGAGGGGTGTAAAAGCCCCTCAATCTTTTTAGAGGTATTGAAATGTCTAATGTAATAGGTTCACCAACTAAACCAGCAGTGATGAATATAAGAAAAGTAGTTAAAGTAAATAGTTCAGTATATACTGGAGAGTCTAAAAAGAACTTTGACGACAACTGGGATGCAATCTTTAAAAAGAAAGATAAAAAAACTACCGAGGAAAAGTAAATGGCAACATCATATTTAGATTTGACTAATGAACTTCTTCGTGAGTTAAATGAAGTACCGTTAACAACGGGTGACTTTGGACAAGCCCTTGGCATCCAAGCATACGTTAAAGACTGCGTTAATCGTGCGTACTTCGATATTATCAATGAAGAACCTCAATGGCCTTTTCTAACTGTTACTGAATCAGGTGGTGTTAACGACCCGATGTTAGGAAATATATCTGTAGATACTGTTGCAGGTCAAAGATTCTATGAGCTAAAAACAAACGGCTCACACACACAAGATTATAGTTCTATAGATTGGGATACATTCTATATGACAACAGTAGGAGTAGCAGGAGAGACTGCACCTTACTCAGCGAATAACTTACGCTACACAACCACAGAAGAGTGGAAAGATTATTATCGTATCAGCGAAAACTTAGATGATGCGGATGCACAAACTTACGGCGAACCTGCTCGTGTGATCAGAAGCCCTGATGGACGCAAGTTCGGTCTAAGCCCCCTCCCCGATAAAGTATATAAAATATGGTTTACTGCGTGGGTACTACCTACAAAGCTTTCAGCGTCTACTGACGTAATCGTATTCCCCGAAATGTACACCTCTGTCTTACTTGCTAAAGCACGTTACTACATCTGGCAGTTTAAAGACAATCCACAGTCGGCTGCATTTGCACTTGATGACTATAAAAAAGGAATGAAGTCTATGCGTTCAAATCTTATTGAGCCTACGCCTTCGTACTTCAAAGACGACAGAGTGAGATTTATTTAATGGCTGCTTCACAACCTTTTGGTTTTGTATGTAAAGGCGGATTAGATACTAATACTAATCAGCTCGCTGCTTTGGGTGCGCCCGGAACAGCTATAGAGCTTCAAAACTTTGAGGTCGATTCAGACTCCGGATACCGTAGAATTAATGGTTACACTCCTTACGGTACAGCTAAGCCAAATGGAACTGCGGATATTAAAGGTATCATGGCTTATGCGGGAGGACTACTTGTTTGTTCCGGCAGCGCTATTATGTTTACAATAGACGGTATAACTTGGGTCAATGTAGCTAGAGCCGGACAAACTAATACAGATCACACGTATGCTGAGTATTTCGTAACTGGTGGTGGTAAAACTCTTGTAGATAGAACAGGTCAAGGCCAGACAAGCTTTGTGTATGAAGAAGGTATAGGAGACAATGGAACTGTAGTTATTTTAGACGGTGATAACCTGCCGTTTACTCTTACAATTAAAGGCACTGGCGATTTAGATACTCGAACTTATAACGGCCATGAATTCGTAGTAGACTCAGCCACCACACCGTCTGTAGGTACTCGACACGAAACACGCCTCGTGGTAGGAGCAGGAACTTCTTTATATTATAGTTCTGTAGGTAGCGTCACTAACTTTTCGACAGGAGCACACTTAGTTCTTGGAGATACTATTGTAGGTTTAAAAAGTTTCCGTAATGACGTTATTATATTTTGTGCTAACAGCATCCATAAGTTTGTTAACATGGGAGCTGGCGTAAATGACGGGGAAGCTATAGTACCTATTACTACAAACGTAGGGTGCATTGCAGCCGGTAGTATACAAGAGATAGGCGGCGATTTAGTATTTCTGAGTTCTGATGGCATACGCACAGTTGCAGGTACAGCCCGTATTGGTGACGTAGAGTTAAGCTCAATCAGTCGTCAAGTCCAGCCCACATTTGCAAAGCTTGCAAAAAATATTAATAATCTTATTGTTTCAAGCGCTGTCATTCGAAGTAAAAATCAATATAGACTTTTCTACTCAGAAGCTGACGAGCTTGTATCAGGCTCTAAAGGCATCATAGGCACACTAACTAATAACGGTTTTGAGTGGTCAGAAACAGTAGGTATTCAAGCTCATGCTTTGGATTCAAGTTTTGATACAGATGGTGTAGAAAAATATTATCATGGTGATAAAAACGGTTATGTATATTTACATGATCAAGGTAAAAGTTTTTATAACGAAGGGGTTGCTTTCAATATAAACTCTAGGTACGTCACCCCGTTCTATGATTTCGGAGACGTGGGTAGCAGAAAAACACTACACTATGTAAAAGTCTCAATCAGCCCTGAGTCTACTGTAATCCCAACACTACATGTTAGATACGATTATAACAGCGTAGAGGCTCCGCAACCAACCCCTTATGTAATGACTACGATTCCTGTACCTTCTGTATATGGACTCTCAAAGTATGGGGAAAGCGCTTATGGCGGTATCGGTGATCCGATGGTTAGACAGGCTGTTCAGGGCAGTGGACACACAGCAAACTTTTCAATTATAAGTGACGACCAAAAAGGTTCTTACCGTATTAATGGTCTTTTCATAGATTACGTGCCAGCAGGCAGGAGATAAAAGAATGACAGGTTATACTAAAACAAAGACTTTTACAAATGGTGAGACTATTGACGCAGAGGACTTTACTACTGAGTTTAATAATGTTTCAGTAGCTTTTGATGAGAGCACAGGTCACACTCATAACGGTGACGTAGACTCAGGTGCTTATGTTCCTCTGATTAGTTCTGCTGATACCTTTACTAAGATCACAACTACTGAAGCTACTGACCAATTAAACTTCTATACAAATGTAAGCGGTGCGGCAGCACTTCAGCTTTCGTTTAAAGATGGTGTTATTGAACCGAGTTTAGATAGCGATGTAGATATTGGTACAACTGCTAAGCGCTTTAAAGACTTGTATGTCGATAGTGCTACGGTAACAGGTACGGTTGCTGCTGATAGTTTGGCTGTTCAGACTTCTAGCGGAAACGCTGTTGCGTCAGTAACAAGCACAACAGGAAGAGCTGTATTCCAAGTAGCAAGTACCTTTGACGGAGAAGTAGCCGACCAAGAAGCATCAATTGAAATTGGTGCAGAAAACCTCGCACACTTAGATTTAAAAACTCCTAACTCTGATGATTACGATTTAAGAATATCTCATTCTGAAGTATCAGACCTTTCAATAATCAACTCCTTAGTCGATGACTTATTTTTAAGATCGGGTGCAAAAGTAGCCTTACAACACGGCGGTGCAAATACTAAGCTAGAAACCACAGAGACAGGCGTAGACGTAACAGGAGGTGTTACTACTGACTACATTGATCTAACTGGTGGTGAGACTACAACAACTACAGGCACTATAGCTTGTAAGATGATTGTTTTAAACGATTCTTCAAACGATCTAAGTGACGGATCTACAATTTTTACTGAAGCAAATTCCGTAGACAGTAACGATTCTAGTTTAATTATTCAGCAAGCTGATAATGAAGCGGATTATATTAAATTAAGACTTGGTAGTGGTGGTACTGGCACTCTAGTAGATGCTTTAACAGCAAGTACAGATGGCATAAACGTAACAGGTACGGTTGAAGCTGACGCTATAAAATTTACTACTGACGTTACTGATAACGCTCAGATATTTACAGAGTTAACGGGTACGACAACAGCATTAGTAATTCAATGTAAAGATGATGCAGACGACAGTATAGTTCTTCGGAGTCATGATGCTGGCGTAGGGCAAGTAGACGTACTGGTAGCAACAAAAACAGGCATAGACGTAACAGGTACGGTTGACTGTGACGGCTTAAGAATGGATGACGGTGAGTACGCAGGTTTTGGTAATTCTGACGACTTACAGATATTCCACAATGGCACTAATAGTTATATTCAAGATGTAGGCACAGGCATACTAAGCATTCAAAGTAATGGCGATTCTATTACAATGGTCGATAGCGTCAACGCTAGAACAATGGCTCAGTTTAACACTGGCGGCACAACGTCATTGAGCTGGGCTGGAAGCACAGACACAGGTACTAAACTAGAAACTACAGAAACAGGCATAGACGTAACAGGTACAATCGAATGCGACACTAGCTTACAAATACAAAGTACTGGTTCATCTGGTCACGCAATGCCAGACTTCTATCTGACTAATTTAGAAACCGCCGTTGACGAACAAAACCTCGGTATGATTCATTTTAGGGGTTATAACAATGCTTCAACCCCAACCTTAGAGTTATATGCAGATATTTATGCACAACAAGTAGATGTAAGCGAGGGCGCTGAGCAAGGCAAGGTAGTTATTCAAGCTAGAAACGGTGCTGGTTATGTCAATGCTTTGGAAGCAACCAAAGATGGCATAACAGTAGGAGGACAGATAACATTGCCATCTTCTGATTCTGATTCTTGTTCTATCGCAACAACTGTAACCGAAACAGCTACACATTTAGACTTTAAACTTCGAGATGATGACGCAGACTCCTTTAGATTTAGATTCGATCATTACGAAGATGGAGTTGCAGATTATGTAAATGCAGTACAAATAAAACCAAATTCGAGCATAGCCGGTAGTGCTAAGTATGTCTTAGACGTAACAGGCAAAGTAGTAGCCGAAGGTTTTAATGGCACTGGTTCTGTAATTGTAACTGACTTTATTGACGACGATACATTTGGCACTGCAACAGATACTAATGTTCCTACTGCTGAGTCTGTTAAGGCTTATGTCGATAGTAACGTAGGTGGCATCACAAGCGTTGTAGCTGGAGACGGCTTAACAGGCGGCGCAACTTCAGGCGATGCCACAGTAAATGTAGTGGGTGGTATAGGTATTACAGCCAGTACAGACTCTTTAGATTTAGACTTCACTGAGCTCACAGACATGACTGCAAATGTAGCGGGCACAACTGAAATTATTTTAAATGATGATAACACTGAATCTCGAAAGGCTATCAGCGAAATCGACCTTAGTGCATTTAATAATGACTTAACTTTTGCTAATACTGATACAACTTATACGGCTGGAACTGGTCTAACGTTGAGTGAAGGTGATGAGTTTAGTGTCAATGAGGAGCAAACTCAAATCACTTCTGTAGGCACGTTAAGCGCTTTGAACGTAACAGGTGATTTAACTTTAAATAGTTCATACCCTACTGGTACTGAAAACACTTTTGTAGGTGCGGCTACACGAACAGCTTTGACAGGAGTTACTAGCCATAACGTAGGTGTAGGCTCTACCGCTCTGGGATCTTTAACTACTGGAGATGATAATTCGGCTATAGGTAGTTCAGCTTTAGCATCTCTAACAACTGGATCAAACAACGTAGCTCTAGGAAAATTGGCAGGGTACTCATCAGCTACTAGCTCTGATAATATAGCTATAGGTAAATCATCTCTCTATACCGGAGTATCAGCAAGCAGTAACACAGCTATAGGTAGCAATGCTCTTTATTCTTTAACTGCGGGTAATTTCAATGTAGCTATGGGTGAGAACTCTGCAAGACGACTCACAGCCGGTACAAGTAATATTTTTATAGGTCTGAACGCTGGCTACAACGCAGACGATCAATCTTATGGGATTTCAATAGGCAGGGATGCTGGAAGAGGGGCAGCACCAACAGGGGAAACTGTTAATTTTACAGGCGGTGATAACTGTATTGCTATAGGTTATTTTTCTCAAGGCAGTACAACAACAGCTACAAATAACACTTCTTTGGGGTTTTACTCAGCGTTTGCTATAACAACAGGTAGTCTTAATACAATTATTGGTACTAATGCTGGCAAGAATATTACAACTGGTACAAGCAATAGTTCTTTGGGGCATAACGCTTTATTTACTAATACAACAGGGACAGAGAACGTTGCTTTAGGTGCTTTTGCTGCTAGTCAATATACAGCAAGCTATAGAGTTTGTGTAGGTAAATCTGCTGGACAGTGGAGTTCTGCTAATGGCGCTACATTAATAGGTAGAAAGGCAGGCATGGGCTCTGCAATTACTGAGGCTACTGGGGCTTATACAGTTGCTGTGGGGTATGAATCTTTACAAGCTTTAACCACGGGCGGACAAAATATTGCTGTAGGTGGCTCTAGTGGGACATTAGTTTCTGAAGGGGATAATAATATTCTTATAGGTTATAAAGCTGGCGAAGATATTACAACAGCGGATAACAATGTAATTATAGGTGGTTTTTCGGGGTTTGGTCACGGTTTAGACCTTAGAACTAACGGAAATAAAGTTGTATTGTCTACTGGTGCAGCGGATGCAAGACCTATACTTTATGGCTCTGGATCAGCTGTAACAATTCCGGGGGGAGCGACAGATATAGAATGGACTACCACAACTGGGGGTTTACGTTTTAGTGGCATTGCCGGAACTACATATCTACAATGGTCTAGGCCATCAACACAAACAGGCAGTATTTATTTTGCTCGTTTTCACCATAATAACGCCGAGATTGGAAACATAATAACTACTACTACTGGAGTGACTTATAACACTAGCTCAGACTATCGCTTAAAAGAAAATGTATCTCCGTTAACAGAATCTATTAACAGATTAAAAGCTTTAAAGCCTTGCACATTTAACTTTATTACAGAGCCTACTAAAAACGAAGAAGGCTTCATAGCTCATGAAATTCAAGAAGTTGTGCCTCAAGCTGTGAGTGGCGATAAAGATGCTGTAGATGAAAATGGTGATATAGATGCTCAAGGATTAGATACTTCACGACTTGTGCCTCTTTTAACTGCTGCACTCCAAGAAGCTATAGAAAAAATCGAACAACTAGAAGAGCGCATTAGCGCATTGGAGGCATAACATGTCAGAAGAATTAACACTTGAAGAGATTTTAAAAACGTATAATGCTTTAGGGGATTCCGTAACTGCAATTAACGAAACAATTGTTGAGCTGGATGCAGGAAGCTCTGAGGATTCTCTTCAATCTATCTTACAGGCTAATTTAGATCATCTTACTTACATGAAGCGTAGGCCCTTCTGGACAACAGAAGATTTTACAAACGTTGACACTGCTATCGAAGCAGCCACAGCAGCTTTAGATTAAGTAGGAGGTAGTTATGTCAGGAGTCCCTAGTCCAGAAACAGTAAAAGAAGTTGTAGACGTAGCAGCAGCTTCTACAGGCATCATGGCTTTAGCGGCTTGGTTGCCGCCTACAGCATCGTTGTTTACAATAGTGTGGTTAGGGATTCGGATCTATGAATCTGAAACTATTCAAAAGTTGTTAAACAAAGAATGAAGTTAAAATTTTATGTATTAACATCAAGGGACTTCAAAGCTCTACTAAGACATAATAGCCCTGAGTATAGCAACATACCGAAAGAAGATACAGTAATAGTAATTAATTCTTTATCTAAAGCATACGAAGAAAAAGTTAAAGCTCACTGCGAGAAAGAAGAGATTGAATACTACATCACTGAAAGCAACGGCACACCGGCTAAAGGTAAGAACTCAGTCCTTGATCTTTTCCTAGCCTCTGATAATGATTATTGTGTGTTAGTAGATGGGGATGATTACTTAACTGCTCAAGGCGTTAAAGTTTATAAAGACATTGCAAACTTACCTGCGCCACCAGATGCAGTATGTTTAAAGAATCAAGTAGGCATGAGTAAAGGTAAGAGAACTAAACCTTTCACTGTGAACTACAAAAATCTTATAAAAGATTTTAACTATGAAAGTCTAAAGAAGTATGCTGGACATGACCACCAGACCGCTTTACGTTTTGCGCTTTGGAGACAGAAGTATTTCATGATGCAAAGGGATTATAGTGAAGGGAATGAAATACATTGTAGAGTAACATGGTATAGTAAAAAGGCAGCTGAGTTTAGATTTGATGAAGAACTTGTAATAGGTGAAGATACCTTACAAATGTTAAGGTTAAAACACGAAGCCCTTATAAATAATTTAAACATGTATACTTATAATGAAAACCCCATAAGCTATATATATGATTATACACAAAATGGGACGCTTTGTCAAGTAACAAATAATATGACTAACTTTGAATGGCTTAAACCATATCTTACTAAGATGAAAGAAATGAAAGTAGCTGGACAGTTACACAAAAATACGACACTTCCTACATTACAGGTATATAAATGAGTAAGAAAAGAAGTCAACGGAATACTAAAAAGTATTTAAAAAGCCTTAAAGCTAAACGCCAGAAATTTTATTATGGTGGTTATGGCGGCGCTCCAGCTAGTTCTGCACCTATAAACTATGGTGAAAATAGGGGTGGACAATTTGGAGGAGTTGGTGAGGGTGAGTATTCTAGCCTCCCTACTACTACAATTGGTATAGGCGCTGAAAGCGTGACAACTATTAACAGACCTGCGGACAACAATAATGTTGATTATGGAGATGGTGGATACTATACTGGTATGGGTACAGGCACTGGTGGGTACAATCCGTTAGGGACTACTTATGGAACTCCGGGCGGCGGTACTTCATCTAGCTCAGGCTCAGGCAGTGCTGGTGACGGCAGTGGTATGGGCGCTAGAAATAGAGCGCCAGCTCCAGAACCGAAGCCAGAAAAAACACCTAAAGAGCTACATGACGAACTGGTTGAAATGGGCTTTGCTGAAGGTGAGTATGAAGGTGGTGAAGCTGACGCTACAAATGACGGAACCCTTGAAAACGATGGAGAGGGAGGCGGTGGCGGTGGTGATGGCGGTGATGAACAAGCTGCCCCTCCTATAAAGCCAATTGTCGAAGAAGAAAAAGAAACAACTACAGGCGGTACAGATCTTACCGGCACAGATTTAGATGTAGATATAGCTGAACCCAAAACTAAGTTTGTTAATGAGGATGGCAGTACATTTAATCCTGAAGCTGCTCCGGTGGATACGAACCCTTTTGATAAGGTATATACTTCTCGTGGCGGCGCTACGTATAGTAAAGATGATTTAATGCGTCTTACTGGGGGCGATAAAGATAAGTTACAAGAGTTGGAAGAAAGCGGGTATTTTAATACTATAGACGGCGAATCATGGAAGGCTCCTGTAGATTCAACAGACGTGTATAACGATGACGGAACTCTTAATCTTTCTAACATGGATGCAGATTTAGGTTTAGACGGTCAGGACGGGCCAGATTTAGGAGGAGACCTATCAGCAGGAGATGAGATTGTTAATGCTGGTGACGAGGGCTTATCTTGGCAGGGCAAGGTGTGGGATGCAGCTAAAGGAGTATTTGTTAAAACTGTAGTAGGTGCAGCAGTAGGTGCAGCTATTGGTGATTATTACGGCTTTTCAAAAACCATGCTGGCAAAACTCATGGGCAAAGAAGCTTTTAAAGGCGCTGTAATAGATGAAGCAACAGGCGCTATACTTGATATTGCTACAGGACTTCCAATTGTAGGTGCTCCACTTCAAGCAATACTAGATTTTAGAGACGGTGTAAAAGACATTCCGGCAGATATATGGAACTCAATAAGCGCACCAAGTACCACAATGTTAGACACGTCAGGCTGGACAACTAATACAAACATAGGCTACGACTCTGCGGGCAACATTCAACTTGGTGGTGGCACTGCTTGGGCAGGGACTGTAAGCAACGGAGCAGGTACAGCTTCATCAGATAATCCAATTGTTACTGGGGGTACAGTTACCGCAGATACAAACCCGATCACGGTTCCAGACCCAGAGCCTGAAGACCTTGAAGTAACAGAAGATGAAGAAGAAGATTCAAACACAGATTCAACAACATATGATAATTCTGATCTCGGACAAGTTTTAGAAGGTTTAAATCTTGGCGGGACAAACGGAGATGACGGCATGGCACTTAATGAAATAACTGACGATGTAACTGATTTAGCAGATACAGCAGCCCCTATAGACGCTTTAGATACTGTTGCTAAAACAGATAAGACTTTAGTTACCGCTGAAGACGATATTAAAGAGTTAGGTACTATGACTCAAGCTACAGCGCCTACGGTCGGAGCAACTAATTTAGAAGCTGTTGACGCTGCTCAAGCCGCTACAACTACTCAAGCCGCACCTGTAGTAGCTCAGACAGTAAACACAGTTTCAGCGGATCAAGTAAAGCAGCAAAAAGCTTCCGAGGCTTTTAACCTAACACCTGAAGCTGCTGCGTTCAAAGAAGCAAGTGATGCACATATGGCTAACCCTGAGCGAGCTGCGTTAGCACAAGCTTATCAAACAGCAGGCGCATCAGGTGATGAAGGTGCGCTGGCTAAAGCTCAAGCAGATTTAAAAGCTTTTGATTCAGACTTTATCGCACAGGCTCAAACCTTTCAGGGCAAACAACGAGAGTTTATGTCTACCTACGGAGATGCTAAAGCTGTTACAGGCGAAATCTCCGAAGGCTCTACTGCCGTTTCAACTGACGCAACGATGTCTACAGAGGCTACAGTAGCTGACCGTAACACAGCAGCAGAGCAGGCAGCATTAGCACAGAACGTAGGCTTTGATGTCTCTACGAAGTCCACAGTAGACCCTGTGACGGGTGAGAAGATCATAGTAGCGGCAACACCTGCGGCAGAAGCGGCCCAACGTGATGCAATTACTGACGATACTTTTACACCTATGGAAGCCGCACAGATTACAGCAGTACTAGGTTACGACATTACTAAAACTCGTCCAGTTAAAGGCGAAGCCGCTGTAGGTGCAGCCTCTGAGATGCTTGCAGAAGTAGGTGATCTACCACCAGCAATCACAGCAGCTATTGTAGAAGACCCTGAAAAAGTAGAAGCCCAGTTAGATAACCAACCTGTTGAAGTAAGAGCAGCTATTGCAGCGTTACCTAAAGAAGCTTTAATGTCTTCGCAGATGGAGAACTTGTTAGGTTCGTTAGAAGAAAATAAAGTTCCAGCGTGGGCAAGACCTGCCGTAGATGCAACCAATGCAATGTTAGCTAAAAGAGGTTTATCATCTTCTACCATCGGTCGTGATTCTTTATTCAATGCAATTATTCAAAGTGCTTTACCTATTGCTGAAAACAATGCTAACGCTTTACAGAAACGAGCAGCTCAGAATTTAGATAACGAGCAGCAAGCTAATATCACAACAGCTACGTTAGATATGAATCGACGTTTAGCTAACTTAGCTAACCAACAAACTGCTGTAAGTCAGACAGCTCAAATGGCTAATGAGATGAAGAAGCTTCAAAGCTCTTTCACCCAAGAAGCTGTGATCTCTACTGCGGCACAAGAGCAACAAGTACGAGTACAAAACTTAGAGAATCGTCAACGTACTGCTGAACAGAACAACAGAAACCGTCAAGAAACAATGGCATTAAATCTGGGTAACGAACAGCAAATGACTCTTGCTAATTTAGAGTTTGAAGCTGCGTCTGATCGAGATAACATGACAGCAGACAACCAAAGAAAGCTTGCAGAAATGAACGTTGCGGCAGAATTCTTGTCTAAGAACGCTGAGTTGAAAAACTCTATGGACATTGCTAACATGAGCACTGAGTCTCAGATGAAGCTTGCAAACTTAAAAGCTCAGAACCAAGCAAGCTCAGACAACTTAACAGCTACACAACAAACTGAATTAGCAAACTTAGAAGCTACGTTAAAAACCAACTTAACTCAAGCCGACATTGCAAGCAATATGGGTGTTGCCCAGTTAAACGCAGATCAACAACGAGCTGTTGTTAACGCCCAAACTAATGCAAACATTGATTTAGCTAAGTTTGATGCAGCATCTCAGGTTGAATTGGTTAATAGTAAGTTTGCACAAACAATGACTATGAATGAGTTTGATGCTAAGAACACAGCTATCTTACAGAATGCGACTAACCAAGCCTCTATGGATTTATCAAACGCAGATAACCGCACTAAGGTCTCTGTGCAGAACGCTTCAAACTTTCTACAGATGGACTTATCTAATATGTCTAATGAACAGCAAGTAGAAATTCTAGGTTCTCAGCAGGAGCAACAAATTCTATTAGCTGATACGGCAGCAGCAAATGCTACAAATCAGTTTAATGCTGAGAGCGTAGCGCAAACAGATCAGTTTATGGCTACGTTAGGTGCTCAGATAGATCAATATAACGCTACTGCTATTTCATCAATGGCTAAGTTTAATGTAGAACAAGAAAACAAAATCAACGCTGAGAATGCGGGCAATCAATTACAAGCTTCTATTGCTAATGCTACACTAGCGTCTGACACAGAGCAATTTAATTTAAACATGGCTAACCAACGTGAGCAGTGGAACGCTTCTAATGCACAAACTATACAGCAAGGAGATTTAACTTGGCGTAGAAATGCAAACACTGCGGATACAGCAGCTATCAATGATGCTAATCGTCAGAACGTAGCAAATGCCTTTGCAATGTCTCAACAAAAACAAGCTCAGGTGTGGCGGGAACTTCAAGATGAAACTATGTTTGCAAACAATAACTATGAAAATAATCAAAATAGAATAATTCAAATTGCTACTGCAACCATGGCAGCCGATACATCTTATGCGGCTATCGGTGTGACACCAGCAATGAGCCTTGTACAAACGTTAGATGCTGTTGGTTTAGGTGATGACGAAGAGTCAAACAATAATTAATAACGGGGAATGATATGATAGATTTAGATTTTTTAGGAGATGTTTGGGGAGTAGTAAAGTCAGGCGGTAAAGCTGTTTACGCAGGCGCTACTGCGGTGGCTAAAGTCGGTGTTGACATAGGTAAAAAAATAGTTACTCAAAGTGTAAATGCAGGGAGATTTATGGGTGAGGTAGCCACAACAGGAGCTATGGGATTGATGACTGCGCTGCCGGGAGTCGGGGGTGCATTTGCTGATGGGCTTGTAGCCACGACAGGAGCTATATTCGGGCAGGACAGTGCTATAACTACAGGCGTTCAAGCTTTAATGGATTTCACAGCAAAGGTAGTCACAACAGGCGCTAACACTTTTTCAAACATAACTAAAGGTGTTGTTGAAACTGTTTCTGCTTTTTCTAAAACAGCCGCTAAGAAAATGGGCTTTGACGTTAAGGGTGCATCGGCTAATTTCTTCGGTGACAACTCTGCTTTCAGTGAAAGCTTTGGAGACAAATCAAGATTTTCTAACTTAACTAAAAGTCAAGCAGATATTGATGCGTTAACTTCTGCATTTGATTCTGTAGCTGACGCTGATCCAGTTGTAAACTTTGAGCCTTTTAAGTTTGACGATTACTCTAAATCTGCAAGTCTTTCAGCTAACGTTGATCGAGCAATTGCTGAGCCTGCGAATTTAGATCGCACGTTAGGTTTAGGTGAAGAAACATTAGGTCAGGCTGTAGGGTTAGAGGACGCAGTTAATCCTAGCTTACTTCAAAGAGGCTACGAGGGTACTAAAAACGCTCTTGTTAAAGGCGCAAAAGCGGGTAAAGATGAAGCTGTAAAAATAGTTACTGAGGCCCCTACAACCATAGCGACAGAGTATGTAAAAGCTGAGTTAAATAAAGCAATCTTTGGTGAAGAAGAGTTTGAGCCTGTTAACTACGACGCTGCTCAAGGAAATCAATACGTAGGGTTTGACGGCAGTAACATAGCACGAACAGGGACTATTCAATCGTATTCTCAACCTATAGATCCATCCCGTTTTACTTCATCATGGCAGCCCAACCGAGGCAACTGGGGATATAGTGCAACTCAGTCAAACATGTACGGTCAGCGAATGTCACAATTATATAACCCTCAAAAAGTATAGGTAGGTATTGAAATGTCTGATCTTCAAAAACAAATAGAAAAACAAGCTGGCTCTAGGAAAAGAGCAATTCCCGGATCGTCATTAACCAGTGATCCAAAAAACCCTATGCCTTCCAGCCTACCTCCAAAGTTTGTAGATGTACACGAAGCGTCTGAGTTTGTGTGGGTAAAACTAATCCAACCAAAAGCTTATGTTTCGATGATGCAAACTATAGACAAAGGTGTCCCTATCATGAGCATTACCCAAGCATTGCTTACTGATGGCTTTCAGAAAGGGATGTGGAACCCAGATCTAATGTTAATGCTTATTGAACCTACTGCTTACATGCTGATTGCTTTAGCAGAAAGAGCAGATATTGAAATGGTTGTATATCAAGGACAGTTAGATGACGTAGATGAAACTGAAGAAATCCTTGGTGTAAGTTTTGAAGAAGAAAAAATTAGAAACATGATGCAGTCTTCAAAGTCTGGTAGTGTCCCTACAAATATTGTTACACCTACAATGTTAGAAGAACTAGAAGGCTTACCAGACACAGAAAGTATTTTAGCTGCACCAGTTACTGAAGCTGCACCAGCTCCTGAAGCTGAACCAGCTCCTGAAGCTGCACCAGCTCCTGAACAAGAAAGTTTAATGGCCCCCCCACAAGTTTAAAGGTATAAAATAATGACTGACTTGAGTAAACGAAAAGATATTACACAATTTGCTACATCAATGCTTGCCGATAGCCGCAAACGCCGTGACGATATGTATCAAAGATCTGTAGACGATAGAGATCGTCAAGCCTCGGAAGCACGTAAGCGAGAAAGAAAACAACTTTTGTACGGATATGGCGCAAAGGCTTTACTGTCTATTGGTAACTCTATGGTTAGATCAGCCACAGAAAACTTCTTGAATCAAGAGCCAGTGCTTCAAAAGAACATTAAGTTCAAGTCGGCTGTGCAAGGAGCTACTGGACGAATGAACGACAGGCAGCAGGCGCTTGTTTTCGAAGGTGGCGAAGAAGAGTTCTGGAGACAGAAAGCCGCTGCTGAGTTAACAACTTCTTTTAATAAAGCGGTTCCAACATCATATAATGCTACTCAACGTGAGCAGTTGCTTTATAATGAAACTATGAAAGCTGGCAAGGAACTTAAAAAACTATACAACTCGTCAGCCGATCAAGATAAACTGTTACTAGAGCGTGTAGGCACAGATGGTGCTGACGCATATACTAAGGCTTTAACCACTAGCCGAGGTACAGATGTCGGCAGCGCCATTATGCGTAAGTTTAAAGGTTTGTTTAGACAAGGTGGAGATCCTTTAGACAACAGTGTCAAAGCTAATGAGCTGTTCAAAAGCTCAGAAAACGTAGCAGCCTACGGAGAGTTGCGTCGAGCTGGATTATCGCCATTTAAGTCTGAAGAAAAAATAAAAGAATGGACTAAAGCAGCAGGCGGGATGAGTGTTGGAATTGTAAGCAACGAACTTGTCGATATAAAAACCTCAGTAGGTTCTAAGTACGGTGAGCCTAAATCAGTTACTCAGAGCTTCAGAGAAATTAAATTAGCTGATGGCACAATTAAAATTATGTCTATAAACACTGGAAGTGAAGTAACTCCTACTGATTTAACTTATGTTGAGACAGCCGCTAAACTTATTAAAAATAATCCTGATCAAGTAGAGCAGCATAAAGTTGCGGTAGCTCAAGTTTTAACTGTAGGTCAAAGAGATGTATTAGGTAAATATAATTCACTTCTTGTTCAAGACGCTACCGACGAAGACAGGGTTAAAGCTGTTGCCAATAATCAGTATGCAAAAATAATGATTACTCAAGATTCTTTGTCTGAAATAGGTTTACGTCCAAGACAATCTCAGGAACTAGCAGCCGTAATGCACGTAATAAACACAGAAGGAATGTTAGATGAAGCAGGTTGGGGTACATCTATAAGAGAAGAAAATAATCTTTTAACAGACTCAAAAGGCTATCATCCTTTAGTAGCTTACATGGCTGCAACAGATATTGAAGACGGTGGTACATCTTCTATTTCTTTTAATGATAATGTTAAAAGAGGCTTCTTAACTGATTACGCTCAGAATAGCGCTTTCTATGATTCTAAATTAAGTACGCAAGCGAGATCAAGAGTTCGAACAATGCTCGGCGACAGACCAGAAGCTGCACTGGCGCTTGAGAATATTCTTGGAGTACCTGAAGTTCCAGAACCTGTTGTATCAACATCAACTACACCTGTAGCTGCTCTTAAAACATATACTGAAGATGAAATTAATAAAGCTTTGAAGTATCACTTTAGAACAAACGCATCTAAACAGAAAGCTGCTTTGGCTGGAAACCTTGACCAAAAAACACAGATCTTTAATGCTGTGGGTGGACAAAGTATTTTAGATTCAGATAGTAGAAAGCAAGCAAGGACTGATAAACTTGTTAAAGTTTTTAAATCTGCTAGTCAAAAACAAAAAGCAATTAACCGTTTAAGTGCTACAGATAAATTAGTATACGATTCATTAAAATCAAAAGTTGAAAAAGAAAAATTCTTAGCTGATAAAAGTGGAGCTGTTTAATGTCAGATACCTTATTAAGTAGAATGGAACAGATGCACTCTAGTTTAGATAACTTTGAGGGTGGGCCTACAGAGCCTTTATTATCTGAGGAAGAAATAAATAGAGTAACCTCTTACAAGCGCCCGACTGTAACCAACTTTGAAAATGATTCTGAAGTCGTTAGAGATTATGATATTCTAACCTCTTACTTAGGTGATCATCAAGACTTTGCAACTAAAATGCTTGACAGTGATTCAGGCCCTGCTGAGTTCTTGCGTGATGATTTTTTACGCATCACTGCTGTAGCGGGTAAAGCTGCTGCTTTGTCGGACGCACCTGAAGATGTTAAACGAGCTTATAGAGATCTCAGAGCTAAGTGGGAAGACACTGAAGTTACAGGAACAAAAGAAACGATTGACGCTGCTAAAGACTACGGCATGGACGTACTAGCTAACTTCGAAACATTACCCACTGCTCTTTCTTTAATATTCGGTAATGTGGGAGGCGCTACGGCGCAAGCTTCTGTACGTGCTGGGGCTAAAACAGCGCTTGCTAAAGTCTTAGCTAAGGCATCATCCAACCCCATTAAGAGCACTGCTGCTTATACAGGCGCTATTTCAGGCATCCAAGACTTAGCAGTTCAAGATCTTGAGGTTGAAATTGGCGAGCGTAAAGATGGCATTGATTTAGGTCAAGCAGCTACGGCAACTGGAGCAGGTGCATTAATGGGTGGTGCTCTTTCATACGGTATAGGTAAAGTAGCTAGTAAGTATGCGACTAAAAGACTTGCTGATGATTTGGAAAAAGCGCCTGTAATGAGTGAAAGTAAAGGTATGGTTTTGTTTGATGAAGGCATCGACGGTGAATGGATACCGGCTAGTGGTAGTAAGGTTGTCAACGCTGCTGATCGTTTACTAGAAGGCCCTGAAGGGTCTGTGATAAACATGAAAGACGTGGATGTAGATAATGTTGTTAACGATTTTGTAAACGACATAGGTGGCGGTGATGCCACTAAAGAAGAATTTAAAGCGGTAGTAACTGGAGCATTAAACTCTGGCGCTACTGGCGAGCAGATTAAAAATAAATTAGCTTTTAGTGTCTGGCAGTTTACTACAGACTTAACTGGTAATTTATTTGGTAAGAGTGCTGGAGTCTTAACTCCATATACTAAGTTCTCTAAAACAGCTAAGACTTTACAAACACGTTTAAGTCATGAGTTTGCAGAAGGCTTTGGAAAAACTAAAACACGTATTGGGATGGATTTAAGCGAAGCTCAAGCACGATACACGGGCGAGTTTAATACACGATACTTAAAAATCGTAGAGCCTTTAGCTTTAAATACAATTAAAGGTGATGTCTCAGACAAGGTTAACGATCTACTAAACCAAGCTATTCGTGGAGACTTTAAAGGCGTACCAAAAGAAATAGGTATTGCAGCTAAACAGATTCAAGGGCTATATAAAACTATAGGTGATCAATTATACTCTGAAGGCGTTATAGCTAATAAAATAGAAAACTATATTCCCCGTATGTGGAATAGGAAAGCTATTGAATCTGACCCTGAAAGATTTGAATTACTACTCATGAAATCTGGTGAAGCTAAAAATGCAGCCGAAGCTAAACGAATTACAGAGAGCATGTTAGATATTGAAAATCAACTCGACGGCGGTTCAGGCGGTCAGTTCTTTGCGGCTAAACGTAAGTTTACATTTGAAGATGATTCTGTATTTACAGATTTTTTAAATACTGATTTAATTGGCATGACTGCGGATTATAACTATCAAGCTGGTAAAGCTCTGGCTAAAAAGAAAGTATTGATGGCTTCTAATGAAAAAGAATTTATGAGTCAGTGGATTAATCCCATTGTAAAAGAAATGAAATCTGCTGGTAAAACTCTTGATAAGAAAGAGCGGGAACAAATTCGAGAGCTTTATAGATCTGCTACTGGTGAAAACATGGAGCGTTATGGTTCAAAGATGCAGACAGCAGCAGATACCTATTCACTCGGTACACGTTTAGCTCTACTACCTTTAGCGACTATTGGTAGTTTAACAGAAGTATTTATTAACATCGGTAAAGCTGGAGTGTTAAACTCTGTTAAAGGTTTTGCTGAAGCATCTGAGTTAAGCTTTAAAAAGATGACAGGTGATTTACATTCTGAGCTAATGACCAAGAAAGGCATGACAGCTAATGAAGCTTTTAGAGAGTTAAAGAAACATAGCCTCGCAATGGAGCAAGCACAATCTCAAGCAGGGAACCGCTTAGGTGGTGACGATTTTGCTTCAGACACCATGCAGAAAGTAAGCAACAAGTTTTTCCGTATGAACTTCCTAGATCAGTGGACTAAGTTTGTACAGACAACTTCGTATATAAGCGGTCGGAACTTGATTGAAGAAAACATAGAGAAGCTTGCAATCCATGGTAATCAACCTCCTACACCACGCATTGAGACTTTAAGAGGCGAACTCTTGGAACTTAACATCGACCCTGATGACGGTATTGCTTGGTTTAAAGGAGGCGCTAAAAAAGAAGACGCTTTTACTGGTCAAATAAATAACGGAGCTGCACGATATACTAACTCAGTAATCTTACAGCCCTCTGCAATGTCAGGTTTAAAGCCGCTACTACACACTAACCCTAGAACTACAATAGCTTTCCAACTATTAGGCTACCCAGCAGCGTTTACAAACACAATCCTTAAAGGGGCTGCTAAAGCTGTAACAAAAGACGCAGGACGTAACGTACCTAAGTTGGCAATGGCTGGTTTGTTGATGACTGAAACAGCTCGCATGACTAATTACTACCGCAGTAATGGTAAAAGTGAAAGAGACACCACGCCTACAGAGGCTCGTCTTTCAGCTATAAAGCGTTGGGGTGGTAACGGTTTACTTTTTGACAACTTACAACGGGCCGGTGATGCTGCAAAGTATTCAGGCACGATAACCGGATATGCTACTGCACCTTTTGGGCCTATAGCTACTGACGCTTTAGGTTTAGCTTACGGTAAATATAATCAAGTATTAGGCACTAAGATTCCTTTCTTTGCGGCAGGCTCTACTGTAGTTGGCCCTGAGAACATGCGTAAGTATAAAACCATGTTGCGTGAAAGAGATAAAGACTTAAAAGGTTTTGTTCCTAAGTTTGAGTATGACATACAACGACAACAGTTCCTTAAAGGCGGTGTTGTTGAAGTACCTAACGCTCCTAAAGAACCAGATGAAAGAATTAATAAAGTCACTGGTTTGCCGTACAACTACCAAGCTGGCTCAGCTTTCATGGACGAACTCGACCCTCAGAAAGTAGAGCGACAAGGCTTTAGTGTCGGTTCACTTGTAACTAAAGGGGCTACAAAGCTTTCAGGTTACTTAGCTGAGACTATTAATGATGCAACAGATGGCATCTTAGATCCTCGATTAATTAACGATGCTGTCGATAGTATTAAAGAGTCTGCTGGTTTAAGCGGCGCTAAAGGACAGGCTGATGAGTTTTACGACCCAGACCAAGCTGACTTCGGAGCTATTGCTGGCTCACAAGCAGATGAGTTTGGTGGTGAAGAAGAGCTTGAGGAATACATAGCGTTAAGTATGAAGACTATTTTAAGGGAAAAGGATCAAGATGTCAAGCCTTATTCTAAAGAAACTTTAGCTATACAGGAAAAGAGTAATGGAGAATACGGCGAAGACTTCCAGATCTCTCGTGGATACACTCAAGATGAGATAGACGATTTTAGTTATCAAGCTGAGATGGGCGATGAAGCTGATCCTGACCAGAGCTTGTTTGCAGATATTGCTTTCTATCTAACGGAAGCTCGTGAAGCGTCTAAAGCACACGTAAGTACGTTAGCGCCTTCAGATAAGTTAGAACAGGTACAAGGACTAGAAGACGTTGTAGATATTTTTGCTAGGAATAGTAAGTTTATACCTTCTGATGAGATTACCGATGAAGGTAGACGTAAGATTATAACTAACTACATTGCTAACAATTCTGATAACGCTGAACTGATGACAACTTTAAAGTCTATGCAAGCTGATTCACCTCGAACAGAAGTAGGTCAAGCAAGCGGAATCTCTGACGATGCAAGGCTTAAAAACCTCGACGCTTACTTAGCATCATCTATTGAAAAGACTCCTAAGTTCCGAGGCATCTCTGACTTTGCAGAAAAAGACTTTGAGGTAGCATTTGTATCCCCTAGAGAAATGGGTGTACACGTAGGTACTGAAGGCCAAGCAAACTACATGGCAGCTAGAGGAATCAACGACCGTAAAGCTGAAGACGTGTTATCAATCCCCGGCTCTGGTGGTGGTAAAATGGAACGTTCTGAAATGGATAGGTTCTTTGCAGATGAGCAGGCTCGTCGTGAGGGGATGACTATGGAAGATGTAGACTTTGATAACATAACTTCAGATGAACTAGATCAAGTAGGCTCAATGGACTTAGCGCCTTCTAGTGACATGCCTAGCGTTAGTATAATGAAAGGCTATGTGAACGTTAAGAACCCATTGGTCTTCCCTACAGACGCTTCTAACTGGTCAGCAGAGAACCTTTTAAGCTCATCTTCTGATCAACTTATGGACGCACTCAAGTCTGGATTAGGGAAGAAGATACCTAAGAAATTCCAAGATAGATTAAATGTTTTAATGGTAGATGCTTTAGAAGTTCCTGCTCTCCCTGACATCTTTAACAGTTCAGAGCAGTTACTAACAAGCAGCTTACGACAAGTGACGCTAACTAAAAAGCTACAAAAGCTTTTAGAAGACATGGGTTTTGATTCTATTAAGTATCGTAATATGGTCGAGCCTTCATTGAAAGGTGAAAAGACTAGCGACTCTTATATCTTATTCCGACCTGAGCAGTACAAATCTATCAATGCTAGTACGTTTGATAAGGCAGATAAACGTATGATGTTTAATGAAGGTGGTCAGCCAAGTCAAAGAGATTGGTCAATGCTCTGGGCTAGAGATTATAATGCTGAAGATCGCCCGCTTGAAGATCGAGTTGCAGATTATAATGCAGCTCAGAATATTGAAGTCACAGATGAAGTAGTGAATTCTGTAAACTCAGCCTTAGAAAGCGGAGCTTTTGATTATGAGATGGCTGATTTAAACTTACCGAAAGAAGAGTTTAAAACTGGCATGGTTGATATTTCTAAAATTGAATCTGCTGGTGGTAACTTACCTAAAGAAAGTCAGGTTAGTTCAACAGGCGCACAAGGCTTATTCCAAGTAATTGAAAGTACAGCTAGAAGTGTATTAGAGAACAAACAGTTCGGCCCGAAGGCGGCTCAGGCGGCTGGGTATACTTTAGATGAACTTAATAATATGAGTAGAACGCAGTTACAAGATAAATTATTAAACGATGATAAACTTAATGCTTTGTTTTCTGCCGCTGTAATAGTACAGAAACTACAGCATACACGCAATATGGAACGGGGAGAATAATTTGCCTGACATTAAAAACATAAAAGACCACAAAGCCTTCGCACGTACAGACGGAAAGACTGACGCAATGTATATGGCTATATTAGAACTTATAACAACTCACGTTGAGGACGGAGCAATCAGTCCGACAGAAGCGGTGGGAGTTTTAGACTGGGTTAAATCAGTTATAATTTTTACCAACACAGACTTTGATATTTAATAACCAATAAGAGGCAACACATTATGGCAACACAATTAGCAGTAGGTACAGAATTTAACCCTAACATGAAAAATGCAGGCGGTCAAGGTATTATTCAGATCGTAAAAGGCGATACCAATGTACACCTTTACGCAAGTTTAAACGGTACTGATTATGTACTCATTGAAACTTTTTCAATTAACACTATTAAAGAGCTTGTACTTTGTGACAGATTCAAAATTAGTGGATCGGCTACAGATCAGACTACGACAATCGGCACAAGCAAAGTATACATTAGCGAAACTCGTTTCACATAAGGAGTCATCATGACTGATTTTTATATAGCAAAAGACGGCAACGACTCTAATGACGGGCTGTCGTTAAGTACACCTAAAGCTACTGTGGCTTCGGTTCAAGCAATAGGAGCTTTTACCCCCGCAGATAAAATAGTCTTTAGGGCAGGGACTTATACAACTGAGCTATCTTATGGCCCTGTAGCTGAAACTTTAATTTACATGGAGTTTGATACTCCTACTGAGCATATTTCTATGGAGGCGTATGGAGATGAAACTGTAGTGTTTGAGATGCCTGTAAATGAAGACTATTTGTTAGGGTTTAATAATGTCAACGGTAGTAGCAACGATGACGTGTATACTGTAAAGAACATACAATTCAGAAATGGCGCTACCACTGCTGTAAGTCAAAGCTTTATATATAACACACAATCTAACAGTGCTTCTACTTTCTATAAGTTTATAGTTGACGGCTGCACTTTTACACAACTAGGTACAGAAATTGATATAGTTCGAGGTGGAGTCTATGCTGGCATATCAAATATAGCTTCAGTCGAAATAAAGAATTGTGAGTTTAATATTGTAGATCAGAAGGCACTAACTCTTTCTAATCAAATAGGAGTAGTCGTAGAAAATAATACGTTTAATTTAGTTGCTCCCGCAACCGATGATGATAGATTAGCTATGTTTGCTTTTGCAGGTAGGCAGAACGCAGTTAACAGTCAAGTATCAAAATTGTTTTTCAGTAAAAATACAGTTAATTATACTTTTTCAGATGGTATGTCTGGCGATACTATAGTTATGCAGCCTGAGTATTTTAATGAGATGCACTTTATTGGGAACACGTTTAACTTTGAAGCTACGAATATACAGTCAAACAGAATAATAGACACAATTAGACCCGCTACTACCACCCAAGCAGGACGAACAACAAACCTTATAAATATAATAGGGAATACGTTTAATAATAATACAGGTAGGGGTGATACTATAGAGTTTTACAGGTCAACTAGTTTCCCTGAAAATACTGCTGTAGTTAATTTTAATTATAATACCTTTGTGGGCAATGCTGAGATGCAGAATAACACCTCAAACCAAGTACTTGATACAACAAGTATGAAGGCTACTGAGTTTAATTGTATCGGTAATAAATTTGAAAAGTATCAAGATTTTATGCTTTTAAATGATATGCAAAATACTCCTTTTGTTATTGAAGATAACATCTTTAAAAATGGAGGCAATAATAACTTTGGTAGTGATGGAGATACTATACCTATTAGTCTTTATGTAATTGAAAGTAACGGAGGCACTATAAAAAACAATACTTTCTTTATAGAAGAAGAAGGTACTTGTATTAGATTACATGTCGGTGTCACTAATGATGTAACTATAAAAGGAAATAGTTTTGTATACTTAGGTGCGCCACGTACAAACTCTGAAGAGTATATTATTATTAACATAAACCCTTCTGATTTAGACGAAGTGACTATAGATAATAACTATTATTATGGTTTAGAGAAGCTAGGAGACACAACTTTATTTGAGTATGCACCTACCGCAACTTTTGATGAAGCAATGGCTCTTGCAGATACTGATATAACCTTCCATACTACCAACATCATTAAAAGAGATGTTGCAAAATCTATGACTTCAAGACTTACTAAAGAAATTGCTTGGAAAGTATAAAATAAAAGGAGACTTAATGAACATAGACAACATACCTATGGTACGGTTGACTTGGCAGGACGCTCAAGACAGTGATGGGGCGTGGACTGGAATAGAAGATATTGTAGCACACGAACCCGCCACTTGTCAAGAGGTAGGCTGGCTAATTCACCATGATGACAATAAAGTAATTGTAATGCGTTCAAGGATAGTCGAAAAGGATAGTCAGTTAAACGAGGGAGGCGCTCATATTGCAATACCTACAACTTGGGTGTTAAAAATAGAAGAGCTTAAAGTAGAGGTTTAATATGTTTGGATTGATTACAATGTTACTATCGACCCTCGGTGCTACCGGCATGGGTTCGATGCTGAAGATGCTTGGTGGTGCTGTACAGGCCCGCAACGAAGCTAAGGAAGCTGAGGCTAAAAGAGAACTGATTCGAGATATGCAGATGAAAGGTGCTGATCTTGAGTTTCAAAAGGCTATATTCGGAGACGCAAGCAATGACCCAGAAGCAACTATATTTACCCGTACTACTCGTAGGATTATTGCTCTTATCGGGATGCTCAACTTTGCCACAGTTTCAATTCTCTGTACCCTCTACCCAACAGTTGAACTCATCACATTCATACCACCAGAGCAAGCAAAAGAAATCAGCATCCTGTGGGGACTCTATAGAATGCCAATCGACCAAGGCATCACGACAGCCATTACGACAGGACATATTTCTCTTGTCTCAATCACCACTCTGGGAGCTATAATAGGTTTCTATTTTACTCCGGGCGGTAAAAGATAAAGCATGAGCACACAGGAGCGTAAAGCATGAGCACAGCTAAAGGAAAAGATTCTAAGTTAAAGAACGCAGGAGTCTCAGGATATAATAAGCCTAAGAAGACTCCAAGCCACAAGACTAAATCACATGTGGTTGTAGCTAAGGTAGGGGATCAGACGAAGACTATACGCTTTGGGGAGCAAGGAGCGAGTACGGCAGGTAAACCAAAAGCCGGAGAGTCTGCCCGCATGAAAGCAAAACGTGCCAGCTTTAAAGCTAGACACGCTAAGAACATTGCAAAGGGGAAGATGTCTGCGGCTTACTGGGCAGATAAGGTGAAATGGTAATGGAGCTAAATGAGAATACAGGTATAACAATACCAATCAGAAACCTAATCGCTATGATTGTTTTTACTTGCGTTTCAACTATGGCTTACTTCGGTATACAAGAGCGGCTAAACCTCTTGGAACATGCTTTAGATAAAACTCAAATAGATATAACTCAGAATAGCGAGTTTAGAATAAAATGGCCCAGAGGTGAGTTGGGGTCACTCCCTGCTGATGCTAGACAAGATATGCTTTTAGAGTATCTTAGTGCTCAGCAACAAAAGCAAACCAGCTCCACTGAAAAACTTAAAGATTCGTTAACAGACTTAAAGTTACGCATAGCTGCCGTAGAAGCTGGTGTAGAAATAAACATAGATTAATGAGGTTAAGTGGTAGCGTGGTTAAGAGCATCCAGTTCTTGCTCTAACTGACTATGTAGGGGCTGTAGCTTATCATTGCACAGCCTCAACAAAGCCCTCATCAATACGAGGTCGTCACCTTTAAAGACCTTAGACATGTCCTTGTCGGGGATGCCGCTAAGTTCAGTAACGACAACCCCTCCCTTGTCTACAAGGAGCTTGAAAGATATTAGATTCCCTTCTTGTTTATTGCTCATAAGACACAGCTTCCCATCATTGATTTGTAAACAATAATAAAAAAGCAAGCCATTAAAAGGTTAGCTCCCCAAAACCATGTAAACATTTCAAAGGTATCTCGATTATCTTGAATGAATGCTTTGAGTTTTCTTCTCTTTGTCTTAGTCATTGCTTTCCCTTTCTCTGTTGTGTACTTCTTTAAGTAGGTTTTTAATTGATTTTAAAACTTGTTTTGCTTCTCGGCTCTCTTCCATTGTTTCTGGTACAAA
>ENA-OQVM01000670-OQVM01000670.1-marine-metagenome-genome-assembly--contig:-NODE-670-length-51831-cov-16.795166_pt1 | contig 51831 bp, 41 predicted proteins | sample MGYA00237776_ERZ505498 | MGnify/ENA primary metagenome ERZ505498 (study PRJEB26159, sample SAMN06265151) | marine metagenome | isolation source: Helgoland LTER site | place: Germany:Helgoland, sampling...
ACCAATAATCGGGCAACCGACGCATCGCCATCAGGAAACATATAGGCCACGGGAGCGTCCCCTAAAACAAAAGCGCCCGCGAGATCGCTGAGTCGATTGGTCAACCAGCCCATAGCTTTTAGACCGGGGCAACCAGTACTCAGGGCTTCCAGAACTGTAAGGCTCCACCCCGCCGGGCCCAATAAAACACTGGTAAAAGCCCCCAGTATGGGCAAGGTTTCTTCAGCTAAACCAACGCGCTCGGTCAAAAATTGGTTGTAACTGACGGACTTCACATATCTGTATTGCTCCAAGAGAGACAAATCATCTAGGAAGTCTCGATCACCACCGAAAAAGGCAATCAACTTAGTTTGCTCTTCCTCAGGTATGGGCAACTCTTTAACCGCCGCCTCATATCCTTGACCCCCATGGAAAAACCCTAACCAGTTTCCACTTAGGGTTTTATGGCCATCAGTAGTAGGAATCGTCATACCATTATTGGCGCTAATTTTGCCACCGAGCATATAATCATCAGGCGTATTGGCTGTCATTGCAGCTAGAGCCTGATCGTCAATACCTATATCTTTTAATAATTCAACCGCCATTGCGCTATATGACGACATAGGCTCGATATTTTGAGCCCCACCCAAACCAAGTACCATATTCCCATCTTGATGAAATTCATTGCGCTTTGCATGCCCTCCAAAGTCATCGTGGTTGTCCAACAATAGTATCTTTGCGGTAGGGCCCATTTTCTTTCGGTAATACCAGGCAGCGGCCAGACCGCTCTGTCCTGCGCCTACAACTATTAGGTCATAGTGCTCATCTAATTCTTCATAACTGGACGGTTTTTGTCCATTCCAAGCTAGTGCATGAGCAACCTCATAGGATCCCTCATGACTTCCGCGCATACCGGTCAGAGTCGGCGGATAATAATCACCGGGAGATTTTTTAGCGGCTATCGATCCAGCAGGTTGCGCGATAAGTTGTCCCGGCATCAAAAGGCTTGCACCGGCACCAATAGCGACACCATTAAGAAAATCCCTTCGCGTTATTTTAGAAGTCATCTTTTACCAGCCCTTATTGTTGGTTTATTAGTGCTCTGCATTTATTTTGCCTTTTTTGCATTACATGTCGCATGACATGTGTTACGTTAACACAGTAGAGAACCACAAGTCGAGAACAGTTAAAGTCAGCTCCAAGGGATCAATATGATTAGCTTTGAATTAAACGGTAAAACAACAGAGGTGAGCGCAGCACCCGACACTCCCCTTTTATGGGTGATTAGAGATCACCTCAAACTTAAGGGCTCTAAGTTTGGCTGTGGCATGGGCCTATGCGGGGCCTGTAGTATGTTGGTTGATGGCGAATCTACCCGCACATGTTTACTACCACTAGCCGCCATTCAAGGACGAAAAGTCACCACTATTGAAGGCATTGGTAATCCTGACATGTTATCGACACTTCAATCGGCATGGGTTGAAGCCAGCGTAGCGCAATGTGGCTATTGCCAAAGCGGCCAGTTAGTAAGTGCCACCGCTTTATTGAGTAAAAATAGCAACCCTAGCGACAATGATATCGACCAGGCTATGAGTGGAAATATTTGCCGCTGCGGTACTTATCCCAATATCAAGAAAGCCATTAAACAGGCTGCAAAAAACTTGAGGAAGGACAACGGCCAGTTACAGATCGTCGCTTATTTTGACCCTAATTCGATACAGCAAGAGGCTTAATGATGACAACTTCCCGCTCTACAGATATCGCTTTAAAACCTGAAGGTGTCAATACCTCACGCCGCAGCTTTCTTAAAAACATGTCATTGGCCGGAGGCGGTTTGGTGGTTGGACTGCCATTAACCGCCTGTGCCAACATTTCACTGCCCAATGCAAGCGAATCAGCGTTACAGCCTAATGCTCTACTGCAGATTACCAGCGACAACGTAGTTAACTTCTACCTCCCTCGATCTGAAATGGGGCAGGGCATCTATACGGGCCTAACTACCATTGTGGCAGAGGAATTGGACATCCACCCCGAGCGCATTAACGTCATTAATGCTGGACTACACGAGGACTATAAAAATCTTGAATTCGAACTCCAGGTCACTGGTGGTAGCAATAGCATACGCACGCATTTTTTGCCCCTACGTCACCTCGCGGCCAATGCTCGCTTAGCTATTCGACAAGCGGCTGGGCAACAGCTAAATCGTAATCTAGCTGATATACAGACCGATAACGGCAAAATCATAATTGATGGCAAAGCGGTTGATTATGGCGAATTCGCAGATTATGCCAATACACTGCCTTTTCCTGAAGACGCACCACTTAAAGATAAGCTCCAATTTAAATATATCGGCAAAGATAATCCAAGGCTCGATGGAGTAGCCAAGGCGACAGGTACAGCACAATTTGGTATTGATGTTGACTTTGAAGGATTGTTTAGGGCGGCATTAAAACGATGCCCTGTTATGGGTGGCACGGTAAAATCATTTGATGATACAGATGCCAAAGGAATGCCGGGCGTGAAGTCTATTGTTAAAATTCATAATGGCGTAGCAGTGATCGCAGATCATTATTACCAAGCAAAAAATGCCCTTCCTAAGCTTAAGATACAATGGAATCTACCAGAGACTCTTTCAAAATTCAGTTCTGATTCAACAGCACCTGATAACGGCAAGGGCTTATTTAAAACAGCCTTAGATAGCGATAATGCTACCAATGTATTTGAAAAAGGTGAGGGGCTAAGTGCATTACAAAATGCACATGCAGTCATTTCAGCTGAATACTGGGCACCCTACTTGGCGCACGCCACCATGGAACCCATGAACTGTACGGCTAAATTAACCGACAACAGATTAGAATTGTGGGTCGGCTGCCAATCACCCGAGCTTGCCAAGAATTTAGCAGCTTACTATGCCGATGTACCGGCAGACAATATCATTATTCACAGTACCTTTTTAGGGGGTGGTTTCGGCCGACGTAGCGAATCTGATTTTGTGGCGGAAGCTGCAGCAATTGCAAAGGTATCTAACCTGCCGATTCAATTATGCTGGAGTCGAGAAGATGATATGCAAAACGATAATTATCGTCCAGCGTCAATGGCAAGGTTTACAGTAGGTCTAAACAAAGCAGGCCTAATTGACAGCTGGACAGTGAAGCGTGCTGGGCCCCAACTGATGCCCTATGTTATAGATAATTTAGTGGACGGTATCATGCCCAGCATACTACCCAACGCCTTTGTGGATTGGATGAGTAAAGCCGGCTACAGTCTTTATGACAGTCTGCTTGTGGATCATACAAGCGTTGAAGGGCTATATGAAGACTATGACGCGCCCAATAAATCCTCTGATCATATCACCGCAGATCCTGGCCTGCCTGTTGGCGCTTGGCGCAGTGTTGGCCATTCTTATAGTGGGTTCTTTAAAGAAAGCATGATGGACGAAATCGCGGCCATTCAAAATCAAGATAGTGTTGAGTTTCGCCTTAAGCATTTAAAAAACAACCCTAAATTGGCTAACGTATTAAAAGTGGTTGCTAAAAAATCAGCCTGGAATAAACCCTTACCCAAAGGCCATTATCAGGGCGTGGCAGTCCACGAGTCCTTCAGTTCATTTGTCGCACAGGTTGCCGAAGTATCAGTTGTCGACAATCAGCTTTTTGTCCATAAAGTTGTATGCGCAATTGACTGTGGCCTAGCTATTAATCCAGACATTGTAAAAGCGCAAATGGAAAGTGGCATTATTGATGGATTAAGTGCCGCGTTGTATGGCGAAATTACATTGAAAAATGGCGTCATCCAGCAGAGTAACTTCCATGATTATCCGGCCCTGCGCATCAATGAATCCCCTGAAATAGACGTAGTTATCATCGACAGCGATGAGGCACCTACAGGTGTTGGCGAGCCGGGTTTACCCCCTATTGCGGCGGCCGTTGCCAATGCCATATTCGCGGCAACCGGAACGCGGTTGAGAAGCTTACCCCTAAAACTGGAGGGTTAGGTGCTAATAAACCTAGGCTGATTTTAAGCAACAATAATATAACTGAATAACTATTATGCTTTCCACCTACACAGATTACCTTAACCAATGGAATAGTCAGTATCCGAATCAAGTATGGCTGCGCGAGCGAAACGGAGATGCAGATACTGACTGGAGTTGGCATCAGGCTCACACTGAAATCAATGCTATTGCCTGCTGGCTCGAATCTCGCTTTGAGACCACTGGACATCGTATCGGACTGCTATCACGCAACCGTGCCCAGTCCGGCCGTATTGGCCTGACGCCCCGTGGCGTAAAGCACCAAGCCTGCCACAATGTCTGAATGGGCTAATATCTCTGACATCAATTTAGTAGTGGATGAACACTATAGGTAGCTTTTGATCTATCTCAGTGATAGTGGTGGCCTTTGGCTTTATAGTTAAGGTCTCTAATTTCAAACCTATGGGTAAGGCGCTCACCATTGTCTAAGTGAAGCTGTATGCTAATATCCGTTGTATCCCACGGCATATTCTGCAATCCCATCAACATCAAATGCAATCCATCTGCATTCAGAGTGATCTGCTGATTGGGCGGAACCTTGATCGATGGCACAGGCTTCATTTTCACTACCCCCTGCTGGTGTTCTATGCGATGAATCTGCACTTTTTTGGCATAGTCACTGCTGGCGCCAACAATAGAAATCTGCTTTTGACTGATATTAGAGATAACGACAAATGCAGCTACGCCACTCGCATTCTGGGTCAGCGGTGCGGTTACCCAACCCTCACTCAATGTCAGATCAGCAGCATTTACAGCATTGGATAACGCCAGCAAAAATAATGGTAATAGTAAGTAGACATTCATAGGTACTGCTCCAGTTTTTCCAATATTAGTTCAGGTTTAGCGCCATACCCAATCACATCAAGTAAGTCACCATTGCGGCCCATTAAATACAAGTAAGAGCTATGAAATATCTCCTCTGCTTCATCCAAACTATTCACCGACCCTTTACCATAAGTAACATTATGACTTTTAGCCGCCCGCTTGACCTGCTCGGCACTACCGGTTAAGCCAACAACAGAGGGGTGAAAGACACTGACATAGTTGGCTACCGTTTCAATGGTGTCATATTGAGGGTCAATACTAATAAAAATGGGCTGCACCTGATCAATGCGCTTATCCAACATATGCATCGCCTTGGACACTTCAGACAGCGTGGTGGGACAAATGATCGGGCAACGGGTAAAACCAAAAAAAACCAGACGCAATTTTTTGTTATAGCTAGATTGAGTAACGCGGTTACCTTTGTGATCCACTAACTCAAACTCACCTGAAACAATCTCTGCAGCCACCCCATGAGAAAAAAGAAGCACCCAAACAAGCCCAACTCTAAGACATGACTTAGCAAGTTTTTTTAAACGCAAGAGACTATCCATACTAGTGACATAAGTTATTTGAAACAGCCAGAGTCACAGCACCAATATCGTTAGGCAAACCGCTAATTTCGGAGATCAACGACCGTTTTCTCATATCAAAAAAAGAAATTGAACCTTTTCCAGCAACCGGCACAGCCAGTGTTCTGGAGTCCGAAGTGACAACGCCCTCATGGGGTAGACTCTGCAGATCATAAGTTTCCCCAGCAGTGCCTTTAGCCACATCGATAAAAGCAACAGTGCCACTCTCGCCCAATATCGCCGCTGTACTATCAAGCCATCCCGGATTAATCGCGATCGGTTTAGCCACCGTGGGCACCGTATAAAGGCGCTGCAAACTGGAGGTAGAAATAGCAGTTATCGTACTATCATCACGATTGGCAACTAGCATATAGCGACCATCGGCAGTGCCCCAGGGCCTACCCGGACTACTACCAACCTTAATTGCAGTCAATTGACTGAAATCTCTTAAATTAACGACATACACTGTATTGTCTAATCTACTGCTAATAAAGCCAAGCAAGCCATCGGTGCTCCGAGATAAAGCCGTCAGACTTCCTGTAGCAGTAGTTAGCTGCAAGTTTTTTGTATTTGACCAGAGATCAATGGAACGTAACGTTCCTGTCTCTTGATCAACCCAATAGATGGTTGACCCATCGAGGTTAAAAGTAAACTTTTCTGAGCTACGCACATTCTCTGCCCGTAATAGCACCTGTCGGCGTTTAACCGCATGCACCTCTAAAATTTTCTGCTGTCGATCATAAATGGCAACCGTTCCAATCGGGCTAACATTTATATCATCGGGTGAGATAGTCAACGGGTATGTATATTGAGATAATTGCTCACTACTTAAGTCAATCAACACCAGACGCTTGGCTTGACGGCTGGCAACAATAAGTGCCTTTAGATTTTCGGAAGCTGAAACCATGTCCGGTACAGAATCCACAGCAATGGTATCAACCTGTTCACGCTTGTGAAGATCGATAATATAAATGGCTTGCTTTTCCGGACTTGCCGTAAATGCATATCTGGCACCATCATCATAGGCGGCGTGACTTAGAGAAGCGAATAACACAGCGCTGAGCCAAACAAACCCAATCAACACAAAACGCTGTAAAAAGAAGGCTGTGTAAACTGTATTACCCAGAACCATAATGTCAACTCAACCGTAAATAGGGATATATAAAATCACTCAGTACATGGAAGTTATCGGTCACCAGAACCAAGCCAAAAGCCACAAGGACCAACATGCTAAAGAAACCTATAGCAGGCGTGTAACGCTGAATTTGCTGTAACACTGGCAATGTACGCGATAGAAAAAATGCGGCCAAAAGAAAGGGAATTACAATACCCATTGAGAATGCGAACATCATCGTCGCACCGACAAAGGCACTTCCCAACGCGCCAACATAGACCAGTAAGGTGGCGATGATAGCACCACCAAAACAAGTCAGGCAGCCGAGAGAAAAACCCACTGCAGTTAAGCCAGCACCCCAGTAGGAGCCCCCTTCTTTAGCTAGCCCAGATTGCAAGCGAGAGGGAGGTAAATGGCAGACTATAGGCGCATGCGACCGCACACCGACCCAGAGCCCCATAACAATAACTAAGACGCCGGCAAGTACTGTCAGAGTCGGACTCCAAATGGCGAAAAACATCTGTGCAGACTTTCCAGCGTAACCTATAGCTGCGCCGGTCAAGGTAAATAACGATGCAAAGCCTATGGCAAAAGCCCCACCAACAGCAAATATTTTGTGCTTTACGGCGCTATTGTCCAAAGCGCCACGAGTTTCAAATTGATCTGCCGTGAATCCAGTTAATGTCACTAAATAGACGGCCAACAATTGAATTAGACAAGGCGTTAAAACAAAAGATAACAATCCGGCGGATAAGCCAAAAACCATCATCGGCGTCCATACACCTTTTTCGCCCAGCTGTTCGGGATAGGCTAACGGCACTTGCCAACTGGCAGTGCGACTACCACCATCAGGATCCCAAGCACCAAACAATTCAAGATCGATAGCAGTTGCTGATTCAGGTAAAATTGGTCGACCATCGTCAGTGTAGGCAGGGAAGCGTATTGTGATTGATCGGTGATGGCTGACCTGCAATGGACCTTCAATATCATAGGGCTTATACACCTGACCATCTATACTGAGCCTAGCATCCGGTAGCTGAGAAGGGAGCTCCTCAACATGGGTAGTCTCGGTAATGATGAAGACATGATAAACATCAGGGCGATAATCGGAGACCACAGAAGCCCGATCTGTGACTTCGAAAAACTCTGATGTGGCATACAATATATCCACCTGAGCCTCACCTTGGCCAAATGTTGAACGAGTTAGAAAACGGCCGATGGAAATCGAATTAAGTAATTTTTCCTGTTTAACACTGCCGCCCACATCGGACAAAATATCCTGGCCTTTGACAAAATAGGGAAACACCAACCAGCTAGCAGCAATAACAGCAGTTACAACCAGACAAGCGAGAATCAATGCAAGTTGCTGGCCCAGTAACCATCGAATCACAACCGACCGCCCCTGATATTGCGATTGTTCCTGTACCACTGAATTATCCATTTTTTTTTGCCTAGCTTAGAGTATTACCTTAGGGCTCTGGTCACAACAATAAAACAGTCAAGCCAAAGTCAACATACTACATTGAGTCCTCAACCTTTGGCATGATTGCAATAAATTTTTTCGCCGTCTTGTCCACATTGACCTTAAACAACTGGTCCTTCAGTTTGCAATCGGTGCAGTACAGGGAATACTCACCTTCTTGCTCAGGTGCCTGCCAGAGAAAACTCTTGGCGCTACGTGCCGGCACTGAGAGTTCATCAATGCCCAGATTATCACTTTTGAAACTATGCGCAGAGAAACCCGCATTTTGCACCACTATCTGCATGCTAGTACCAGGTTGGGTGGCAAAAGTATCAGGTGCAAAACGTCCTCTTTTAACCTGAGTTCTGGCGACCTGCGCTGCGCCCAAGTAATTGACATAGGCAGCTACTGCTTTGGTTTCCTCTTCAGTGATCACCGCTTTGATTGCAACCATTGGCCCAATACCCTCAATCGCCGCTCTTACTGCGCCATCTGAGGCACCGCGGATATAGGGTCCTACACCCAAATCACCCTCGGCAAATGCCCCATGACAGCCAGCGCAGCCAATATTGGCTACCGTATTAAAAACTAGCTCTCCGCGCTTGATCAAAGTATCGTCTGCATTTACACCAGCCGCTAATAAGTAACTACATAAGAGCGAACCAATAACGCTGATACCCTTGGCTTTAATACCGATAACGCTATTTCTCATATTGACCTATTCCCTAATATTGTTGAAAAAACCCTATTGCTTAGCGACGCCTAAAATTCACCAGCAATGATCTTGCGCTTCATTTCAAGTGCGCTACCTTGCAAACCTGCTTGATCGGATACAGTTTCACCGATGTCATCCCAGCCGTTGGGGTAGATCACAAAACCGCCTGAGTGAGTACTACCACCGTTGGGCAGAGGCAATCTTGCTGTCACTTCCAATCGATCGAGATCAAAGACAACCACCTCAAAACTCGCATTGCAGCTAATCCAAAGCTCATTTGCTTCAGGGTCTGGGTGCAATGTACCGTGGTCACCGCGCACGCAGCCTGTATAAAACTGGTTCATCGCTCGAGAACCTGGCACTAGCATGGTGTCCACATCAACCATACCGAGCACCTTGCCGCGGTTATGAGACTCCTCGCCCTTACCAATGGTGTAAATGAAACGATCATCCCAACCAAAGTGATTACCATAGGGGCCGTCTACACCAGCTCGCTGCTCAGTAATGACCTCTTGCTCATGCAGATCCACCTGAATCACAATACTATTGCGCGCACCGGTTACATATAAATATTTGCTGTCTGAGCTAAACGATGCCCAGGCCAATGCACTGTCACCGACTGCAATCCATTTCTTCACCTTCCATGTCTTTGGGTCAATCAACCAAATAGGATTGTCCTTCAAATGCTTGCGCATATCGAAATCACGATAGCGACCCAAACCAACAATCAAATCACCATTGGGAGATGGGAAATATTGATACGCCTCGCTACCCTGATCTTGGTGAGTGACACTACCAACTGGACGATTGTCATTATCAGGATCCAACACCAGTAGTGGCTGAGACCAACCATAGAGAATTACACGCTGCTCACCCTCTGGGGTTCTGTAGGACTTTGCATGATGGGCCTGACCCTGAAGCTTGATCACTTTATCGATTTTTAATGTACGAGCATTGATTACGAGGAAACGACCCGCGTGCTCTCCAGTGGTCATAAATGACCCCTCTCCCGTAGCGAGGTAGATCCACTTGCCATCGGGTGATGTGCCTAACCCATGAGGCTCAAACACATTCTTCCAACCCCATGACAACACATCATAGCTTTTTGTCGCTACCGCCTCTCTGGTATCCCCATCAAAAATGGCCACGCCGGGCAGTGATACACCACTGAGCAGACCACCATATCCTGGGCCCTCCGTGGTAAAAAATACTGTTGAATGCTTTTTAGCATCCCAGGCATCGGGACCACTCGAATCAAAGCTGTATTCCAGATGAGCGCCGACGCGATCTGACCACTCATTGCCCCATTTTGCTCTTTCTTTCTTCGATGCAAGCTTTACTGATCCAGCATGAGAATAGGATGCTACCAGGAAAATAAAACATAGAGCTAGCAAACTCGTAAATCGCAATCTATCTAGATATCTATTTATCATCATTTACCTCTAAAAATTTAATGTTGGATTCTTCTCATGTTAGGCCGATCCTTTAAGTTTTGCTCGGCGCGCTCATCACTGTGTGCCTCTAACAGAATGCATTACTGCCTATCCAACCAACAGATGCTAAAAAATCTTTTATTTAGCCCATATAAGCACAAAATAAAATTAGCCACTAGGAGATTATACATATATAATGCAAACGTGTGCAAGTTCTAAGTGACCCTACTATTTTATCTTTTAAATTAACAGTGAAAAAATAATGTCTAACCATGATTTCCGTGAAGCATCACTTCAATATCACCAATTACCCAAACCAGGCAAACTTGAGATACGAGCAACAACACCGCTAGAGACCAAGGATGACTTGGCCAAAGCCTACTCACCCGGCGTGGCTCATGCCTGCGAAGCCATAGTTGAAAACAATCTGAACGCCGCACTGGTTACCGCTCGCGGTAATTTGGTGTCCGTCATCTCTAATGGAACCGCTGTATTGGGGTTGGGTAATATTGGTGCACTTGCCTCCAAACCTGTGATGGAGGGCAAAGTTGTACTGCTAAAGAAATTTGCCCATATTGATGGTTTTGATATTGAAATTGACGAAACAGATCCTGATAAACTCATCGAAATTATCGCTCCTTTAGAGCCCACTTTTGGTGGCATTATCCTTGAGGACATTAAAGCGCCAGGGTGCTTTACCGTAGAAAAAAAGCTTCGCGAGCGCATGAATATTCCCGTCTTCCATGATGATCAACACGGTACTGCCGTGGTGTCCACCGCCGCCGTTATCGCTTGGTTGGAGATCTCTGGCAAAAAGATGGAAGACGTTAAATTGGTTATTAATGGTGCCGGGGCAGCTAGTATGGCTTGTACTGACCTGATCGTTAGTCTTGGATTGAAAAAACAAAATTTAATGATGTGCGATAGCAAAGGGTTGATATATAAAGGCCGCACTGAAGGGATGAATGAATACAAAGAGAAATATGCAGTTGTCTCCGATAAGCGCACGCTGGCCGAAGCACTTGAGGGCGCAGATATCTTCTTCGGTTTATCTCAGGCGGACTGCGTGACTCAGGATATGTTAAGAGGAATGTCGCCAGATCCGCTATTACTGACTATGGCCAACCCGAATCCTGAAATTGATCCCGTATTAGCCCGTGAAGTCTGGCCCAATGCGGTAATTGGCACTGGGCGCTCCGATTACCCCAATCAAGTCAATAACGTTCTCTGCTTCCCTTTTTTGTTTCGCGGTGCGTTGGATTGTGGCGCAACGACCATTAATGAAGAAATGAAATTAGCCTGCGCGGCGGCATTAGTAGATCTGGCCAAAAAAGAAACGACCGTCGAAGTCAGTCGTGCTTACGCTGGGGAAACACTTAAGTTCGGGCCTGATTATATTATTCCAAAACCTTTTGATCCGAGACTAATAGAAACGATACCTGTTGCCGTTGCCAAAGCGGCCATGGAAACCGGCGTTGCAAGTCGTCCCATAGAGGACCTCGAGGCTTACAGACGTATGTTGCGCCGCTATGTCGAACGTTCAGGGATGTTTATGCAGCCAATAGTAGATGTTGCCAAACAGAAGCTACAGCGAATTATTTATGCCGAAGGGGAAGAGGATGATGTACTTCACGCAGTCCAATCTGTTGTTGACCAAAATATAGCTCAGCCTATTTTAGTCGGCCGACCCGAAATAATTGAAAATAGCATTAACCGCCTCGGCTTACGCCTTAATCTCGACCGAAATATCGACATTATTGATCCCTCTAACTATTCCGACTATCAACATTACTGTGATAAATATCATCAACTAGTGGGTAGAGATGGGCTATCTCCTAGGCGCTGCGAATCGATAATGCGCTCAGAATCAACAGCCATTGCAGCTATGGCTGTCGTCACTGGCGCTGCAGATGGCTTGATCTGCGGCAAAGTAGGCCCCTACAGTCATCATATAACCCATATCACCGAGATTATCGGTTTACAATCAGCCGCCACTCATATTTCATCGCTCTCAACATTGCTTCTAGAAGATGGGCCGCTGTTCCTTGCCGATTGTTTCATTGATGATAACCCCACCGTTGAACAAGTAGTTAAGACAACCAAATCAGCTATAGAAATGGTTAGCCGCTTCGGCATCACCCCCAGAGTAGCGCTATTGTCTCACTCCAACTTTGGCACATCGCCGACCCCCGTCGCACAAAAAATGCGTGAGGCGGCAAAGAGACTGCGCGAGGCATTACCAGATGTGGAAATTGATGGAGAGATGCACGCCGCCAGTGCTCTAGACACAAAATATCGGCAATCTATCTATAAACAGAGTCAACTCTCAGACGATGCCAATATTTTGATATTCCCAAATATGGATGCAGCACATATTGCGCTCGGACTGCTGCGTAAAAAGGCTAACGGCATTATGGTGGGGCCATTCCTGTCAGGTTTTGCTAAGCCCGCCCATGTGCTACTCAATTCAGTAACCACCCGCGGTATTTTCAATATGAGCGCACTGACGTCTGCGGACATTATTAGGCATCCATGATGGTAACAGACCAATTGGCCGAGACAGATGGATAAACTTGATGTTGTCATTATCGGTGCCGGAGTCATTGGGCTTGCCATTGGTCGAGCTTTTGCACTAGCAGGACGTGAGGTGACTATTGTTGAATCACAATCAATCTTCGGCACACAGATCAGCGGTCGTAATTCAGAGGTTATTCATGCGGGGATCTACTACCCAACAAATAGCCTGAAAGCGAATCTGTGTGTTTCAGGCAAAGCTAAGCTGTACGACTATTGTCGAGATCGAGCTATAGCCCACAGAGCCATCGGCAAATTGATTGTTGCAACTGATAACTCTGAAGTTACCATGCTTTCAAGTTATCAGCATCAAGCCAGTCACAATGGCATCTCAGATCTGCGTTACCTATCCGCGAATCAACTGCAAGACTTGGAGCCAGAACTGCAAGCAGTTGCAGGACTACTGTCACCATCTACCGGTATAATAGACAGCCATGAGCTGATGATGAATTTTACAGCAGATCTAACCAATCATGGTGCGACCCTTCTCTACAACAGCACGGTGACTGGCGGTCAGCTCAGCGATACAGGGCCCGTTGTTACTATAGCAGGTGAAGAAAACTGTTCTGTTCAATTTAGTTTACTGGTTAACTGTGGGGGGCTATCAGCTCCAGAGATAGCCACCGCACTGGGCGTTGCATCATACTTTATACCACCCGTCTATTTTGCCAAAGGCCATTACTACAACCTGTCGGGGCCATCGCCCTTTTCCCATCTTATTTACCCTTTGGCAACCCATGCTGGCTTGGGTATACATGGCACACTGGATTTAGCCAATCGTTTGCGGTTTGGCCCAGATGTGCAGTGGATTAATAAAGTCGATTATCGATTTGATGAAAGCTGCAAAGATACCTTTATTGACGCTATAAGACGCTATTATCCCAGTCTCGATATACATGCGTTAGAGCCTGGCTACACCGGTATTCGCCCAAAACTGGTGGGTCCAAATAGTGCTCCGGCAGATTTTTTAATTCAGGATGAATCTCAGCATGGGCACCGAGGACTAATAAACTGCTATGGTATAGAATCTCCGGGGTTGACCGCATCAATGGCAATTGCTGAGCACCTAGTAAAATATTCCCTAACCTAACCACCAGTGCCACCTTCGGTTAAGAGCGGTTGCTATGTAGCTAATCGTAGTAATCGAGTTAAATTTCCGCCGAGAATGGCCCGCTTATCCGCAGAGTTTAAGAATGAAGCATTCCCGATAATATCGATAGTGTCCGGCCAATTGAAGGGACTATCTGAGCCATAGACGATTTGCTCAACACCCACCTCGGCCACCAAATGTCGCAACCCCTCAGACGAGAAAATCATTGAATCAATACTAATCTGATCTTTTAGATAGTCACTGGGTTGTTTTTGGTTTGAGCAGTCTGCCTTGGATCTCACCTCACATGCCACCTCTGTTCGACCTAAGTAAGAGGGTAAAAAACCTCCGGCATGGGCAGCGCAAATCTTTAATTTAGGAAACCGGTCTAAGGTACCATTAAAAATTAAATCTGATAAAAACAACGTGGTTTCCAGAGGATTACCAATAATATTATTTAAATCACCCGGACCATCAAGGGCACCCTCGCGGACAATATTTTGGGCTCCAGTGGGATGCATAAAGACTGGCACATCGAGTTCTTGCGCCTTAGCCCAAAAGGGGTCATAGCGCGAGGACGATAAAGGCTCTCCCAACATATGGCCGGCAATTGATGCTCCTTTAAGACCTAATTTATTTACTGCATAGTCTAACTGTTGAGCAGCCAATTCAGGAAATTGCAACGCGACCGAGGATAAAGCGGCGAAGCGGTTAGAGCTATTGGCGCACCACTGAGCTAAATGCTCATCATGAAGCCTGACAATCCTACTAGCCAATTGGGCATCCGCTTTATACCACCAAAATCGATTAATGCTCAGGACTTGAATATCAATACCTCGCCTATCCATCTGCACCACACGACCGGGACCTAGAGCCTGCTTAGAATTAAACTTAACAGTTGATAATTTAGTTCCCCGAAGCAGCCGTTGAACCTCTGGCACCACACAGTGAGCGTGAATATCAATTACCGTTGCCAGCTTACCGGCGATAGTAACCATCTTGCGAACTGGCTCAACTGCCCCGACCAGACCGGTGCCAGACAACCCACCCAGAGCAAATCCCATAACACCGACAAATTTACGTCTATTCCAACTCATGGTTAAACCCACCCTTTGTTCGTTATCACTCCGTTGTAGCGCGCAATGCTTTTAACACAGCCGATTGAGTAAAAGGGATATCGTATAAACGAAGTCCCATCGCATCTGCAATACCATTAGCAAGGGCTGCCCCAGCTGGGCCAGGTGATACCTCACCCACGCCATAAGACGGTTGATCAACTCGATTGACAATATGGGTATCCAGTTCTGGCACTTTATTAAAACCCAAAACTGGATATTCCCCCCAATGTCGAGACTTTACTTGCGTTTTACTGAATCGGACACGTTCTTTGAGACACCAAGATGCCGCCTGAATGATGCCACCCTCAATTTGATTTTTGACACCATCAGGATTAATGATTCGACCCGCATCGGTTACCGACACGGCCTTGTCTAGCGTAATCTCTCCCGTTACCTTGTTAACGCGAACAAAAAAAGCCACGGCACAGTAGGCCGCCGAATTTTTATAACGAGCAAAACCAATGCCTCGACCCTGCCCTTCAGTGTGCCGGCGCCAGTTACTGACTTCGCGCAGCGTCTCAAGCACATAGATTGCGCGCCTGTCCTGTAAATTTTTGATGCGAAAATCTATGGGGTCAGCAGCAGTCATTATGGCTAACTGATCCATACAAGACTCTATGGCTAACACGTTGGTAAAAGCACCCAGCGTTCTTAGAGAAGAGGCCCGCAGTGGCATTTCAGGCACTAAATGCCGGCGAACCCTGAGGTTAGGTATGGTATACAGTGGCACAGCATTTCTATCACTGCCACCTCTGGGTTGCGGGATCGGTGCCGGCGCAGGCTTGGCTATTGATTTTTTTATCAGCGATGCCGAAAGAAAATTACCCGCTCGTTTAGCACCACCGGGACGGCTTGAATGGGCACAACTCCATATTTGATAATCCCACCTCTGAATTTTGCCCTGCTTGGTCACTGAGGCATCAATTTCCACCGCCATTGCTGATGTATAGGGTTCGCGCAGAAACTCATCCTCTCGAGAATACTGTAATCGAATAGTCCTCCCAGGCAGCTTGGTTGCAATAAGTGCGGCGTCACAGGCGGCGTCATCAGCGCCATTATGACCATAGCACCCACAACTCGGCACATGAATACAACGAACCATTGCCTCATCCATACCCAATAAGCGCGCAATAGCATTACGCAGGGGAAACATGCCCTGCGCATGACTCCATACGGTGAGCTGCTGCCCCTCCAACTTAGCCATTGCCATAGATGGGGCTAGGGAGGCATGAGCTTGGTAGGGACGTGAAAACTGAGCACTGTAGTTAAGCGCTTTATCACTTTTAGCCTGCCCTTGCTGAGCAACAGTCTCGGCAGGACTAGCGGCGCTCTTAAGCCAAGCGACAAGATTATTTTCATCAGGTAGCTCGATGCCCTGCCGCCACTGACAAGATTTTGCGACTATTTCGGCATACCGAACAACCACTTCCTCACGCTTGCCGACTATGGCCAGAAAAGACCCATCCCGCACCAAATACTGCCCGTCGGATAAACGCTTAGGCTTAAAGCTGACATCAACTAGTGTCGCACCTGGGGCAGGCGGCCCTATAATCCGGGCATGCCACATATCAGCAAATCGCACATCCTGAATAAAGACGGCCTGACCAAAAGCTTTAGCCGGTATATCCAGCCGCCGCACGCTAGTGCCTACAATACTGTGCTCGCTTGACTGCTCAGCAACACCTTGTGCGTAACGTTGAGTATCAAAACGCCGGTCACCCAGCGCCTGCCAATAAGTGATACCGGAAGGTTGGTTATTAATACAAAACTCACCATCTACCACCGACAGTTGGCTAGCATCTGTCGCCAAATAATGGGCCCCATAGGAAAGCAAAAGCGCTTTGGCCTCGGCAGCTGCCCATTGCAGTGCTGTGCCCCCTTGTTCAATAGAAATACCTCCGAAGGTGTAACCAAGATCAGGGCACAGGTGGGTATCTGTATTGATTATTTCGACTCGCGCCATCGCCACATTGAGTTCCTCAGCCACAATCTGAGCAAATGCGGTGAGGATACCCTGGCCTAACTCGACCTTTCCTGAGAAGACTTTTATTTTGCCTTGCTTATCAAGACTAAGCCAAGCATCTAACTCGGGATTACGTCCTAGTGCTTTCGGCAACAATAAACTCGGTTTATTAGCATTGGATGCCATCACTGGATTCAGTGTGAAATAAACTGTCAGAGCACCAGCGCTGCGCAAGACTTTACGCCGGGTAATCATTCGGTATTATCCTGTGCAAGTCGAATGGCTTTTTTTACCGCGCTTATTATTCTTGCATGAGTGCCACAACGACAGATATGGCCGGTGAGTGCATCGCGAATTTCAGCATCAGTCGGATCTTTATTGTCTCTTAATAAAACGCTAGCGGTCATAATAATACCGCTAGAGCAATAACCACATTGCATTGCCTGCTCATCAATAAATGTCTGTTGCAGAGGATGAGGTGTTTCAGCTGTGCCAAGCCCCTCAAGCGTTGTAACTTTTTTTTCATCCACCAGTTTGATTGGCATAATACAGGCGCGCCTGGGCTGCTCATCGATCAATACCGTGCAGGCACCACATTGCCCTAATCCACAGCCTAAGCGACAGCCATTGATACCCAAGTCGTTGCGCAAGGCAAAGATAAGTGGTGTGTCATCGGCAGTAGTCAACCTGACCTCAGTACCATTTAGCTCAAACTTTACTGCCATCTGCACACTCCTTGGTTAAAGGCTAAGTACAATAGTGATGCCAGGACTCAATCTGACATTTAAGGGTCGACGGCATTGCACCAGCACTCATCTCGGCGGTCGCAAAGGCTATGGCCTGAAGCCTATTAGCGAAACATAATAATCGGTTGATTTGGCTCACGGTACCGCCACAAGTAGCTGTACATAGTGTCGAGTTGGCTATTCAGATACTCATCTATTCGAGGATAGTCTCGAAAGTCATTCATGGTAACTAACGCTTTAATCTCCTCAAGAGTCTTTCCCTCTACCATATGGTTAAGCACCCTATCTCTCTGAGTTTGCAGATAGCGGTGATAAACCATGAAGCTGTCTTGAGTTTTCACTGGACCGTGCCCTCCCAACACAAATTCAACATCTTCCAACCTAGATAGGCTCTTAAGTGCTTTAAGTGTATTGTGAACATCAAGATCTCGGTAATCCGGAAACAAATTTTTACCACGAGCAAAGTCAATGGCCACCAACACTTTTTCAGCAGGTATATGCACCTGAATTAGATTATCGCTGTGAGTAGGACCAAGAAAAATAAGACTTATTTTTAAGTCTCCAAGGTAAAGCTCCATTTTTTCATCAAAAACGATATCAGGCACAGCGGATTTCCGCTTTTCTCTGACAATATGAGGTCTGAGATTTCGATGTCCGATAACCGTAGCACTGTCCTCGAACAACTCAGTTCTGCAAATATGATCTGGGTGATCATGGCTTAAAATAACGTAGGTTACGTCTTGTTGGTGGCGCTCTTTAATCTCTTCCTTCAGCCACGACATAGTCCCCGAAGCACAATAATGACCGTCAATAACTACCACGCCATGAGGATTCACAATATAAGCACCGTACTGTCCATCAGATCCGAATCGGTAGACACTGTCTGTGATTCTGCTGATGGCTCGATTTTTCCCCCAACCATCCTTACCTGCATCAGGGTCGGCCAGAGATCCAACAGAGAAAAGCATAAGTGCGCATAATGCTATAAAACTTGATCGACCCACTTGTCGCTTGGTAATGCCTATCATTCAAAGATCCTTCCAAATATGCCAAATAAAATGGAATTCTCGACATGAATACGGCGACCATTGGTCGCCATATTCATAACTAAGTGCTTCAATAATGCCCTAAAAACTATAGCTCACAGAGGCGCCCACTGTTCTTGGCGCACCATAGGCAAAGTTAAGTTGATTTATATTTGGCTGAGCTGGGCCAACATTAACGGTATATGCCTCGTCTGATAGATTTTTACCCCATAGGGCAATATTCCAATCACCATCAGCTGAGATCCAAGTTGCACGCGCTCCAATCACATCGTACTCATCGTGTTTACGCGCCGCTTGTTCACCGATATCGTCATAGACATCACTGTTACCACGCCAGTCAGCACGCAGATTCACTAATGCGCCATTGTCTAGAGGAAGATCATAAGAGATCACTAAAGTACCGGTAAAGTCCACAGTATTATCGGGCCTTGTACCCGAAAAATCTTCAGCTACCTGATCCCCGTCAGTATCGATAAGCGCATTGACTAGCTCCGCATCAATAACTGCAAATCCTCCACTAACACGCAAGTTCTCTGTCGGTGCCCAAATAAAGTCGCCCTCAACACCAGTGATTTCAACGCCAGCCGCATTTTCAGCAATTTGGGTAAATTCACCCGATGGTGTATTTTTGAACAGGAACATCTGCAGATCGTCATACTCTGAGTAGAATGCAGCGATATTCAAACGCAAACTATCTCCAAAGTCTCCTTTGAAACCCAGTTCGATATTATCCACTGTCTCTTCATCAAATGACTCCAGCGCTGCCAAGGGGCTTCTTGGCTCAGGCTGGAAACCGCCAGTTTTGTAGCCCTGACTAAAGAGTGCGTAAACCAACTTATCATCGTCAATAGAATAGGACAGCGATAACTTACCGCTAACATTTTCCCATGAGTTACTGGTCACAACTGGAGTTTGGAAACCTACAGGAGCGCCGGAAGTACCACAGTAAAATTTATCAGCCCCTGGGGCAAACGCGCAAGGAGCGGCAGTACCGTCAGTTAGCCCCTCCAAAATACCACCCCAGCCATAGCCGTAGTGAGCAATGGTGTAATCCTTTTCGTCCTTACTGTAGCGAAGACCGGCACTGACAACTAGCTGATCCGACATATCATAGGTAATCTCAGTAAATAACCCCATCGAATCAGTTTCGCTATAACCATCTTTGATATCTCTGGTTTCCGGTCTAAACCAACCACCATTGGGGTCAGGTATTCCCGTCGCAGTGCCACCGCCACCACCCGGAGGCCCCTTGGCAGCATTTTCTGTGTAGAAAATATTTTGATCAAGACGAGAGTGCTCATCCGACATAAAGTACGCACCCGCTACCCAACGAAACGCATCATCGCTGCCATGATTATCAATACGCAATTCTTGGCTAAACATTTCTGCATCATTCACTGTATTTTGGAACATGGAGTTATTGGGGCCTCCATGAGCATCGATCATATATTCACTCTCCCCTTCAAGATAGCCAGTTACCGAGGTAACGGCGACACCATCAGACAACTCCCAGGTTATCTCTGCAGTTAAGTTGGTCAGCTCCCGATCCATATAGAATTCAGAGAAAGACCGATCAGATATGGTAGTCTCCCAAGGATCACAAGAATCGGTAAACGTACCAACATCCACCCATCCTGGCTGTGGCGCACCTACAACACTGCTAGCACCTTTGTCCTGAAAAGGAATCGAACAATCTCTGCCTTTACGAATAGCCGGTGCGTCATCATTATCTTCGTTAAATTCAGCCTTGAGGTAGACCTGCACCGTATCGCTTGGATTCATCAACAGAGAACCACGGATAGAAATATTCTCCTCGCCTCCTAAATCACCGCCAGTGCGCGTGTCTGTGGTGTAACCATCAAGGTTATCAACATTAATCGCCAAGCGACCAGCAGTGGTATCAGATATAGCGCCGGTAACAAAAGCCTCCACGCCGAATAGGCCATGACTGCCCATATCCATGGTCAGTCCGCCGCCAAACTCGTCACTGGGTTTTGCAGTGACCAAATGTACCAGCCCTGATGAAGCGTTGCGGCCGAAGGCCGTGCCCTGAGGTCCACGCAAGACCTCGACGCGCTCCATATCAAAAAATGCAGGATTTTTCATAAAGTCTTTCGAAACAACCACATTATCGATAATGGTTGATACCGAGGAGTCGCCAGAAGCACCCTCAGTTTGCGAAGATACACCACGCATGCCATATTCAGCTTGCATCTTATTGAATTGGGTAAAAGATGCGCCAGGGGAATTGAGTAGCACCTCACTTACCGTGTCGATACCTTGTTCCTGAAGAAAATCTCCGGTCATCGCATTGACGGCCACTGGTGCATCCTGCAAGTTTTCTTCATAACGACGAGATGTAACCACCACTTCCTCTAACATCGCACCAGTTGACTGAGCCATCACCTGAGGGATTGCTCCCAATGCAGCAGATGCACTCGCCGTTAATAATAAAAAGTTCTTAAGCCTCGTATCCATTATGTTTCTCCCAACTATGATTTATTTTTTATGAAGCTGTTTCTTTCAGTTTTACATGCAATTTTCTAAGCTTGCGGAATTATCATACGCATACGTGTGCATAAAGGCAAACGTGTGCAATTTTTACCATACTACTTCGAAGGACTCTTTTATCATCAAGTTTTATATAAATGTGATTCTTTTTTAAGGAATAAGCTCCGCCAATCTAGGCGGCTGGGGACATACTTACAGACACACATGTAAAGAGGCAAAGACATAACTGTGAGGCTTAGTACTCCCTATCCCCGGGTTCGCAGCTTATTTATTCGAAACAGCAGTAGAGTTGCGGATAACCAACTTAGGCCGCATTTTCATTATGACTGGATCACTACTCACATCATTGATAATGTCGAGCAGAATTCTTGCAGCTTGGGCGCCCATCTCATACTTGGGGATAGAAATTGTAGTCAGTGATGGAACCATACGTTCAAGCATCGGAATATCATTCATGCCGACAACAGCGATATCCTCAGGAACAGATAATCCCGCTTCCTTGACGGCATCCAAACAACCTAGGGCAATCAAGTCGCTAGCAGCCACCAATGCGGTAATATCATCATGTTTCGCTAATAGCTTCTTACAGGCCTCATAGCCATCATCTATAGTAAATTTTTTCGTCGTCTCTACCAAGTTTGCATCAAGGTTATGCAACTTCATATTGTTGGTGAAGAGTGTCGAGCGCTCAAAGCCTGTAGAGGTGTCTTGAGGTCCGGTAATATGTGCTATGCGGCGGTGCTTCAACTCAATCAGATGATCTAGTATCGACCGCATGGCAAAATCTTCGTCAACGATTACCGCATTTACCCCATCTTGCTCAACCAAGCGATTGACCAACACAAAGGGCACATGCATTCTAATGCATTCCGCCACGACAGGATCATTCAGTCTTGCGGTCGCTATAATGATGCCTTCAATTGAGCGACCTTGCATAGCCCTCAGCGCCAGTTGCTCCTTTTCTTCCTCGTCATCGGTATTAGCAACCATTATCGTGAAACCAGCCGCCTCAGCAGCATCCTGAATACCGCGAATTATAGGTGGAAATACTGAATTCATCAGATCGGGGATCAGCACGCCCAAAGTAAAGGATCGATTTTGTTTTAACGAAGATGCCAAGATATTAGGATAATAGCCAAGTTTATCCGCAACCTTTTGAATTTCTTTAACAACCTTGGGGCTTATCTTATTCTGTTTGTTCGGGTTCAATGCTCGCGATACTGTCGAATGATGCACACCTGCATGGTCAGCTACATCTCTTATGGTAATTTTTTTCGGTATTTTTCGCGACATACACTCAACACTCAATGATCCATGGCTATTATTTCACCGGAGAAGGGCTTCACTTTCGGCCATTCATACCCGATTGATCATTGTATCACGAACTAAACAACTAAATTCAACGCCCCATCATAGGCCAACTTGATTCCCGAACAGAATAAAAACATATAGATCACCCGATACAACATGTCTTGCCTGGTATTATGTAGCAACCAATAACCCATCCTGACGCCTATCGGCGCTAACGGCATTAACACCAAAGACGTCCATAGATTAACCGTATTAAACTGGCCCAGTAGAGTATAGGGTACTAGCTTGATAAAATTCATCACCGCAAAAAACATCGCTAGAGTGCCGACCAAAATAACCTTATCGAACTTTTTTGGTAATAAATAAATACTGATTGGCGGGCCACCAGCATGAATATGAGTACTGGTAAATCCAGCAACAAATCCCCACAAGCAGCCGAAGAGACGATCTTTTTTTGCGGAATACTGCATTTTGAACGACAACCAGTGATGAAGACAAAACGAGATCGCAATTACCCCTAGTAGTAATTTGAGGTAAGCCGCATCTAACGAGCCGAGTAATAAAGAACCAACGCCAATACCGACCACGGCAGCCGGCAAGATTATTTTTAGTACCGGCCGGTCAAATGAATTACGGAATAATTTGACAGTGTGTAAGTCCATTACACAAATAACAGGCAGCAAAATAACCGCAGCTTGTAGAGGATCTATAGCCAGAGCCATGAGAGGTACCGCGATGGCTCCAGTGGCGCCGCCAAGCCCACCTTTACCCATGCCGTAAAACAACACCGCGGGAATAGCAAGCAGATAGAAAAAAGGGTCTGCAATTAGCGACATCGTGCGTTACCCACATTTAACTCCTGATAATAACATCACCGTACTGCTCTGAAAGCAGAGCGGTATGGTAAAACGTATTGATTAATGCAGGCCTCTGGCGATAGCGATCAAACCAATCTATAACACTAGGACACTCATCCCAAAGGCAACTCAAACCAAGATCAGCCATCCGCATCATCACTGGCATAATGGAAATATCCGCTTGACTATACTCACCCATCAACCATGGACCACCGTCTGTCAGTACCTGTTCCATCCGCTGAATCGTGTTTGATAGTTTATCCATAGATTGGGTCATCTCTGCTTCGGAATATCCCGTGCGACCCATCTTTAGAAAAAAATCTTTGCGTAGAGTTTTCTTCTCCGCTATAGCTAGAAATTCCTCATCAGTCATATTTTGATAATGTCGAAGGAACACGCGATTGTAGGATGGTATGCGAATAGCCGGTACAGGCACCTCTTCAAAAAAGCGCAACCACACGCGCATCTGAGCTCTCACCAACGCACTCTCAGGTCGCAATGCAACCTCAGGAAAAACATCATCCAGATACTCTAAAATCACCGATGAATCAATAATCACCTGATCGTTGTGCACAAGCGTAGGTACCACGCCGTTTGGGTTTAACTGCTTATATTCCGCGGTCAACTGATCGCCTTGAAACAAGTCTAATTTAACCTCCTGAAAAGCAATTCCCTTTTCCCAAAGACTGAGCCGTACCTTCTGGCTACAGGTCGACTGAGCTGCATTATAAAGTACCAATGTCATATCAAAATATCCTCTCTGTTAAAGTCCAAGTAGATTCGGCAGTACTAATGAGAACCAAGGAATGTAGGTAATCAACATCAGCACAAACAACAGTACCCCCAACCAGGGCAGAGATGCCCTTATGGTGTCTTCAAGGCTCATCTTAGCAACGCCAGCTGTCACAAAAAGATTGAGACCAACCGGTGGGGTAACCAAACCAATTTGCATATTAACCACCATAAGTACACCTAAATGAATTGGGTCGATACCCATTTCCACCGCAATCGGAAATACAATTGGTGTAAGAATCAACACCACAGAGGTCGGCTCCATAAAATTGCCTGCAACCAATAGGAGTAAGTTCAGCACTAGCAGAAATCCCCAGACAGGGAGTCCCATGCCCACTATAAACTCTGATGCCATTTGCGGAATCTGTAACGTGGTCAGAACAAAGGCAAACATAAAGGCATTGGCGATAATAAACATCAGCATCACCGTAATTTTCGCTGCATCCAGCAAAACCGTTGGTACCTGCTTAAAGCCAATATCCTTATACACAAAAACAGCTATGAAAAATGAATATACGGCTGAAACGGCCGCCGCCTCAGTGGGCGTAAATAAACCCGCATAGATACCACCGAGAATAATAACAATCAGCATCAAACCCCAAGAGGCTTCTTTAAAACTTTTTAATACTTCACCCAACTCTGCCTTTGGTTGTCGCGGTAAATTTTGTTGCTTGGCAATCACCATAATAGTAGCCATCATGGCAATCGTCATAACAATACCAGGCACTATCCCAGCAATGAAAAGTTTACCGATTGAGGATTCCGTAATCGCACCGTAGACCACCATCACTAATGATGGGGGAATAAGAATACCCAAGGTACCCGCATTACATATCACACCAGCCGAGAAACTTTTGCTATAGCCAGAATTGATCATACCGACAATCATCACACTGCCCACTGCGACCACAGTGGCAGGTGCTGAGCCAGAGACAGCGGCAAAAAAGGCACTAGCCAACAAAGCTGCCATAGCCAAGCCACCGCGATAATGACCAACAATCGCGTTGGCGAAATCAATCATGCGCTTTGCTACTCCACCTGTGGTCATAAAGGCACCTGCCAAAATAAAGAAAGGAACCGCTAACAGTGGATATACCTGCATGGTATGAAAGAACTTTTGCGCCAAGGACAACAGCGACTGGTTACCAAACAACATCATCGTAGTGATGCTGGCGAACCCGAGAGAAATAGCCACGGGAACCCCAATCAAAAGAAGTAAAAATAATATTAAAAGTAAGAAAGCAGCGGTCATCATTTATTTCCCTGGTCACCAGTTTTTGCAACCGAAAGCTGCTCGTTATTATCATGAATTCCGGTCACTAAAACGCCTGAATCGCCTTTAATAACTTTTAGTCCTACTTCAACAAACCTGAAAGCCAGCAAAAGAAATCCCAGCGGCAAACTAGCTGTTAACAACCATTTAGGAGCGGCGACATCCCGCGCCAGATTACCCAAATCGAATAATCGGTTGACGAAATCATAGGCACCAAAAAACATGAGCCCGGTATAGATTAGGCAGATTACAACTGCGCATAATGCAATCATATTACGCAGCCGCGATGGCAAGCTTTTTACTAATAGATCAACAGCGATATGTGATTTAGTTCTGATACCATAAGACATACCGATAAGTACCAGAGCGGCAAAAGCATATGTAGTAGCTTCAAGTGACCAGAGTAATCCCGTATTAAATACATAACGCAGCACAACCTGAGTAAAAGTTAGCAGGGTCATAAAAGCTAATAAAAAAGCTAATACACCCTCTTCAAGACGTTCAATCACAACCCTCACCGTAAACACTCCTTTTTAGTAATTTAATTTGATGCCGATTGAGCTGCGGAAATAATGTCAGGCCCTATTTTGTCAGAAAAATCAGTCCATAAAGGCCTCATTTTTTTCTGCCACATCATTAGCTGCTCTGCTGTCAGATAGGTTATTTCAGATTTTTCTGAGTCAATAATTTTGTTAAGCGCTTCTTCATTGATCGATTTCGCACGCTGATTGGCCCAAGCACTGACCTCATCCACTATGGCCTCAAGTTCAGTGCGGATATCACCCGGAAGACCACTCCAAAAAGCGGAATTGACCGCAATCAGGTAGCCCACGTAGCCATGATTGGTTACCGTTAAATGCTTCTGCACTTCATAAAATTTAGATGAGTAGATATTGGACCAGGTATTTTCCTGTGCATCCACAGCGCCAGTTTGTAGAGCCTGATAGACCTCCACAAAGGCCATTTTTTGCGGGCTACCACCTATTTGTAAAATTTGCGCTTGCAGAACATCAGATTCCATAATTCTAAATTTGAGGCCTGTAGCCGCTTCCGGATCTGACATTGGCACTGGCCCAGTAAAATGCTTCATTCCGTTATGCCAAAAGCCCAATCCCTGCAAACCATGCGAGGACATGGCTCCCAAAAGCGCTGATCGCGCCTGACCTGTTTGAAATTTTTCTATAACATCTAGATTGGGGAACAAAAATGGCAGATCAAACACCTGAAACTTGTTAGTAAGACGATCAAACTTTGATAAAGAGGTAGCAATCATCTGCACCTCACCAAAGGCCAATGCTTCAATGGAATCGTCATCATTCATTAGTTGACCAGAGGGATAGACTTCTACGACAACTCGGCCCGCAAGTCGCTCTTCTACAAGGCTCTTAAAGCGTTCAGCCGCAAGGCCCTTGGGCGTATTTGGTGATGTTACGTGAGGGAATTTGATTAGAATTGGCTCGTCAACAGAATTACTGCTTCCGCAAGAAACTAGCCCGCTAATTGCCAACGCTACCAGAAGGTACTTTCCGAAAGTCTTGAGAATGCGACCAGAAATTGATTGTTGTTTATTGTTCATTATTTTATCTCCAATATTAATACTAGTCAGCGGTTAAAAATGAACCGCCTTATCATAAGCATCCAAAACAGATTCATGCATCATTTCCGACAGCGTAGGATGCGGAAATACCGTGTGCATTAATTCTTTCTCTGTAGTTTCTAAGGTCTGAGCTATACCAAAGCCCTGTATCATCTCCGTGACTTCGGCGCCCACCATATGAGCGCCCAGTAACTCACCTGTACTGGCATCGAATATGGTCTTTACTAGCCCCTCCGTTTCTCCCAAGGCTATGGCCTTGCCATTACCCTGAAAGGGGAAACGCCCAACCCGCACCGCAAAGCCCTGATCCTGAGCGGCCGTCTCGGTTAGCCCGACACTGGCAACCTGAGGTCGGCTATAGGTGCAACCAGGAATGACCCCCTTATCCAAAGACTGTATATCTGCCTTTCCTGCAATCTTTTCTATACAGATAATTCCTTCATGGCTGGCTTTGTGAGCCAGGCAAGGCGCGCCACTCAAGTCGCCAATGGCATATACACCTGGCTCCCCAGTTTGGCTCCACTCATCGACCACCACATGACTTCGTTCAACTACAACTTGCGTGTTTTCTAATCCCAAGTTTTCATGGTTACCCACCACACCAACTGCGGATATGACCCTATCAACCGTAAGTTCCGTTAACTGTCCCTCGTGTTCAAGGACAGCGGTAATCTGATCCGAGCCTTTACGCAATTCCTTGACCCTTGTTTGAGTCATAAGCTTAATGCCCTGCTTGGTAAAGGATTTTCTCGCGAATTCTGCAATCTCCGCATCTTCAACCGGCAGTATCTGTGGCAGTACCTCCACAACGGTTACATCCACACCCATTGAATTATAGAAACTGGCAAATTCAACACCGATAGCTCCAGCACCCATCACTAGTAAAGATTTTGGTAACGATGATGGTGTCATCGCCTCTCTGGAAGTCCAAATTAGTTGCCCATCCGCCTCTAGCCCTGACAAATTTCGCGGCCGAGCTCCCGTGGCGAGAATAATATGATCGGCACTGAGTTCAATACTGTCATCACCCTGTTGATCAATCTTCAAGCGATGACCGCCTAGCAGTTCTGCTTGGCCGTTATAAACCTTCACTTTATTCTTCTTTAGCAGATGCCCAACACCACCATTTAACTGCTTAGCAATACCTCGCGAACGGGCAACAATTTTGTCTAGATCGAAGTCAACACCCGTTGCAGATAGGCCATAGCTGTCAGCGTGCTTAAACTGTTCAAAAACCTCTGCAGATCGCAGTAGGGCCTTAGTTGGAATACAACCCCAATTTAAACAGATACCACCAAGATGCTCTCGCTCAACCAACGCGACATTCATCCCTAATTGGGCTGCACGAATGGCCGCTACATAACCCCCAGGGCCACCACCTACTACAATCACATCAAAATCTTTGGCTTGCTTAGTAACTGGAGACTCAGGAGCATCAGCGGTCACCATCGCGGCGTTTGGCTGCTCAGCTTTAGTTTGATATTCAGCTAAACTCTCCGCATTCTCACCGGCCTCCAATAACAGCGCCAATACAGTGCCTACTGCCACTTCATCCGTGCCAGACGCAACTAAAATACTGCCCAGCGTGCCTGTATTCGCAGCCTCTATTTCAAGTGTTGCCTTGTCCGTTTCTATCTCGGCAATCACATCACCCTGCGCCACCTCATCACCGACCTGTTTGTGCCAGACAGTTAGACTCGCAGATTCCATATCAGACGATAACGCTGGTAACTGTATTTCAATAGGCACTCAACTTTCTCCTTAAAAAAAATATCGGTAATACTCAGTGATCACAATAGCTGTCTCGCCACCATATAAAATGGATCTTCAATATAACGCTTAAGTGCCTGCATAAATCGTGCAGCCACATCGCCATTGACAGAACGATGATCTGAAGACAGGGTACAGGTCATAACGGTACCTATAATTAACTCACCGTCTTTAACTACCGCTCGCTGTTCACCAGCTCCCACGGCGAGGATGCATGACTGCGGCGGGTTAATAATGGCACTGAAGTTGGACGTACCATACATGCCCAAATTGGAGATGGTAAAACCACCGCCCTGAAATTCCGCCGGTTTAAGCTTGCCTTCGCGAGCCCTCGCTGCCAAATCCTTAATTTGACTGGAAATAGCAACTAGCCCTTTACTATCAGCATCCTGCACTATGGGAGTAATCAAGCCTCCCTCCGTTGCCACCGCAACTGAAATGTCTACATTGTGATGCTGATGGATAGCCTCCTCTGTCCAACTTGAGTTCACCTCCGGCACATCTCTCATAGCCACTGCGCATGCTTTAACAATAAAGTCATTCACCGATAACTTATAAGCTTCCTCTCCCTCAGGAGATCGCGCATTAAAGTCTCTACGCACAGCTAGCAGAGCGTCCAATTGAAAGTCAGTGCTGAGATAAAAATGCGGTACATCACGTTTGGACTCAGTGAGTCGCCGGGCAATGGTCTTGCGCATATTGCTGTGAGGAATCGCTGAATAAGTTCGACCAGATTCGGGCTCAACGGTCGAGGCCGCAAAGATTGACTTATCTCCGACCGCAACCAAACCATTAGAATCCGCTAGTTCGACATCAGCCTTTAGAATACGACCCCGGGGACCACGGCCGGTAAGACCATTTAAATCAACACCTAAATCTGCCGCTATTCGGCGTGCCAGAGGACTGGCAAAAATACGCCCACTAGCAGCGCCGTTCTGCCCGGCGCTAACTGCAACTTGTGATGATATTGACTGCGGTTCTTTCAAAACAGGAGATAATTCACTGGCAGTTGACCCAGCCTGTGTTTCTACCGAGTTAGGTAAGCCATCCAAATCGCTGGCGCTTTCACCCTCCTGCAACAGTAAACCAATAACGGCGTTTACCAACACATCCTCGGTGCCCGCGGCCACCATTATTTTGCCTAGCACACCACTATGTTCAGCCTCAATTTCAATAATCGCTTTATCCGTCTCGACGGAGAGAAGCACCTCACCTTTGGCAACGGCATCACCTTCTTTTTTACTCCAGGATTCAATGGTCCCAGACTCAAAATCAGCGGCTATTATCGGTAGGATAATTTCTTTTGGCACCTACTATTCTCCTTACGTTTAAAGTGCAATTGATCGACATAGCATCTATTGTTATATCGATCAAAACTACTGAATCATTTTTCAGGATAAGCCGGATGCCAAAGACGCATCTCCATATCCTGTTCATAAGCTTTACCCTGAGGAAAGCTCACTAGCTCCAACTGCATGCCCCAGGGGGTCAAAAAATAAATCCAAGTCTGTCCACCACTAGGGCCGACGGTACGCACGACAGGCTCACCCTGAATGCGAACCCCTTTACTTTTTAAATAGCTTAACCCAGCGTCAAAATCATCCACATAAAATGCCAAATGGTGTCCACCGACATCGCTATTCTTGGGTTGTACGCTATTCTGGCCTGACGCTTGATACTCAAATATTTCGAAATTTGGCCCATTTTTACAGCGCAAAAAGCGTAACTTGTTCATCACCGTCCGCGGGTGTACATCGAGCTGCGTGGCCATCCAATCATCGTTAGATGCAAAGGGGCCCAATTCATAGGACAGCTCGCAACCAATCACATTAACGAAAAAATCTACCGCCTGCTCTAAATCAGGGACGGTAAAACCGATATGGTCCGTCCCTCTCAATCCAGGTATACCCGTGTTATCAGTCATAAAAGCCTCCACCAAACGCCTCATAGTCACGTCTAATCGCTCGACTAGACTGAGACTATCCCTTTATCTTCAACCATCTTTGCAAACGCCTGACCAATTTCTTCCTCGCCGACAAATGCCGAACGCTCCAACACTTTTGATACACTGGGCGAAGACTCACCACCGTAAATTCGCGCCACAGGGTGATCTAGATAGTCAAACAATCGGCGTTGCACTTCGTCAGTCAGCATAGCGCCATAGGAATTAGTGAGGCCGCCCTGCTCCAACACCACGACATGGCCAGTTTTGTGCACACTGGCAGCAATGGTGTCCCAATCGAGGCCTGCACGGTCTAGAGATCGCAAGTCAATTACTTCCGCATCAAGGCCCATGCTTTCTGCTACATCAACCGCCTTTTGCACCATAGTGAGATAGGTAAGGACAGTTACTGCCTTTCCTGAGCGCGCTACTTTAGCCTTGCCCAATTCAATAAAATAATCAACATCTTCGGAAGCCGCTGGACCTTTAGAGGTATACAGCTCTACATGTTCAATCACTAATACCGGATCTTCACAATGGAGAGCACTGTTCATTAGTCCTACATAATCAAAAGGAGTTGATGGCGCAACAATCCGCCAACCTGGCCACATGGCAAAGATACCGGCCGGATCCATGGAATGCTGAGAGCCATAACCACTTCCCATCGCAACTTTGGTGCGCAAGACCAGAGGGACGTTATTGTCCCCACCGTACATATGGCGCACCTTGGCAATCTGATTAAAGAGTTGGTCCGCTGCCACGAGTGCAAAGTCCGGATACATAATTTCTACAACGGGACGCAGTCCCGTAAGAGCAGCACCACCACAGAGGCCTACAAATCCATGCTCCGCGATAGGTGCTGGGACACAGCGTTCAGGCCAGCGCTCAGCCAGCCCTTTAGTGGCACCATTCGTGCCACCATTCAAGCGATGAACATCTTCACCCATGACAAAAATACGCTCATCAGTTTCAAATCGGCGTACCATATTTTTCGCGATTGCAGAGACAAACTTGGTGTCTTTAATATCGCCCTTAAAACTGCTTTGTTCGACAAACTCAACAGCCTCGAATTCCGATAGATCACCACGCAAACCCTTATCACGGAAATTAATATCTGGCCATAACGACGATTTTATTATTCGAGAACCTACCTCACCGTCAGTGAGTTGCGAGGAGGCCGAGCTAACGATCTGCTGCGCATTTGACTGAATAGTCTGCAGATCAGCCTCAGTGAGCCAGTTGCGTTTAATCATTTCAGCTTCCATAAAGTCGATAACGTCGCGCTTTCTCACCTCTTCTTCTTCTTTTTTATCGCGATAGCCAAAGGCACTACCCGCCACACCACCGCCGTGGTGGTAATAGCGATAGACCTGAGTCTCAAGCATGGCCGGGCCTTTACCCTCTCGCAGCAAGCGAGTGATTTTCTCCATAGCCACGCGAACAGACATAGGATTCATCCCGTCTACTCGATAGGCGGGTATACCAAAAGCGGGCCCCCGAGAAGACATACGCGTTTCTCGAGCCTGCTCCTCCAAGGTGGTGGATACTGCATAACCGTTGTTTTCGATATAAAAACAAATCGGCAAGTCATAAAGCGCCGCTAAATTAAGGGACTCTAGCGTGTTTCCTATATGGCAGGATCCATCACCAAATGCCGTTAACACAATGTTTTTATCACCTTCGGTTTTCTTGGTCCAGGCAGCTCCGTTAGCCAGCGGTACAGCACCTCCAACAATAGCATTGGTACCAATCACACCGGCCTCATCCCAACGTAAATGCATTGAGCCACCGCGACCTTTACAATAGCCGGGAGCCAAACCAAGAATTTCTGCCATACAGCGATAAATCAACGTTTGAATTGACTCAGGATAGGGATCTTTGGTTGGATCGAAATCTTCGGCCTCAAGATAATTAAGTGCCTTTGCCAAAAATAGGTGATGGCCTCGGTGGGAACCATTCACCAGATCACCATCAGCAAACTGAGACATCGCAGCCACAATTGAGCCCTCATGTCCCACGCTGACATGTAACGGACCGTGCACCTGACCTTCCTTATCCAACGTCAAAAGCTCTTCTTCAAAAGCCCTAATAAGGTGCATATGATTCAACATCTTCATACATTCGGCTTGACCGACCTTTTCCCAGTCGTCAGCCGTTGCATTAATTTCCTGCCACTCAACACCGATGGTTAATGTCTTGGTTTTTGGCATTACTTTTCCTCCTCACCCAGATCTAGGGCATACCAACGAACGACCGTCATGATGTATCAACTGCGATCTCTGCTATTTACAACCATTTTGAGGACTCATCCGGCGACGGCCCACACTTGCCAAAAGCTACCAATCAACAGCGATATATTTAGCTTCCAAAAATTCATGCAAGCCCTCTTGGGAGCCCTCGCGGCCAATACCACTCTGCTTGACGCCACCAAAGGGAGCCGCTGGATCTGAGATAAAGCCGCGATTTACACCCATAACACCAGCATCAATTCGCTCAGCGACGGCGATCGCTCGACCCACATCGGCACCAATCACATAAGCTGCCAGCCCAAAGATCGTGTCGTTGGCTTTTTCTACCACCTCATCAATGCTGTCAAAGGACATAATGGTGGCCACTGGACCAAATATTTCGGTATTGACAATTTCAGCATTCACCGGAATATCAACCAACACTGTAGGCTCATAGTAGAAACCGCGATCATAAAGACGCTTACCACCGGTTAGCACGTTTGCGCCAAGTGCTACGGCCTCATTAACTAACTCTTCTACTTTGTCTCTAGTGGCCGCATTAACCAAAGGCCCAACATCGACATCATCGTCAAGCCCAGGACCCACCTTTAAGCTGGACATTTCAGCCGCCAAACGGCTAGAAAATTCACTAATGATTGAACTGTGAACATAAAAGCGATTAGCTCCGATGCAAGATTCTCCCGCATTACGCATTTTCGCCACCATAGCGCTATCGACTGCCACTTGCATATCCGCATCATCGAGTACAATAAATGGCGCATTGCCGCCCAACTCCATTGAACAATTAATAACCTTCTCGCCCGCCTTTGAAAGCAAAACGCGACCCACTTCGGTCGATCCAGTAAAGGACACTTTTCTCACTCGGCTATCACCCAGAACAGTATTCGAGATAACGGAGGACCGTCGGGAAGGCAGTACATTCACCACTCCACGAGGAACACCCGCCTCCTCCAACAGCCCAGCTAACATCAATGCGGTCAGAGGCGTTTCTGAAGCAGGCTTAAGAATAGTGGTACAACCAGCTGCTAAGGCGGGACCAATTTTGCGCGTCGCCATAGCGGCAGGGAAATTCCACGGTGTAATCAGCAAACAAACACCCACCGGCTGGTGCTGGACCATAATATTATTAGCGCCAGCTGGCGATCGGCCATACTTTCCTGCACTGCGAGGCGCTTCCTCTGCATACCAACGGAAAAATTCTGCTGCGTAGGCTACTTCGCCCAATCCTTCTGCATAGGTTTTACCCTCCTCACGAGAGATCACCCGAGCATACTCATCGCGACGCTCAACCATCAACTCATAAGCTTTGCGCAAAATCTCTGCACGCTCCCGAGTAGATCGAGCCGCCCAATCAGGACCGGCATTGTATGCAGCCTCAACAGCAGCAAGTGCGTCTTCGGCAGTAGCGCTAGATACTGATGCAATCGCTTGCTCGGTCGCTGGATCATATACATCAAAACAAGCGCCATCTGATGAGGGCTGACATTGGCCATTGATATATAGATCGGTAGGAATACCCTTAATTAACTTATCTGACATTCTTTGCCCCAATCTGGTCTTGACTAACTAATCACTATTCACGGCAGCACTTGTGCACTGTCGTTTTTATAAAGGCCTGCTACGATTAATATTTATTCGCAACAAATAAATCCTGCGCTGGGAACAGAGTTATAACTTTGCAGCCATCAGCGGTGACCACAACCTCTTCTTCTATCCGTGCAGCACCGGAACCATCAGCCGCGGGGCAGTAGGTCTCTAGAGCAAACACCATGCCCTCCTGCAATTCGAAGGGCTTATCAAACGAGACTAAGCGACTAATAATTGGCCTCTCATGGAGAGCCAGCCCCAAACCATGACCGAACTGCAAACCAAATGCCTCCATTTCATTTTCAAAACCAAACTCGGTGGCGGCAGGCCATAGAGCCGCAATCTTGTCAGTAGTTACTCCGGGGCGAACCATATTGATCGCTGCGTCAATCCAGCCGCGAGCAGTCTTATAAGCATCGATTTGTCCCGGAGTAGAAAGACCCACATTTAGAGTGCGGTAGTAACAGGTACGGTAACCCATAAATGATTGAATAATGTCGAAGAAAGCCTGATCTCCGGGCCTATACATGCGATCAGTAAAGTTATGAGGATGAGGTGAACAGCGCTCACCGGAAACCGCATTGATAGCCTCAACATCATCTGAGCCCTGCTCATAAAGAAACTTATTAGCCAGCGCAACCATGTCATTTTCCCTGACGCCGGGCTTGAGATTTTCAGCAATTAGATGATAGGCGCCATCAACCATAGAGGCCGCCTGATTGAGCAATACAATTTCATCCATACTCTTGATCTGTCGCGCATCGAGAAAAATTTGCTGTGCATCGCGAACTTCAATACCAACAGATTGCAGTGCGAACATCATCGGCGGCTCTACCACATCCACGCCCAACGGCATATCAGCGACACCCTCAGCTTTGAGCAAGTCTAAAATTTCTTCCGCAGCACGCTTGAACAACAACGCATCTTCTGGCACTGAACCGCGTAAACCAAGCATGCCCGCACGACAATTTTCTGGCTTCAACCAGGGCGCGTGCAATCTATGGTGAGCGGCGGCAGAACCAAAGTCCCACAAATAAGGATTAGAATTGCCAGTAAATAAGGAATATCGAGCAAACTTATCTCGGCTCCATTCGCCAATCACGCTGCTAGTCAAATAACGAATATTATTATTATCAAAACAGAGTACAGCACCAAGATCAGAGTTCTTCAATGCTTGCTGAGCCCGCGCAACTCGGTAACGATGCAAGCGTCTAAAATCTACGCGCTCCTCAAAATCAACATTAGCTCTACCCGGAGAGGCAATGGGCCTATCCCAATTCCACCGAGGCTCAATATCATCGGGCGTAATAATGGTAGGTTCGGTTGCAATAATTATAGACATAGAATTACCTGTACTGGCGGTTAACAATTGGTTGTTAAGTGGTTTTGCATGCGAAAGTATGCGTCGCTGCAGACGTGTGCATCAATATAACCAAAGTAAGCTTGATAAGCAATACCTTTTTTAAAACAGCACGGGGGCCGCGACCTCGTTAATCACATTATTTTTCCGTGTTCTCGCTCTCTGAGAGATACCAAAAAAATAAGGTTGCGTTACTAAAAATACGCTGGTATTGTGCCGTAATGCACACGTATGCATTTAATAAACCTGTCAAACTCTATGTCGCAATTGTAGTATCGGTTGCTCGCTACTCTTTTGACAATACATTCATGCACGGGATTTTTACCCTTTAACATCTTCCAGGAGAACAAAAGCATGGCTACAAGTGATGTAACAAAATACACAATTGGCTGGGTTGGCATGGGCCGTATGGGCTACCCAATGGCAGAGCGCTTAGCCAAAGCAGGCTGTGATCTCGCCATATGGAACCGCACCCGATCAAAGGCTGAACCGCTGACAGAACTAGGAGCAATACTTGTTGATAACCTTGTCGACTTAGGACAAAGAGATATCGTGTTCTCGATGGTGTCAACTTCAGATGATGTAAAACAGATTTATTTCGGTGAGAATGGCGTGTTATCAGGAGACGCTAAGCCACAAATTGTCGTCGATTGCTCCAGTATCTCGGTAGAGGCCTCAGCTGAAATTCGACTTCGCTTGAATGAAATGGGCATCAAGTACATTGCTTCGCCAGTGAGCGGCAATGGTAAATGCGTTAAAGCCGGCAAACTCGCCGTTGTGACCTCAGGTCCAGAAGAGGTTTTCGAGGAGGTAAAAGCCTACCAAGAAATTATTGGCGGTATGGGAGTGAGCTATGTGGGTGACGATGAACTTGCACGCACAGTAAAAATTTGCCACAACGTATTCCTCGGCGTAGTCACTCAATCACTGGCCGAACTCACTATTTTGGCGCAACAGTCAGGAGTGCCAAGAGCGGCATTTATGGACTTTATTAACAAGAGCGTAATGGGTTCAATTTATTCTAAATACAAGACGCCTTTGTATGTTAATCTCGATTACAGTGTTACCTTCACTCCAGAACTTATGCGTAAAGATATGGACTTAGGTCTGGCCATGGGTCGTTCTCTAGAAGTTCCACTGCCCGTAGCGAACGTGACCCGAGATATATTTCAGCAGTCCATGGGGCATGGAAATCGCAGCACCATGGATTTTGGTATCGTGATGGACTATATGGCCAAATGTTCAGGTATTGAAGAACTAGTGTCCGAAGATGCTGACATTTTAGATGGCCTCGAAGTTAACTAATTCATTACATTTTTCTGTAGTGGGGAAATAAGTTGCCTTACGCTTGTTTCTCCACGTTTTAAGGAGTTCATATGCCGACCTATATATACGAAACAGTTCCTAGCGACCCTAATCAAGAACCGCGACGATTAGAAGTGTTCCAGCGCATGTCAGAAAATGCACTAGAATTCGATCCGGACTCCGGCGAAAGAGTTAAAAAAATAATCACTGGCGGAATCGGCGTTGTCGGTAATGTTCTGCGACGCAGCACCGTTGTTAATAAATCTAGCGCCGCCGCCACGGCATGCGGCTGTGCTACCGGGCGCCCCCACAAGCATCATGGGGGAGGCCATCGACATACTAGCGCCTGCAGGCATTAAGGCATTTATGTAAAGCCAATCTAGGCAAAAAGCTCGCTGATTATAATCAGCGAGCCTTGCTTGTGCAGTCATCATCATTGACTAGCAAAGTCCGGTAGTCAAATTTTATCGTGACGGCAGTGAGAGACCAGCTCATAGCGTTATTGCCCAATGGTACGCCTTCAGAATCATATATTGCCAAGAAACTAAACATCAGCGAAAGAACCTTACAACGCAAACTAAAAGATCAAAACTGTAGTTTTAGGGAACTGCTAGCCACCACTAGACAATCTCTCGCCTACCAACACCTTAAGAATTTGAATATTCCTGTGAATGAAATATCCTTTTTATTAGGTTACTCAGAGGAGATAAATTTCGCCCGAGCCTTCAAACGATGGACCGGCATGAATCCGAGCAAATACAGAAACAGCAACAGCTAAATACTGAACATACATTGTATGCCAGCCACCTAATTCAAAACCTTTCCTGACTTTTTATAACAAAAACTTTTTGACATCTTTGCTTGGACAAGCTATTTTGCACACGTGTGCAACTATTTCTGCGAGGTTTAAATAATGCCGGTCTTAATTAGTAACAATGAAACGGAATCTAAGCAACTCACTAAGGGTGTGATGGCGCAGCCACTGATCAATAAATCATTGGTTGGTAGTGAATTTATAGAGCTAGATCGATGGTCTCTGGATGAAAACGCTTGCTTAAATATAGATATTTTGCCTACGGATCTAGTGTGGATTCAGCTTCTTAGAGGCGCTGCAACGCTAACAGGAAACGAAGGTAATAACCAGTTGACTACCTCTCATATGGTGTTTCTACCACCGGATTATAAAGGCCTATTAACCGCGAAAGAGACAACTACTATTTTAGCCGGCAAAGTACCTAATGCGGCTAAATATGATGCGGATCTATTATTAAATCCACCCGGCTTCCATTGTGTTAATTGGCGACAAGAACCTGTGCTTGATTCAGAACATGATGCACGTAAGCGAATTTATTTGGTGACACCAACCCTGTTTGGAACTAAAGCTGTCAAAGGTGAAATGATTATTTACCCACCAGGGACCGTAGGTTCTGACCATCATCATGAGGGTGCCGAACACTTTCAATATATGATAAGCGGTCGGGGTACTGCTTACCTAAGCGAAAAACCAGTAGAAATAGAGGCAGGAGATACGCTCTATAATTATGAAAATGAACGCCATTACTTTATTAATGACAGTGATAAAGATATGGTGTTTGTTGAGTATTTCGTTCCTGCAGACTGTAAAACCGTGTGGGTTGATGAGCAACTAATCTGCGCCTGGCTACCATCAGGACAAAATATTGATGGCGGTGAACCAGTGCGGAAAATCGAGGCCCACAGTTCTGCCGAGACTGTCAACCCCGAAGGAGTATGAATTAGTGGATGGTAATATCAACAATCTGCGCATGCTCGGCTTTGCCACACCGGCACTGCCATTAAATTCTTTGGTAACCGCGGTATTTGTATTCTTGCCTGCTCTCTATGCCGAATATGTCGGCTTGGGAGCCGCAACTGTTGGCTCCATATTTTTAGCGGCTAAAATTGTTGATGTGTTTGTCACCCCGTTATGGGGCCTCTTTATGGACAACTATCCAACCCGTTGGGGTAGGCGCCGGCCTTGGCTAGCGCTATCCACACCCGCTTTAATGATAGTGGTTTATATGCTGTTCAATCCTCCGGCAACAATCACCACTGGTTATCTTATTTTCTGGTTGATCGCACTATATATTGCCTGGGATGCCTGGACTATCAGTCACACCGCCTGGGCTATGGAAATGTCGTCAGATTATGATGAACGCTCGAGAATAACGGGCCTGTTACAAATGATGGTTATGACCGGTGGTGTTCTAGTAAGTTTGATTCCCGCTATTTTAGAAAGACTAACCCAACCAGATTACGAGACCAAAGCCTCTATCATTAGCGCTTTTATCATTATTATTTTGCCCCTATCGGTGCTCATTTGTCTGTTATCAGCCAATGAGAAACCCATAATCAACAAAAAAGTATCTATCGGCTTTAAACAGGGACTCAGTATCGTTATCAGAAATAGCGCACTGACACGGTTATTACTTACCAATGGCTTACTTACTTTTTGTACCTACTTTTTACAAGGGCTATTTGTCTTTTTTGTCTCTTATACATTAAATCTAGCTGACTGGGTCGGATTAATTCTGGTTTTCTTACTCCTCGGCGGGCTATTTTGCGTGCCAATTTGGATCAAGCTTAGCATCATGTTGAGTAAACATCGTGCGATACAAATAGCGATGCTAGTTGGTGGTCTAGCACCATTAATGCTCTTGGTTTTGCCTGCGGACAACATTGTGCTTGCGGTATTAGCATTTCTGATAATCGGTGCAAACAGTTCAGCTAATGAATTCCTACCTCGCACTATGCTGGCTGATGTCTGCGATCAAGATCGCATCCAAAGCGGATCCGAGCGCATGGGCTTATACTATTCTCTATTAATACTATCCAGTAAATTAGCGGCTGGAGTTGGTATATTTATTGGATTTTCATTCCTTGGTGTATTTGGCTTTGAGCCATCACTTGGCTTAGATAATACACCGGAATCAATAGAGCGATTGCGCTATCTTATTGTCATTTTTCCAGCAGCTGCCTACATAGTCGTTATGCTACTAATGTGGCGTTACCCTATTACAAGAGAGCGACAGCAAGCAATGCGCGAAAAAATAGAACAACAAGAGGTTTCACAAGACCAAAGTTGATGATGGGCTACCAAGACAAACAGGTATCGCAATGGCACAGCGAAAAGGTATTGCCAAAATATCTTTAATAAGCTGGGAGTGAGAATACGAAGACAAGCAGTGATTGTTGCTAGTGATACCAGCTTCTTCAATTTTTTGTCTCGCTAAACGCATCGACTGCCACCGGAACATCCTGCAGGCTTTCTGCACGTTTGCGCGCAGTTACTACCACTTCCTCAAGTTGAGCAGTGGCGCCATCCTGAGCCGCTACTCCTTGCATAACACCTCCAATCACGAGCGCTAAAGTTAGTATTGTTAAATTATTTTTATTGCTTTTATTATGTTTCTTTAAAATCATTTGATGCTCCCCTTGAATACATAATATTTATTTTCAGAATTATCAATGTAGAAAAATGCGAGACCTTGACAAGCCGTCTTTATATCTTCTGTCAAATCAGAGCGCCGTGCTCACATGTGCATATAATCACCATAATCCATCCAAAGGCAGCCTATCCCTAGACGATAGAGATCAGTCCCATGGCAAGACTTGCTAACACAAAGTTACCCTAGAGGCGCGGAGATACAAGATCCTTTTACAAATTGCTCTTACACATACGTTAATGACGACACACAAAAGATCTTTACTGTAATAAGAAGCGTCCATTAATGTAGGCACTTGATGAAACACTGAATCGCCACTAGTTCAATAGACACTTCCCAGCCTCACTTTCAAACCGTCGCTCGAACTCTCTCGGCGACAACAAATTGTTCGCAGTGTGCCTGCGAACAGAGTTATAGAACATTTCTATGTAATTGAAAATATCTTGCTTCGCTATTTCTCGCGTTAAGTAGATCCGCTTTTTGATGCACCCCCACTACGAGGCATCAGATAGACCTCACCCTTACCATTTAGAATGTCTTGGGAGAATGTTTTAGAGTTAGTTTTAGGTTTTATTCCCATATCGTCCTCTATGAAAATCAACAGATAACGTATCTGTGAAAGTCTCTGTGAAGTTGATAAGAGTAAAACCCTATTAAATCAAGGATTTAGGAATTGTGTGAATCGAGTGTGAAAATATTAAACTATTGATTTATATAGATATTTATACTTGACACTATTCCCACTCAATAGTAGCTGGCGGCTTACTGGATACATCGTAAGTCACCCGAGAAACCTCGGTAATTTCATTGATAATACGGTTGGATACCTTCTCTAACAGCTCATAGGGAAGGTGCGCCCAACGTGCAGTCATAAAGTCGATAGTCTCTACAGCACGCAGTGCAATAACCCATTCATAGCGGCGCGCATCGCCCACTACACCCACAGATTTAATCGGTAGGAATACAGCAAAGGCCTGACTGGTTTTATGGTACCAGCCAGAATTGTGCAGCTCTTCGATAAAGATGGCGTCGGCTTCACGAAGAATATCAGCATATTCTTTTTTCACTTCCCCAAGGATTCGCACACCCAGACCAGGACCGGGGAACGGATGGCGGTAGACCATATCGTAGGGCAGACCCAGCTCTACACCGATTTTGCGCACTTCGTCTTTAAACAGTTCCCGCAGTGGCTCAACCAGATCCAGGGCCATATCATCGGGCAGGCCGCCTACATTGTGATGGGACTTAATGACATGGGCCTTGCCGGTTTTAGAGGCAGCAGACTCAATTACATCCGGGTAGATCGTGCCCTGCGCAAGGAATTTTACATTGTCGATTTTATGGGACTCTTCATCGAAGACTTCGATAAAGGTATTGCCTATCACTTTGCGCTTGGCTTCCGGGTCACTAACACCCACCAGGCCGCCGAGAAATTTATCCTGGGCATTGGCGCGAATAACTTTAACACCCATATTTTTGGCGAACATCTCCATTACCATATCGCCTTCATTTTTGCGCAGCAGGCCATTGTCCACAAACACACAGGTCAGCTGGTCGCCAATAGCTTTGTGCAACAGTGCTGCAACCACGGAGGAATCAACACCCCCGGAGAGGCCCAACAGCACATGGCTATCGCCAACCTGCTCCTGAACACGGGCAATCTGATCTTCGATAATAGCGGCTGCATTCCACAGGGCATCACAGCCACAGATTTGCAGGGCGAAATGTTCAAACATACGCTGCCCCTGAAGGGTGTGAGTCACCTCAGGGTGGAACTGAATGCCGTAGAATTTTTTGTCTTCATTGACCATGCCGGCAATTGGGCAGGATGGGGTTGAGGCCATCAGGCTAAAGCCCTCGGGCATGGCCACTACCTTGTCACCATGGCTCATCCACACATCCAGCAGTGACTCACCATTGTGCCCTACATGGTCTTTAATATCCTGCAGCAGAGCGGATTCGCTCTCTACCTGCACCTGGGCGTATCCAAACTCGCGCACATCTGAGGTATCAACCTTGCCTCCCAACTGGCTAGCCATGGTCTGCATGCCGTAGCAAATACCCAACACCGGCAGGCCCATGGTGAATACGCAGTCTGGCGCGCTGGGTGCATCTGCCCCACCGGTAACCGACTCCGGACCACCGGAGAGAATAATGCCCATAGGATCAAACTCGCGAATTTCTTCTTCAGTTATATCCCAGGCACGAATTTCAGAGAAGACGCCAATCTCGCGCACACGGCGGGCGATTAACTGGGTGTACTGAGACCCGAAGTCGAGAATAAGAATTTTTTGCGAATGTAGATCTGACATTGATTAACCCTAAAAAAACAAAGGCTGCGATATTGTTTGAACGCAGCCTTTTTTAAAACACAGTGACAGCATCAATAGCTTATCGACCACCAGCCGGATAATTAGGCGCTTCCTTGGTAATCTGTACGTCGTGCACATGGCTCTCGCTGGTACCAGCTGAGGTCACTCGCACAAACTCAGGTCCGGTTCGCATTTCATCCATGGTGCTACAGCCTGTGTAACCCATAGCTGAACGCAGACCACCCATCATCTGGTGAATAATGGCAGAGACTGGGCCTTTGTAAGGTACTCGACCCTCAATACCCTCAGGCACCAGTTTCTCAGCACCTGCATTAATGTCCTGGAAGTAGCGATCGCTGGAGCCCTGGCTGCGGGACATAGCGGCCAGTGAACCCATACCGCGATAGGATTTGTAAGAGCGACCCTGATAGATCTCAATCTCACCCGGCGCCTCTTCAGTACCGGCCAACATGGAGCCCATCATTACCGCACTGGCACCGGCCACCACGGCCTTGGCCATATCGCCTGAGTAGCGAATACCACCATCGGCAATCACCGGAACGCCTGTGCCTTTGAGAGCGGCGACAGCCTCAGCAATCGCAGTAATCTGCGGTACACCAATACCGGTCACAATTCTTGTAGTACAAATAGAGCCTGGGCCAATACCTACTTTTACGCCATCGGCACCGGCATCCGCCAGCGCTTTTGCACCAGCACCGGTAGCAACATTGCCGCCAATCACCTGAACGTCAGGATACCTGTCTTTAATCCACTTGACCCGGTCCAGCACATTCTTGGAATGGCCATGAGCCGTATCCACCACCAGCACATCAACCCCGGCCTTGACCAGCGCTTCAACGCGCTCATCTGTACCCTCACCTACGCCAACGGAAGCGCCAACACGCAGTCGACCCTGATCGTCTTTACAGGCATTGGGATGTTGTTCGGCTTTATCAATATCGGTAACCGTAATCAGGCCTCTAAGCTCAAATGCATCATTGACCACCAATACTTTTTCAATTCTATGCTCGTGCAGCAAAGCGCGCACTGCATCTGGGTCTGCACCCTCTTTTACTGTGACCAGATCTTTTTTCGGTGTCATTACCGAGGTCACCAGTGCATCCATATCAGTGGCAAAACGCACATCACGACGGGTCACGATGCCAACAAGATTGCCATCTTCAAGAACAGGCAAGCCAGAGATATTGTTAGCCACGGTCAGGTCATGCAGATCTTGCAGAGTTGCCGTCGACTGGATGGTGTGCGGATCTTTGACCACACCAGACTCATATTTCTTGACCGCATGAACTTCTTTGGCCTGCTGCGCGATGGTCATGCTCTTGTGGATAATACCTACACCACCTTCGGCGGCAATAGCGATCGCCAGACGGGCTTCAGTGACCGTATCCATAGCCGCAGAAACCAGAGGAATATTCATGGTTATATCGCGGGTTAGCTGGGAGTTAGTAGATACATCTTTCGCCGTGACGTCAGAGTACCCTGGCACCAACAGTACATCGTCGAAGGTTAGAGCTTCATGGGAAATGCGTAACATAAGGAACGCTTACCTCGGTGAGGTTTTAAAAAGTAAGCGCTGCATTATAAATCAGCGCCCATAATAAGGTAAACAACTATTTACCGGCTTTTATACGGCAAAACAGTAACTTAAGCCTGCTCTCTGATGATGCTAGTTGGAGTATGGTATAGATACAGAGTGACGGCTAAGACAAAGCTAATCGCCTCGGCAACTGAAATAGCGGCGACAAAACGGTAATCCGATAACAGAATATAGAACAGAATCAGTAATCCCGCTGGCATAATCAAACTGCGGCAGCTGGCCACCAGAGCCGATTGAAATGGCAGATGCACCGCAGTGAGGTAACCGGATATCAACATGGTAAAGCCGGCAAAAATAAACACAGGCCAAATATAGGCGACAAACTCTAATGCCAGTGCCAGGGTTTCTCTATCTCGCTCCACATCGATAAACAGACCAATCAGTGACTCACTGCCCGCGACCAATAGACTGATAATAGCCGCACTGACCCCCACAATCATAATAGCCGCGGTACGCAAAAATGCCCTGATTCTCTGGGGGTTCCGTGCCCCAAAATTTTGCGAAATTATCACCTGGATAGAGTCTGAAATAGCAAAGTACGCCATAAATCCAATAAACAGCAGATAGTTGACCAATGTAATGGCTGCCACCCCCGTGACCCCAGCTCGCTGAATAAGCATCCAATTAAAAATAAAGGCAATCAGCGCACCGGATACCTCATTAATAAATTCAGAGATACCGTTGTAGGCCGCCTGAAAGACCTCACGCCAATTTTTTTGCCGCAAGCCAAAGGAAATTTTCCGTTGTGGGTGAACAAAGTAAAACAGCATCACCGCAAGGGAAATTACCTCTGAGAGGCCCGTTGCCAGCGCTGCGCCAGTGAGCCCCCAGCCATAGACGGCAATAAACAGATAATCCAGGGTTATATTCACCACGGCACCTATAGCAAGGGCCGTAGCTGCTAAATTGGGGAAGCCATCAAGGCGAATAAAAAAATAGATCTGGATTACAATAAACTGGAAAAACAGAAAAGGGAAAATAATCCGATAATATTCACTCATCACTGGAAAAAGCGTCTTATCGGCCCCCAGACTAGCAAAGATCTCTGCCTCAAACATAAGCCCCAAGCTAATCACTATCAGCCCATAAACAACCATAAACATCAGTGTTTTGCTAAAAATTGCTGATGCTGCAGGGGTATTTTTCTCACCCAGATACTTGCCGCCACGCACAGAGCCGCCAATCGATATCATCATGCTGACACCGAATAAAAGGGTTGTAATGGGAATAATCAGGTTGACTGCTGCAAGGGCAGTCACTCCCTCATAGTTGCCGATAAACATACCATCCACCAAGGAAGCGGATGTCATGGCAATCAGCCCCAGCAAAGAAGGCATCATATATCTTATAAAGGTTGGAACTATGGGGCCTTCAAGGGCATCATTATCCAGTGGAAGATCAGTATTCATTGCGATATTTTAGCCTAGTTTACTTATTTAAATGCTATTAACGGTACTGGTACTATGCAACAGCAACTCTGGATTAGAAACTTGATTAATAGGCAGCATTTAGCAAAATAATGCTTTAGCAAGCCTCACGGAATGTCGAATGGCATGTTTGATAATAAAGAGTATTATTAGACTTAAAATAATCTAGCTCTTAATAAACCCGCAATCCATCGAGGAGATTTCTTTTGCCTACCGAAACTAGTTTACTAGTGCTACTTCCTGCACTGGTCACCGTGGTTACTGCGATATTGAGTCGCCGACCTATCGAATCCCTACTGGCCGGTGTGTTTGTTGGACTGTTAATGCTGGAACCCGCCGCTGCCCTGAGTAACTTCTCCTCCATATTGCTGGATGTAATGATGGATGAAACCATCGCCTGGATCATTATTGTCTGTGGGCTGATGGGCAGCCTGATTACCTTGCTAATGCGAGTAGGAGCTGCCAATGCCTTTAGTCGGGCGCTGTCCTCAAAGGCTAAAAGTTCCAGGACTGCCCTGCTTTACACCTGGCTATTGGGCCTGGTTGTGTTTATCGATGATTATCTCAACGCCCTTGCGGTTGGCTCGTCCATGCGCAAGGTCACAGATAAATTTAAAGTGTCGCGGGAAATGCTTGCCTATGTAGTGGATTCCACTGCAGCGCCCATCTGTGTGCTGGTACCAGTTTCTACCTGGGCCGTGTTCTACGCCGGCCTATTTATGGACGCTGGCTATGCAGAATCAGGACAGGGCATGGCCCTTTATATCAGTGCTATTCCCTATATGGTTTACCCCATAGCAGCCATGCTTTTAGTACCATTAGTGGCAGTGGGGATTGTGCCCGCACTGGGAATGATGAAGTCTGCACAGCAGAGAGCAGCCGAGGGTTCTGCGCCACTACCCATCGATGAGGGCGAAGAAGAGAGCCTGGTCGATACAGAGGATAGGGTTCGAATCTACCACTTTGTGTTACCCATTGTGGCCCTGCTGGGTTTTAGTATCTGGTACGACCTGGATGTACAGATAGGCGTAATTATGTCGGTTGCCGTCACTATTATTTTGTTTGGCACACAGCGACTTATGGCCTGGACGCAAATGTTTGATGCGGTTATTGATGGTATCAAGATCATGTTACCTGCATTAACTATGGTGGTGATGGCCTTTGTCTTTAAGGAGGTCAATGACATGTTGGGATTGGCGACCTATGTAATCGAAAATGTAGCCCCATTAATGACACCTCTTATGTTTCCCGCCCTGACCTTTCTCACCATGGCACTTATTTCGTTTGCCACAGGTTCCAGCTGGGGCGTTTTCGCCATTGCTATCCCCATCATCTTGCCTCTGGCAGAAACTGTGGGTGTCAGCATTCCATTGGCGATCGGCGCCCTGGTATCCGCCAGCGCTTTTGGCAGTCATGCCTGTTTTTATTCTGATGCCACCGTATTGGCGGCTCAGGGCAGTGGTTGTGATGTAATGGACCATGCACTAACTCAGATACCCTACGCTCTGATTGCCGCTGCGATATCCTGTGTTGGATTAACAGTATTAGCAGCGTTTTAATCAAACCAAATCAATATTTACAGGTAGTTAATAATGAGTGAGGCCAACAGAGGAATTAATCGTCGTGTATTTTTAACCAAAACCTCTGGGCTGAGTCTGGCGCTAGTCCTTCCGGTATCCAATAGGCTATCGGCAAAACAGTTACCCTCTGATATCACCCAGATGGCCGCTACTCAATTAAAGGACATCGACTATTAAAACCATCTACAGTGAAAAACATCGTTTGCGAGATGCTAAAACAGAACTCTATGGCGGCGAGTTAGTCACGCCTTTTGAGCGGCCATCAAGGGCTGACACAGTTATCAAAGCAATCGCTCAATCGAATCTCGGCGAAATCTTAGAACCCGAGACCTTTACTATGGATCCTGTTAGAGCAGTCCATAGCGACGATTTTATTGCCTTTCTAGAAACCGCCTGGCAAGAGTGGCAAGATGCCGGGTTTACCGGTGAAGCAATTGCGAGCTCCTGGCCAGCGAGACGCATGCAGTCTCGGGTACCAACTTCTATTGATGGCAAGATTGGTTACTATGCATTGGCGGCGGAGACCTCAATTACTGAAGGGACCTGGGCCGCAGTATTGGCTTCTAAGGATGTGGCATTAACGGGCGCCAAGGCTTTGCATCGTGGTGAGCAGGGCGTATTTTCCCTTTGCCGCCCCCCTGGACATCATGCCGCCAGCGATATGTTTGGTGGCTACTGCTTTTTAAATAATGCCGCTATTGCGGCACAATATCTGTGTGATCAGGGCACAAAGCGCGTCGCCATACTGGATATAGACTTCCATCATGGCAATGGCACTCAGGATATTTTTTATGATCGCGATGATGTAATGTTCTGTTCTCTCCATGGCGATCCGCAACAGGCCTTCCCTTATTTTCTCGGATATGCCGATGAAACAGGCTCAGGAAAGGGACTGGGCTACAATCTGAACTACCCCATGCCACGGGATACCGGTTTCACTCAGTGGCAGCAGTCGTTGACTGCTGCACTAGCAGAACTCGATAAATTTTCACCACAGTATTTAATAGTGTCTCTGGGTGTAGACACTTTTGAAAATGACCCAATCAGTTTTTTTAAACTGACTACAGCAGATTACTTCAGCACTGGCGCCATGATTGGTGGACTCAGCATACCTACTCTTTTCGTTATGGAAGGCGGCTACGACATTGATGAAGTAGGCATCAACGTGCTAGAAGTGCTAAAAGGATTTGAATCAGTGAAATAAGGAGTCTTGACTCAAGGTTGAATAGATTTAGTTATCACCATGCATGACCGTTATTTTATCTACGTCAATGCTATCTACAAATGCTCGCAGAACCTTGGCACCTTGCTCCCACCCTTCTGCCTTGGCCATCTGACTGGCTTCCAACTGAGCCTGCTCCTGAGCCACGATATAAGCAAAAAATGATTGATACCTAGGATCTGCAAGATCTCTTAACTGCTCAAGTTTTGGAATATAAGGAACAATTACCTTAATTAATGACTCCGGACTAAAGGTAATAAAATGTGTGGCAAAGCCTGCGGCATGGCCCCTAAAACGGGTAAACCAATTGGCGCTATAATTGAAGTTGAGTGCAGCGGCATTGCGCTTGTAGATCACCTGATTAACCACTTCAAGGTCATAATATGCCTGATAAAAAACCCCTGCCGGCTCACTTTTAAGGACATGTGCGGCTTTTTGCATGCTCAAGTAAGCAAATGTGCGATTATCAAATTCATATTTCAACCGCTTTATATATAACGTTTTATCTTCAGCTTCTATTGCATTTATAGGCATAGCCATCACCATCAATATGTAAGCTGTTAAAAGTATCAGCCCTGTTTGTAATCTAACTCTCACATGGGTCTCCCAATAGTTTTTATACGAACATGTTCATATATTTCATCATATCTGACCGCTAACCATCGCTGTCAATCTTGCTGAAGCACTCGGCGCATAAAAGTGAATACAGAATCCCAATGCGCTATTGAGGGAGAAGATTTTGGCATCACATCCTCAAAAGCATGGTGGCCGCCTTCAGTGACCAAAAGCTCACAATTCACACCACTGTCATTGAGACGTTGAGCATAAGCAATACTCTCTTCATAAAATAAATCTATATCACCTATGCCTAACCATGCCTGAGGAAGCCCATGCAACGATTGACGGCGGGCAGCCACAGCATAAGCCGGGGCCTCAAGCAAGCCTGGCGACTGCCCCAAATAACAGGCCCAACCACCCCAGTTATTATCGTTATTCCAAAGAAAATGTTTCTGCTTGGTTAAATCCATTCGAGTCGCCGTGCGATCATCTAGCATCGGACACAGAAGGAGCTGCGCCACCGGTTGCTGACCACCCTCATCATAGAGTCGCTGAGCCAGCGTTGCTGCCAGCCCCCCACCTGCACTCTGACCACCAATTACCACCAGTTGTGGATCAACACCCAAGTCACTGGCATTACCCTGCAACCATTCCCAACTTACGACTATGTCATCCAAAGCTGCAGGAAAAGGTTTTTCTGGTGCCAGTCTATAGTCAACTGAAATCAAGGTGATGCCCAATGCCTCAACTATTCTGCGTATGGAAAGGTCATCCGAGTTGGCATCACCAAGGAGGTAACCACCACCATGAATCCACAACAATGCCCCATTACTTTTAGGTACTAAAGGCTGATAAATTTTACTTCGGGATTGATCATGATCAATCCAGCTTACCTTAATATTTTGATCACCCTTAAATTTGGGTATCAATTTCAACAGACAGCTCACAACCATTCTGGTTATTGATTTTTCATAAGATAACGCTGGTATCCACCGAGCATAACCGCGCAACTCTGGGTGTACTTTATCTAGGTCCATAATCAATTCTCTTAAATCATCGTCGTTAATGTGGCCATAAGGAACTACAAGAGTTTTATCCATTTTAAATGGTTAAAAACTAGCTCTCACACTGATCTCCAAATCCGTCTATATGAATAGCTTGCGTATTTTATCTCACCACAGGGACCAACTTTATGGAATTGACTCACCGACCCTTAATCAGGCCGGTGAGAGGCTGAGCGCCTAGACAGATACTTTATTCAGCGTTGTCGTTTGCCAGTTAGTATATTCCATCAATCCATGCAGAGAATTCTCGCAACCTAAGCCAGACTGTTTATGCCCTCCAAAGGCTTGAAAAGGAGAATATTGATGAATCTCATTTAGCCATACAGTGCCCGCTTCAAGCTGGCTACCAATCCGCTGGATAGCTTCAAGATCATTGCCCCAGACTGAGGCACCAAGCCCGTAAATGGTGTCATTGGCACGAGAAATAACATCGGCTTCATCTGACCATTTCATTAGAGGTAAAATGGGCCCAAAAGGTTCTTCCTTTACAATGCGAGAATCTTCTGGAGGATTATCGACTAATGACACTGGCACAAACCAACCAGGAGCACTCTCATCGATCTCACCACCAAGGGCAAATTTATAGCCATTGGCGTGGCAGTCTGAGAAGTAATCTTTTACTTTGCCATACTGCATGGAGTTCTGGATTGGCCCCAAATCAGTATCAGCTTCAGTGCCATCGCCTACTTTGATATTGTTGGCAACAAAGTCAGCCAGCGCATCGCGCACTTCGTCATAGACATCCTCATGGATATACAAACGTTTGGTCACATTGCAGAATTGGGCATTATTCTGAAACGCTGCCCAAAATAATTGTGGTGCAATAGCTTTGGCGTCGACATCTGCCATAACAATTGCCGGATCGTTACCACCCAACTCTAGGGTAACGCGCTTAATGGTATCTGCTGCCGAGCGCATAACGTGACGCCCGGTCTCCGTTGACCCTGTAAAGGCAATCTTATTGATATCAGGGTGTACAGTCATCCATTTACCCAATTCATCACCACCACTCACTGCACTTAGCACACCAGCTGGAAAAACCTGCTGCGCCAACTCAACAATTTTAAGATCAGAGAGTGGCGTGTAGGGAGAGGGTTTTACAATAATGGTACAACCGGCCATCAGCGCCGGCGCAATCTTCCATATCGCCAATAGAATAGGGAAATTCCAAGGCACAATAGCACCCACAACTCCCACCGGGGTCATGCGAGTGACAACCCGTCGCTCATCGGTATCTTCAATCTGCTCATCTGGCAACCGTTGAGTTGCTACCGCGCGCAACCATGCGGCAGAACCAAACACTTCCCACTCTGCTCCAGCTCTCGGCTTGCCCTGCTCTCTTGTCAAAAGGCTCATAATGTCTTC
>ENA-OQVM01000673-OQVM01000673.1-marine-metagenome-genome-assembly--contig:-NODE-673-length-51641-cov-5.105694_pt1 | contig 51641 bp, 53 predicted proteins | sample MGYA00237776_ERZ505498 | MGnify/ENA primary metagenome ERZ505498 (study PRJEB26159, sample SAMN06265151) | marine metagenome | isolation source: Helgoland LTER site | place: Germany:Helgoland, sampling...
ATCCGTAGCGTTTGATTTAGCCCGGAATTGAACAACCAACTTACGCTCATTACTGAGGATGGTCTCTGTGTTATAGCTGAAAGCCATAATCTATACTCCCGAGTTATTAGCTAAACGCCATTGTGCCAGTTTTACCTGTACCTAAGTGTTGTAAGTCCATAGTTACAGTCCATTTGCCTTCTGCATAGCAGACAAAATAGATGTAAGAACCAATACTTAGCAGGTTAGTAGCAGCACTAGCTGGGGTGAACGTAATTTTAGTGTCTGTGGCAACAGAAGTATCGAAAGTCACTGCGTTAGTTGCTCGGCTTTCAATTACTTGCCCTGATTCAAATGTATCAGTGCCAGCGCAATCAAAACGTAAAGTGTTAGTACCGCCGGTAGTGTCTACACTCTGCACGTGTACACAAATAGTACCTAGAGTAGCCGCTGGAAGCGTAGTAACCTGCGCCGCCGCCCCAGTAAATGGGTTTACATTAAGGCCAGCTACATAAGTTACAGTACCAGAAGTAGCTTTAGCAGTAACTGTTTGCCCTGCTAAAGAAGGTTTTTGTGGTCGGATAGTGATAACGCCATCGCTATCTTTAGAAATGCTAGTAAACCCATTTTCCGAGCGGACTGGGCCGTTAAAAGTTGTATTCGCCATGAGAATCTCCTGTCGTGGCTAATGTCTACCTACGATATTGCGGGTAGTCAGGGATTAGAACTTCGATCTTATAATAAAAAGAAAGGGAGCGCAAGGCTCCCTCTCAGTCTTACTTTACTTGGTCGATTAAGAACCACAGCCAAACATAGCTAGTGGGTCAGAAACACCAAACGAGTAACGTTCACGAGCTTTATAACGACTGTTACCAGTGTCAAAATCCGCGTCCATAGACGTAGACATTTTTGAACGAGTAAAGTGCTTTAAGCCATTTGGAATGTCAGTAGTTAGAAACCAGTTACCTGTATCAGTTAGGTAATGGTTAACCGCGTATCCACCGGGAACCACGCCATTGCTAGCGATAGCATTGATGTCGTTATCAGCAGTGCCCACTCGACCCTCAGTCTCCAACAAACGAGTTGCAACGAATTGCAAGTCAGATGGGATGATGAGTTTCTTAGGACGTGCAGCGATTTTTAAACCACGTTCGTCAGTCCACTTACCGATCTGGATAACTGCATTCTCAAGTGAAGTTTCGTTAAGATCAACGTTACCACCACTGTTTGAGTTAGTGCCACCAGATACTAATGGATGAGCCGTGCCTATTAAAGACTCGCCATCGCCATAAGTTTGGCTAAACGCAGTGTTCAGGATGTTAGCAGCTTTAACCTGCTTGGTGTACGCCATAGCGCGAGCTAATGCTTTAGTGTAACGACCCGATAAAGAATCGTACAAGTTATCTTCAATCGCTTCTTCAGTGATTGAGAAACCCATTGCAACAGTTTCGTGCGTGTAGCGTGCAGTGAATGCTTCTTGCGCCGTATCATAAGTGATAGCGTCGCCTTCATTCTTAGTTGGTGCAGAACCGAAGCCTGCTAGTTTAGTTTCTTCCTCAAACGAGCGGTCAGAAGTCTCTGATTCAAAGATTTCTTTATGCTCTTCACCGTACTTGGCGTATTCTAAACCAAATAAAGCGTTAAGGCCGGGTAATAACTCCTTGAGGAGTTGAGCGCGTGAAATAGCCATTAGATACCGGCTCCCGTGTTAGTGAATGAATGGTAAGCTGGGTTAATCTTAACCAATACTTCAGTATAAGTATCACCCGCCGTGTTAAGCGCGTCTTCAGTAAAGTCTACAATACGGAATGGGAACGTAGCTGTAACAGCTTTTTCAGACGCGTCTAGTGCTACATTAGAATTACCTGTAGTAGTAGAACCAGTACCAGTTGCCTGTACATTAACTAAGTGAAGGTTAAGTCCACGATCTGCTAATGCAAGAGCACCGTCTGCTTGCGCTTTAAATAGTACATTTGGGTCATCAACAACGTACGCTTGTGCGTCGGTAGCAACCGTGTTTGCAGGCCAGTATTGAGAAAATACTACCTGTTGGCTGTTAGGGTCAGTGTACGTGCAACCTACAAACACACCAATAGTGTGGATGCTGAATTGGTCAGCCGCTGTACCTTTGTCTAACATTAATTGAACACCGCCGCCCTCAACAATCTCAACGATAGAACCGTTAAAGATATTAGTGTTGTATTCGGAGGCGATTGGATAGTGTCGAGTAGCGCCATTATATGGAGCGCCAGTCAACAACTTTACGGGTTTTAGCCCGTATGCACCTGCTGTAGTAGCCATTTTAGAATTCCTCTAAAAAAATTAAGTTTAGTCTATTTAGCCTTGGCCAAATGAGACATTCGTTTTCCTATCATTAAAGAGAGGCATACGAGGATCGTTTTCTCGCATGAGGTTGTTGTCTACTGATCTCATCTGATTATCGGTCTGCGATTTAAAATATGCAGTCCTTTCCTCTTTGAGTTCAACTGGAGCCTTACACAGCATTAACCCTCCTATTACAATGTTATCTTTGAACTTGTCGTTCTCGATAGTTACCAAAGTAATTTCTGGATGATCCGTTGCTTTTACAGCCTCCCAACCCTCACGTAATTTTGAAGAAACATTAGTGGCATCGACTTGACCTTGTGTACTTGTTCGTATCCAACGATACGTATACCCTGGATCTTCTTTTGGAGTTGGCAGTGTTTCTGGCCTTCTCCAAGCTTGTTTCCGAGTGGTAGTTTCACGTACAGTTTGCTCACGATTAATTCTATTCTCAGCCATTATTTTTTCCCCATTTCTTCTGCAACCTTTTTGGCGTATAATTCAAGTGGGACTCCAAGTCGGTTAGCTAGAGTTACTTGTGTTTGCGTTAGTCTGACCTTTTTAGGTGCTGTGCTCCGCGTAGCGGGTGCAACCACATTAGACTGTCGCTTACTTGATTTCTCCTCTGATTCTTCAATTTCCCCAAATTCTTCAGGGAAGGTATTTCGCATACGAGCATTAATAGTCTCGTAGTAATCATCACTAGTGGTGTCCACACCTTGCTTAACCAGCTTACTGTGTACACCCATAGCATAAGCTGTCATCTCGTCATCTGAACCAAACCAAGAATTTTCGTTTGCCCATTCGGACGCTTTGGTATCTGGCTGAATCGGAGCTTCTTGCGGTATTTGTACAGGAATCTCAGCTTGTTGTAAAGGCTCTGGGACAAAATCAGATAACTTATCGGCCTTTATCTTGGCGTTAGTTATCTTTTCTTGCGCCTCAATTAGCTTATCTGCATCCCCCGCCTCATACGCCATCTTATATGCGCGTTTAGCGGAAAGTACTTCTATTGCTGAGTTCTTTTTAGCTTGCTCTAGTAAAGCTGCTTGGTTCTTCTCTACATCGCTTTTTAACTTGTTATTCTCCTCAACAAGCGATTTTGCGTAGTTTTCAAACTCTACTCGTTCACGATGTGCCGCTTCTTTGGCACGTCTTTCGTCATGGTACCCTTTACTAAAGTGCTGAATTCGTTTGCGTACCTTGTCCGAGTAGTCCTCTAACTCTTCGTCGGTAAGGTCTTCAGGAGGTTTAGAGGCTTTACGTCCTCTATCGGCTTTCGGCGTATCATCTACTACTTCTACCTCAACCTCAGATTTTTTCTCCTGTTTGGCAGGCTTTTCTTTCTCGACATCATCTTCTGCTTCACCAGATATGTCGATCTCCACTGCGCTAGAATTTTCCACTTCTATTACTTCCTCTTTCTCTTCATCAGGAAAGGTGTATTCTACTTTTTGAAATCCCATTATCTACTCCTCACACTCGTGTAACGCCACGAGGATCGCTTACTACTGCCTCAATTGAGTCATCGTTCATTAGACGATACTCAACACCACCTACTTTAAAACGTGTACCAGTATTGGCACGGAACATTACATAGTCTCCTGTCTTACACCAAGGGCCAGTAGTAAAACGCTCTTTATCAGAATACGCTTGTGCTCCCATATCGAGTACAACCCCGATGGTAGACATAATGTATTCGTTGTGTATTTCTTTATTAGACTTAATAATGCCGCTTTCGCCGTATGTATCTTCTACTTCCGGCATAGCTACTAAGACACGGTATCCCACGGGTGTGGGGATTTGAAGGTCAAGCTCTTCATCGTTTTCTGCTTCTTTAGGTACTATCGTTAACTCAGTCATCATCTTCTTCCAAATAATTACGCGAGAGGTCGTTTACATGATTCAGACAGGAAGTGAGACCTCGTAGCATTCCTGTTATTTCTTTGTACTGAGCGAAGTCTTTAGCCCCACCATTACCTAGAAATTCTGTTGCAGAGGACATGTCATCCTCGATTTTATTTTTGAGCACGTCAAAGACGGTTTTAGCCATGGTTTATTCCCTACGTTTGCGTTCGACCTCGCTAGTTGCTTTCATTAAGTCAAGGTCGAGTTTGGTGTTAGCTGTCCGTCTGTCGGCAGCTAGTTTAGCTCCAGCTTTCTGAGCATCTATTTCCAACTCTTGTCTTTCGATTTCGAGTTGCTGCTGATCTACTGCTACATCAGCTTGGTCTTTTTGCATCTTACGCTGTAGTTCAGCTTGCTTGAGTTGCGCGTCCATCTGGTCTTTCTGAGCCTTACGCTGTACGTCTTGCTGTTTGACCTGCAACTCTGCTTGTTGTAACTGAATAACGGGGTCTTGCTGTTTCTGCTGCGCCGCTTTCTGTGCTGCTTCCTGCTGATGCTGTTGAGTAAGCTGCTTGCCGCCTTCTGATATGAGGCGTGACAACTGAACTTCGATCTCTTCAGGTAACTCTTCGTTCGGTGGAGGTAGTGCCACACCGAGCTTCTCTTCCATCTGTTTGCGGTATCTAAACCCTAGGTGCTCTGCTATGTGCGCTTGCAGTGCAGCCATTATCTGCTGTGCTTGAGGGTTTTGGCCGATGGTTTGAGCAATCATGGGGTCTTGCATAAACGACTGATGCGCCGCTATGTGAGCTTCATGGTCTTGAGTTAGGAACGCTTTTATGGGGGTACCTGTTAGCGCGTTCATGTTTTCGCTTACGGGATCAGTAGGTTTCACGTCATCTTCCGTAGGTACTAGCTTGTCAGCGTTCTTGACGCCGAGCACTTCAATCATCTGGCGATGTAATTGAGGTAGGTTGTATATCTGGGGGGCTTGTTGCGACATCTGCAACACGGCTTGGTACTGTACTACTCGCTGGGCCATTGTAGAGCTGTTAGGGTCGCTTACAGGGATTACATCGACCATAGCGTAGTCAGACTGACGTGCTGCTACTTCGCCTCTATTAGGCATGTAGTCGTACTCTTCCGGCGCTTCTTCGGCCATGATAGCTTTGAGCATCTTAAACTCTAGCTTCATAGCATAGTGAACACGTGCCTGTACCGCAGCCATCGGCTTCAACGTACGCTCTAATAGGGCTAACGTAGTTCCTACAGGTGCATTCGCAGACATATCAGATATGTTCATATCACTGATAGCGCCTAAACGACGGCCTTCAGTGGTAATCTGGTTAAGTAACGCTAGCAGAGTTTGGCTAGGCTCCTTATAAGGTAGGGGCATTATGTTTTCACGGATGCTGCCTGACGGCACATCTACATCTTTAAACTCGCCCGGTTCGATTGGGGAGTCATCGCCTTTAATACGCAATCCACGAGACTTCAAACCGCCGGGAAGGTTAGATAGGGTACCAGCGTCCACCAGTTGTCGTATAATCGACGTTCCTGCTTTAGCGTACCCCCCTACTATATGTATGAGTCCGAGGCCGTAGAAGCCAAATCCGGGCACGTATACGTAGTGTACGAAGTGCTGGCGCTTCATGGTGAGTATGTCTTCCTCGTCCCAATTACGACGAATGGCAAGTATTTCTTCTGTACCACGCTCTATCGTGACGATGTAAGGTTTAGCTATACCGTCCTCATCATCTACGCCTTCAATGATTATATCGGCATGAATCTCGTATATCGTGTACCGATCATCATCAGTGATGTCGTACCCACCTTCCTCGGCTTTCTTTTCTTCGATGTCGGTGTGGAACGGGCGAGGTTCTCCTAGCTCTACTCCTGCATAGAAGCCGCTCACTTGCAGCTTCATTATTTCGTTCTTGGTTTTACGCATTACATGGGTAACGCGCTCGGCGGATTCGATGTTAGATGCGCCGTAAGGCACGATAACGTCTTCTGCTGGGATATAGATAGCGGCTTGTCTACCTATATTGGGGTCGAAGTAAACCTTCTTAAACGCCGATCCTGCAAGTCCTAGGCTATATAGCATTCTCTCGTGTTCTGGACGGTACTCCACCATGTTCTCTGTAAGCTCATAGTTCATGTCCGCTTTTACACGTTCTGCTGCTTCTAGCTTCTCTTTAGTCTCTTTACCTAAAACCTTTACCTTTACTGGCCCTTGCGCAGGGAAAGTCTCACTCATGGTCTCTGCTTGGAACCGGATAGCTGCCTCGGCTAGAACTGTAGAGTTCACGCCACATGCGCCCTGCCAAGGAGTCGTACGCTCTTCGTACTTAAACCCTAGGATGTCTAGCCCTTTAACGTATGTTTCAGCCCAGTCTTTACGGCTGTCCACGTCTGCGTCAACCATACCTATTAACTCACCTGATAACTCGTTTAAGAGTCCTTCGTCAAGTGCGTCCACCAAGTTAGCATCAAACGCCATTAGGTCAGTCTCGTTAGCGTCAGGGATCAGGGTGATCTCCATACTACCGTCGGATAAAGTTACCATTTCAGGATCAACTATCTCGATAGACAAGTCCGCTTCCATGTCCGCTTCTTCTACTTCTACGTCTTCTATGCTTTCTGGTGCGGCGTAGATACCTTTCTCAATTGCCATGATCTAACCTCTTAATAAAACCCGCTTCCGCGTCGTTTAAAATATTTAATTTCTTCTGGCTCATCAGTAGGTAGTCGTATAAATCCGCCTTGTCTGAACCGCATAAGTGCCATAACTGTGGAATCCACCAGATCGTCATGGCTCATAAAGGGAAACCCTGCGATCTCTTCTACTACTTCCTCTGCCCATCTAGTTTGTGGAACCCATACTAACCCAGATTGCACGATGTCGGATACAGAGTTTAGACGTGCTAGTTTATCACCAGAACCTCTATGGGGGGTATATTCTTGTACAAGTAAGCCCATACGTCGCATTTCTTGGTACAACGCTACACCGGAACTCTTTTTCTCTACTATAAAAGCATCTGGTTCCCACTCCGTGTACTGATCCATAGCCAACTCTTTTAGCTCGTGGAACTCCATACGCTCTTTTATGCTGTTAAGCAAGATTATATTATACGCCGAAGTCTCCTCATTAAGGAACACTCCCCACGTAGTCAACGCCGTATAGTCGGCACGGTTGTGTTTTTCGGCTGCGGAGTCCAAAGACATAATTATATATTCGCAGGGCGGGGGTCGCTCGGCATCCCACTCATTCCACCACTCTCTTTTTACTAGCGCGGCCTCTTCGGCGGTGGGTTGTTGCTGATACTGAGCATTCCACTGGAACGTAGGCATTGATGCCTTGGTACGTAGTAGCGCCTCGAGGTCAAAGAACTCGGGCCACAGGGGCTTCTGTACCGGCTTCCCTGTCTCTTTGTCGTCTATATCTAGTATTGCAGGGAACTCAATGACCTCATACTGATCCGCACGCTCGTTCTGAGCCATATCCTTCACAACACGCCCTGTTAGGTCGTCCATATGCCATCGTGTCTGGATAATAGCCACACTACCCCCCGGCATCAGACGGGTACGAGCACCGAATGTGAACCACTCATATGCCTTCTCAAAGACAATAAAGTTGCCGTTAATCACGTCTTGCTCAGAGTGTGGGTCGTCTACAAGCAGTAAATGCGCACCACGGCCCGCTAGAGCTGATCCAACACCACACGCGTAGTACTCCCCGCCCACACTAGTACTCCAGCGACCGGCTGATTTAGAGTCACTGGCGAGCTTTACTGTAGGAAATATGTCTGCGTAGGCTTCACTGGCGATAATATTCCGCACCTTACGTCCGAAGTCCACAGCCAGATCGGTAGTATGTGACACCATCATAACCTTTTTATCCGGGTTACGCCCTAGGTACCACGCCGGATAAAAAATAGATACAAGCTGAGACTTGCCGTGACGGGGTGGTATGTTTACGCACGCCCTATCCTTATCTCCTCGCTCGATGGCCATTAGGAGGTCGGCCAACATGCGGTGGTGCTTCCCAACTAGGTAGTCAGGCTGCATAAGTTTACAAAATTCGATTAAATCGTCATGTGCGGCTTTAACTGTACGCCGTTTGTCTAGTTCATCGACAAGTTTCTCTATCTCTACCGCCTCATCAACGCTAAACATGTCAATATTATCCAACATATGCTGGATTTCTTCTTGAGTAAAGTCTACAGAGGTGCTAGGCGCAGTCATTTATAGTCACATCAGCGGTAGTTACCATGACTACTCGCGCCCCACAGCTTAAAATCGGTTTATCTGTGGTACTTTGCAGCACTTCAGACGGCCCATTTATAGTTACAGAGCTACAGTACGTGTTTTTCTTGCCTTGTTTTACGGTAATTACGGGTTCGTTCGTCCCATTCTTTAAGTTGGCACGGATTTTGTGTTGGTTTACGTGGATATACGTCTTAGCCATCCGTACTTACCCCCAATTCTGCGTCTACGTCTACAACTTCACCGTCCAGTGTCACTTCATCCGCAGGATTTACCAGCTTTTCTAGCTTCCTACGCAGTTTTGCCTTCAAATCATCTGTTGACTGATGCGTAACGGTTACTTCTGACTTCTCTGCAAACAACCCTACGTCCGAAATCTTACCCAGTAACTCCAACGCTCGAATACGGACACGTGGGTCGGGGTTCTCGGTCTCTAATATTAGCTTATTCGTTACTAAGTGGCGCACAGAAACGGCTGACTCCACTACAGAGGCGCCAAATTCCGTGAGTATGTTGCTAGTTAGCACCAGCGAGGCTGGGGTCAGGTTAGCCATACGTTTGTTTGTTGCTTTTTTCGATGTCTTTTCAGGATCATCGGCATACGCTATGGCAAGTTTAGCTGCCACGTCTTCATCTTCTTTGCTGGGTTTAAGTTCTAACCCATGTTCTGCTAGCTCTAAGGCTGTCGTCTTCGCTGCTCGCGCACGGACACTCAAGTCCACGGCGGGGTCGTCATCAAATAGCGGAACCCCTGTCTCGGGTTCGAGTTTAATCGTCATATTGTAATCGCAGGTTGTTAAACCGGAGTGCCTTTGTACCATACTTGTTTACACAAGACAAGAAACAGTTACATACCATAAATGATATGTCTTACATGATTATTATACATTTCCGATCATACTCGATCACTTGTACAATAGCGCCTCTTTCAACCCCCTACTGTTCTGAGGTTCCTTTGTGTTTGGTTTTACTGTGTTTATTGTTTCGGCGTGTGTACTTGTGGTGGCAGGACTATTTGTCATAGCCCTAGAGGACGGCCTTCCCTTCTAAAATTACGGAGGAGGTCTAGCCCTTCCTCCTCTACTTCTTCTGTAAATGCATCTGCGGATAGCTGTAAACTGCAAGCCGCTTTCAAGTCTTTTGTTCTTTTTACCATCACTCGCTGTATGTCTAAAGCTATAAACATATGGAAGTCTGCTATACGCTCTTTGCGTATATTAAAACAATACTTGTATTGGTCTTTGGAATCCTTCCTCTTCAGGGTAGCTAGGTTTGCTGCTTTTATCTGCAACGTGAACATGTCTTCGTAGTACGACTGTCCCCATAGGTCTACGCCGGAACGGTCTACATGGTAGCACTCTACCCCGTGACGCTCTAAAACATACATAGCAAAAAACTCACCTACTCTCCCTATATGTGCCGTGTTGTCTAGCCTGTCTTTTACTCTCTTCACTCGCTATCCACGTAATACCTACTAGAACGTACACCGTACAGTATAAAAAATTTTTTACAAGGGGTCGGAAAAAGAGGTGGGGGGTGTTCCTATATAGAGGGGGTAGGGGTGCCGAACTCAAAAAATAACGATTTATTCGTGGAAATTAGTAATATATAGAGCGCCGGGACTCCGTCCTGACATAGCGGGTCATGGGGGCGGGGTAGGTATCGGATTCTGGCCATCTGTGATTAAACCTACCAGATCGCCAGTAATGTATACATATGTATACAATTTGTAACCTATCTATTGCGATCACGCCTAAACCTGTTAATATGTGAACCATCAAGCCAACACTGGTTTGGTTGGTTAACGCGGCACCATTACAAGCCCGCGCATTTTACAAGGTATTAAGTTATGTCAAATACAAATGAAGCAAAAGCAATCCCTGAGCGGTTCACTTCGAAGGCGGCTGATTTATTAAGCAAAGTCACTGGCAGTGAGGAAAGCGCCCGCAAGAAAGCGCAGGCGGCATATGATCAAATGATTAGCGACGGCATGCTTTGGACTGATTTCTTGCCAGTTAAGGCTGAGGGATCGACGGCCACGCCAGAATTAAGGGAGGCGCTATTTGCGGCACGGCGGAAAGGATTCGGAGCATGGGCACAGAAGCTATACGAGACGCCCAACACAGCACTTAGCAAAGAGGATATAGCCAAGAAAAATAAGTTAAGGACGGACGTAAACAGGAAAGTCTCGGCCGATAAAGAGGCCATGCGATTACGCCAAGACCCTGAGCATAAAGCCAGTAAGTCCACAGCCACGGGCAAGCGCGGTAGAGCACCCCAACAATCCACCGGCCCAGCCAAGGCGGCGGGATCGGCGGCCAAGGTACTGGAGTCACTACAACAGGCGGCCAAGCGAGCGCAGGCAATTGAGGAGCCGGAGTTCGATGTAGTAAAACTGATTGACCTGCTAGCTAAGGCCCAGCAGATCGTAGTCAACCACTAATCACCACCGGCCAAGGATGGCCATTCTCACTGGAGTAAGTTATGACAAAAAATGAAATCACTAAAACAATTCTAGGGGCGCTGGCTCTGATTTTTCTAATCCCTGCTGGTGCTGTCCTACTCACTATGGTTTGGTTACTGATACAAGGATAACAACTGGCCCCGCTCCGGCGGGGCTTTTTTTTCGCCCCGAGAAAAGTCGGCTGATACCAGTTCCAGCCTCCGCGTTGCGCCTCGCGTGACGTTGCTGATACCAGTTATAGCTGCCGCGCTGCGGGTCGCACACCATGGCACGTTAGCGCGTGGACAGTGTGGCTTGTATACATATGTATACATTTTATAGATACCAGTTATAGCTCTCGCGTGGCGGGTCGCATTGTTACTTTTACAATGTTACTTTTTTTCTTGTAATGTTACCGCAATGTTACCTTTTTTTAGGCCAAAAAGTAACAATACAAAAAGTATCTAAACGTGCTGTTTCGTGACAATGCATGATCAGGCATATGCGGAAAATGGCCTTTTTTATACTCTTTTTAATAAATAATTTATAATGTTACCTTTTACAAAAATAGTATCCGGAGTTCAAAAAATCCTGCCTTTGTTACCTCCCCTTTCACCTTAAAATAATACCCTCATATTTCCACGAAAAAGGTAACAAAGTAACATTGTTTTAAAATCAATAACTTACAGACCACACGTAGGTACACACTAGTACAACGTAGTACACTACACCGCTACCCACTAAACAACACGTTTGTGTACCATTTGACATAAGCCGCCATTCCTGTATAATGGTTTTAGTAGGTCGAGTTATGGCCTACGGGGCGACACAGCTAAACGTGTCAGCACAAACTAAATGTATACATATGTATACAAATCAATCGGAGCAATACAGTTATGAACAATCTAAATCAAATGGTAGTAACAACAGCACCACAGGCAAGCGCACCATCAATCGGGTCGAGTGCCATGTTGGGCGAGTTGAAGATCAGTTGCTGGACGGGGCGCAAGAAAGACAAGTCAGCATCCGCATCAGTGACTAGCCAGAACTATGCCGATAACGGTACGGCATCAGTCAATAAGAAGTTACTGGGTAACTGCGACGAGTTGACCGCCATACAGAAATTTGTGGCAAGCGCACGCAACATCCACTACAGCATGACAATGCCATGGAGCGATCTGGGTATGCGACTGCTACCGACCGCGCAATACTTCAAGTACCACCAGCAGATGACCGAGCTGCAAAACGAGTTCGAGAACATGGTCGATACGTTCTGTAACAACTATACGTGGGAGGTGAGCAGGGCACAGGCACGGATCGGTAGTTTGTTTCGGGCCGATGACTACCCGACCGAGGCGTCGATACGTAGCAAGTTCGCGTTCAACATCTCATATATTCCGCTACCCGAGGCCGGTGACTTTCGTGTTGACGTGGGCAACGAGCAGCGTGACGTGTTGGAGTCGCACTATAACGAGTACTACCGCAAGCAGTTGGATTCCGCGATGGGTGACGTGTGGCAACGTACGTACAAAGCACTGTCTAATATGTCCGACCGGCTAGACTATGGTGGCGATGACAAGAAGAAAGTGTTTCGCGATTCATTAGTTGACAACGTGCTCGACATGGTAGAACTGCTTAACGTGTGTAACGTAGCAGGTGACAGCCAGATGTCCGAGATGGCGCGTAAGCTAGACGATACGCTACGCGGGGTCACTCCCGATGGGCTACGCAATAACGAGTCTTTCCGTGCCGAAACCAAACAGGCAGTGGACGATGTCATCAAGTCACTACCATCATTGGAGTTGTGATATGTATTACGTTGAAGCCTATGACTCAAACGACCGTCAGATACTGGGAAACCTTGACGGTCAAACGGTGTTACGAGTGCGCAACTACAAGCGCACCAAGCACTACAAGAACCTACGCACGCTACGTACGCACCGCGTGTCGTATTACAAGATCGTGGCCGTTGATGGCCGCATTGTTGAAACGCTGTAACTAAACTAAATGTATACATATGTATACAAAACAATTGGAGCAATACCATTATGAACACTCAAAATATGTACGCATTATCGCTAGACCAGATCGCCAACGCTATCGCTACTGTTGGCCACCAACGCACCATACTCATACAGGGTCACATGGGTAACGGTAAGTCATCACTGTTAAAGACGTTAGCAGATAGATTCCCTACCCACACGCCATGCTACTTCGACTGTACGACCAAGGACTTGGGTGATCTGAGCATACCATCACTCAACACCGAGCAGGGGTACGTGACATACCTACCCAATGAGGAGTTGGGGTTGCACCTCGACAAGCCGGTGATACTAATGATCGACGAGTACGGTAAGGCTAATGCATCAGTCAAGAACGCGTTACTACGTGATATGTTGGAACGCAACCGATTCCCCGAGGGCAGTATCATATTCGCCACGACCAACCTAGGCGCAGAGGGTGTGGGCGATCTGCTACCACCACACGCACGCAATCGCATCACAGTGGTCACAGCACGCAAGTCTACCAGTGACGAGTTTATCGACTGGGGTATCAGTAACGGTGTCGATCACAGTGTGCTCGGGTTCGTGCGCGAGTTTCCACAGGTGTTGCAAGGCTTCGAGGACGTGAAGAACCCCGATGACAACCCGTACATCTTCCACCCCAAGCAGTCGCGTGCCGCGTTTATCACCCCAAGATCATTGGAGGCCGCGAGTGACGTGCTCAAGTTACGCGATCAGTATGACGATCACACCCTAACAGCTTTACTTATGGGTACTATCGGTGATCGTGGCGCTATGGACATGATGGCGTTTGTGAAGCTGGCCGACCAACTACCGAGCCTACAGTCTATCAAGGACGATCCGCTCAATGCCAAAGTACCCGAGTCAGCATCAGCAGTATGTATGACAGTGTTCCGTGCTATGGGTGCGATGCAACGTGACTGGGTTGATGCGTGGGTGACGTACATGCAACGTCTCGACAAGGAGGCGCAAGGTCTGTTCGCCAATGGCATACGTGCTAACTCGTATGCGCACCGCGATGTTGTGATGCAGAGTAAGGAGTTCACCACGTGGGCTATGCAGAACAACTACATGTTCGCAAGTGACAAGGTATGAAGATAACGCGTAGCGAATTGTTACAACTAAGACTACACCCTACCAAGTTTAAGACGTGTGGTAGGTACGAGTTCGCGGAGGATACTCGCAATAGGTATTGTCGGTGTACCAAGCCAGCCGGTGACTGGGTATCAAGGTGTAGTATGTGTGGACGTAGAGTCCGAGTATTTACGGGAGTAAATCATGTTAACTATAGGTAAACAACTTACAGCAGAGGAGCGACTGTCCAAAGCAGTCGTTGCCATCATGGGACACCCGAGATATACAGCACTAGCAGGTGTGTTGATGATCGGTGAGAAAACTATCGAGGACGATGTACCGACAGCGTGTACCAACGGGCGTGATGTGAAGTACGGACGTGCATTCGTTGACGGACTGACCGATGCCGAATTGCGTGGGCTAGTACTGCACGAGGATGAGGGACACAAGCTACACCGTCACCTTGAGATATGGAAGTGGATGTATGACATTGACCCACACCTAGCTAACTGCGCGTGTGACTACGTTATCAACATCAAGATCGTCGATGACAACAGGCAAGATGGGTTCGCCACACTGCCCGAGGGTGGGCTAGTCGATGAACGGTTCCGTGGTATGGACAGCGCACAGGTGTTCAACATCCTACGCAAGGAGCAAGACGAGCAGTCGCAAGACTCACAGGGTGATGGTGGACAGAGTGAAGACGGCACCGCAGGACTTGACGAGCATGACTGGGAGGGTGCGCAGTCTCTATCCGACGAGGACAAGCGTGAGTTGGCGCGTGACATTGACGAGGCTATACGTCAGGGTGCCATGGCCGCAGGTAAGATGGGGGGTACAGGCAACCGCGATCTCGACGAGTTACTACAGCCACAGGTTGACTGGCGCGAGGTGCTACGTGAGTTCATCCAGAATACGTGTGCAGGTAGCGACTACTCTACATACGCTCGACCCAATCGCAGGTTGATGAGTCAGGGTATCATCATGCCTAGCGGTATCAGTGAGCAGGTGGGTGAGTTGGTCATTGCCATTGACACGTCAGGCTCTGTCAGACAACGAGAGTTGACAGCGTTCCTGTCTGAGGTCAAGGGTGTATGCGACACAGTCAAACCTGACAAGCTACGTCTACTGTACTGGGGTAGCAGTGTTGTGGGTGACGAGGTATACGACATGCACGACCTAGACAATCTGGTCAAGTCTACCAAGCCTATGGGTGGTGGTGGTACCGATGTCAACTGTGTCACGCAGTACATGGCCGACGAGGGTATCAAGCCCCAAGCGTGTATCGTCCTTACTGATGGCTACTTGTACTCTGGCTGGGGTGACTGGACTTGCCCTATACTCTGGGCGATACTGGATAACAAGGGCGCAGTACCCGATGAGGGTAAGGCAGTACACATCAAATCGAGGGATATATAATGGCGGCACGACTTATAAAGTTTATGGGTTCACACCCTGACTTAGTAACAGGACACATGTATACGGCGAGAGAGTACGCGAGTGTATCGGGCGTGCCGCATAACGCAATGGCTACCAGACTACACAAAGCATTGGAGGTGCATGACTCACATCTGCGCCCTATGTATGGTGATAGTAGGTTTGGTAGCAGACCTAGGAGCAACACTACCCCTAGACAAAAAAGTTCTTTCAGTACGCCCACTGAGAAGTTATCAGGCGAATGGCTAAACAGGAGATTGGTATGAGTGAAGATAATAAGTACGGAAGGGTGCATGAAGTAGGTAGGGCGCATCTATCAACCGCAGATGAACTGCGTATGGAGTGGCAAGAGGCGATCAACACTGTCGAAGAAGCGTTGGAGTTCTACTATGAACACGTTAGAGATACGCCAGTGGACAGTGACTATGATCGCAATGACGTGGGTACAGTGCAACGTGCGTGGCAACGCATACAACAGGGGTAACGTATGGATAACAATAAGAAAGGGGACATCATATACATACTGGCAGGAGTAGTAGTACTGCTGATGTACATGACAGTAAACGAAATGGCGTACACCGACTGCTTTATGCGGGGGATATGCTAACTAACTAAAAGTTATAACACGTGTTATAACAAAACAACTCGGAGCAATATTATGGCTATGTATAATTATGGGCTAGACAGTTTCACGCACGTGGAACATTTGTACAACAACACCAAACCAATCAGGGGTACTAACATAGTGCCTATGGGTGACCGCAGACGTAAGTGGGAATGTATCATCAAGGTGTCCCCACACCAGTACGTGTTATCAGATTACGGGGAGCATCAACGCTATGCCGGAACTGCCGCAGTGGTCTGGACTCGCAATGCCGATGGCACTGACACAGTATGGTTTCGTAACGAGACGGGTGACTATGCACACAATGGCAGGTACTCGTTCCTTGAGCGGTGTATGCCTCTGGGCATGGACTTCATTGTGGATAGCGGCAAGCAGTACATACGTTATGACGGCAGCCGCTACTACTTACCCAAGGATGTTGCCAAGCCGGTGGTGTTTACCACCAGTAAACAGACTGGGGCATGGACATTGACGAGCGACCCGCACCCTGTACCTATCACACGAGTACGTGTTAACAAAGAAGCCAAGGCGCCGTACAAGAAAGCTATCGACGAGTACTTGCACTGGGCGTGGACTATGACCCCGATACTTGAGGGCACTATGGGCTGGGATTCAAACCGCGATGCAACGTGGGGCGCTAATACAGTCAGGGGTGACACGTTTAGAGACATGCTGATGGACGATCAACACGAGCAACGTACCACTATGGTACACGCGTTCCTGTGTGAGTTATCAGCTAGCATGGGTAACAGGTACTGGAGAGACACAAACCCAACTACTAACGTCAGCCTAACAAGTGACCCTAAGAAGTTCCGCGCCAAGTTCAATACGTGGGTTAACTACATGGGCGCGTTCACTACGTCACATGAAGAATACAGAGAGGTGAAATAACATGGCTGAACATCGGAAGTACGTACATGCGTACAACGAGGAGGGGAAGTACTGGCTATGTACAGTTGCTGACGCACAGAAGATTGCCCTGCCTTCACCCGTAGGTAACGCGACAAACCGCTACGAGTTGAATTGGTTTATCAATGAGATAAAGCAAGCCTTCAGAGGTTGTGAGGTACGCCCTGACCACGATAGCAGTCATCGAGACACGGTGTATCACGTTTACTACCCCGAGGACGAATACACTATGGGTTGGATAGAAGTGGGGTTCTGCCATACCAAAGAGAAGATAGTGTACAGTGTGTACAGTAGAGACATAGTCAATAACAAGCACAGCAACTACGCTTCGGAGTTCCGTACAAAGGTCACTGCCTTACCAGTACAGGCCATGCGGAATGCAAAGAAGTACTTGCGCAGATGTACGCACAGTGAGGTAGTGCTTGCCAGTAGGACTAAGTGTAGGAGTGCGTTAATGCGTGCGGTAGATGATACTCAAACTAAGCATTGCACTGCGTGGAGCCGATTGCTCGGTGGGGAATGGAACGAGACACGCGAACAAGTGACCGCCCCAATACTCAATGAGATGTACATGCTACTGGACTCTGGGTATGAGTTTTTAGATAAGACTGTACCAGATAACCTAACGTCTTTACGCGTGGCCAAAGGGGCGAAAGATCAATCCAAATATGACGCAGAGATGCCTATGTATGCTATTCGAGTGTACGAGAGGTTAGGTAAGCAAGCGTTCGATGTATGTACGGTGGGGGATATGCACAATATGGAGAGGAATACGCCGCCTCGAGCTACTACTTACTATGATGATTTACCCGATGGCGTGTTGGGTAAACTGTCCACACTGTCTATATGTGGGGTGGGGGACTACGTGCCGCAGGTTGGGTACCGTCACAGTGAGGCTCTGTTCTATGTCACACAATGATACGATATGGAACGATCCGACAGAAATGCCCAACGCTTACCGCGTTACTACGCTGGGGTACACCAATAGTATTGAGGTAACGTGTTTGGGTATGAATTGTGTTGACTCGGAGTGTGAGGGGTTATATGATCTGGATGAAGATGTACCGGAGTGGCTTGAAGAAAGGCTCTCGGTGCTGATGATGTGTGACCCTACACCGCCCACCGAACCTGTAGAGGGTATTGGTAGGCGCATCGACGAACACACATTCTGGGTATTTAAATAATAGAGGGACTGATACCAGTTCTCGGCTAAAAGGAGAGGGTTATGGCGATGACGCCAGAAGGGAAGGTTAAGAAGAAGATAGTTGAGCAGTTGAAAGCGTTAGGGTGTTATTACTTTTTCCCTGCTACTGGGGGATACGGTAAGAGCGGAGTGCCTGACATAGTAGGTTGCTACAACGGGAAGTTCTTTGGGATCGAATGTAAGGCAGGCAAGAACACGCCAACAGCTTTACAGGAAAAGAATCTCAGAGAGATAAGCGAGGCGTACGGAATTGCGTACGTAGTTAACGAAGACAATATGAATGATATTAAACAAATCCTCGGAGGATAGTATGAGTATTGATGACGCAACACCAGCCGATTGGGATAGGTTACGTGCCCTTGCCCCCGCGATAGAGAAAACTGGGCTAGAGCATTGGGGTACGGCCATGGACAACCCGCCCGACGATATGGTCAACCACCCCAACCACTATACCTATGGCAACATCGAATGTATTGAGGGTATAGAAGCGAGCATGACTGCCGAAGCATTCCAAGGTTACTGCAAAGGCGCATGTCTGAAATACCTTTGGAGGTATGAGCGAAAGGGTAAGCCGCTAGAGGACTTGAAGAAAGCGCAGTGGTACCTAAACAAGTTAATAGAGGGAGTTGAAAATGAAGATTGACGAACGGATAATACAGATTATTTTTGATCCAAGTGACGATAAGGTAGTTGGGCTGTCTCAATATGGGCGAGTATTTCGCATATATTATGGACTTACAGGTAGCAGATGGATATTGGATACAGGTAGCGAACTATACAAAGATGAGCGTATCTTGGATGAGTAAGGGTAGCCGTCAGCGTCCAACAGCCGAGACGTTTTGGGAGAACTGGCATAATGTGTTTGGGGATAAGGAAGCCCCCAAGCATATCACCGAGTCCGAACACAAGGCAGACATGGAAGTAGTAGACATAGAGGAGGATGAAGATGGACTTGATAACGGTTGACTTTGAAACGTACTACGACAAGGACTTCTCTCTCCGTAAGATGACAACAGAAGCCTACATCCGTGACCCTCGTTTTGAGGTAGTGGGTGTAGGTGTAAAGGTGAATAACGATGCTACAGAATGGGCAAGCGGCACACACGAAGAACTCAAGGAGTATTTACATACTTTCGATTGGGGTACGTCTGTACTTCTATGCCACAACACTTTGTTTGATGGCGCTATTCTCAGTTGGTTATTTGATGTTCATCCTCGCGTCCTCGCTGACACTCTTTGTATTGCTCGTGCTTTACATGGTGTCGAAGTTGGCGGCTCTCTCCATGCGCTTACGCAGAGGTACGGCCTCGGCACTAAAGGGACGGAAGTACTAGACGCGATAGGTAAGCGTAGGCTGGACTTCAGTGACGCAGAGTTAGATAAGTATGGCGACTACTGCATCAATGACGTGGAGCTAACCTATAAGTTGTTTAATGTCATGGGCAGAGGGTTCCCAAAGAACGAGCTACGGTTGATAGACTGTACGCTACGCATGTTCGTAGAGCCTGTACTGGAGCTGGACTTAGGGCTACTTGAGCAACACTTGGAAGACACCAAGCAGATAAAAGAAGACCTAATAACGTCTTCTGGTGTTACTAAGAAAGAACTTATGAGCAACCCTAAGTTTGCCGAATTGCTTGAGGGGTTAGGTGTGATACCCCCTACAAAGACAAGCCTGACCACTGGCAAGGAAACATTCGCATTCGCTAAGAACGATGAGCAGTTCAAGGCGTTGGAGAACCACTCCGACTCTAGGGTGCAGGCACTCGTAACTGCTAGGCTAGGCACCAAGAGCACGCTTGAGGAATCACGTACTGAGAGGTTTATAGGTATAGCTAAACGCGGACTTCTCCCAGTACCTGTAAGATACTACGCGGCACACACTGGTAGGTGGGGAGGCGATGACAAGATCAATATTCAGAATCTACCTAGCCGTGGCGTGAATGGTAAGAAGTTAAAGAACAGTATGCTTGCCCCCGAAGGGTACATGATGGTTGACTGTGACTCATCACAGATTGAAGCGCGTGTACTGGCGTGGCTTGCAGGACAGGACGATTTAGTTCAAGCGTTTACCGACAAGGAAGACGTGTATATAAAGATGGCGTCTAAGATATACAACATACCAGAAGAAGCGGTCACGAAAGACCAACGCTTTGTAGGTAAGACTACTATATTAGGTGCAGGATATGGTATGGGTGCGGTACGCTTTTCAGACCAGCTACAGTCGTTCGGTACTCACATGGATGTAGAGGAAGCTCGAAGGGTAATCCGAATCTACCGAGATGCTAACTGGAAGATAAACACGTTATGGCGTGATTGTCAGAACATGCTGGTTGAGATGTCGCGTGGTAACTCCGGTAGTCTCGGCCCCAACGGGGTAGTAAAGTACGGGGCTGACGGGCGTAATGGTTGGATACTACTACCGTCTGGACTCAAGATGCGGTATGACGACTTACAGTACGAACAAGGTGAGCGTGGGCCAGAGTTTAAGTACAAGACTCGACGCGGGTACACTAGGATATATGGCGGTAAGGTCACAGAGAATGTATGCCAAGCGGTAGCTAGATGTATCATCGGGGATCAGATGTTGGCGATTGCTAAAAGGTATAAGGTGGCTTTGACTGTACACGATTCCGTGGTATGTTGTGTACCAGAGGATGAACTTGAAGAAGCTACACGCTATATCGAAGAGTGTATGAGTAGTACCGCACCGTGGGCAGAAGGCTTACCCATCACGTGCGAATCAGATAACGGTAAATCTTACGGGGAGGCGGCAGGATGACTGACATAGAGAAAGCTATGAAAGAAGCGCATAAGTTTGCAGATAAGGCACTAGCGCGTTCGGACAACAAACTACAAACCCTACGCGATAACATAACAGAGTGTATGGGGCAGCCTTTCGTTACCACTCGGGCGTATGCCGTATTTGTGGTGGTTCTGTCTTTGATACTAGGAGCATGGCTTGGGTAAAGTAACCGACATTAATAAGTTTAGGCGCAATAAAGATAATGAAACCTCTGAACCGGAAACAGAAGGAGGGTACCTCACTATAGTGGTTGGAGAAACTATAGACGAGGAGGACATAATACTCATAGAGCAGTGCGAAGTTGTGGGAAACACCAAACACAAAGACACTATCATTATGGACGAAGAAATGCTGCACATATTAATTAGTGAACTAATAGTAGCTGCTGGCGTTATAAAGGGTAAGGAACTGGAATGAGTATTGCACCGTGGTCGTTCTCAAAGATTAAGTCATTCGAGCAATGCCCTAAGAAGTTCTACCATCTCAAGGTGGCGAAGGACTATAAGGAACCTGAGACAGAGGCCATGCTATATGGTACTGCCGTACACTTGGCAGCGGAAGAATACATTAGGGATGGCAAACCGCTACCCGAAAAGTACAACTACTGCAAAGATGTACTTGATGTCCTGAATAACATAGAAGGCGAGAAGCTGTGCGAGTTGGAGATGGGACTCACTGAGAACCTAGAGCCGTGCGGGTTCCGAGATGACAACGTGTGGTGGCGTGGTATTGCCGACTTAGTCATCCTAAACAAACGCACCAAAACAGCTTATGTGGTAGACTATAAGACAAGTAAAAATACTAGGTACGCGGACAAAGGCCAGTTAGAACTGATGGCTATGAGCATGTTCAAGATGTACCCCAAGCTAGAGAAAGTGAAGGGTGGCCTACTATTTGTAGTGTGTGGTGAGTTAATAAAGGAAGACTACTCCAAGCCGGATGAGCCTAGGCTATGGGAGAAGTGGTTATCAGACTACAACCGCATGGAACAAGCCTTTGAGAACGATGTGTGGAATGCACACCAAAGTGGATTATGTCGTAGGCACTGTATTGTTACCGAGTGCGTACACAATGGGAGAAACTAATGCGTAAGAAAAGAAAGAAGCAGGTCAACGCCCCTGTCGGCAGTGACACGTTTGAACGTAGGATGGAGCGGCAACGCGCCAGACGCAAGATGGATAGAGAAGGTAAAGACGCCAACGGTAACGGCAAGGCTGACAAGCGTGAAGGTAAAGACGTTAGTCACAAGAAGGCACTGAGCAAAGGCGGCACTAACAAAGACGGTGTTACAGTAGAAGACCGCTCAAAAAACCGTAGCCGTAACTATAAAAAGAAAGGCAGTAGAAAGCCTAAGTAAAGAACTCCCTATTGGTATGGGTTGACGCGTGCTTGATGCGTCTTTAAATGATGTCGTGCCTCTCCTTATGGCATTAAGAATCAGCGGCATAAAATCGAGTAGTCTAACGGGCTAGTGCTATATTCATCGCTAGTCCCTACATAATGCAGACCTAGCCCTATCTGTGGACGAAGCAGGGCAATTAAATTTTTTCGCGTGACGTGGACACCCACTTCATGCTATTTCGTATCGGAGCGATAAATGAAGATAGTAGATGATAAGGCGTTATTACTTACGCTACGTAACCCCGCAAAGGTTACATCGGTTATACCAAAGAGCAGGGAGTTAGCAAACAACCAAGTACTTGTTAACTGGGGATTAGAAGAGACACAGGTACTGCGCAACATGAACATCAACGCGCCATCCCCCATAGAATCTAAGTACGATTGGACAGGTAAGTACGCTCCGTTCGATCATCAGAAGACTACAGCTAGTTTTTTCACGTTGAACCGCAAGGCTTTCTGCTTTAACGAGCAGGGTACAGGCAAGACTGCCAGTGCTATATGGGCGTCAGACTACCTTATGAAGCAGGGGGTGATACGTCGAGTGCTGGTGGTGTGCCCCCTATCTATTATGGATTCCGCATGGCGCAACGACTTATTTAGCTTTGCTATGCACCGCAAGGTAGACGTGGCCTATGGAGCAAAAGACAAACGCGCCAAGATAATCGAAGGCGATGCTGAGTACGTGATAATAAATTATGACGGGGTGGAGATCGTAGCGGATGCCGTGGCTAATGGAGGGTTTGACCTCATAATCGTTGACGAGGCTACGCACTACAAGAACCCGCAAACAAAACGATGGAAGACCATGAACAAGTTAGTGGGGCCAAGCACGTGGCTGTGGATGATGACGGGTACCCCTGCTGCACAAAGCCCAACTGATGCATACGGTATAGCCAAACTCGTTAACCCCAATGGCGTGCCCAGATTTTTTGGATCGTTCCGTGACCAAGTGATGCGTAAGGTAACAAACTTCAAATGGGTGCCCAAAGAAGACGCTACCAATACGGTGCATAGGGTACTGCAACCAGCCATACGATTTACCAAAGACGAGTGCCTTGACCTACCACCTATGGTGTACACCAAAAGAGAAGTACCTCTTACCCGACAACAGTTGAAGTACTACAAAGAACTGAAGAACAAGATGGTAATGCAGGCGGCAGGGGAACAGATAAGTGCTGCCAATGCCGCAGTTAACATGAACAAGTTACTACAAATATCCGCAGGGGCAGTGTATACCGACAAGGGGGACGCAGTAGAGTTCGACATATCCCCCCGCTACAAGGTACTACGTGAAGTAATAGATGAGTCTAGTAAGAAGGTGCTAGTGTTCGTACCGTTCAAGCATACGATTGACCTACTGACTAATAAGCTACGTGATGATGGTATATCTACGGAGATAATACGTGGAGATGTAAGTGCCGGTAAGCGTACCGAAATATTCAAACGGTTCCAAGAAGCTGATGATCCCCGAGTGTTGGTCATACAACCTCAGTCAGCGGCGCACGGTGTAACACTAACTGCGGCAAACACGGTGGTATGGTGGGCACCTACAAGTTCCTTGGAAACCTACGCGCAAGCCAACGCTCGTGTACACAGATCAGGCCAAGACCACAAATGTACCGTCGTTCAGCTTCAAGGTTCGCACGCAGAGAAACGTGTTTACGCACTACTAGATAATAGAATAGACATTCACACAAAAATGATTGACCTTTACAAAGAAATACTTGACTAGCTAATAATAAGGCAATAAAGTGTACGTCCCGTTAGTAAAGGAGCGTGTAATGAGTGAAGGAAAGTCTACCGCCGAACAGTTGACCAAGGTTTATCTCAAGATTAAAGATAAGCGTTCAGAACTATCGGCGGCGTTTAAAGAAGAGGACGGCAAACTGACTGAGCAGATGGACAAGGTAAAGAAAGCCTTGTTGGAGTACTGCAAGGAGCAGGGCGTCGATAGTGTAAAGACTTCCGCAGGATTGTTTTATAGGTCTGCCAAGACTAGGTACTGGACTAGTGATTGGAGCAACATGCACGAATTTGTTTTAGAGCATGAGGCACCCGAGTTATTAGACAAACGACTAAATCAGGCAAACATGAAGCAGTTTTTGGAAGAGAACCCCGACCTTGTGCCTAAAGGTCTTAACGTAGACTCAGAATATGTAGTCTCAGTAAGGAGGAAATAATGGCGGCATTTGTCCCAATTGAAAACGTAGCGAAGCACTTTGCAGTGTCTATCTCTACTGTACGTGCGTGGATACGCACCGATAAAATCCCGAGCGATACCTATATAAAGGTAGGTTCTACTTACAGGTTTAAGCTACCGGAGTTAGAAGCCGAACTTTTGGGTAAGCCTACGGCAGTTGTAAATGAAGCACCCCAAGATGACGTGATGTACGAGCAGTTAGAGTTAGACTTGGATGAAGACGCCTGATGAGTAGCAACGGACTACGCCGAATCAGCATACGTGGTGGCAAGTTTCACGTTATAGCTGATGGTGAAGAAGTTACTAGAGACTTAGGTTATATGGATGTGGTTATAGTAAACGCCGCTCCAGTTTCTCGCGCTTACTATGGCGATGCGTACGACCCCAATAGGGTTGCGGTACCTACGTGTTGGTCTGCCGACACACAAGTACCTTCAGTAGATGTACCCCAAGAGCAACGGCAAGCAATGCGTTGTATGGACTGCCCTCAAAATATAAGAGGTTCTGGCCAGTATGGGGGTAGGGCTTGCCGGTTTGGACAACGGTTAGCAGTTGTATTTCGGGATAACCCCGAAGAGGTGTATCAGTTACAGATACCTGCCACGTCTATATTTGGCAGTGCTAATAGCGGAGATATGGGTATGCAAAACTATGCTCGGTTACTCGCTAAACATGACACGCCTGTAGTTACTATCACCACCAAGATTTATTTTGATGAGGATAGTGCAGTACCAAAACTTTGCTTTAAGCCGGTAGACCGCTTAGACGAAGACACACTTGAGAGGGTTTCGGCCATGATTGACCATGAAGATACTATTCAGGCTATCACTATGTCTATCCCTACAACAAGTGAACCTGTGTCTCCGTTTGGTGTGGTGGAAGGTTTCGAGCTAAATGCAAACTAATTAATTAGGATTTATCAAATGGCTACAAATAATCAATATGTAATCTCAAACGTCGAAGCCTTATGGCCCCGTATTAACAAGACTTACAAGTTCGATAACGCAGAGAACCGCACTGTACCGTGTGACGCGTTTGACGAAGGCGCTAAGTATGAGACCCGCTTCCGCATGACTAAAGACCAAGCCAAGGCTCTGTTCATGGAGATGGTTAAAGCGTATGAAGCCAAGAAAGAAAAGGGTTGGCCCGACAAGTTTGATATGCCCTTCAAGAAAGAAGAAGATGGCACTTACACGCACAAAGCATCACTGAAAGGTGCGTACGGTAAAGACGCTACGTTTAAGCCTGTACAATACGACGCAAAAAGCGTTAAACTACCAGACGACTTCATGCTTACCACAGGTAGCACTGTCAACGTAGCGGTTACGTTTACTCCATACAACATGCGCGAAGCGGGTGTGTCTCTCCGATTACGTGCGGTACAGGTTATTAAGTATGTACCTATGGAAGCCGCATCGCCTTTCGGTGCTGTAGAAGGTGGGTTCCAGTTCTCAGCGGAAGATAACCCGTTTGAAGTAGCTGAAGCCCCTGCCCCTGCCCCCGCGGAAGTAGTAACTGATGAGTTGTTTGGGGATGACGAACCCGCAAAAGTCGAGGAGCCGAAGAAAGTAGTTAAGAAGAAGGCACCCGCACCAAAAGCATCTGACGATGCACTGGCTGATATAGTGGCCGACTGGGACGACTAGTCCCTGCAAGACTAAACTGTAGCTAGGACATATTCCGAAAAGGGCGTGCAAGCGCCCCTGCTACGATACCTCTCGGATTTAGGTATATATTATGCAAGTAGAAAGTTTTTTAAGAAGGGTATTGGGGGAAGATGGGCATTACTGCTTGTTCTCTTTCCGTACGAAGGATGACAGGAGGGTACAGAAGTTCTACACCTCCGTAGGGGATATGGCTGATGCCGCACGTGACCTAGACAGCAAAGGGTATGATTCTTATTTTGCACTTAGTACATTTAAAGAAACAAACTCACGCAAAGTAGATAACGTACACCAGCTAAAGTCTTTCTTTTTAGACCTCGACTGCGGGGCTACCAAGGACTATCCAGATCAAGATAAAGCCCTTGTGGCATTACAGGGGTTCTGTAAGACGTTATCACTACCCAAACCTAAACTGGTTAACTCTGGGCGGGGCGTTCACGCATACTGGTTCCTTTCGGAGTCGATAGGGCTGGACGACTGGCTCCCTGTGGCAGAGCGCCTAAAGAAGTTATGTGCTGAACACGGACTACTGGCTGACCCCGCTGTCACTGCCGATGCCGCTAGGGTACTGCGTGTACCCGCTACGCACAACTACAAGACCGACCCACCATCACCTGTAGAGTTCTTTGGAGATGACCATCCTGATGACGTGGACTTTGACAAGTTCTCTACGCTATTGGGAGGGGGGTTGATACCAGTTCCCAAGAAAATGACCCCCTCGGGTAGCAACGCTGTCATGGATGCGTTGATGGGTAACAAGCAAAACAAGTTTAAAGACATCATAGCTAAGACCATGAACGGCACTGGTTGCGACCAGATAAAGACTATATGGAAAGACCAAGAGAATTGCAGTGAACCTATGTGGAGGGCGGGGCTGTCTATCGCCAAGTTCTGCGTGGACTCCGAATCTGCGGCTCACAACATATCCAAGAAGCACGAGGGGTACACTCCTGAAGACACACGGGACAAGATGGAACTTATTAAAGGCCCATACAGGTGTACGTCTTTTGATGAGTTTAACCCTGACGTGTGCCCGAACTGCCCCAACTGGGGCAAGATAAAATCTCCCATAGTGTTAGGTAGTAGCGTGGTGGAGGCAACGGAAGCAGACAACATTGTAGAAGTACCTGCACTAGACCTCCCCTTTGCACCTGCTACTACCTACGTTATTCCGGCGTACCCTAGACCATTCTTTAGGGGAACCAACGGCGGTGTTTATATACGGACTACCAATGCCGAGGGCGATCCTGATGAGAAGGTCGTATATCACAATGACCTGTACGTGGTTAAACGTATACAAGACGTGGAGATGGGCGAGGCTGTAGTTGTCAGACTACACTTACCTAAAGATGGAGTTAGGGAGTTTACAATCCCACTTACCTCCGTTACCTCCAAAGAAGAATTACGGAAGCAGATGTCCATGAATGGGGTTGCTGTTTCGAGGATGGACGATCTTATGACTTATATGACTACTTGGGTAAACGAGTTACAGGCTACCAGCGTTGCGGACGAAGCACGTAGGCAGTTTGGGTGGACTGACGATTCGTACTCATCGTTTGTAGTAGGCAACCAAGAAATATTTGCAGATAGTATAAAGGCCAACCCTCCCTCTACTCCCACAGTGGGCTTGTTCCACGCGTTTGAACCCAAGGGTACTTTGCAAGAGTGGATCGACATGGCTAACTTCTACGACCGTGACGGGTTTGAACTACATCAGTACATAGTTGCGTCCGCGTTTGGATCACCTCTTATGGCACTTAGTCCGGTAGCTTGCTCGGGGTTCCACGTGCATAGTAAGGAGAGTGGCCTTGGTAAGACTACTGCTATGTTCGTAGGGGCATCTGTATGGGGCAACCCCGAAGAGCTAGTGCTGGATAAGAACGATACGCAGAACTCCAGAATGTTACGTGGAGAGGTATACCATAACTTACCACTGTATATTGATGAGATGACTAACGCTAAAGGCGACGACCTATCAGACATGGTGTATCAACTGACTGGGGGTAAGCAGAGGAACCGCATGACTGGCGGTGGGGCAAATACGGAACGGGCACGCGGTAAGCCTTGGAGCCTACAGGCCGTCACTACAGGTAATACTAGCATCATCGAAAAGATAAGCATGTACAAGAATGGGCCGAAGGCGGAGGCGCAACGTATGCTAGAGACTAAGGCAGTTAAGCTGTTCAAAGAAGCGGGAACTAAGAGCATTACTGATGCTCACGCACGCAACGCTGTGTCTATATACGGCCACGCCGGAACGGTTTACATACAGTACGTTATGAAGAACCTAGAAGAAGTAAAGAAGCTACGCGACTCCGTGCAGGCAAAGATAGATGAAGTGGCAGGACTCACTGCTGAGAACCGATTCTGGTCAGCAGGTGCGGCAAACAACCTGACAGGTGTACTCGTGGCTAAGAAGATAGGGCTAGTTAACTACGACACTAACAAGCTGTTCAAGTATGTTATTAAGTTACTACGTGAGAACTTAAATGCGGTAGCTGACATGGGTTCTTCTGCGGCAGATACCCTCAACGACTATATCCACGAGCATTGGGGTAGCATACTTAAAATCAAGAGCAGTGACGACCTACGCAAGAATCAGGGCAACGGCATGGACGACCTAGTTATACCCGAACTAGACCCTAAAGTACGGCTAGTTGGTAGGTATGAGACTGACCTCAAACGTGCGTACCTCATACCTAAACCACTGAAGGCATGGTGTGGGCGACAGCAGATAAACTACGGATCGTTTATACAGGAACTCAAAGATGGCTTTGGGGCTAAGACCACTAAGGTGCGACTTACTAAAGGTACAACTACCGTGTTACCTCTAACGCATGTGTTGTTTGTGGATTGTTCCAAGGTAGATGTAGAGACACAGTAACGTGTTACTGTTAGATGACTTATCCCCTGACGGAATAAAAATCGTAACAAACTGGGACGCTATGCACGTGGGAGCATCTGTCTTTATACCGTGCATTAACACACAGAAAGCTAAAGAACAGGTTGCAAGACTGTTTAAACGTAAGAAATGGCAAGTAAAAGCGAAAATAGCCATAGAAAATGGCAAATTAGGTATACGTATCTGGCGGACTATATGATACTATATGGGACGTAGTGGGCCACTCCCCTGACTCACTATGGTTATACCCCTCTCAACCCCCTGCTCGTTTCCGAGGCGACAGGGGGTTTTTTATTAATACCCTTTGTTGTACTGCATGTTACTAACCATTATCGCGTGTTGCATCAGCGGGTTTACAGTAACTCCGTTGTGCATCTTAGCTGACGTAGCCATGTGCGATTTAACTGACTTCATTATCTGCTCAGGAGTTACCGCCACAGTAGGGTGTCGGTTGTTATGGGCTATTATATCTTTTAGTACTTCCCCCATAGTTTCGTGATCGCCCATTCGCTGTGCTACATAGAACTTCTTAGTGAGCATCGAACGTTTTGCGGTAACCGCTTTCTCAACCCCTTTGTTCCGTGCGGATATCTCTTGGCGGTACGTATATTCCGCAGGAGGGAATCCGAAAGCCTGCGCCGCAAAATCTCCTACAGTCATGTCATCGTATATAGGGTCTTTCCTGCGAGACCGTATACCGCCTTCTCTTGCGTAACGCCCTACGGTGCTACGGTACGCGTTGGTAATACCGGCAGGCATAAGGTTCTCCATACCACGTTCAAAGCTACCGTACTCGTCAGAGTTGAAGTCATCGTACGCACGTTTTAGTCTAGTACCTGTGCTTAATGCGGGGCCACCCAAGTAGAATCCTAGGCTCTCTTCGAGAGATGGGTCTTTGTTAAACCTGTTTTCCTGCAACAATAGATTACTTAAACTTACACGTGAGGCTACATCCGTACCTGTTAGCGCGGTGACTGCACCTTTGTACCAACCCTCACCTAAGTATTTACGTGTTATGGTACGAGCATCGTCCTCTTCATCATCTAAGAACATGTTAGCTATCATAGTGACTGCGCCGTATAGCGGAAGCCCCTGCACCCCAGCAAAGAACAATGCGGATAAGTGAACCCCCATAGCCTGTTTAAGCGCCATGTTACGTAGTTCTTTACCTTCAGCATCTTTTGCAAACATATTGACCGCCGCTAACTTAGCAGACTTAATCATGGTGTAGTACATCTGTAGGCCGTAACTCTTATACATCAAAGCCACACGCCCGATACCCTGCTGTGAGTACCCTGCCGCAGTCTCTAGTACGGAACCGCCGTTGGTTTCCTGTGCAAAGTATAGGGCTTCTTCTGCCGCTAACTCCATACGCGCTTCGGAACTACTAGGCACGTCTACAAACTTGGCCTGTACCGCACTGTAGAACTTCTTACCTCCTTCAGCCTTGTGCATAGCATCTAGCTTGTCTAGGTTGAGGTCGTATGACGCGGCTACGGTTGTCTGGCGGTTAAACCTTTCTGCCGCGTTAAACATAACAGCAGACAGGGCAGACGTACCATCTAGGAATCTAAGCGCGGGGTTCTTGTTCTTTTTACGCCCTACGTCATTCACGCCTAGCTGATCGGCTATAGTAGAGTGGTGTATCTGCCCACGATTCTTAGCCATCTTTACTAGAGGTATCATACGATTGAAGTGCTTTATCTTCGCGTCAGCTTCCGCCTTGGTAGCAGAGGTATCCCGTATTTTCTTCTCTTGAGAAGGTTTTAAGGTGTACACATCGTCCCTAGTAACGACTCCGTTAGCATCAGTAGTACTAACTTCTTTAATGTCGTAGTACTCGTCGATAGATATTTTAGATGCACCCACAAACTTGGACGCCCTACCCAAAGCGGCTGTAGATTCCATAGCCCCAAACTTACTTGTTAGGTATGGCCCAACTACTAGAGGTATCTGCGACAAGTTAACAAGTGCTGACGAGGCGTTGAAACCAATGGTGTAGATAAAGGCTGTCTGGTTAGCGCGTTGGAAGTACGGCTCCGTTCCTTTGTTCTTAGCGCCCCTCCGTGCAAAATCTGCACGTTCCAGCATTTCATCTCTAACCCTACCGAATGTATCTTCGTTAACGCCTTTAGGAGCGCCCTTGTCATACACTTCATCTATGGCTCTTTCAACCGCACGTATGTCTCCACCATAACGCATCTTCTCTATTTGAGCGCCAAGGTCGTAACCTTTTACTTGCATACCTAGCCCAGCATCTTGGATGTATCCAAGGGTGTTCTTACGCTTTTGTAGAGACTTAGCAAAAGAAGTTTCTGGGAGAGACTCGATAAACAACCGCATTACTTGCTCTTGCATTTCCGCGTCTTTATCCTGCCCGCTTGCAGATATTACGTCTAGTACGTCAGCTACGAAAGAACCTGCGGGAGCACTCTTCCAACTAGACTTCCTAGTGTCCGCATTATATGACTCTACTGTACCTTCTACAGTGTCGGCGTCATCTTGGACTGTCCTCAAGGCGCTATCCCGCTCTCCCTTAGTTTCAAACATAAGGAATACTGGTTCTTCTCGTATGTTACCGTTGTCGTCAGCGATGCGAGTAGAGTAAGACAGCTTATAGTTACCTTGGCGTATAAGAGGGAAGTACACATCCATAGTCTTGCTATCTAATAGACGTTCGTTCATCTCTTTCTTTATCTTCGCTTTAGTAGAACTAGGCGTGTTATCACCTATTGCATCTATCTCGCGGTTAATAACAGATATAAGGTCTTCGTGCATACGCTTATAGGTATTACGTAATTCGCTAAACTGATCCCTACCGCCTTTGTTTAACTTCTTCCATTGCTCTTGGTTGGCTTTCCACACTTCAAATAGATTTCTGTCGTCTAGTGCAGTCTGCCCGCTGTATTTCTTTTTAGCTTCCGCCTCAGTAAGGGTAGGGTCTACCTGATATATGGTAGCGCCGTGTTCTTGGCTGTAGATAATGTTATCTAGCAACTGCTTCTGCTCTACGTTCTTCTTGGCCCACTTGTTGTAAGCCTCCAAGACCTTCTCTATCTTACCATCCGCTCTTGCGATAGCCCCTCGCTGTTCCTCGAACTTGGCGTGTAGCTTTATGCCTAACTGACCAAACCCATTGTTTCTGGCCACATCGCCCAGTGCTTGAGAACCCGTTAACTTGAGAAGGACTTCTTTAGCCGTACCTTTAACATCGCTGTTTAAGAAGTCCGTAGCACCTTCAATGAAAGATCGCTTGGAGCCAGCAGACACGCGCTTTTGGATGTCCGTCATGTCGTCCATTACTTTTCTAACGCCATCTTGAGTAGACACACCATCCATTGCAGTTGAGTCTATTGTCTCTGTGTTAGGCGATAGCATAGCCATGATAGCCGCGTCAGCGGAGTCCAATGCAGAACCTACGGGTTTGGTGTCCATACCGATGAGTCTTCGTACAAAGTTAGTAACTGCACGAGAGAACCGTTGTAGGGCGCTGATGTCCTCGCCTTTCGGGTTGATAGACGCTAGCTGGCGCTGGAAGTCAGGGTTACTAAACACTTCAGCAACGAATTCACTAAGGCTTTCTGCGCCGTAAGCTGTGTCTAAGTACGGCATAACGTCTTTATACAGCTTCTCTAACTGCTTGGTAGCTGGGTGTGACTTGTTGTTCAGTATGTTAGCAACGGCCCCATGCGTAACTTCGTGTAGTACAGCGTGAGTAGTAAGCGGCACACTGGGATCAAACATTACAGTGTTGGTGTTAGGGTCAAAACTACTAACAGTAACTCTATCGTCAACACCTTCCAAGTTACTGCGCATCTCTACTTTTATATCGCCAAGGTTTTGAGATAACGCACGGGCTATCTGCTTGACTCGTTTACTACTTGCGCCCTTAGATATGGACTGCAATGCGCCTTTCAGGTCACCTTTCTTCAACAACGAATTAACGTCTTTAGGTACGTCACTAACTAACGCGGCTACTTCCTTGGGGTCTAGTTCCAAGTTAAGCATGTCAATTTTACCGCCGCCCGCTATGAACTGCTGTGTGTCAGCCGCTATCTTTGCCGATACTTGTGCGGGGGACATCTCTTCAGTAATAGGTGGCTTAGTCTTGGCCTTACCTTGCACCTTCTCTACGGCTTCGGCAACGGTAGCCAGTTCTTGTTCTTCCTTACTTAGCTTTCGTTGTGCCCTAGGAGTCTCTTCGACCACTTTCTCGGCTTTCTTTTTAGGTTTCTTGCGGTCTGGAGTTACCTGTACCTTACCCTTACTAGCTTCTTCTATCTTCTTATTTCTTGATTCTTCTTGACGCGCCTTTCTATCTTCTACTAGTTGGGCTTCTGCCGCTTTAGTACCGCGCTCATCAATAGTTTTTTGAGCCGCAGTTGCTCTTTCTTTAGCGACTTGCAGTTGCCCATCTAGCTGGGCGTTAGTTTCTGCACTAAGATTGTCTTTAGCCCACGATAATACCGCTTGAGCATTGGCTCCACCTGTACCCTGTAAGTTTTCTGCGAGGGGGTCTACACCTGTAGGTAGCGTACCGCTAGGCTTAGTCTCTTTTGCCTCGTCATAGGTTCTATACTTTTTGCTCTGAGGATCACCCGCTTCGCTAACAGCGTTAATAAGTGCATCAGCAGGAGTGTCGAACTGATTCAGGTATTTTTGCACTACTTTAGCTTGCGCCTGCGCTTCTTTTGCTCCTTCGGTAAGGTCTTTACGAACCTGTCTTGGGAAAGTTGTGCCCTTTAACGTCTCTAACTTCGTTGTATCTTGATCCAGTGCAGGGTGACGACCTATAAACTGGTCGCTTTTGCTAAACCTAAACTTGTTTGTGTCTGGGTTAATAGTACGTACAGGAGGAGCAGTCTTTGCCGCAGGAGCCTCGGTAGGTGCTTCTTGTGTACTGGTATCAACAGGCGCTGTTGGCTTCGGCTTTGCTTTGGGCGGCTTACCCATTAGGGTCGCCATGGCGGTTTCTACTAATGCACCACGTTTAGCTCTTTCTCCTGCTCTAGTAGGGCTAGTGCCTTCGACAGGGCTGTCCAATCCTGCAACGTCAGTTGGTGCAGTATCTCTGGCACCTTCAGGGGTCTCTCTCCCTGCCACGACTGCTGGACTATCTTGAACGCTGTCTCTACCTCTTCCTGTGTCAACTGCTGTAGTAAGTCCACTTTCGTCTCCAGTTTCGATAGCACGGCGGGTCACGCCTTGTCTCTTGGCGGCGGTTTTACTCTGCATACCACCTAAAGGCTGCTGCTGTTGAGTTTGTTTGGGCCCACGCTCTTTAACTTGCGCTTCTAGCTGCGCTAGTGCCGCTCTGTTTTCGGTTGCGATAGCAGCATCTCTAGCCTCTGCCTCTGCAACATCTAGGGTACCTTCAAATAGTACGGCGTATTCTTGCTCTATAGCACGTTTTTCTTCTGCGTCTCTAGCCGCCTGAGCTTCGTCTTCTGCGAGCAGGGCTTCAATCTCAGCCGTCTCTTGCATGTCCCGTAGCTGCTCTTCTTCTGCACGAGCTACCATGTCAGGTTGTTCAGATATAGCTTCTTGATCCGCCGCTTCTGCCGCTTTCTTACGCTCTCGCGCTATCTTTTTGCGTCCGTACCCAGCTAAGATTTGTTCTGCTAGTTCCGCATCTTCCGCAGAACTATTTTCGTCTGCTACTATAGCTTCTAGTTCCGCAAGCTCGGCGTCTTCTAGTTCAACCGGAAATAAATCTTCTTGGGTGTCTCCGCGCTTGTCTCTGGCCTCTTGTTGGCGACGTTCAAACTCAGACTGCGCACGCCTATCGCGTACATCTGCACTGGGCATGTCTCCTAACGCTACTTGATCTTCTGCTTCCTGCTCTCTTCTAGCTTCGTCTCGCGCCCTGCTAGCTTCCTCTTGTTGCGCACGCGTGCCAGCTTCTCCGGTAGGGCTGACTACTATGTCATCGGATGGCGCGGGGAGTAGCCCTGCGATTTCTACAGCTTCTTCGTCAGTTATGTCAGGAGCTTCGCCACCATCAGTAGTGCGAGCACGCCCCCTAACAAGTACGTCTGTAAGCGCCTGTAGTATGGCACCTGCACCGCCGCCTATGGTAGCTTCATCGAGCACACCGGCATTGAGTAGTTCTGCTTCGGGATCATACCCACGAGCATTTAGGTTTTGTAATATTGCGGCGGCGGCTTCCTGTGCGCCTTCAGTTACGCCGGTAGCTGCGGCACTACGCACACGACTGCCTATGCCTGATATGGCTTGTGGGCCAAGTTTATCTAATACTTTTTGTACGCCGGGAATCTGAAGTCCCTTGGCAATTCTACCTAGGGGAGCGATCTCAGTCAGGCCGATAGCGGTACCACGGAGGGCGGCGGCACTTCTTTCTTCTTCGGTAGCACCAAACTCTCTTGCGCGTTCACTTGCCTCACCTGCACCTGCACCACCAGCAATAACACCCGCAGCAGGTAATGCAGCAGGGCCGAGCAGTGCGGTGGGTAGCAGTGCGCCTATAGAACCAATGCCAGAAGCTAGCTTATAGGATAGGGCTTCTTTGTCTCCACCTTCGGGACGGAAAGACTCGGCCACACGCTTGATCTTGTCACGTGCTTTGAGTTCTTCTTCCTCTTCCAATAGGGTAGCACCACCAAGAGCGGCAGACTCGTACATACCAACGGCACCAGCACCAAGCCCTGATAACACGTTCTCAACAAACCCTGCGTCTCCACTACCTTTTTTCCCTACTTCTTGCCGTAGCATTAACGTGAGTTCTTGTACAACCTCGTAATCGCCATCTTTGTATGCTAGGTCAATAGCCCTAGAGATTTGTTCTATAGAAGCCATGTAGCTTAGTCCTTTTTATGGGCCAGATTGTGCGGCTTGCATTGTCTTCGCAACACGCTGACTAACAGTCTGGCCAGAAGTACCGCCTGTCTGCGTAGTGCTAGCGTTACCTACAGTATTTTGTATTTTTGACTGTAGGCTAGTTGTAAGTTGGTTAGTATACCCACCTTGCTGTTTAAGTTGAATCAAGAAATCTTCATATATCGCTATGAGTTCATCAATTTTAGTTTTATCTTTTAGCCCTAAGAACGTAGCCTCTATACTTTTTAGCTGTGCTTGTGCGGCTTTTATCTTAGCTTCATCTTTGACAGGATCAGATGTCTGTATTATATTATTTAGCCTCGATATTTCTGGTTGCATCGCTTCAAAATGTTCCTCTCTAAGGTCGTTACTTTTACCAACTAAACCCTCAATGGAACTTGCAATATCTTGTAAGCTAGCTTGATTTTGTACTAACTCTCGTAACTTAGCCTCGCCACTAACACGTATGGCATCAATCTTGTTTTTAATACCGTTTTGATTAGTCTGGTACATTCTATCAGCTTCTTTAGAAGCCAGCTCAAGGTCGCTTTTGCTAACATTAGCTATAGTATTCATGGCGGCAGCCACATCGTTAGTGTACACCTCAAACGCTTTTGCGGCGTCTGTGTTTATGTCTTTTACTACCTTGTTCTTTGCTTCCGCGTTCTTGACGAACATATCACGCTGTTGAGCTATGCTACCCTGCCGACTTGCAGCTAAGTCACGATCAAAACGCCCACGAGCCGCAGCAGCAGACCCGCTAGTGCCACCTACCATAAGCCCTTCTAATCCGGCGGCTCTTCTTCTCTTAGCTACTGCCTCGGGAGCTAACATTTCCTTATCTAGTTCTTCTTTCTGCTGTAAGTACTTAGCTAAACCTTCTTCGTATTTTGCTACGCCATACCCACCTTTTGCAGCATCGTCAGCAGCAAGCCTAGTTATCTCTTCTTTTTTCTTTTCTTCGGGGTCTACGTCCATACGACCTTCTAGTTTGCCTATAAACTTGTCACCCAGTGCGTCAGTCAACTGAGTTTTATTTATACCAGAGGTATCAGGTGCAGCAGTGGCTAGAGCCGCCGCAAGTTGGTCATCGACACTCATGCCTTGTCCGGTAGCAGTAAGCCCGCCGGTAGCGGGAGCAGTAGCAGAAGGAGTAGTTCCAACAGGCGCAGGAGCGAGTACAGTACCAGCTCCAACAGGCGCAGTAGCAATGCCCGTAGAAGGAGTAGGAGCGCCAGTCATAGCAGATTGCAGAGCAGAACTTTGAGCACTAGGCAGCCCTCCTTGAGTGCCTGCCACTTCTGCGTCTTGCGCTTTTTCTTCTTCCGTAGGATTCAAACGTCTACGGGTAGCTTCACGCTTTTCAGCTTGTATTTCGGGGTCTTGCGCCTCTCGTACAGCCTTAACGATAGGCATTTCGGGCACGCCTGCGTCAGTAAACTCTTTACGTTGCTTTACGTATTCTTGTTCTATCTGAGCATCAATAACTTCTTTTTGCTCTGGACGCATAGCTCTGTAATCTTTATACGAAATACCCAAGGCTTTTAATGCTTGCTCTAGCCTACTTAGCTTCCCACCTTCTTGATACCCGACAATACCGCCCTGCGCCATACCTTGCATGTTAGGGCGTGGCTGATTAGCAATACCTTGTGGTGCGCCTTGAGGGCGTTGTTGGGAGCGTTGTTGGGGAGTAATACCCATAGCCTGCTGTCTTTGTTGGGCTTGTTTTTGTTTCTGCCCTAACACACCTGCTACTTGGTTAGCCATCTCGTTTTTGTTCATGCTTACAAGCTGTTGCTCGTACTGCTCTGCAATGGTGCCGGGAGTCTGGTCGGCTTTTAATGCCATATCTCTAGCGACAGTTTCTTTTTCAGACTTGAGTTTTTGCATGGCGAGCAAGTCCATCAACTCTTGATTCTGAGAATATCTTTTTTGTAATGCTTGAGGGTTACCCCTATACGCATCTACTTTTTGGTCGATTATTTTGTCGATGCCACCAGTATTATTTAGCATTTGTATCTCCTAACCCTTGCTCATTAATTCGTCGTACATATCTTGTATAATTTTGCTAGTGCTAGTCATTTGCGCGGCGGTGCTAGGCGCACTATATTGCACTGATTGTGCTTCGAGAGGTAAATTTTGTAACAACGACTGCATATACTGTACTTGCTTGTACGGGAAGTCTCTTTCTTCTTTAAACTGAGCGTAGTCTGCGGCCATACCTTCAGACTCAATACCTCTTTGGATAGCGCCAAGCCCTTGTTGTTGTGCTAAAACGTCAAACCCATATTTGTTACGAGCCGCTTGCTCTTTGTTATATTGGTCTCGCGCTACATCGTAGGCTTGCGAGTAACCTTTACCCGTTATGTCCGCAAGGTTACGCTGTAAGTTACGCGCCCCTTCAGACTCCATAATAGCTTGGCGAGAACCACCAAAACCACCTGCACGGGTAAGTCGGCCTGCGGCAGCTACGCGGTCTATCTCTGCTTGTCTACGTGCCTCATCTAGTTGAGGGTTAAGCGACGCCATAAGATACGGGTTCATATACTGTGTAGCCTGATCTGCGCCGAAAGTAGCTATGCCCATATTAGCGGGGTCGGCATCTAGCCCCCCTGCACTGGTAAATGCCTGCTCTTGTAGGCCGGTTGCTCCTGCACTTAGTGGCCCTTCGTAGGCTTGGTAACCTTGCTGTCCTAACGCTTGCCCTCTGCCCAGCATATCGGTAACGTAATCTCCCGCCCAGCTAGACAGCGAAGATTCAGTACCTGTTTGTTGAGACACAAATGGAGTAGTGTCGCCACCTTCTCCACCCACTACGGGGTCTCCTTCTTCGAAGTTAGTTTTGGGGCTATAGTTTTTATACACAGAGCCGCCGTTATTATAAGCGGCTATTCCACCACCTTGAGCCATCTTAGGCATAAACTTGTTAGGGTCTATCTGTTTACCCTGCTCAGGATTACCCGTACGTGCTTTACGTACGCCGTCCATCATACCGTGTAACTGCTCTGCGCCCGCATCAGAATTACCATTGCCTAGGTGACTTACTACGTCGGCAGGAATAACAAACTCGCCGTCGCTAAGACGTGCTTCTTGAGTGCCATCTATAGTTGCAGGTACTTCGTCAGCCATACCGTCAGTTTTGCCGCCTAGATAGTACCCTTTATGCGCAGAGGCTATACCACCTGCCGCCATACCTTGTACCTGTTGGTTGCGTTGAGCTAGCTGCTGGGCTTCTGCTTGGGCAGTAGCTTGCGCTTGTTGTACGCTAGGAATTCCTGTATCTGGACGCTCTGCAAATTGAGTATCGGTGAAGTATCTACGTCCGGCAGAACCGGGGCGTCGGGGGGCTTGCCCCTCAACAGGAGCTTGCATAGGTACGCGCTCGCGCACTGCTGTATACTTTGGAATTTCGCCTTGGTACCCCGTTACAGGTATATCGGGTTGGAAGTACCCGCTAAGTTCTTTAGACAGCGCCATTTCGGCTAGTCCTCCAAGGGGGTTACTATCTAAAAAACCTGCTACTTCTGTTGCTCCAGCATTTTCAAGTGCTTCTGTGAACCAACCCATTAGTCTTCTCCAATTATTTTCAATAGTCTGTCTGTACTATCTATAACTTTACCGCCTTTAGCGTAAGGACTAGCAAAAAGCGATTGTTGTTGCGGAGTAGCAAATATACTTTCTCCGCCTATGTCGTATAAATAATCTATATCCGCTACACCCATTTTTTTAGTTGTAGCAGTTCTTTGTTGCGCAGCTTGCAGAGCAGCCATGTCCCTTATGTCTTGATCAAACTGCTCTTGCTGCCGTTGCTGAGTCATTTGTGTCTGTATGGCTAAATTTTGTTGGGTGTTTAAATCTTGAGCAGCCTGTATGTCCTGTTGAGTCTGCTGATTTACCTCATATAACCCAGTTGGCTGAAAGAAGCCTTCGGTAACAATATCACCTGCAAAGGCTTGTTCTAGCATGGCTTGATCGTTGATGTCAATGACGCCGTCTTGATTAACATCATACTGCAATTGCTGGTCAGTTGGAACAAAAAGAGTGGGGTCTTGCATAGCCTGTTGCTGGGCTATTATGTCTGCAACAAAGTCTATATCTGTGTCTGTAACCGCTGATATTGGCTTGCCTACATAGTCCGCTACTATACCTATGTCGCTAGACAGTTCCGATTGCATGGTGTCCATGCGGTTGAGTAGGTTGCTTTCTGTCTGCCCTATGCGGTTTAGTAACTCAACTCTAGTAGTACCAAGCTGATTCGATACGTCGTTAATACCTTGGGCTAGAGCGGCATCTCTAGCTATGCCTGCCTGTTCGTACTCAAGGGCTTTATCCAGAATAGCTTGCTCGGTATCGCTTAGAGCGCCAGTTAAAACGCCAGTCTGCGTGTCTACTATATCCTGAACACCATCGACATCTAAACCATAGTTATTGGTGGTGTTATTAGTAGTATTATTATTAGTAGTATTATTAGTAGTGTTAGTAGTGTTAGTAGTGTTAGTAGTTGTAGTACCGTCAGTATTAGTAGTAGTTGTAGTTGTAGTACCGTCAGTATTAGTAGTAGTTGTAGTTGTACTTCCGTCATCGTTGACAACAGTATTAGAATCACCAGTATTAGTATCAACAACATTAGGATCAACGTAATCAGTACCGTCTTCGTTAAACTCACCTGTTAAGGTTTTACCGTCTTCACCAACTAGTTGGAATACACCATCTCCATCAGGATCAACGTAAGTACCAGCAGTATAGGTAGTAGCAACAACATTAGGATCAACGTAATCAGTATCAGTATCAGTATCAAACCCGAAAAGAGTGGCCAAGTCTGTGTCACTAGACACCAACTGTATTAAGCGTTCATTGTCATCTTGAGGGTTGTCGTACTGCCCAACTAACGACTGTAACTGTGCGTCACTTAACTCTACACCCGCCGTCCTCGCGTATTCTTCTACTTCAGAAAGCGTTGTCTGGCGGGGGTCTACATAGTCATCTATCGCTTGATCTATGGCATCATTACCGTAAGTCTCGCCAATATATGCATCTATTTCTTCTTGCGTGGGGGTGTACCCTGCCTCGTCAAATGCAGCGTTAGCTTCGGATGCGCTCGTGTAGTTCTCGTCGTACACATGATCCATTAGTGCAGCATAGGAGCGAGGGTAATCTTCTACATTTAGCCCTGCCGAGTTGAATACGGCTTTAATGCTAGCTTCAGAAAATAAAGGAGCGCCACTGTCATTAGTTTGCATGACGGTGTTAATGTCTTCGTTGTAGTTAGCCAGCATCCTAGAGGCTAAGTCTCCCTCTACATCCACATAAGTAGAGTCAGAAGTGTCAACTAGCCATTGGTTGCCGTTATCGACAGACAAACTACCCTCAAGTCCAGCGTCTTTTAGTATGTCTGCGACGTAGTTACCAGATAGTAACGCAGTAGAAGTGCCTAAACCTATAACACCCCCGAACCATGCATCGCCTACAGCTTCTTGGGCCACGTCTATAGTAGGGTCTATGGCGGATAACCTAGTGTTTATAACAGTAGATACAGCGCCTTCTTCTCCAAACTCTCCAAGGAACTCTTTAAATACCGCAGACGCCCCTCCGGCCATACTTCTTCCGGTTCTTGTGGCCCAGTCTTTAGCTTGCTCTACAAACCCTTCCCCAATTTCTTTGACTAAATCTGCTTTTTTACCGAACGCTTTAGTAAGTATCCTCTGGTCTACGGCATCCCCAAATACTAATTGAGAAGCCGCCATAGCTAACCCACCAGCAACTCCGGCATCAGTACTAACCCCTACCGCTATCTCCCTGTTGGCCTCGTCATTAGCCATGACTTTATCTTGCACATACTTTTCTGCTTCGGCGCGGTATTGTTCTGCTGTAAGCGTACCTGCTTGAACTTGCGAACCTAACGTCTTTACGTACGCTTTAAAATCAGCAGATGCGATTATTTCTTCGGCTTGTGTTTTTCTAAGCAGGTCTAGCGTGGAGTTAAATCCTTCAGAAGCAGAGCCACCTATAGCTTCAGCAAGGTCTAATGCTGTGGATGTAGTTAGCCCCGCAAAGTTTTCGGCTTTATTTATAGCTTCTAAGACATCGTCTGTAAGGTCTTTAACATCTACCTTTTTACCTACAGCAGCGGTGCTTTTTAAAAGAGCGCCGACCCCACTTTTTACCATAAACGAGGCTGCTAGGTTAGGTATTTCTTCTACTAACTCACTACCTAACTCCGCTAAAGCCGATGCGGGGGCTTCTTTGAGGCCACCAAAAAACTTTACCGTACCGTTTATAGCACTGTTTAAGAAGTTAGCACCTTCAATTTGGTCTTTCAGCCATTCTTCTGCCGCTGCTTCTCCGTTTTTCAGTACCTCTGCTTTATATAGTGCGGACGCCCTGTATTCTTCTGCGGTAGTATTCTCGAAATATTCTTTAGCTTGAAAGGCGTCGTTGTACTCTCTTAACGCTTCCATACCCTCTTTTACGGCAGTAGTGTTAGACGCATCGGATAAGTTAGATAGGTTGCGAGATAGTTTTGCCAACTCAGTATTGTCGGGATGAGTCTCTCCAAATTGTATAGCGCCGTTGGCGTTGTTAATCATCTGAGAAGTACCAGACAATATTGTTGCTAATACTTGCTGCCTTGCAGAATCTTCATCAGTACCTACGTAGTCCACCAGTTGTTTAGCGACGTTATAGGTAGCAGCACCTACTATCTCTCGTAGAGAAGGATCAGCGTCTTCCCCTGCAACGGCTAGTGCGAACTCTTGGGGGTCTTCCTGTCTGAATATGTCTACTAACTCGCTAAACGCATCAGCGAAATCAATTAGTTGCCCACTAGAGCTAGTAAACATACCTGTCTCAGGGTCTACTTCAAATGCTCCCTCTGGGATAGGCACGCCACTAGCGTCCATCTGTTGTGTAAAGTTGACTATAACGCTGTTTGGGATTCCTCCCCACGTACCGCTTTGGCCGGGGACTGTAGGAGTTCCGCCGCCCTGCCCTAGTATTAGGCCGCCTATCTTTATGATGTCAGCGATAGGGGTGCTTGGCCCAAAAAACATCGGAGACGTGGCTAACGCGCCCATACTAGCAGCGCCGTAGGTTATGGGTATGTCGGCAAAACTACCCATACTGCGCCCTATTACGTCCCCTACCTCTCCCAACGTAGTAGGTATAGCCCCACCTTCAATATTACCAGTTGTAATATTTTCCGTGCCAGTAGCAAGGTTGATTTGCTCCACCGCGAATGGAGCAGCACGCAGCCAATCTGAAGCGTGTAGTGTTTCCCCCGAAAGACCTTTTATCGCTGTATAGGCTGCCCCAACTATAGGGAAGAAGGGAGTTACAACGCTGACTATAGGATCAAAGAAATCAAAAACACTATCGTCAAAATCGTTAGTTCTTTTCCGCGAGGTGTAAGTACCCAAGCTACCTAAAAACCGCACTGTCTGATCAGTGTTTGGGCTATCTTCTGACGGGTAGAAAAATGATTTTGTATCGTACAGGTCTCGTTGAACATCTAGCTCACGAGGTTCCTGCATGTCAGGGCCACGCATATAGGCTGGTATGTTACTACCAAACGGTTTGTACAGGTAATTTTTACCTTGTATTTCTACGTATCTTGGAGCAAAAGGGTCTTGAGTGTCTTCTGCTAACGAGTTAACCTCCGCCATGTACATACTTTCGTACTGATCGTTAGGTAAAACTCCTGACTTATTTAGTCCGTATAAGTAGCCTAGCCTTTCAGATAAAGGCAAAAACTCGTATGCCGCTTGAAACGCCTCGGGGTCTTCTTGTCGTAGGGTGTTTAACTCATTATTAAAATCGTTAAAAGTTTGAACGCGGTGATCCTTAATAAGATTTATAAATGGTACGTGTGGCCCTTTATTACTAGACGCGCCCGGAGTCCATTCCATCGCATTGAAATCGCTGTGAGACTTATTTGATAGCGTTCCTAGTTCTGCAAACACACTATCTGGGTCTACGCCTGCATCTAAAGCGTTTTTGGCTTCCATCCAAGTTTGTATTTTAACTTGAGACGCCTTGTCCATAGGGTCAAGAGTTTGTCCCTCAAAGAACTTACGTATTATTGCTTCTCTATCGGCGTTGAACCATTCTTGTTCGGCTATTGCAACTTTTTTTGGTAGCGAAGAAGAAGAAGGATTTCCCCCATAAAACACGGGGCTAACGTCTACAGAAGTAAACAGGGCGTCTACATCAAAAGGAGTATTTTTTAGTTCCTCAATCTTAGCCGCGAGTTCGTCTTGACTGGGAAATTCCATATCGTCAAACAGATTCCAATCACCTAGATCATTCATAAAGGATTGGTAGTTATATTCTGCCTGTGTTTCTTCTGCAATGGGAGTGCTAGGCCGTCCGCCCCCTCCAGACTTTTTATAAGCAGTGTAGGATTCAGGATACCATTCAGGTATATCCATCTCTCCTAGAAAGGCCCACGTCTGGTCAGGGTAGCGTTGGAGGCTGTACTCGTCTGACCCACGGTCTGTATTTACTGTAGCTTGCCATTCTTTGAACGCATCCGTCTGAGATAGGGGCGGCGCTACGTAGTCAAACCCTGTGTAGTCATCCCCAAGGAAGTCAAAGTAATCATTTGCGCTGGCATTTGTACTAGTAGGAGGATTCTTAACAGTCATAACTTATGCCCTTTAGTTCTTTATGAGGATGCCTTGAAAAGACGCCCCCACTTCTACGTTGGTAGTATCGGAAAACGCTCGGCACTCTACATCTGTCTTTTCTTCTACCTTGAGCGGATACGTAAGCGGTAGCACTAACAAGGCGCTCTGCATGGTCTGGATTATGCGCGTGCGGAACGTATTAGAACCGAAGCCCCGCGTAACGAAACTCGCAGTAACGCGTTTATTTGCTAGTGATATTGCAGAGGTAAACGTCACATCGTCTAGGTACAGAGAGTATCCGGCAGGGACTGTATAAGCAGCGATCTGAGACTGGTTATCCCCCTGTATGACGTGGGCATACGTAACTCCTGTAGGTACTCCAGAACTTACTCCGCTGTTAGCTACGTATATGTCTCCCGCAGCAGTGCCCCCACTACCAGAGGTAGCTACGAATATCCTGTTAACACGTAACCACGAGCTAGCATCACCTACCTGCACCTGAGTCTGGCCGTTCATGTTCACAGTTACGGTCTTAGCGTTGTAGCTACCGTCCACGCCTTCTACGGTTACAGTGTTAGCGCCCGTACCCCCATTAGAATCGGCAGTGCTAGAACTACTTATATACACAGTAGCGGCAGACGTAAGGTAGGGGTAGTTACCTCCGGTACCCCACACAGTCTCTTCAACGCCGTTTACGTCAGGGTTAAACCCAAACTTATATAGAGTACTAGCTCCCGCTATCTGGCCTTTAGATACTTGTAACTCGTATGGCTCTTGCACTGACATAGCATTCCTCAAGGCGTTATCTAGCTGGTTGAAGTAGATACGCAGTACTTTATTAAACTCCTCGAACGACTGTTGGTCGTACACTTGTGGAGGATACGGTAGCGCCGGAGCGCGAAACGGTACATCGTACTTAGTGTTGTCTATGGCCATTAGCGTCTGCCATCTGCACGCATATCAATCCGTGGGGTACCCAACTGCCAAGTTACACCTATGTCTGTAGACTCCACTTTTATCGACATCTGCCGACCTCTAACCCTAGTAAATATCTGGTCTGTGTACTGTTCTATAGGCAACACTGCGCTACGAGTTATTGTAGCACTATTACTGCCACCTACAGAAGCGGGGCTAGTATACCCTGCACCAGAGTCTGTTAAGGGTAGCAATGTCATGGTAGCACTAGGAGCGCCGGACTCAGAATTATCGAATCGCATATCTGGCAGTATCTTACTTACAAACGCGAATTGGTGCCCATCGTCTAAGTCAAACTGCGCGGACGTTACGTACGCTGGTATAGCGGCTGTACTAGCGGTTTCGTTATCGTCTACACCCTGTTCGTGGTTTACTAGATTATAACTGTAAGTAGCCGCTAGAGGGTTGTTTCTTAACCCTGAGTCTAACCACGCTGTACGTGTCATGGTTCCATAGTACCATACTTGTTCTAGGTAGTTGTACACTACATATCGGTCGCTAGTAGTAGAGTTTTTTGAGCAGTAGAACCACCATATCTCATGGTAAGACTCATTAGTCCCTGCAAATACTCCATCAAACTGTTCTTGGTTAAAGTCGTCAAACACAAACTTACGTAGGTCGCACTTGAGAGGTTTTGTGCGTCCATCATACATGTAGAACTTGTCTCTGCCCATCCAGTAGGCTACGCCGTTAGAGTAGGCCACAGCATTCTGGGAGGCGGTAGATATGTTCTCTCCAACCAACTGCGCAGTCCAAACCACTGGTGCGCCTACATACTGTAGTGCGTACAACGCCGAGTCCGTCCATACTAGTATCTCTTGGCGAGATTGTTTAGCTGCAATGATCTTAGACCCGTTAGACAGTATCAAGTCACCTGCTTGGTTGGTAGCACTAGGCGTCCAATCTAAGGCGTTCTCTTGATCTGACCACCGCACAGTCATAGGGTTAGAAGAAGTAGTACCCAAGTCGTTTGCGCCAAAACAAAATACAAAACGGTTAACATCTGATATTACTACTTCGTCTTGTACTACTGGAACTCCTGTAGCTCCTACCTCTTGATCTAGTCTAGTAGCGCGTGTACCTACCCCATCGCTAGCTTTCCATATAAATAAAGGGCTTTCGTTGTGCCCGAATATCAAGTCTTCACCAAAATTAGCTTGGCTCCACAAACGTATAGACTCGTTGGATGACTGCCCCACACCCCAAGCACCAAAACCCCAACTACTAGCACCCCAGCCTTCTAGGGGTACTGCGTACGCAGGGCCAACATTTATCTGATATTCAGCAGTTACACTGCCGCCTCCCGTAGCAGTACTAGATGCCGCGCTAGGAGCTGTTATGGTGTATGAGTTTACGTCAATACCTGTTATCTGAAACTCGCCGTTTAGTGTCAACCCACCTACGGCAGTAGCGTTACTATAAGTAACAAAGTCTCCTACTACATACCCTCCAGCAGTGTCTGCGACAGTAACCGTAGTAGAGCCTGATGTGGTAGTAAATGGGTTAGTAAGCGTTAGCGTAGCCCTAATAGGCGTTATGTCGTAGTAATTGCCGCCATTCTCGATGTAGAACTTCAGATTAGTCCCTACGCCGATCAGGTTCTGACTGCCAAGAGTAACCCAGTTCCACAAAGAACGGCATACACCTAGGAACGTAGTAGCAGATATTCTTTCCCACCCACCAATCTTCTCCGGCGTACCTTGGCGAAACCGCACTTTATCGCACTCATACCACCCACCTTCACTAGCATATCTGGTGTTTTCGCGGTTAACGCCTGCTTTTAACTGTAGTTTTTTGAGTGGCATATCACACCTGTACGTGTTTTAGTAGCACCATACCACTGGAGTAGTCTCTCTAGTGTCTACATGGATAAAGGTTTTAGCTACGCCTATACCATTAAAGCCCATTGATTGAGCGTACTTAATGATAGCATATGCTTGGTTCCCGTTGGATACTTTGATGTCGCAAGCAATCCCGCGTGAATGGGTGCCCGGCGATTTTTTTGCTTTTTCAATGCTGTGGCCTTCTGGATCGCGATAGCCGCTAGTAATAATGAACGGAAAACCGCATACATGCCGTAGTTCATCTAGCTTTTCTAGGAAGTCGTTGCACATCTCATTGTTGCCCGTCTCTTGGCAATCAAAGTCTGCTCGGCTGAAGTACCTCATTTTTCTCTCTGAACGCCTTTAGTCTTCTCTACAGTGCGCATAGCGCCTAGACCTAGCATACCCATCAAAACAGTTGTCAACAACGAGCTATCAACAGGAGGCACAGTAAACCATATACCCAAGATAGGGGATAGGATAGTAGAATAGACTAACGCGAAGCAGCATGACCATCCCACGGCTGGACGCCATCCAGCTACAAAGAGATTCTTGTGTGCAGCCTCAACCTTGTTAACTTCAAGCTGGCCCTTTGCCAACTCCTGTGCATGGCGCTCTGCCATTGTACTAATCTCATGGGCTAAGGCATTCTTAGCATCCTTATCCTCGATGAACTTGTCTAGTAACCCTGATACTGGGCCTATCAATGCTTGCAACATTATTGTATCCACTTAGCTACGGAAAATACTGCGATAATCGTGGGGTACATCATCCACAGCATACGCTCTAGCTTATCAAATCGTTGTTTGCCGTCATCCAGTCTACGCTCAATGTTAGCGTATCTTATAGCACATTCTTTCTCATGTGCTTCCATTCGAGTAATAGTATTATCGGTCATGTTAGTTCCAAAAGTAGTAGATTACAGCAGCCGTAGCAATTAAGGCCACAGCGCCAATTATGTTTTTAACTATATCATCATTTTTAGACTGCTGGCGTAACTTAGCCAGCCTTTCGCGCTCAAGTCTCTGCTTATTCTGCATGACCGATTTATGCTGAATAGCGAGCATGTCTCGCCATACCTGCCGTGGCGTAATTTTCTTTAGCTCTTTTTCGCGTTCGCGTATTTCATTTTTTGCCCAAGCCAACTCTAATGCTTGTTCCTGAGTCAACACAGCGTCACCCTGCTTCTGCGCTTCCTCGATATTGTCTACGGCAACTTTAGTTTCAGTTATGCTTGTGAAAAGTCCAGCAAGGTCTGACAGGTGCGACCCTGACTCTTTGACAGTTTTAATACCTGCGTTAAGAGTCTTTAGGACACCTACTACTGCTGAGATTTCTGCAATCATATTAGCTGCCTAAAGTTGGCTTAGTGTCAGGGAAGTCTGCTGTGCTGGGCCAGTCTCGTAAAGCTGTACGGTACGTCATATAGGCAGCGTGTTGCGGGTGGTCGGTTAGAGGTACTATGTAGTCACAGCCGCCTAGTTCCATGTCACGCCACTGACGGGCTTCTTCTTCTGCTGTAGGAACTGGTGTTGTCCACTCTTCGTAGTGTTCAAAGTTAGCCTCAACAAAGGCAGCGTCTGCTTTAATTGTGTTTACGATGTTGCCGTCAGCATCTTTAATGTTGTACTTCATTTTATTCTCCTTACGATACTGTCAGGTATTGAATGATTACGATGCCGTCACCGCCACTGCCGCCAACGCGAAGCCAACTAGCTGAACCGTTCCAAGCTCCCCCACCGCCAGCACCAATACCACCGTTGGCACCACTAACAAGACTGTTATTATCGTTCAAGTAAGCCTGACCACCTCCCGACAAAAATCCTCCGCTTTCAGGGACAAACCCACCATTACCGCCTCTGCCGCCTATAAGCTGACCAAGACCAAGAGGCTCAAAACCGTCAACTCCTGCGTCTGAACTTGCGCCTTCACCCATTGGGGCATTCCCGCTTCCGCTAGAATGTACGCTTACAGCACCGCCACCGTAAAAGTAATTACCATTCCCTCCTTGACCGCCTGTGTAGTTGACATTGCCACCCGAAGCAGTTCCGGGGCTTGAGGTATAGGTACCCGCAGAAGCTCCGTTTGCTGTAAGAGTGCTAGAACCATCAGTTGCTGAACTGTTGCCACCTGCTTGGGTTCCTTGATTAGAATTTGTTGGCGTACCGCCTGCACCTACAACAATTGTCCAGTTTGTTCCTGTGGATAAAGTTACGTCTTTGCGGCAATAACCACCTGCTGACCCGCTGTAACCTTGGGCATTAGAACCGCCACTGCCTCCGCCACCTATTACATGGATACGCGCTGTGCCGTTAGCTGGAGGTGTCCACGTTTGCGAAGTAGTAAGTACGACAGTTTCAAGAGTAGAACCACCGCCTCCACCAATAAAATCTGTAAAGTTGCTCATGCCATTACCCATCCGCGTGTCGCGTCTGCAAATATAAATTGAATTGAAAGGTACTCTTTGTCCAGCGTCATATCTGTACCGCTAGACATAATGTTACTGCCGTTACGTCCGACCACTGTATTAGTGAAGTTGCCCACAGTGATAAGCACCCGCTGACCAGCAGAAGGTGAAGCAGGCAGCGTTATGGTCTGTCCTGCGGCACTGACGTAGACATGAGTATTAGCTGTCGCTGTCATAGAGGACGCTGTGCTGACTGTGGTGATGCCTACGGTTATGGGGGTAGAAGCTATCTGAGCAGCACCAATACTATCGTCAGCTATCTGAGCAGCACCAATACTATCGTCAGCAATGACACCTGCTTTTACTTTTGTTAACGCCATTAGCCCACCTCTGGTTTTGTGTCTGGGAAGTCATCAGTAGCTGGCCAGTCTCGTAGGGCTTGGCGATAAGCTAGGATAGCCTCAGCGTTAGGGTAGTCGGAAACTGTGGCTGCTATGTCTGTGCGAGTTAGTTCGCCATCACGCCACTGACGGGCATCTTCCTCTATCTCAGCGGTAGTTGGCTCAACAGCCTCATTGACCATCTTATCTTCATACCAACCATCATACTGAAACCTAGTCAGGCCGTTCTCTAATACTGTTTCACTTATTGGGGTAGTCATTATTTTCTCCTTAGCTATCTAGCCGAACTAAACAGCCTGCTTTTCTGGCGTTGGTGCCAGAGGTGCTGACATTAGTTGCTACCGAAACTGTAAGGCTATTTTCAAAACGTAAGCATGCTTCAGAGTTATAATTAGCAATCAGCAAATTAGGCATAAGAACTCGTACAGGGTAAGCCGTATACGCTCCTGAATACTCAAAACACATATTATCTTTATTTGCACTTTCTGTGCCACCGCCTGATGTCAGAAACCCTAATGGCGTGTTAAAGAGTTGGGGGACACTGGAATTGTAACCAGTTCCAGCGGGTGCGCCTAAAAACCCTCTTGGGTTAGCTAAACCTCCAGACGTAGGTAAAGCTACGGTGGTTGCTACGCCATCAACAGTAATAATAAATGTTGTTTCAATTCCTATGTTTGATGCATCCGTTGCGCTTCCAAACGCAAATACCAAAAACCCACCTTTCCCGCTAACGCTATATACTGTTCTTTGCTGGTTTGCTACGCTATTAGTATCAATAAAGGCTGTTAAAATATTAGTCCTGTAAACCTCACTACCGTTCATGTGCTTATAAGCTTCATTCAGGATAATACCAGTGTATTCTGATTCAGAGTTAAATCTTGGCATCTTTGCTGGGTCGCGATTTAAACTGTCTCTACTTCCTATTACTGCCATGTCTATAACCTCTTAAATAGTTGTCCAGCCAATGGTGCTATCCACGTAGACCATCTGTGCTGCGTTATTCTGTGGCAGTTGAGCATCTCCAGCTACCGAATTAATATTTGAGCCGTTACGGCCTACAGTAATTAATGCTGCCCCTACGTTTTTAACAGTAACAACATCACCTGCTGATGGACTAGCTGGGAGTGTGAGAGTAAACGCAGTAGTGGCATGATTGCCTACAATTTGATCGCCAGACAACATAGTGTAGTTAGCCGTCTTAACCAGCCAGTCGTTATACAAGCCGCCAACTGTGGCAAAAGACAAAGTGCCTGAACCGTTAGTTATAAGTGCTTGTCCTGTGCTGCCGTCAGTGACTGCAAGTTTTGCAATGTTTACAGCGTTGTCTACAATCTTAGCCGTGGTGACAGTGTTGTCACTGGGTGTGCCTACGTTAGTGACTGCAATAGCAGCGACCATAATCTCAATGGCTGACCCGTTGGCAGGAGCTTCAGAGAAAGTAACTACAGCGGGAGTTGCGCCAGA